>Ga0123335_1000355_pt1 | contig 77199 bp, 75 predicted proteins | sample BiotimSIPDNA_2_FD_89707 | JGI IMG/M metagenome (GOLD analysis project Ga0123335, IMG submission 89707) | Anaerobic biogas reactor microbial communites from Washington, USA - Biogas_R2 time_0 SIP DNA | ecosystem: Engineered > Bioreactor > Anaerobic > Unclassified | place: Washington, USA... | reverse complement strand
ATGTCGTAGGCGGCCAGGACCTGTTTGGCCTCGTACTCGGAAAGGGTTTTGCGGCCCTGCTTCAGAGCCTTTTCGATGATCTTTGCGGCTTTTTCGTTTTTCATTTTATTCTTCCTCCATAGTAGTTATTGACATGGGAAATTGCCCGGATGGCGTCGTGCAGCTCGTCGAAGACCGGAATGCCGCAGGAAAGGTATTCCCGCCGGGTTAAGGCAATGAGCTCCGTCACATCCATGCTGTCCACGCCTCTCGTCATGTTCGGCAGCACGGCAATCACCGGTTTGCCGGTCTTTGCGACAACGTCGCGGACGCACTGGGCCAGCTCCCGGTAAGGGGTGACTTCCGTGATCGGCCGGCCAAACGCGCGGGCAAGGCCTTTGTAGTGAAACAGGAGCGAGACGAGAATCTGCAGTTCGACCTTTTCGTCCTCGGCCGCGCCGAGCAGCACTTCCTTCAGGGCCTGCGGCTCGACGAAAGGATTGGCGACGTCAATCGGGTTGATCGCGCTCGAGCCGGGCTTGGGCAAAAAGCTGCCGATGCGCTCCTGGAGTTCCGGCGGCAGCGCCGGAATCTCGATGCCGTAGGTTTCGGCCGTATCGCAGGCGGTCACGCCGATCGCGCCTCCGCCGCCCACGATCGAAATACCCCGGAAAGCCTTCGGCGGCAGGGTTGCAAAAGCCAGGTTGGCCTGCGCCATCTCTTCCGTATCGTTTACCTGAACGGCCCCCGCCTGACGCAAAACGGAGTGCCAGATCACGCGGCTGCCGCCCATCGAGGCGGTGTGGCTGGCCACGCTGCGGGCGCCGGCCGCGGAAAGGCCGCCTTTGTAAACGATGACCGGTTTTTTTGCCGCCGCGGCTCGAAGCTCGCGAAAGAACGCGTCTCCGTCCTTGATGCCTTCAATGTACATGGAGATGACGCGGGTTTCCGGATCATCGGCCAGATAGTGCAGAAGCTCCGCTTCGCGCAGGTCCGCGCCGTTGCCGAGGCTCACCATCTTGCTGAAGCGGACGCCCAGCCACTTTCCCGCGTGCGCAAGGTCGATGGACATGCCGCCGCTTTGCGCGACGAACGCCACAGGTCCGGTTTCGCGCGAAAGGTCCGGCCCGGGCAAAAGCGTGAGGCCGCTGGCCGGGCAGTAGATGCCGAAACAGTTGGGGCCGACCACCCGGATGCCGCGCGCGGCGATGTCCTGAATCCGCCGCTCGAGCTCCCGGCCTTCCTTTGTGCCCAGTTCGCTGAAGCCGGAGGAGAGAATCTCCGCGCCGGCCACGCCGATTTTGCGGCAGGCCTCGAGCGCGTCCGGGACGTAGCGCGCGTTTACCGCGATGACGGCAAAATCGACCGGCCCGGGGATGTCCTCCACCTGCCGGTAGATTTCCAGTCCGGCAATCGTCCCTCCCTTGGGATTGACGGGGTAGATTTTTCCTTCAAATCCCATCATCATGATGGCCCGCAGCATGCCGGTGCCGAAACCGACGCCGTTTTCGTCCGCGGAGACGCCGATGATGGCAATCGCCTGGGGATGAAAAATCCTTTCGTAATCCGTGGGCGGATACACCGCCCTTTTCCGGCTGCCGGATTTCCCTGTTCCGCTTGACATGATGAGCCTCCTTCCCGGCATTTTATTTTGTATACTAATCATCAGGCGCTTTACGGTTTCCGCAGATCCTTGAGCATCCTGACCAGGAGCAGCCTTTCCTCCGTGCTGAAGATCGAGAGCATCTCCTGGTTGAGTTCTTCGGTTTCCCTGAGAAATTTTTCCCGGCAGCGGCGCGATTTGTCCGCGAGCGAGATGTTCAGAACCCGCCGGTCTTCCTTCTGGTTTTTGATGATCCAGCCGCCTTCGGTCATGCGGTCCAGAACGCCGGAGAGCGTTGCGCTGTCGAGGGCCAGGCGCCGGCCCAGTTCTCCGGCGGAAAGATTTTCCTCCTCGTAGAGGGCGTGCAGAACGAGCGCCTGCATCGGCGTGAGACCGTACGGCAACAGGCGCGTCTTGAAAGTTCCGTACACTTTCTGATTGGCTTTGCTTAAGATAAATAAAATGACGTCCGAATAACTGATCACCCAGACACCCGCGCAATTATTTTGTATGCAAGATAAATAAGCGGCCGGACGAAGTCAAGGAAATTTTATGGCCGGTCAAAAAAGCCGTTTCCCGCGGCAAAACAGCTTATTTTTTCTTTTTTTTGGATTGGGGCCGGGGAAAGCAGGATTTTTGGTAAAGCGCTTCGCCGCCCGTGCCGGGAATAATCCGCTCCCAGCCTGCCGTCTCATACCGGCTCCGGTCCAGAACCTTTCCGCTGACATCGAAATCGATAATTTCCTCGATCCGGAACCGATGCTTGGCGCAGTCGATCTCCCACAAGACCGTTTCGTGATGAAAATTCTTGTATTTTAGAGATTTTTCAACATCATCGACGCGCACGGCCTCCATTCTTTGAGTCCGGGATTCGTCGGTGGCCGCCCGGTAGGTCCAGACAAGCAGAGTGTCCGGCGCCTTGGTGATGATTTTCTTGTTGTAGTAAAACGGGTGCCGCAACGGTTCCCAGATTTTGGGATTGGGCGCCTGCGCCGGGGCCAGGGCAGGGAGGGCAAGAACGATGACCGGCAGGAGCATCCGGAGAACTTTGCAGTTCATAATTTTTCCTTCAGAAGCGGCTCATGAAAAAAAGGGGGTTATGAGGACTTCATAACCCCCCGGTATTCTGGTGCGCCCAGCAAGATTCGAACTTGCGACATCCAGATTCGTAGTCTGGCGCTCTATCCAGCTGAGCCATGGGCGCGTCGCGTTTTCGCAGCGAGGGAGCCCTATAGCATATTATTAATCCCGGAGCAAAGTTAAAAATGCGAAAAAACGGCCGGGGCAAGGATGCTTCGCGTGAGGACGCCCCATCTTTGACTTGAAAGCCGTTTGGTAGTAATAAGGCATGTCATCCGGAAATTTACGGCATCGGTGAGAAAACGGCCCTCATGACTGCGGAAGAGCAGTCGCGCCTGGAGGCGATTTTCGGAAGCGTGAAGGATGCGATTCTCACCGTGGATCCGCGGTTTGTGGTAATCGACGCCCTGGCCAAAACCGGCTGGAACAAATCCAGGGCCGCGCGCCTTCTGGGCATCGGCCGCCGGTGAAACCTTCAGCCGGGGCGGGCGGGGAAGGCTTCCCGGCTTGCTCCGGGTGCAGAAGAAAGGAACGGGGAATCATGGACGAAATGTTGATGATGGGCCGGCAGGTGCTGGCCGATCAGCCGTTCAGCGTTTTGATCGGCGCGGAACTTTTGAAATTTTCCGTTGGATTTGCCGAACTGAAGGTGCCGGTGAAACGCGAGCTTCAGCAGCAGCACGGCTTTTTGCACGGCGGAGTGGTGAGCTACGCCGCGGACAACGCCCTTACTTACGTGGGCGGCAGTGTGCTCGGGCCGGGGGTTGTGACGTCGGAGTTCAAGATCAATTACGTCCGTCCGGCACTGGGCGATTTTATTGTCGCGCGGGCGCACGCGGTTTATGTCGGAAAAAACCAGGCGGTCTGCCGCTGCGACGTTTTTGCGGTGAAAGATGGGCAAGAAAGTCTCTGCGCGGTCGCCCAGGGCACGATCACGAAAATCGGCCGCTCCGAAAGCCGCGCCGACGGTTAACCGGCCGATCAGGGAAAAAAGCGATTCATGGAACAACCCTTCACAACGCACGATTTGAACCAGCCGGTCAGCCGCTGCGCGTCGGAGGACTTTATCGCCCTTCGGGCGCAGTCTTTCGCTTCCCCCGGCGCGGCCGATATCTGTGCCGTTGTCGCTTGTTTTCCCCGGCGGCAAAAATCTTCGCGCCTTAGTCGAAAATCTTCGAATAATCCGGTTTGCGCCGCTCGTAGAAAGCGGTAAAGGCTTCCTTGGCCGCCGGCTCCTGCAGCATGGCGCTGAAATGGCGGTTTTCCAGGGCGATCTGTTCGGTCACCGCATCGTAGCAGCGCGCTTTGAGCAGCTGCTTGGTGACGCGCAGAGACGTGGGCGGCAGGGCGGCGAGTTTGGCGGCCTGGGCCCGGGCGTAAGGTATCAGCTCCGCGGCCGGCAGCACTTTATTGACAAGCCCCATGTCGAACGCCTGCTCTGCCGTAAACGGCTCGCCGAAAAAGAGCAGTTCCGCGGCGCGCTGGTAGCCGACAATCTGCGGCAGCAGGCGGCTGGAGGCAAATTCCGGGCACAGCCCCAGTTTCGCAAACGGCATGGAGAATTTGGCGCCCTGGGCGGCGTAAATCTGATCGCAGTGCAGGAGCATCGTCACGCCGATGCCGATGGCCATTCCCGAAACCGCGGCGATCACCGGTTTGGTCGCGAGGCTTAAATGGCGGATGAACTGGGCCACGGGGCGTTCCGCGACGTCTTCCTTGACGTTCATGAAATCTTCCAGATCGTTGCCCGCGGAAAAAATTTCCGGATGGCCGCAAAACAGTAAAACACGCACGGCCCGGTCTTCTTCGCCGGTCCGGATCGCGTCCGCCATGCTCTGGTACATGGCGGCCGTAATGGAGTTTTTCTTTTCCGGCCGGTTGAAGGCAATGGTGAGAATTCCGTCTTTTTTCTGTGTGGTAATGTCCATATGTTTTCCCCTTATCAGTGGTTTTTAGTCTGTGGCGCGTCGTGCGCGCGGCCGTTTTGGCACAACAGCTCCCCGCCGTTGCAGGTGATGGATTCAAACTGCAGCGTCGGATGATCGATGTGAAAGCGGCGGGCCAGCACCGCGCGGACGCTGCCGGCCAGCTCGTCCACCCGGGAGAGCTGCTGGTCGGGCACGGTGATATGCACCGCCAGGGCGATGCTGTCGTTGGACGGGTTCCAGACGTGCAGGTCGTGGATCTGCGTCACGCCGTCGATCGCTTCGATGGCCTCCTTGATTTCCGTTAAATTGATTCCCGGCGGCGTCGCGTTCATCAGGATGAGAAAGCTGTCTTTGAGCAGGCTCCAGCCGCTTGCGAGAATCATGGCGACCACGAGCCAGGAAAAGAGCGGATCCAGCCGGTACCAGGGCCAAAACATCCACACGACGCCCAGAACCACGACGCCCAGCGATGTCGCCGCGTCGGCGACCATGTGCAAAAAGGCGCTTTTCATGTTCAGGTTGACTTTGGAGCCGGCGTGCAGCAGGACTGCGGAAAGGAGATTGCCCGCAAGCCCCAGAAGCGCGATCCAGACCACCAGCTTTCCGGCAATCGGCCGGGGAGTGATCCATCTGTCCCACGCCTCGATTGCAATGTAAAAGGCCGCGCCGTAGAGCAGCGCGACGCTCAGCACCGTCGCGAAGATCTCCACGCGCTTGAAGCCGAAGGTGTGCCGCGGCGTCGGCCGGCGCCGGCCGATGATGAGCGCCGCGTAGTTGATGACCAGGGCAAAAAAATCGCTTAAGTTGTGCAGCGCGTCGCTGAGGAGCGCCATGCTGCCGGAGACGATGCCGCCCCAGATCTGCGCCGCCGGAATGATCAGATTGAGCGCCATGGAGATAAGCAGGCTTCTGCCCCAGGCGTCTTCCTTATGCCGATGCGCGTGCGTCATTTTCACTTCCGTTGAGAATTGTCAGGGCCTGGTCGATCGCGCGGTGCGAGCCGAACAGGACCAGTTGATCCGCCGCCTGGAAAACAAATTCGCCGGGGGGATGGGTGATTGTCTCGTTGTCGCGGATGATGTTGATGATGAGCGCGCCCGACCGGGCCTTGAGGTTGACGTCGCGGATGCTCCGGCCGATGATCGGATTGCCGGCCGCGACGTAGTAGGTTTCGATGGTGCCCTGCGCCAGAATCTGGCTGATCTGGTCGAACGCTTCCTGCGTGTAGCGCACGTCCCGGAAGACGCCGTAGGAGCCGTTCCGGATGATGTTTCCCTGCGCCAGAATGATGCTGTTGGGAATGTGAAACATTTTGAGCACGCGGCTGAAGATCTGGATGGAGGTTTCAAATTCCTCGGGAATCACGTCGTTTGCCCCCAGCGTCAAAAGGCTTTCGATGTCTGCGACGTATTTGGTCCGGACGATCACGTGCAGCTGCGGGTTGAGTTTTTTGGCGTTGGAAAGGCACGTTTTGGTGAGCGTCCGGTCGGAGATGGCAATCACCATGGCGCGAGCCGCCTGCACGTTGGCGTGGCGCAGGATCTCCATGCTGGACGCGTCGCCCCAGATCGTATTCTGATCGCCCTTGCTTTTTGCTTTCTTGATCTTCGCAAAGTTGAGATCGATAATCGCGTAGCCGATGGCGGTGTCCTTGAGCACCCTGGCCAGATTGCGCCCGTTTAACCCCATCCCGCAGATGATCACGTGGTTTGCGACGTCGAGGCAGGACTCGCTTTTGGCCGTTGCATCCGCTTCGCCGCCGGCGCCGGCAAGCAGCCGGTAGATCCCCGCCGCTGCAAGCGGCGTGACGATGAACGTCAGAACGGACGCGCTGATGAAGGTCTGGTAGATGTCGCCGGAGATGATGTTGCTTTTGAAGCCCTGGGAGGCCAGCACGAACGAAAACTCGCCGATCTGCGACAGGAGAACGCCGGAGATGAGCGCGGCCCGCAGCGGGTAGCGCAACAGCAGGACCAGACTGAAGACAATCGCGGCCTTGACGAGGATGATGGCCGACGAGGCCAGCAGGATGTAAGCGGTGTTGGCCCGCAGAAAGTCCAGATTGAGGATCATGCCGAAGGAAACGAAAAACACGGACAGAAAGACATCGCGAAACGGATTCACGTCGCTGATGATCTGATGGGTGAAATCCGTGTCGGACAGGGCGAGTCCCGCCAGAAACGCGCCGATGGCCAGCGACAGGCCCAGCGCTTCCGTCATCCAGGCGATGCCCATCGTGATGACCACGGCGGCGATGACCAGGACGTCGCGCATGTTCATGGTGACCAGGCGCTCCAGGACAAACGGCACCGCGTAGCGCGCCGCCACGAGAATGAGGACGATGATCAGAATGGATTTGACCAGTTTCCAGGCGATAAGCCAGGCCGAAGGGCCGCTGTCGCCCGCCAGAAAGGGAACGAGCAGCATCATCGGCACGACCATGATGTCCTGAAAGACGATCATGCCGATGGAAATCCGACCCTGCGGCGAATCCTCGTCGTTGCGGTCTTTGAGAATTTTCAGGATGAGCGCCGAGGAGCTGTGCGCCAGGAGAAAGCCGATGAAAACGGACTGGGTCAGGCTCATCTGCATGGCGAGGCCCACGGCGACGCCCGCGGCAAAGGTGCCCAGGATCTGCAGACCGCCGGTGAGCAGAATGTCCGCCAGATACTTCAGAAAACGCGCAAGCTGAATTTCAATGCCGATGGTGAACAGCAGAAAAGCGACGCCGATTTCCGCCAGAAACTGAATGCCGGCCGTGTCGTCGATGAGCCGCAGGCCGAAAGGCCCGATGAGGATGCCGGTGATCAGAAACCCGATGATCGAGGGGAGACGGATCTTGTTGAAGACATAAATCACGGGAATGGAAAAACCGAGAATAATAATCAGTTGATGAAAAAATTTCAGTCCGTCCATTTTTGCCGTGTCCGATTTCAAGGGTCCGGTAGAGAGACGGGCGTGTTCCTGCCCGTCTCCACCCGTTTAGGTCTGCGTCTCCTTTCCTGTGCTTACCATTGATCGGTGAAATTGCCAAGAAAACATCTCCGATACCCGCGCCTCAGAAGGCGAAACTGACCGTGACGCCGCCGTAGAGATAGGTGCTGTCGCGGTCGGACGGCCGGGCCGTGCCGGCCAGACCGCGCGCCCGCATTTCGTATTTCGCGTCGTTTGTGAGCGGAAAAACATACGTCAGTGTCGGCGTCACCGTCAGGCGCCTGGTGACGGAGACCGGCAGGGACACGGCCAGCGCGGCGTCGTGAAAATTATTGAACGGATCGTTCGTCGCCAGGGAGTTGCCGTCGAATTTCGGATAGGTTGACGCATCCTCGCTTTTGAGATAGCTCACCGATCCCGCCAGTTTCAGGCCGACGCGCTCGTGCAGCGCAAACGTATGCGAGACGCTTAGAAGCGCGTACCATTGATGATAATGGTCGATTTCCTTGTAGAGCGTGAGCGTCGGCGAAAAAAGCGTGTTTACGCTGACGACGGCGAAGATTTCCTGGGAATCGAGCGGGTCTGCGCCGCCCGGCGTCAGGGAATTCAGCCCGTAATAAATGTAGCCGCCGCCCACCGACACGATGCCGAAGGCGCGCGTATAGGAGATCGTAGCGTCAACTTCCGTGAAGTTCGAGCTGCTCCCGTCTGTTCCCGCGCTGTAAGGCCGCGTGTCGAGGTTGCCCCAGAGATTGACCGAAAATCCCCGGTAGGAAACCGTCGCCGCAGGCTGAACGACCGGGCTAAACCTGCTTAGTTCCTGGCCGCGCCAGATGTAGGCGGAAAGAACGCTCACGGCCGCTTCGCCGGAAACCTTGTCTTCCTCCGCCGCACGCCCCTGGCCTGCTGCGCCCAAAAGCAGTATCAGCACCAGAACGCCTCCTGAAATTTTTAACTGGTTTTTCATCTTGAAATCTCCTCTCCTGAATTTTTTTTTCGAGCGGACCGCTTTTTGTTATTCGGGAAAAGGGAAGATCAAGAGCCGTGCCGCCCCGGGCGGTCCGTTGGAGATATTTTTTAACGGTTGGAAATTACGGAGAAATTTGCAAGTCGGCGGCCGGTTTTGACGGCGTATGATCGGGACATTCCTGTGCTTTTTTCAAACGGCCGGACATTATTGAGAAAACAATTAATTTTGATTGACAAAACGGCGGCGAGAAATTAACATGCGGGAAAATTTGTTATTTAATGGAACCGGTGCATGAACACCTCTCGAGCCATCATAATTAGCAGCATTATAATTTGCATCCCCAGAGGAGGCCTGGCCGTGGAGTAGCACCATCCATCCATCAAGCAACATCCGATCCGCTGCCAGGAAAGCCCGGCAGCGGATTTTTTTTTGAAAAGAGAGGAACCTATGACAAAAAATGCCGTTTTGATTTACGATACGACGCTGCGCGACGGGACGCAGGGGGAACAGGTCACTTTTTCCGCCGAGGAAAAACTGCGGATTGCGAGAAGGCTCGACGATATGCACTTCCACTATATTGAAGGCGGCTGGCCCGGCTCCAATCCGAAGGACATGCGCTTTTTTGAAATGGCCAAAACGGTCCGGTTCAAAAACGCCAAACTGACCGCGTTCAGTTCCACGCGCAAGCCGCACATCCGTCCCGAGGCCTGCCCGAACCTCAAGGCGCTGGTCCTGGCCGGGACGCCGGCCGTGGCCATCTTCGGCAAGGTCTGGGATCTGCACGTCACCGATATTTTGAAAATCGATCCGGAAGAAAATCTGTCCATGATCCGCGATTCGATTGCCTACATGAAGGCCAGGGGCAAGGAAGTCCTCTTCGATGCCGAGCATTTTTTCGACGGTTTCAAGGCGAATCCCCGCTATGCGACCCGGGTGGTGAAGACCGCCCTGGAAGCCGGCGCGGACCGGATCGTCTTTTGCGACACCAACGGCGGCTCCATGCCCCATGAAATAAGCGACATTCTCAAAAAAGTCGCTTCGTTCATTCCCGGCGACCAATCCGGCATTCACGTCCACAACGACTGCGGACTCGCGGTGGCCAATACGATCGCGGCCGTGCGCGAAGGCGTGAGCCTGGTGCAGGGCACCGTCAACGGCTACGGCGAGCGGTGCGGCAACGCGGATTTGATTTCGGTGATCGGCAATTTGCAGCTTAAGATGAAAATGACCTGCCTGCCCGCCGAATCCATCCGGCAGCTGGCGAACCTTTCTCTCTGTGTGAGCGATGTGGCCAATATTCCGCCCCTGAATGCGCGGCCTTTTGTGGGGCGCAGCGCCTTTGCCCACAAAGGCGGCGTGCACGTGAGCGCGGTGGCCAAGAATTCGGCGGCCTACGAGCACATGCAGCCGGAACTCGTCGGCAACAGCCGGCGCGTCCTGGTTTCCGATATGGCCGGCAAAAGCAACATTGCCTATAAAGCCAAAGCGCTGGGCATCGATCTGAACCGGAAGAACGCGCTCGGCAAAGTGGTCCATCAGGTCAAGCTGATGGAAGACAAGGGGTATCAGTTCGACGCCGCCGACGGCTCCCTGTCCGTGTTGATGAAAAAAGCGATCGGGGAGTTTGTGGAGCCTTTCACGCTTGAGTGCTTCAGCGTGGTGACGTCCCGGACGCTCGATAATCCCTGCCTTTCCCAGGCGACAATCAAGATTTCCGTCGGCGGCGAGGAAGAGCTGACGGCCGCCGAAGGCAACGGCCCGGTGAATGCGCTCGACCATGCCCTGCGCAAGGCGCTTACCAAATTCTACCCGCAAATCAAAGAGATGCATCTGGTTGACTTCAAGGTCCGCACGCTCGAAGGATCCGAAGGCACGGCGGCCGGCGTCCGGGTTCTGCTCGACTCCACCGACGGTTCGGAAGTCTGGAGCACCACCGGCGTATCGGAAAACATTATTGAAGCCAGCTGGCAGGCGCTGATTGACAGTATCGAGTACAAACTCAGCAAAGACAAGAAAAGGAATTGATTTTTCGAGCTTTTTTAAAGCTGTTGGAAGCCATTGCCAAATCTCCAAATTGCTGATATGGATGAGCCGATAAGAACGGGGGCTCCAACGGTGTTGTCGATTAACGGCCAGAATCCGCAAATGCGCCTTATCAAAAAAGCGACGGATGTGCTGAGAGACGGCGGTGTCATAATTTATCCGACGGACACCGTGTACGGCCTGGGTTGTGATTTGTCCAATAAAAGGGGCATTGAAAAAATATACGAGATTAAAAAAAGGAGCAAAAAACGGCCGCTTAGTTTTGTCTGCTCGGACCTGAAACATATCAGCCAGTACGCCCTGGTGACGGATTACGCGTATAAAACCATGAGACGGTTTTTGCCGGGGCCCTACACGTTTATTTTGGAAGCGTCGCGCCTGGTTCCGAAAATCATTTTGCCGAAAAGACCGACCACGGGCATCCGCGTACCGGACAACCAGATCTGCCTGGCGCTGATCCGCGAGCTCGGACAGCCGATCATCAGCACCAGCGTGCAGACCGCAGAGGGAGAAGACCTGGGCAATCCGGATCTCATCAACGAATCCTTCGGACGGATCGTCGATTTGATTATCGACGGCGGCCCCATCGTTCCCGAACCGTCGAGCGTCATCAGTCTGGTGGACGACGCGATCGAAATTTTGAGAATCGGCAAAGGCGACGTGAGCGCCTTTATGTAAAAATATATCTGGCTGTGTCGCGCAGGTTGCGTGTCGGGCGGGAAATCCGATCCCGATGGCATGGCGCCGGACGCGGCCGAGAAGGACAGTTATGAAACATATCATGCTCGTTAACGCTGTGCACAAAGAACAGATGCGCATGGCAACGGTTGACGAAAAGGGCAAGCTCATTGAGTTCAACATTCAGATGGCTGTGCGCGAACCGATCACCGGCAATATTTACAAAGGCAAGGTGCTGAAGGTCGAACGCGGCCTGCAGGCGGCTTTCGTCGATTACGGCGGCGTCAAGGACGGCTTTCTGCCGCTGCGCGACGTGAGCCCCATCTATCTCAAAGAACAGGAAAACGGTTCCGGAAGCGGACGGCCGGTTCTCAAATCCGGCCAGGAAATCATCGTCCAGGTGGTCCGGGAGGTTATCGGCAACAAAGGCGCGCTTTTGACCTCGTACACTTCGCTGCCCGGACGGTACCTCGTCCTGCTTCCCAACAAACTCTGCGGCGGCATTTCCCGCAAGATCGAAAGCGAGGAAGACCGAAAGAAAATCAAGTCGCTCATGGAGCAGATCAAAGTTCCGGAAGACATGGGATTCATTGTCCGGACGGCCGGCATCAATCGCACCAAGCAGGAAATCCAGCGCGACTACCAGTTCCTGATGCGTTTATGGAAAGACATTAAAAAGAAGGCCGACAGCGTTTCGGCGCCTTATTTTCTCTATCAGGAAACGGATTTCGGCGTGCGGTCGCTGCGCGACTACCTCACGCAGGAAATCGAAGAGATCCTGGTGGACGACGTCGAAACCTTCCGCAAAATGCGCGCCTATCTCAAGGCGGTCGCTCCCCGTCATTTGCGGATTCTGAAACAGTACAAGGAAAAGGTTCCGATTTTCGACCGCTTCGAACTGGAGGAGCAGATCCGGGAAATTTATCAGGAGCGCGTGGAGCTCAAATCCGGCGGCTACATCATTATCAATCCCACCGAGGCCATGATTACGATCGACGTCAATTCGGGCCGCGGCTCCAACAAACGCAACATTGAGGAAACCGCGTTCAAGACCAACCTCGATGCGTGCGAGGAAATCGCCAGGCAGCTTCGGCTGCGCGACCTGGGCGGCCTGATCGTCATCGACTTCATCGACATGATCGACAAGAAGCATGTGGCCGAGGTGGAAAAAGCCTTCAAAAAAGCGCTCAGCATGGACCGGTCCCGCATTCAGCTTTCCCGCATTTCCAAGTTCGGCCTGCTGGAGCTTTCCCGCCAGAAAAAACAGTCCACGATTCAGGAAATCAGCTACATCACCTGCCCGTACTGCAAGGGCAGCGGGCTTCGGCCTTCCCTGGAATACGCGTCTCTGGGCGCCTTCCGCACCATTGAATCGGAGGCGGTCAAAGGCATCTATTCGGAGCTCAAGGTCAGTCTGCCGCATGAAATCGCCCAGTATATTCTGAACAACAAACGCGCCGAGCTTTTCAAACTGGAGTCGAGTTTCGGCGTCGCCCTGTATATTGAAGGCCGGTCGGACATGGTATGGGACAAGCTGGAAATTCAGCAGTCGGTGAAGGAACAGCCGGTGGAAGTGAGCGCCATGCAGGAAGTTCCGCTCCTGCAGCTCGCGGAGGAGACGGAGCCGGATGCGGAACCGGAGGTGCGGCCCGACGCGGAAATCCCCGTTGCCGGGGAGCCGCCGCGCAAAAAGAGCCGCCGGCGGCCCAGGCATCGCAAGAAAAAGAATCCGATGGGCAGCATCGAAATTTCGATGCCGCCGGACGACCTTCTCGGCGAAACCCTGTCTTTCACGCAGCCGCCTCCTTTGTCGCGCGTTCAGACGCCCTTAATTCCCGTAAAGCCGATGAAAATCATGAAGGCGCTGCCGGATGAATTTTACCCGGTGGAGCCGGGCGGGGATCTGTTTGCACCGGAGCCGGAGCCGGAAGAAACGGGAGACGATCCGGACAATCTTTAATTCACCGGCCGAAGCGCGGCCGAAGAGGATGCGCCGGAAGAACCGGCCGGAAAGGATGCAAAATGGCGGAGGAGCTTCTCGCGGGGCTTTACCGGATTGTCGTGCCGCTGCCCAACAGTCCTCTAAAGGATCTCAATTCCTATGTGATCAAGGGAAAAGACCGCAATCTGATCATCGATACCGGTTTCAACCGCACGGTTTGCCACGAGGCGATGTCGAAGGGCCTTGCTGAACTGGAGATCGATCCGGACCGGACCGACTTCATGCTGACCCACATGCACGCCGACCACACGGGGCTCGTGACGCGTCTGGCGTCGGAGAAAAGCCGGATTTTCTTCAGCCGGATCGACGCGCGTGTGTTCGATCCCGACAACAGCTGGCAGCCGCTCGTCGATTTTGCCGAAATCAACGGATTTCCGGCCGACGAACTGCAAAAAGCGCTTAACAGCCATCCCGGCTTCAAGTACAGCCCCGAAAAAAAACCGGTCTTTACCCTCATCGACGACGGAGACGTCATCGCGTGCGGCGACTACCGCCTCAAATGCATCGCGACGCCGGGCCACACGCAGGGACACATCTGCCTGTATGAAGCGGACCGGAAACTCTTTTTTTCCGGCGACCACATTTTGTTCGACATTACGCCGCACATCGAATCCTGGGCCTACGCCACGAACTCGCTGGCGGACTATCTGGCAAGCCTCGACAAGGTTTATTCTCTCGGCGTCGATTGGGTTTTGCCCGGCCACCGCAGTTTTGAGGGCGATTTACAAACCCGCATCGACGAGCTCAAAAAGCATCACCGCGAGCGCGCCGAAGAAGTGATAGACGTTCTGAGCGGAAAAACGATGAACGCCTATCAGATCGCCGCGGGCATGACCTGGGACATCGACTGCGAAACCTGGGAGGAATTTCCCATCGCCCAGAAGTGGTTCGCCACCGGCGAGGCCATTGCCCATCTGCGCTTTCTGGAAGGAGAAGGACGGGTGACGCGCGACGCCGGGGCGCCGATCGTGACCTTCCGCGCCGCCTGATCGGTTTTTGTGAATTTTTTAAAAAAGCGGCGAACTGTTTTTGCAGTTCGCCGCTTTTTTGCGTATTTGCCGCCGAACATTTCCGTCGGCGTTGTCCTAGAAGAAGATCATTCCCAGCGCATCGGCGATGCAGGCCGGTTTGTCCTGACCTTCAATTTCAATGGTATGCGTCTGCGTGACGAGCAGTCGGTTTCCCGGCTTTTGCTCCAGGGCTTTCAGAACAATGCGGTCGCGGATTTTCGATCCCGAGGGGACGGGATTGAGAAAACGGACCTTGTCCAGGCCGTAGTTGATGGACATCTTCGCCCCTTCCGCTTTCAAGGGAATCTGGTAGCTGAAAAAGGGCAGATGCGACAGCGTCAGGAATCCGTGCGCGATCGTGGTTCCGAAAGGGCCTTTTGCGGCCTTTTCCTTGTCCACGTGAATCCACTGGTGATCCATCGTGCTTTCCGCAAATTGATTGATTTGATCCTGAGTGACCTGGGTCCAGTCGGAAACAAAAATTTCCTTCCCGATATGCTTTTCCATGTTTGCTGCTGTTGCTTCGATAGACATAAACCTTGCTCCCTTCGTTTAATGAAGTTCATCATAACCCTTTTGGCGCGTTTGGGCAATGCCGGATTACGCCGGATTACGCGAGCGCCGCGTCGGCTTTCGCCTGTGCGGCTTTGGCTTCCTTAACGATGCGCTCGAAGAGTTCGGCGACCGTCGGCTGATCGTGGATCAGACCCTGCACCTGACCTACCGGCAACACGCCGGTTTGGGAATCTCCGTTTTCGGTGGCGACGCGGATGGCTTTGAAGGCGTTGGCCATGTAGGCCAGCTGCCTGGCGTTTCCATAACCGGACAGCAGCACGCCGATGAAAAGTTTGAAATACGGCACGCCCATCTGCCGGGCGATATCCTGGGAATTGAAAAAGGCCGCGGGCCAGCTCAATCCTTTCTTGACGGCCTTTTTCGCCGCGTCCGTTTTCATGACCCGGCACAGGATGCCGTCGAAACGCTTGGAAAACAGCGTATCGTACACGTCCTTTTCCTGCGCCAGTTTTTTATAGTTACCATGCAGCGGGCTTTCTTTGGTCGTCATCAGCCGCGTGCCCATCGCGACGCCGTCCGCTCCCAGCGCCAGCGCCGCCGCCAGCCCCCGGCCGTCGGCGAAGCCGCCCGCGCCGATGACGGGAATCTGCAGGTTTTCTGCCAGATGCGGAATAAGCACCAGCGACGTGACGTCCTCGCCGTGTGCCGCCGCTTCCTGGCCGGTGGCGATGACCGCGTCCGTGCCGAAATCCTGCGCGCGTTTGGCGTGCTTGAGATTCACGACCGTGGCGAACACCTTGCCGCCGTATTTATGCGCTTCGCGGACGATCCAGTCGCCCTTGCCCAGCGCGAAGTTGATCACCGGCACCTGCTCCTTCAAGAGAACCTTGGCGTTTTCCGCCGCGCCGGGAAACATCAGCGACGCGTTGGCGCCGAACGGCTTGTCGGTGAGTTTGCGGATTTCGCGGATGGCTTCCCGGGTCTGGGAACTGTTGAGCGGGCCCGTGGCCAGAATGCCCAGGCCGCCTGCGTTGGAGACGGCCGCAACCATTTTCGGCGTGCTGATCCAGCTCATGCCGGAGAGCACAATCGGAACTTTGATGCCGACCATTTCAGTCAATCGAGTTTTCATGGGGACTCCTTCTTCTGATCATATTTTGGAAATTCAGTTTCCGCAAAATTTTGCCGCCTGAGCCGAAATCTCTTTTGCTTCGGCCGCCATCCGCCGGAGAAGTTCCGCGCAGGTGGGAACGTCGGAAATCAGGCCGATCGACTGGCCGACCATCAGGGGCGCGTAATCGACGTCGCCCGTTTCCCAGGCCTCCTTGACTTTCTGTCCGGCGAGCAGGGGAATCAGCTCTTCAAAGCCGCCCTTGCGCTCTTCGATGGCGAGGACTTCCGCGATCACGCGGGATTTGAGGCCGCGGCCCTGCAGGCCGATCGACTTGCCGTAAATGACCGTGTCGAATTCCTGGCGGCGGATGAGCTCCTGCTTGATGTTGTCATGAACATCGCACTCCCTGGTGGCGATGAAGCGGCTGGCCATCATCACGCCCTGGGCGCCCAGCGCAAGCGCCGCGGCCATCGTCCGGCCGTTGGCGATGCCGCCGACCGTGACGACGGGAATGGTGAGCGATTCGACCATGCGCGGGGTGAGAATCATGGTGGTCACATCGTCGTTGAGCGGATGGCCGCCTTCCTCGATGCCCGCTGCGTAAACGCCGTCAAAGCCGATTTTTTCCGCGTGCAGGGCGTGGCGGACCGCGCCCACCTTGTGAAACAGCTTTACGCCCGCCTTCTTCAGAAGATCGACGGCTTCCATGCCCGCCACCTTGTCGAGCGGCGTGCCGGAAAATTCGATGCCGGCCACCTTTTCTTCGGCAGAGACCCTCACGTACATCCGGTGGTGCTCGGCCGTGATCCGAATCGACGGCAGCAGCGTGATGCCGACGAAGAAAGGCTTGTCGGTGAGACGGCGCGTCTCCCGGATGGCCGCGCGGAAGTCCTCTTCCGTTTCGTAGTTGGCCGCCGTCAGATTGCCGATGCCGCCTGCGTTGGACACGGCCGCGCACAGCGACGGTTTGCAAAGCCACATCATGGCGCCGCAGATAATGGGATATTGAACCCCGAACATTTCCGTTATTGCTGTTTTGATCATGGAAGCCTCCTTATTTTCCTTTTTTGCCGCCCGTTGCGGCGGATTTTTTAAGACTCATCTGGATGTTTTGCTCCACCTGCTTCTGGAAAAGGCGCCTGAGAATGTACTCGCGGTAGAAATTGCCGACCCGCGTGAGTTCGGCGGTGACGGCGATATTGTCCCGGGTGGATTTTCCGGCGACGATCTTGCGCCGCAGGGCCATTTCCCGGGCGACGATCTTCCCCCCCAGCTCTGTCCAGAAGGACAGGTCCTCCAGTTTCATTCCCAGTGCGATAAGCTTTTTGATGCCGTCCCGGCCGATGCGGACGTCTTCCTGATCGTAGAGGGGTTTGCCGCCCTGCTCGGTGCAGGGCATCAGAATGCCCAGACGCTCGGCTTCCCGCAGTTCGCGGTCCGACAGGCCGGTGGCGGCCAGAAATGCGGCCTGGCTCAACAGGCCGTTGCCCATCCGGCCGGGGGCGCCGAAGACTTCGTTTTCAATCGTTTCCGCTTCGGTCAGATTCAAGCCTTCATCCATGCGGCGCAGGATGTTTTTAATGAGGTAAAGCGGAAAAAAGCGTTTTTCCTTGAGCTCCTGGATGGCGCGCAGGCGGTCGATGCAGGCTTCGTCATAATAGGCCATCTTTTCGTTGGTTTTTTCGGGCCGGGGCAGCAGGCCCTCCGCCACATAATAGCGAATCGTGGATGGGCGGACGCCGCTCCGTTTTGCGATTTCCCCGATTTTGAGTTTCATGGCCCTCCGACGAACATTAAAGTTGAGCTTTAATGTTATAGGGCGGAAGCGGTCCGGTTGTCAAGCAAATAATCCGCGGGCCGAAACGACTTGAATATCAATGGACAAAACGATTGACAAGCATCCGGAAGCTTCCTATACTTCCGGCCGCACAAAAAACTTTTCACCGCAGGAGAACGGTTGATGAAAAAAAATCGCTGGCTTATCGCGGCGCTCGCCGCATTTTTGGCAATCGGATGGGGAGCGGCGGGCCCCGGCGCCCGGGCCGCCTATCCGGAAAGACCTCTCACGCTTCTGGTCGGATTTGTTCCCGGCGGCAGCATGGACCTGAGCGCGCGGGCGCTGGCAAAAGCCGCGGAAAAGATCCTGGGGCAGCCGATCATGATCGAAAACAAACCCGGCGGAACGGGAACGGTGGCGCTGGCCGCCCTGCTTTCCCAGAATCACGACGGCTACACGCTTTGCGGGACGCCCAGTTCGGTGCTGATCCGGGTGAGCCAGCAGCAGCCGGTGCCCTTCAAGCCTTTTACCAGCTTCCGCGCCGTGATCGGGTTTACCGAACCGCAGTTGGGCATCGTCGTGAAGAGCGACGCGCCCTGGAAAACGCTTGGCGAGCTGTCCGCTTACGCGGCGAAAAATTCCGGCCGGGTGAAGTACGCCACCACCGGCGTCGGCAGTACGACGCACGCCGCCGTCGAAGCTTTTGCCAAGCGCGACCGGCTGCAGCTGATCCACGTGCCGTACAAGGGCAGCATGGAGGCGCTTACCGCGCTTCTGGGCGGTCATGTCGAGTTTGCGGCCCTGACGTCGGAGCTGGTTCCCGCCGTGAAGGCCGGGCAAGCCAGGCTGCTTTCCGTCATGAGTGAGAAGCGGTCGCCCAAATATCCGTCCGTTCCCACGCTCAAGGAGCAGGGCTATGACTTTGCCAACGACGCCGTCTTTGCCGTCGTGGCGCCCGCGGATATCGACCCGGCCGTCGCCGGAAAACTGGAAGAGGCGTTTGCCGCCGCGGCCAAAAACAAGGAATATCTGGAAACGCTCGACCGGATCAATATGATTCCCGTCTATTACAACGGCAAAGCGTTCGACGCCTTTTTGCGCTACCACTGGAAGGTCATCAACAAGAACCTGAAAGCCTCCGGCGCAATCAGCGAAGCGGCGACAAAGCCGGAATAGGGGCAAGATGAATCAGCGCGATCTGGCAGGCAGTCTTTTTTTTCTGGCGCTGGCCTCGATTGTTCTTGTCCTGTCCGTTTTGCAGGGGATCGGCACGCTCGGCCATCCCGGGGCATGGTTCGTGCCGTCAGTAACCTGCGTTTTAATGATTTTTTTTGCGCTGGCGGGGCTGGTTTCGGCCGTCCGCGGCCGGTCCGGCGCGGCTTGCGTTGCCGAGGCGTGGCGGCCGGTCCGCTGGAGGAAAAATGCGGCGGTGCTGGCTGCGCTCGCCGTTTATGTCGCCTTGCTTCCTTACGCGGGTTTTCTCGCGGCTACGTTTTTGCTGATGAGCGTTTTGTTCCGGCTCAATGCCCTGACCGTGAAGGCGGCGCTGCTTGCCGCCTGCCTTTCGTCAGGCCTCGCCTACGGCCTTTTTTATTTGCTCCTCAAAACGCCGCTGCCCCGGGGAATTTGGGGATTTTAATGTAATGGAACATTTCTTTTGGATGCCTTAACCGGATTACTGTACGGCCTGTCCGTCGCCTGCGACGCCTCCAACCTGCTGCTTCTGCTGGGCGGCTGTCTTTTGGGGACGCTGGTCGGCGTTTTGCCGGGGCTCGGCCCGGTGGGCGCTATTTCCATTTTGCTCCCGCTCACCTTTCAGCTGCCGCCCGCGGGCGCGATCATCATGCTCGCCGGCATTTACAACGGGGCCATGTACGGCGGATCGACCACTTCCATTCTGATCAATGTGCCGGGGGAGGCGGCCTCCGTCGTCACCTGCCTCGACGGCTACCGGATGGCCAAAAAAGGCCGGGCGGGGCAGGCGCTGGGCATCGCCGTTTTCGGCTCCTTCATTGCCGGAACGCTGGGGCTTGTGGGGCTGCAGCTGGTCGCCGGGCCCCTTTCCACGCTGGCCCTTAAATTCGGCCCCCCGGAATACTTTGCCGTCATCTTCCTGGGATTTGCCTTTATCGTGTATCTGGCCCAGCGGTCGATGATCAAGGCGGTGCTGATGACGCTGTCGGGCGTTCTGCTGAGTCTCATCGGCCTTGATCCCATCACCGCCGAACAGCGCATGACCTTCGGCGCTCTTCATCTGTTCGAAGGCCTGAACGTCGTGCCGCTGGCCATCGGCCTTTTCGGCCTGGCCGAAGTGTTCGGCAATCTGGAAAAAACCGCGTCGGCCAAGATCCTCCGCGTGAAGATCCGCAATCTGTTTCCCAGCCGGCGTCAGTGGCTCGCCGCGAAATGGGCGATTGTCCGCGGTTCCGTCATCGGCTTCTTCCTGGGCATCCTGCCCGGCGGCGGACCGGTGCTTTCCACCTTTATCGCCTACGGTGTGGAAAAGAGGCTTTCCCGGCATCCGGAAACGTTCGGCCAGGGCGCGATTGAAGGCGTTGCCGCGCCGGAAGCCGCCAACAACGCTGCCGCCTCGACCTCCTTTATTCCGCTGCTCACGCTGGGCATTCCGCCCAACGTCGTACTGGCCGTTTTGTTCGGCGCGTTTCTGATCCACGGCGTGACGCCGGGGCCGCTCTTGATGACGCAGCACCCGGAAATTTTCTGGGGCGTGATCGCGAGCATGTACCTGGGCAACGTTATATTGCTGATTCTCAATTTGCCGTTTATTCCGCTCTGGGTGCAGGTGCTGCGGATTCCCGACCGGATCCTCTATCCGCTGATTATCCTGTTTTGCCTGGTGGGCGCCTACAGCATCAACAACAGCGTCTTCGATATCGGCGTGATGGTCCTTTTCGGCGTCATCGGCTATTTTCTGAAAAAATTCGACTACGAGGCGGCGCCGCTCATTCTGGGATTCGTGCTGGGGCCCATGTTCGAAGTGAACCTCCGGCGGTCGCTCCTGATGTCCCAGGGAAGCTTCGGCATTTTCCTGGAACGGCCGATTGCGCTTATCGCCTTTGCCGTCTGTGCGATTTTAATCCTGCTGCCCGTTGTCAAAATTATCAGGACAGGGCGGGGCGGACGTTCCCCGCGTTAAGCCAGCGCCGCCTTGATTTCCCGGATGTAGCGGGAGACTACAAAAAGCAGGTCCGGATGATTGTGGTGTTCGTCAATGAGCTTCACCACCGCGCTTCCGATGACGACGCCGTCGGCGATGGCGCCGATTGCTTCAGCCTGCGCGGCGTTCGTGATGCCGAACCCTACGGCAATCGGTATTTTCGAAAGTTTGCGGATTTTGCCGACGTCGCGGGCGATGTCTTCGATCTTCGGCGCGGCGGTGCCGGTTACGCCCGTGATGGAAATGTAGTAGAGAAATCCCGTTGCCTTCTGGAGGATGGTTTTCAGGCGGTCCCTGCCCGTTGTCGGAGCGACGAGCGAGATGAAGTCCATCCCCGCTGCGTCCGTGTGGACGCGCAGCTCGGCCGCTTCTTCGGGCGGCAGATCGACCACCAGAAGGCCGTCCACGCCCGCCTCCCTCGCCGCCGCGGCGAATTTTTCCGGTCCGCAGGCGAAGATCGGATTGTAGTAGCCGAAAAGCAAAACGGGGATTGCGGAGACTCTGCGCAACTCGGCAATCATCGCCAGGACGCCCGCGAGGGTCGCGCCGTTTTTCAGCGCCCGCTGCGCGGCGGCCTGGATGACCGGACCGTCGGCCGTCGGGTCCGAAAAAGGCACGCCGATTTCGATCATGTCCGCTCCCGCTTTTTCCAGCTCCAAAATAAGCTCCAGGGTTTTGGCCAGCGACGGATCGCCCGCCGTCAAATAGACGATCAGCGCCTTTTCGTTGCGGGCCTGCAACGCGATAAATTTTTCAGATATTCGTCCCATCATGTTCCTCATTTGTTTAGGGAACGCTCGCGAGCGTTCCCTAAAGGGTTTCCATAATCGTCTGGGCGTCCTTGTCGCCGCGGCCGGACAGACAAATCACGATAATTTCGTTTTTGTTCATCGACGGCGCGATCTTCAGAGCATGGGCAATCGCGTGCGCGCTTTCCAGCGCCGGAATGATGCCTTCCAGGCGCGACAAAAACAAAAACGCCTCGACCGCTTCCTTGTCCGTTACCGCGACGTAAGAAACGCGCCCGGCGGCGGCAAAGTAGGCGTGCTCCGGCCCCACGCCGGGATAGTCGAGGCCGGCGGCGATGGAATACGCGTCGCGCACCTGGCCGTGTTCGTCCTGCAGGAGATAGGTTTTGTTGCCGTGCAGGACGCCGATCTTCCCGCCGCTGATGCTGGCGGAATGCTCGGACGTGGCAAGGCCGCGGCCTGCCGCTTCAACGCCGAACATTTTTACGGCCGGATCGTTGCGGAAGGGATAAAACGTGCCCATGGCGTTGGAGCCGCCGCCCACGCAGGCCACCAGCGCATCCGGCCCCCGTCCTTCCCGGCGCGCGAGCTGCCGCTTGATTTCCCGGCCGATGACCGACTGGAAATTGCGCACCATCATGGGATAGGGGTGCGGCCCGGCGGTCGTGCCGATGATGTAGAACGTGTCGCGGACGCTGCCCACCCAGTAGCGCATGGCTTCGTTCATGGCGTCTTTGAGCGTGGCCGTTCCGCTTTTCACCGGCACCACTTCCGCGCCCAGAATTTTCATGCGGAAGACGTTGGGCGCCTGGCGCCGGATGTCTTCCTCGCCCATGAAGATTTTGCACTCCATGCCGAAGAGCGCCGCGACAGTGGCGGTGGCGACGCCGTGCTGCCCCGCGCCCGTTTCGGCGATGACCTTTTTCTTGCCCATCCGCCTGGCCAGAAGCGCCTGCCCCAGCGTGTTGTTGATCTTGTGCGAACCGGTGTGGTTCAAATCCTCGCGCTTGAGGTAAATCTTTGCTCCTCCCAGAGTCCGGGTCATCCTCTGCGCCGGGTAAAGCGGCGTCGGCCGGCCCGCGTAGTCGCGGCGGTTCGCGGCGAATTCCTTCTCGAACGATTTGTCCCTGCGGGCGCCGGCGTAGGCCTCTTCCAGCTCCAGAAGCGCCGGCATCAATGTCTCTGCGGCGTAGCGGCCGCCAAAAATGTCAAAATGCCCTTTTTTGTCCGGTAGTGTTTTCATTGCTGTTCCCTTCGCACAAATATTTGCGGCGACGCATCGCCGGCTGTCGCCTGCTGAATGATCTGCATCATACGCGCAATCTTGCCGGCGTTCTTTTTGCCGGGCCTTTCTTCCGCGCCGCTGTTGATGTCGAGCGCCGCGGGCTTGACTTTCCGCAATCCGTCAAGGACGTTGTCTTCGGTGAGGCCCCCCGAGAGGATCACCGGCCGGGACATCCGGCAGGCGAGTTCCCAGTTGGCGGTCCTGCCCGTTCCTCCGTAAAGCCCGGCATGGCGGGCATCGACCAGGATGGCGGCGGCGTCGAAAGCGGCGGCCCGGTCCGGATCTCCGTCGCCCTGGAGCTCCAGCGCCTTGATGATTCGGCGGCCCGGAAATTGCCGGCAGAACGCGGGCGATTCATCGCCGTGGAGCTGCAGCATGTCCAGACGGCAATCTTCAAAGATCCGGTCGATCACGTCTTTTTTTTCATTGACGAAGACGCCGACTTTGACCAGATGCGCAGGCAGGCCTGCGACGATGTCTCTTGCCTTTTGCGGCGCGACAAAGCGCGGCGAGGGAGCATAAAAAATAAATCCCAGCGCCGCCGCGCCGTATTGGGCCGCGAAGAGCGCATCTTCCAGATTGGTGATGCCGCAAATTTTCACCTGCATTGGCCGTTGCTCCCCAGAAAAGACCGCAGCTTGCAACCGATGTCCGGCGCGGTCACCAGTCCTTCCCCGATCAGAAACGCCTTGATGCCTTCGTTCATCAGATAGTCGATGTCGGCCCGGTCCTTAATCGCGCTTTCCGCCACGACGGTTTTGTCTTCCGGAATGCTCTTTTTCAAATCGCGGCTGGTCGTGATGTCCGTGACAAACGTATCGAGGTTGCGGTTGTTGATGCCGATGATTTCGGCTCCGGCCCCAAGCGCCAGGCGCAGGTCTTCTTCCGTGTGCACCTCCACCAGCGGGCTTAATCCCAGCGTGCGGGCAAGATCGATGAACGCGGAAAGCATCGGTCCCAGCACGCGGACGATCAGCAAAACGGCGTCCGCGCCGATCGCCCGCGTTTCATAAATCTGCAGCGGATCGATGATGAAATCCTTGCGCAAAACCGGTATGTGGACCGCGCGCCGAATTTGCGCCAGATGGTCTTTATGGCCCAGAAAATATTTTTCGTCCGTCAAAACGGAAATCGCCGCCGCGCCGTTTTGCGCGTAGATTGTCGCGAGGGCGAGGGGATCGAAATGCTCCACCAGCCTCCCGCGCGACGGAGAGGCGCATTTGACTTCGGCAATGACGGCGCAGCGCCGGCCGCCGACGGCGCCGCGGAAATCCCGGCAGGGCGGCCGGCCGGCGATTTCGTCCCGCAGACGTTCGACGGTCGTCGTCTTTTTCAATACGGCCACTTCTTCTTTTTTGGTTTCGATAATTTTGTCTAAAATCATTTTATCCTCAACCGCTTCTTTCCTGAAAAATATTTTTTCCCTGCTCCGGCGGCGGGGAGGGGATCAGGCGTTGCTCATTTCAATGAGCGCCTGCAATTTTTTAACCGCCGCGCCGCTGTCGATGCACTCGGCCGCCACCCGAAGGCCTTCCCGGATATCCGCCGCTTTCTCCCCCGCCACAATCGCCAGCGCCGCGTTCAGGAGGACGACATCCCGGCAGGCGCCCGGTTTCCCGGAGAGCACGCCGCCGAGGATCCGGGCGTTTTCGGCCGGATCGCCGCCCCGGAGGTCGCGAAGCGGATAGGTTTTGCCGATATAGTCTTTCGGATGGATATTGTAGGTCCGGACGATGCCGTCGTTTAATTCCGCCACGCGGGTTTCGCCGGTGACGGTGACTTCATCGAGCCCGTCCGATCCGTGAACGACAAAGGCGCGTTTCGTTCCCATGTTTTTCAAAACATCGGCGAACATTTCGGTGAGCTTCGGATCGTAGACGCCCAGAAGCTGCGCGGTGGCGCCGGCGGGATTGGTGAGCGGCCCCAGCATGTTGAAGATGGTGCGGATGCCGATTTCGCGCCGCGGACCGATGGCGTATTTCATCGCGCCGTGCAGTTTCGGCGCGAAGAGAAAGCCGATGCCGATCTGCTGGAGGCATTCCTCGACGATTTCCTGATCGACGCTGATGTTGACGCCCAGGGCTTCGAGAACGTCGGCGCTGCCGCAGCCGCTGGAGACGGCGCGGTTGCCGTGCTTGGCGACGACGATGCCCGCCGCCGCCACGACAAACGCCGTCGCCGTGGAAATGTTGAACGTGCCCAGTTTGTCTCCGCCGGTGCCGCAGGTATCGACGACGGTTCTCGCGCAGGCGTTGACGCGCGCGGCTTTCTGGCGCATGATGCGCGCCGCGCCGGTCACTTCCTCGACCGTCTCCCCTTTCATTCTGAGCGCGGTGATGAGCGAACCGATCTGCGCCGGCGTGGCGTCGCCGTTCATGATTTCTTCCATCGCCGCCATCATTTCTTCCTCCGGAAGATCGACTCTTCCGACGGCCTGGTCAATGGCTTCCCTGATCATATATGCTGCTCCTTTCTCCGGATGTTTTTTAAAAAGTTACGCAAAATGCGCTTGCCCTGCGGCGTCAGCACGGATTCGGGGTGGAACTGAACGCCTTCCACGGGGTAGCGCTTGTGCCGAAGCCCCATGATTTCGCCTTCGGCCGTCCGGGCGCTCACCTCCAGACAGTCGGGCAGGGATCCGGGCCGCACCACCAGCGAGTGGTACCGGCCGGCGGTAAAGGGATTGGGCAGGCCTGCGAAAACGGTTTTGCCGTCGTGCTCGACGGGCGACACTTTGCCGTGCATGATGCGGTCCGCGCGGACGACTTCGCCGCCGAAGGCAAATCCGATGGACTGGTGCCCCAGGCAGATGCCCAAAAGCGGCACACAGGCGGAAAATTCGCGGATCACATCGACGGTGACGCCCGCTTCCCGGGGCGAACAGGGGCCGGGCGAGAGCACAATCGCCTCCGGCTTCAGCCGGCGGACGCCGTCGCAGGTGATTTTGTCGTTGCGGTACACCCGGACCTCTTCGCCCATCTGCTCCAGGTACTGAACGAGGTTGAAGGTAAAGGAATCGTAATTGTCGATCATCAGAATCATCGGCCCCTCCTACTTTCCGTTTTCCAGAACAAATCCGCCGGCCGCAAGCGCCGCCGCCTGCTCAATCGCGCGCGCTTTGGAGAGCGTTTCCCGGTGCTCGGCGTCGGGCCGGGAATCGTAAACGATGCCGGCCCCGGCCTGAACGAAAATCCGGCCGCCGCGGATGACCATGGTGCGGATCGTAATGCACAGATCCATGTTTCCGGTGAAGCTCACGTAGCCCACCGCTCCGCCGTACGCGCCGCGGCGCACGGGTTCCAGTTCGTCGATGATCTGCATGGCGCGGACCTTGGGCGCGCCGGAAAGCGTGCCGGCCGGGAAGGTGGCCGCCAGCACGTCGAAGGCGTCCTTGCCTTTGGCCAGCTGCGCGCGCACGTTGGAAACCAGGTGCATCACGTGCGAATATTTTTCCACGACCATGTACTGGTTTACCTGGACCGTGCCGGCGGCGGCGATGCGTCCCAGGTCGTTTCTGCCCAGGTCCACGAGCATGACGTGCTCGGCGCGCTCCTTTTCGTCGGAAAGCAGTTCGTCGGAAAGCATCCGGTCCTCCTGTTCGGTCTGGCCCCGCCGGCGGGTGCCGGCGATGGGCCGCAGCTCCACGTCGTTTTGCTCAAGGCGCACCATGACTTCCGGAGACGAGCCGATCAGCGTGAGGTCGTCGAGCTTGAGAAAAAACAGGTAGGGCGACGGATTGACGTAGCGCAGCGCCCGGTAAAGATCGACCGGGTCGGCGTTGCAGGGAGCGGAAAACCGCTGGGAGAGAACCACCTGAATCACGTCTCCCGCGGCAATATAGTCCCTGGCCTTTTCCACCATGGCGCGGTAGCGCTCCGGCGTCATGTTGGATTCGAAAGCCGCTTGGCCGTTATGCGGCGCGGTCGGGTGGGAGGCAGCGGGCGCCGCGAGCAGGGCGATCATTTCGTCGATCCGGGCGCAGGCGTCGCGGTAGGCGTCTTCCGGAGCGTCTGTGTCTTCCATATAGGCGCAGGCCACCACTTTGATGGTGTGGCGGATGTTGTCGAAAATCACGAGCGAGTCGCTCACGACGAAAACGGCTTCGTCGAGATTCAGATCGTCGGGCGGCGCGGCGGGAAGGCTTTCAAAGTAGCGCGCCATGTCGTAGCCCAGGTAGCCGACGGCGCCGCCGAAAAAGCGGGGAAGCCCCGGTACGGCGACCGGCGAATAACGCCCCAGCAGGTCGCGCATGGCGGCAAGCGGATCGCCCTGGTGCTCCCGCTCGGAGATCCGGCCTTTTTCCTCGATCACGACTTTGGCGCCGCGGACCCGGAAAATCACGCCGGCGTCCGTGCCGATGAAGGAATAGCGCCCCCATTTCTCGCCGCCTTCCACGCTTTCCAGAAGATAGACGTGATTTTTGTGCCGCAGTTTTCTGAGGACGGAAACGGGCGTTTCCACGTCGGCGAGTATTTCCCGGTAAACGGGAATCAGGTTCCCCCGCCCGGCGAAGGCCTCAAAATCGGTAAAATTCGGAAAGTACATAAAGTCGCCTTCAAATGAAAAAAAAGGCCGTGAAAAAAAATTTCTTTCACGGCCTTTTGTCCTGTTTAAAAACAAAAAAGCCGTGGAGTCCCGAGAGGGTCTCCACGGCCTGGACTTTTTATGCAAAAAGATCAGCGGCGGACGCACCTCCCGGCGAGGCTCCACCACCACCAGTTATTCAAATTCAGGGTTACAGATATGTTTTTCATTTCTCTCTCCAAAGAACGGCTGCCTTATAGCAAGGCCGGCGGTTCGTGTCAACAATTTTTCTTTCACGGTCCGGGGGCTTTCTTCTCCCCGTCCGGCGGCGGAGGATTATCTTCTTCGGCGCCTGTTTTGTCTGCCGGCGGTTCGGCCGGCTCCGGGGAGGCTTGCGCCAGATCGGCCAGCCACAAGCCATGGCGGTGTTGCGCATAGTCCAGACGGACTTTTCCCGTGAAGATGCCGCGGACCATCGGCCAGTTGGGTCGAAGCGCAATAGCCCCCATGTGAGCCAGAAAGGCGAGGAAAAACAGCACAAAGCCGATGTTGTGCGCCCAGGTGGCCCACAGCAATACCGTGTGGGAGAGATCCGGCGCATAAATGTTTTTATACGTTTTGACAAGCCCCGAGACGATGAGGAGCAAAATGATGAACGCCATGCCCGCATACGCCAGACGCTGCTCCGGCAGATACTTGTGCATGGGCGGCTCCTTGCCCAGGCCGATGAAACTTTTAAGAACGGCAACCGACGCCCGGAAATCGCCCTTTTGCGGCAGCAGTCCCTTTTCGCCGCCAAGACCGTGATAGACCAGATGAAACAGCGCCGCCGCGGTGAACACAAAGGCAGCCGCATAATGCAGGTAAAGGGACGTGATGAAGTCGGCCGTCCAGCCCAGCCCCGGAAGGGTGATGATGTAGTAGCGTTTGGCGACCGGCAGCTCGAAAATGCCGGTCAAAAGTAAAACAAGGCCAGACAGCGCAATGGCCCAGTGCTCAATCAATTCGATTGTACCGTGGCGGACGACGCGGTTTTCTGCGGCAAGAATTTTTTCAGCCATTGTCTTCGCCCTCCTTTTTCACCTGCTCTTTGCGGCGGGAAATCCATCCCAGCGCGCCCGCGGCGACAGCGCCCAGGACCGGCGCGGCGAGGACCGCGTTGCCCAGCGGATCAGTGGCGGCCATGCGTCTTTGCACATCCGGCTTCATGTCGGGACGTCCCGGTTTTTTCTCCATCGCCTGGGTGATCTTGGCAAAGGAGACGGGCGAGACGTAGAAGGTCGAGGTTCCGCCGTTTTCCGTTTTGCCGTAAAGATCGCCGTTTATCGCCCGGGCGCGCTCGAGGGCGTTCTTTTCAATTTCCCGGCGCGGACCGATGAGCATGGCCTGGCGGGGGCATGCTTCAATACAGCCGGGAAGTTTCCCTTCCTTCAGGCGCTCATTGCACAAATCGCATTTGTACATGACGCCGTTGCCCATGAAATCCGGCAGGACGTGCAGGTAGATGCCGACGCCGGACTGGCGCTGGGGAATTTCCCAGGGGCAGACGTCCCGGCATTTCGCTCCGCCGAAACACTGGTTTTGCTCGATGATCACCGCGCCGTTTTTCTCCTTGTGATTGGCCGAAAACGGACAGATGGTCGCGCAGGGGGGATTGTCGCAGTGCATGCAGCGGCGGGGAATGTAAAGTGTCTTTCCGTCGATCCGGACCTCCTGCACATAGATGAAATTATAGGGCGTCAGGCGGTTGAACACGTCTTTTTTCTTCGACCAGTCTTCGATGGTTTTGCGCGGCCAGGGTTCGGGAATGTTTTGGACAACCGGCGGAATCTTGTCCTTGTTGATGGCCTTGCAGATGTCGACACAGGCCGGTACCCTGCGGTCGACGCACCCGTCGCACAGGCTCAAGTCAATGAGCGTTGCCAGCCGTCCCTCATCGGCGGCGCCGGCCCGTTTCGGCCAGTGCACGCCGGTCAGGGCCGCCACGCCCGCGCCGATCTTCAAAAACGATCTGCGGCTGAAATGAACATTTTGCGTTTTCATGGTCCCTCTCCTTCCTGCTTTTCACTTTATACCCCACGGGGGTATAATAGTCTTCCTTGATTTTTTGTCAAGACTCTTTTTCTGCCGGCTGGCGGACCCGGCGGATTTCCGTAAGCGTTTTCAGCGGATCGGGAAGGGGGTGGATAAGTTCGACGTATCCCGCAAAGCGGCCGTTCTCGTACCAGGGCGACCGGCAGAGCAGCCTTTTACGCCATGGAGATCCGGGGTCATGGCCGTCGCCGCCGGCCCCAGGGGCAGACAGAAACGCAGATGCCGCACAGATAAACTTCCCGGGTGAGCTTTTCCTGCGAGAGCCGCCGGCAGGCGTCGCGGCATTTGCCGGCGTCGTAAAATTCATCGCGGTCGGTGGCGTCGTTCCACAGCCGGCCGTTGGCTGCGCCGGCCGGACAGGCCTCCAGACAAATCGCGCAGGCGCCGCAGCGGCTTTCGGTAATGGGAACGCCCAGTTCGGCAAACCGGTGATTGGTGAGCAGCGTGGCCAGCCGCAGGCGGGGTCCGAAGCGCTCCGATACCAGGAGGTCCGTCTTGCCGATCCAGCCCAGTCCGGCGCGGGTCGCGGCCATCTTGTGCGAAAAAGGCATCCGCAGCGTGCGGGCAAAATCCGCCGGCCTGTCGTCTTCCTGGACGGTGGCTTTGATCTCACGACAGGGGATGCCGTTTTGTAAAAGGAAGCGGCGCATTTTCGCCGAAATCAGGTTGAGCTCGTCGTTGGTGGCGCGGTAATGGTCGTAGTAAACCGGCGTCGGTCCCTGTTCGATGTTATCGATGACCGCATCGTCAAGCTTTTTGCCGATCACCACGGCGTAGCGGTAAGGATACCGCTGTCTGACCAGGTCTTCCAAATCGGCAAAGCCGATCACATAGTCATCCGTATTCGGCAGAATGTTCATGAGTTCGTTTTGCATGAATCGCTCCCCTCGGGCCGGCCGCCGGTCGGCAGTGATGGTATCTGTTGCTTTCGAATCCTAGCACAGGATTTTCCTTCCCCAAAGGAAATTGTCGGCCGGGAGAGGAAGGAACATCCGCGCGGAAGCGGTCGCCCGGTTCTTCGGAGCGCCAGAACGGTTTTCATTTTGCTTGACACGGGCAACTTTTGGCCGCTAGAATCGGCATGCTTTTTCCGATAATATTTATTTTTATTTGACCACCATTAAAACAAAGGAGGTAGCGGATGATGAAAAAACGTAATATACAGCGTTTCCTGGCGGGCTTTTTCATTCTCGCGCTGGTTGTAACCGGCTGCGCGGGCGGCACGAAAATCACGATGACGCAGGAAAAGTACGCCCCTTCCTTCAAGGCAAACGACTTTGCCCGTTACAAAGGCAAGAAGCTGGTGCTTTCGAGCTTTTTCAATCAGGCCCAGAATACCAAAACCTACAACTATTTCAGCCCGGACAACAAACTGAATTATGAAGGCAACGTGAGCCTCGAAAATTTGTACTGGAACAGCTTTCAGAAGGCTTTCAAGCATGTCGGTGTGATTCTCGTGGACTACACCTATGATGGCAGCCATCCTTACCGCCACGGCTGGTGGTGGGGCGCTCCCGGTCCCGGCGGCTACAAGGCGCCCCGGGGAGTGGCCGAATTTCAGTTTATTCTGCTGTCAATGACCGATCAGGAATTGAAATTCAAGGCGCTTATCTTCAAGGAAGGCGAAACGAAACTGGACAAGGATTTCACGGTGACGATGGCGCCGGCCGCCACCGAAGACAAGGCCGAACTGGAACGGCGCGGCTACCAGCTCATCGACCTGGCCTTTACGACCCTTCTGCGGGACCGCGATTTCCAGAAAGTGTTTTGAGCAGCAGGACGATAGGCTGCAGGGTTTAAAGGTCTAAAAATTATGACGCGGGCAAACGGCCGGCGGCCGTTTGCCCGCCTTCGGTAAAATGGAAATCATTCTCTACATTATTGTTGCCTTGCTTTTGATCGTGGTCGTGCTGCAATTTGTGCAATTGGGACGGCGGCCGGTCGATTGGTCGCCGCTGGCGACGAAGCTCGAAGCGCTTTTGGACGCTCAGGAGCGGACCGACCGTTCGCTGCGCGATGAGATCGCCCGCTCGCGCGCGGAAGCGCGGACGTCGTCCCAAGAGGAAAGAACGGAACTGGCGGGATCGCTTTCCTCCTTCAGCGATTGCGTCCAGGCGCGCATGGCCGATATTGCCGGAAACCAGAACGATCAGCTGGAAAGCTTTTCCCGGCAGTTGGGGCTCTTGACGGCGGCCAATGAAAAGAAGATGGAGGACATCCGCGGGATCATTGACGATAAACTCAAGCAGATTCAGGAAGACAACGCCCGCCAGCTTGACCGCATGCGGCAGACTGTCGATGAAAAGCTGCAAGGGACGCTCGAAGCGCGCCTGGGAGAATCGTTTCGGCAGGTTTCCGAAAGGCTCGAACAGGTTCACCAGGGCCTGGGCGATATGCGCTCGCTGGCCGCCGGCGTGGGCGATCTGAAAAAGGTGCTCACCAACGTCAAATCCCGCGGCACCTGGGGGGAAGTGCAGCTGGGCGCGCTGCTTGAGGAAATTCTCTCACCGGAACAATACCTGAAAAACGTTCGGATCCGGGAGGAGGGAGGAGATTTCGTCGAGTTTGCCATCCGGCTGCCCGGTCAGGGCGAGTTCCCGTCCGATGCCGTGCTGATTCCGGTCGATGCGAAATTTCCGGTGGAGGACTACGCCAGACTTACGGATGCGCAGGACCGCGGCGATGCTCCGGCTGCGGAAGACGCGGTCCGGCAGCTGGAGGCGAGCATCAAGAAGGCCGCGAAGGACATCTCGCAGAAATATCTGGCGCCGCCGAAGACCACGGATTTCGGCATCATGTTTCTGCCGTCGGAGGGCCTCTACGCCGAAGTGATCCGCCGGTCGACGCTGGTGGCTGTTCTGCAGCGCGATTACCGCATTGTCATATCCGGTCCCTCGACCTTTGCCGCCTTTCTCAACAGTCTGCAGATGGGTTTCCGCGCGCTGGCCATCCAGAAACGCTCCGGCGAAGTGTGGAAAGTCCTGGGCGAGGTGAAAACGGCGTTTAGCCGCTTCGGTGATACGCTCGATACGGTGCGCAGAAAACTGGATTCGGCCGCGAGCTTCGTGGAAGAGGCGCAGAAAAAGACGCGAACCCTGGCCGGGAAATTGCGGTCGGTGGAAGCGCTTCCCGACGCCGCCGCGGCAATTTCCGCCGGGGAGACGGAGGCGCCGTCCATGGAAATACCGCCGGTTTCCGCTCAGACGGCTGATTCCGAAGGAGAAGGCCATGGATAAAATCGTCGTACTCTTCGTCGATGATGAAGAAGATTTCCGCGTCCTTTCCATCCTGCATATCCGGCGACTGCTTAAGAAGTCCGAATTCGAATTTGTCGAGGCGCGTGAGGCGCGTGAGGCGCTCGACCTGATTGCCGGCGGCCTGAAACCGGACCTGATGATTCTGGATTATTCGCTCCCCGGAATGAACGGCGCCGAGCTTATTCAAAAAATCGACGACGAACATCCCGATTTGAAAAATGTTCCCTGCCTGATTATCAGCGGGTACAGCCGCGAGGAAATCCTTACCGGCGAGCGGAGCAAGCGGTGTGCTTTCTTCGAGAAAAGCATTGACGCAAAAAACTTTTACCGGCAAATCTGCGAGGATATCGCCCGCCGTTTCGGCCTGTCCCGCCCCTGAAATCATCGCCGGCCGAATTGAGCGCAAAGGTTTTTTTGTTTAGGGCCTGTCATGCCGGTTTTGTCCGATGAGCGTTTCCACAGGCAGAAAAGCGGGAGGAAACAATGAAAACAAAGGTTTTGATCGTTGACGACGACAGCGCCAATTTGTATTTGCTGAAAAAAATGATGGAAGCCCGGGGCTGGGAGGCGCTTGAGGCGGAAAACGGCAAAATCGCGCTCGAGAAGGCGCGCGCGGAAAATCCCGATCTGATTGTGGCGGATATTCTGATGCCGGTCATGGACGGTTACACATTGTGCCGGGAATGCAAAGCGGATGCGCGCCTCAAAGACATTCCCTTTGTTTTTTACACGGCCACGTACACAGAGCCGAGGGAGGAACGTTTTGCCCTGGATCTGGGGGCGGACCGGTTCCTGATTAAGCCGCTGCAACCGCAGGCGTTGGTAAAAATCCTCGCGGACCTGCTTGAAGAAAAGAAAAATTTCCGCGCCGCGCCGCAGGGCCGGCCGGATGAAAAAATGGAATTTTTCCGGCGACACAATGAAATTCTTTCCGCCAAGCTGGAAAAAAAAATGGCGGATATGGACGCCTCCAATCGGGACCTGGGGGCGCTGGAGGAAAAATATCGCCTGAGCTTTGAAAATATCACGGATGTCGTCTTTATCGTTGACGCGAATCTCCGCATTGTGAGCCTGTCTCCGAGCATCGCAAAAATTCTGGGCTACCGGCCGGAGGCTTTTCTGAACCGGCCGGTTGACGACCTCCGGCGGATCATGACGCCGGAATCGTTTACGCGCGCCGCCGCCGACATGTCGGCCGTTCTTGCGGGCCGGTCCGTTCCCATGGCGGTTTATACGTTTATCGCAATCGACGGGAGCGTCCGCTACGGCGAAGTCGGCTGCTCGCCTGTCATGCGGGACGCGGCGATTATCGGCATCATTTCCATTGCCCGCGACATCACCGAGCGCAAAAGAGCGGAAGATGAAATCCGCCGTCTCAATGAAGAGCTCGAGCGGCGGGTGAAAGAGCGGACGATGCAGCTCGAGGCGTCCAACGAGGAGTTGAAGTCCTTCAGCTATTCCGTTTCCCACGACCTGCGGGCGCCGCTCAGAAGCATCGACGGCTTCAGCGAAACGCTGCTGGAAGACTATGGAGATAAGCTGGACGATCAGGCGAAGGATTACCTCGCCCGGGTGCGCCGCGCCGCTCAGCGGATGGGGCAGTTGATCGAGGATCTGTTGAAGCTGTCGCGGGTGACGCGGCTGGAATTAAAGCGGGAAAAAATCGATCTCAGCGCCCTGGCCCGCGGCGCGGCGGATTCGTGCCGGCAGAACAATCCCCGGCCGGGCGTTACGCTGGTGATCGAGGACGGCATCACGGTATGGGGAGACGCCAATCTGCTGCGGATCGCTCTTGCCAACCTGCTCGAAAATGCCTGGAAGTTCACCGGCCGGACCGACTATCCCCGGATTGAATTCGGGATGACTGTCGAGGACGGCCGTCCTGTCTACAGCGTCCGGGACAACGGCGTAGGATTTGACATGGCCCAGGTCGGGAAACTTTTCAGCGCCTTTCAGCGCCTGCACAGCCCGGAAGAATTTCCCGGCACGGGAATCGGTCTGGCCACGGTCCGCCGGATTGTCGCCCTGCACGGCGGCCGAGTGTGGGCGGAAGGAGAACCCGGGAAAGGCGCCGCCTTTCACTTTACGCTGCCGGAATAACGCCGCGCCCGCCGCCGGGAAACAGCCAAGCCGCCGCCGTCATTTTGTTTCACTGCGGAATTTCGTCAAAGGCCGATTTCAGGATAGCCGCACAGGCGTCCATCTGCTCCTGCGTGTGGCAGGACGAGACGGAAAGTCTCAGGCGCGTGCGTTTGCTGGAAACGGCCGGGTAGGTCACGATGCCGGTGTACAACCCTTTTTCATAAATCCGCCGGCCGATTTCCCGCAGGCGCATTTCTTCTCCGACAAAGACGGGCACCACTTGGGATTGCGTGTTTCCGATATCGAGGCCGGCGTTTGTAAGCGCTTTGTGCATGTAGCGGATATTGTTCCAGAGCTTTTCCCGCTGGCTTTTGTCGCGGTCGTAAATTTCCAGGATTTTGAGAATGCCCGCCGCCGTGTGCGGCGCCATCGCGCAGGAGAAAATATAGGAACGGGCGGAAAAGCGCAGGTAGTTGATCAGCTTTTCGTCGCCCGCGGCAAAACCGCCGATGGCGCCGAAGGACTTACTGAAGGTGCCGATGCTGATGTCCATGCCGTCTTCCACGCCGCAATGTTCGGCCACGCCGCGGCCGTGTTCGCCGAAGATCAGTGTCGCGTGGGCCTCGTCGATCAGAATTTTAATTCCGTATTTCCGGCAAAGCGCGACGATCTCGGGCAGTCTGGCCAGGTCGCCGTCCATGCTGTAGACGCCCTCCACGCAGACGATGGCGCGCCGGGTGTTCAGGCTTTTGAGAACCCGCTCCAGATGGCGCGGGCTGTTGTGGCTGAAGACTTTGATTTCCGCCCCGGCCAGCTTCGCGCCGTCGTAAATGGAGGCATGGGCCAGGATGTCCAGAACGGCGACGTCGCCCGGCTTGAGCAGGCCGGAAAGGACGCCCACGTTGGCGCTGTATCCGGTGGAAAACACCATGGCCGCTTCCTTGTTTTTAAAGGCGGCGATTTTTTTCTCCAGCCGTTCGGTGACGTCGTAGTAGCCGCTGAAGAGCGGCGCGGAGGCGGCGCCCGTCCCGTATTTGGCCAGCGTGTTCTGAACTTCACGGATCACTTCGGGATAAACGGAATATCCCAGATAGTTGTAGGAGGAAAAATTGAGATACGGCCGGACGCTTTTCGTGTAACGGTCGTAGGCCTGCACTTGGGAAACGGGCGCGGTGGTCAGCGGGTTGAGATAAATATAGTGCTTTTGCCGGATGCCGTCCTGGAAAAATTCCCAGAAGTAATTTTTAACGTCAAAGAGGTCGTCGCCCTGAAATTCGATGAATTCCTGATGGGTATGCTGTTTCGCTTTTTTATCCGGTTGTTGAGTTTCCATACGTCCTGTATTCCGCTTTTTCTTACCATGAAAAAACGAGATCCACCTCCACCTGATCATTGGTTTTGTATCTGCCGAACAGAGACTGGTCGGGTCCCCAGAAGCCGACGGCCGCGATCCCGACCTTCCAGAAATCCGAAAGCACGTACCAGACGTTGGCCCGGGCCATGACGCCGCCGTGCTCGGGATTGTAAGCGGCGTTGAGATTGGTCAGGATTCGCTGATTGAGGAAACCGTTTCTCAGGTTGGCCCAGAAGATGGTCTCAAACTTCTGCTGGTAGAGCGAATCCGGCCGGTCCAGGATCACGGTTTGCTGGGCCTGCATGGTGAGCAGGCAGTCCTCGAAGACGCGGTAATCGGCGCCGACGCCGTATTCCAGCGAATCGCTCTTGTGCTCGTTGGGGGCGAGCGGATAGACGCCGAACGCGGGGACGGCCGGATAGCCCCACCGCTCGAGATTGGTGTTGAAGTAGCGCCCGATTGCGTAAGCCGCTTCGGCGCGCAGGCTCCAGGGACCCGTAACGAAAGCCGCATCCACGCCGAAGGAAGACATCTTGTGGAAATCGGCCACCGTTCCCGGCTCAACGGCCACCTGGCCGGCAACGGGCGCGATGATGAGTTGCGTGGCTTTCATCACCGGCCGCGGATCGTATCCGTGAAACAGGTTGATATTCCAGTCCACGATGCCCGTTTTCGAAAGGCGCAGGCCGCCCGAACCGGAAGCCAGGTTGCGCGACGGCAGGTCGGCGTCGCTCGTGAGAAAATTCACCGGCAAATTGTTGAACCGGGCAACCATCTGATTAAAAGGAGACCAGCGTTCGGTGGAAAGCGGCAGACGGTAGGGGATGAAAACGGGAACCCAGACCGCATCGAGGCTCCAGGTGTCGTGGCTGAGGCGGGTCGAAAGGGACGGAACGCCGATCTTGCGGTCTTCCAGCGGTTTTCTCAGAAACTGGGAGTAGTCCCAGGGATTGAGCAGGTCGTTGACGGGATACTCGTCCAGCCTGCCCCAGGCGAAGCGCTGGATGCCCGCGCGGACTTCCAGCCAGTCGGTGGAGTAGGAGCCGTAGAGTTCCTTGAATTCCAGAAACGGCGTGGTGCTCTGATAAACCCGGTCGCCGAACTTGAGGGTGGAATGGTCTTCCACCGGCAGGGTGACGCTTCCGTCCCAACCGCCTTCGAGCCACATGTGGAAACGCAGGGGAGACGGTTTGGTGTCCACCTTGAGCTGTCCCAGAAGGCTGGGGTACTCCGTTACGCTTTCACTGTGCAGCGGGACGACGCCCCGTAAATGGAGTTTGCCCGAAACGCTCAGAAAGTCTTCCGCGTAACTTCCGGAAGCCCAGAAAATCAGCACGACGGCTGCCATCCATAGTTTTTTCATGTTTGCATCTCCTTCAGGCTGTTGCGGCGACACAAGGCATCCGCACAGGACGCGGCTATCTTCCCCCCCGTTCCAGCGCCCGCTGGGTGAAAAGGTCGTCGGGAAAACTGGTCCGGTAGGTGATTTTATCGACAGTGACAACCGTTCGATGTTTGGATTTGATGTTTTGCATTTCCAGGATGAAGGGCGTCGGAAGTCCGTCCACCAGGCGAATGTCGCGGAAACGCCCCAGACGGTACAATTCCTTTTCCCGGTAAAACTCGACTTTGGCGCTCACCCAGAGGTTTTTGGCCACCCAGGCGATGTATTTTGAATATTTGCGGGGAATCTTCGGAGTGACTTCCACCACGTAGCAGGGTTTATCGTCAATCGTCTCCTCCCGGAGGACCTTGAAGGCATAATCGTCGAGATTCGGCGGTCCGCTGAAGTCGTCGTAGGAAAAGTCGGAGCCGAAAAAGGAATCGTCCTGCGCGGACGTGGGAATGCGGCGTATCCGCTTGAATTCCGGAAAATACGCCCAGAGGCTTCGGTCGGAAAACGTGCGGGCATGCGCCAGGAAGCCGACGTTTTTGAGGTCCGCGGGCGAGTTGAAGATCAAAAGAACCTTGTAGGCTTCGGGCGCCGCGTTTTTGCTGTACTGCGTGAGCGTGCGGACGCGTTTACCGCCGCCGCGGTCGTAAAGCACCATGGTGGCTTCCGTTTTCTGGTTGAGCATGCGCAGACGCAGTTCGTGCATTTTTTCGAAGATTTCGCGTCCGCTCATGGCGTGGGCCCAGGTCGGGACCAGCAGAAGCGCCGCCAGGAGAAAAAAGAGAATCCGCTTGTCAGTCATAGGACAGAGCCTCCACGATAGGGTTTTTTGCAGCCCGGCGCGCGAAAAGGATTCCGGCCGGGACGGAGGGCCCGGCCAAATAAACGGGCGCATCAACGTTTTGCGTGTAATGGAATAAAAACATCTTGTCCAGTCTTTTCACATTCCCCTGAACGTCTTTTTTGCCGATCTGAAGGCAACCGATTCTGAACGTTCGAATTAACGGGCGTTTGTACCCGCGACGAAAATATAGAGGAGTTGGCCGGAGCTGTCAATTATCTTCTTGACAGGCGCTCCGCGCTTTCTATAGCGTGAGAAAAAAGGAGCCCTGCGCTGCATATGAAACGAATCCTCATTACCGGCGCGACCGGTTTTATTGGCCGTTTTCTTGTTGCGGAAGCCCTGCGGCGCGGGTACGATCCGATGGCCGCCGTCCGGCAAACCAGCAAAACCGGTCATCTGGACGCCATGCGCCTTCCCGTGGTGACCTGCGACTTTTCCGCCGGCGGCCGCTTAAACGATCGGATCCGCTCCCTGCCGCGCTTCGACTATGTCATCCACAACGCGGGCGTGACCAAATCACTCGACCGGCATGAATATTTTCAAGTCAACGCCGGAAATACCGGCCGGCTCGCCGATGCCCTGCTGCAAACCGGTCGGATGCCGGACAAGTTCCTGCTGATGAGCAGCCTGGCCGCGTTCGGTCCCGGCGATTCGGCAAGCGGAGAACCGATTCTTCGCACAGCGACCCCCCGGCCTGTCACGGCCTATGGGGAAAGCAAACTGGCCGCCGAAAGAATTCTTGCGGAAAAGGGCCTGCCGTATATGATCATCCGTCCCACCGCGGTTTACGGACCCGGTGAAAGGGATATCTTCGAAGCGATCAAACTGATCCGCCATGGCGTGGCCTTGCAGGCGGGAAGAAAAAATCAGCGCCTCACGTTTATGTACGTCAAAGATCTGGCCCGACTGGTTTTTGACGCGCTGGAATCGCCGCACGTCAACCGGGCCTATTTCGCCGCCGACGGCAATCTTTACGGCAGCCGCGATCTGGGGCGAATTGTCGCTATGTGTCTGGCCGGAAGAGTAACGCATGTGGCCCTGCCCGTGTGGCTGGTCCGGATCATCGCCGCCGCCGCGGAACCGGCTTGCCGGATGTTGAAAAAGGCCCCCGTGCTGAACCGGGACAAGGTTCATGAACTGGCGGCCTGCAACTGGAACTGCGATGTCGAACCGCTCCGTGCGGAGCTGAATTTCCGCTCCGAATACGATCTCGCCCGCGGGATGAGGGAAACGATCGACTGGTACCGCAGAGAAAAGTGGCTTCGGTAAAACGGCCGGGCCTCATCTCCGATGCCCGCCGGAAAAAAGGGCCGGATGAAGCGGCGCAACCGGTCAGGCTCGTGCCAGCGGATCGGGAAGGATTTGCGGTTGCTCCATCAGGGGAGCGGGATTTTCCAGGAGATCGACATACAGCGCGATGCCTTTGAAAAAATGCACTCCGGTGGTCACCCGGTGATCGAGACTGAACGCGAGATCCATGACCTCTTCGATCCGGAGTTCGCCCTCATCGCTCACCGCCGGCTCTTTTTTCTTTTTGCCGACCACCAGAAAAAATGAAGTGTTTCCCCATTCAAACAGCGGGTGGTAAGCCGCATCCAGATTGATGCTGGCCAGATGGGATAAAAAGCCGCTGGCAAACATGGCGTCGCCGCGGATGTAGGAGGCGGGCAGAAGTCCGAAATAATCGAGGATGCGCCCGAAGCGAATCAGAGACCGGATCAGAAACCGGGGCATGACCGTCAGAAGATTGGCGAAGTTTTCATCGTGGGATGATTTGCTCTCTCGGGTGGACGAAACGGCGGCCGCCACCTGCCGGGCGACGGTTTCAATCGTGGAGGAAGGATCAAACGTAAGCTTGAGCGTGGTTTCCGATCCCCGTTCCGATTTTTCCCGTTTGACGACAAAGGAGATGTCGATGGCGCGCCGCTGATAAATACGCCGGCCGGCGACGAAGCGGTTCAGGTCCGGCCTAAGCGCAAACAGGCGGACGCTGGCGGCCAGGATGACGTGAAACAGGGTCAGCTTTTCTTCCCGCCCGGCGTTTGTCTGCTCCAGCCAGGAAAGCGTGTTGCCAAGCCGGATCCGCTGCGTGGCATAGAGCGTGGATTCCACGCGGGTGGGCATCAGGTAGGGCCACATTTTGCGGAAGCCGGATATTTTGGTGAGCAGAACGCCGTCGGCGCGGTCGCGAAAACCCATGGAAATTCTCCTTGTCATTGTTTCCTGCGCCGGGAGGTATAAGAAAGAACCCCGGAGCTGTCAATGAAAAATGTCGTTTCGGCGCTGGGAGCCCCGCGGCGGCTTGGGCGCGGCCCGCCGCCCGCGGAAAAGCGGTTTACGTTCGGGGCGGCTTTTCGTTGGCGGGTATCGTGGAAGAGCAGCCGTTTTCTCCTTCCCTCCCGCAGCGGCAGATATCGATCTCGCGCGTGGGGATCAGCCCCAGGTCGGCGATCATTTCATGGTCGAGCCGGCTGTCGCGGCCGGCGGTGGTCAGGTAGTTGCCCGTCATCAGGGAATTGGCGCCCGCGATCAGTCCCAGCGGCAGCAGCTGGCGCAGCGTTTTTTCCTTTCCGCCGCACAGTTTGATGTCCTTGTCGGGCAGCATGAAGCGGTAGACGGCAAGCGTCATGAGAACTTCCAGGGGCGGCAAAAGCGGCATGTGCGAAAGCGGCGTTCCCTTGATCGGGTGGAGCAGATTGACCGGAATGGAATCGACGCCGAGTCCGGCGAGCGCAGCGGCAAGCTCGATGCGGTGCGAAATCCCTTCGCCCATGCCGAAGAGCGCGCCGGAACAGACCGAAAGCCCCGCCTCTTGCGCGGCGCGGACGGTGGACAGGTTTTCTTCGTAGTCGTGGGTGGTACAGATGTTTTTAAAAAAGCTGCGGGCCGTTTCGAGATTGTGGTGATAGCGGAAGAGGCCGGCGTCGTTGAGCTCACGGGCCCGGACGGCGTCGATCATGCCCAGCGACGCGCAGGGGCGGATACCGATGCGGTTCATGCCCTCAATGGCCCTGAAGATTTCCTTCCACTCTTTCTGCGACGCGATGCGTTTGCCGCTGGTGACGATGCTGAAAAATTCCGCTCCGTCCCTTTGGGCCGAAAGCGCAGCGGCGACGATCTCTTGGGCGCTTTTGAGCGGGTAGCAGGGAACCTCGGCGGCGTGGCGCGACGACTGGGCGCAAAAGGCGCAGTCTTCGGAGCACTTGCCGGATTTGGCGTTTGCAATGCCGCAGAGAATGACGGCCTTGCCCTTGAAGTGTTCGCGGATTTCACTGGCCGCGGCAAAGACGCGGTAGGGGAAATGGGTCCCCTCGATGAACAGTTCCAGCGCTTCGGAAGGTCCGATGCCCTTTTCCCGGATGGCTTTTTTCTTCAATCTCTCGATCATCGCTCGTATCCTTGTCGAGAGTGCATAGACGAAAAAAACCGGTCCGTCAAATCATAAATGATAATCTCCGGCCGCTTCCGGCTGATAGAGGATGCCCTCCACCCGAAGTTTGCGGACGCCGGACGGCATGCGCCATTCAATGATGTCGCCCGCGCGGTACCCCAGAAGCGCCATGCCCAGCGGCGCCAGAATGGAGAGCTTGTTTTCGCTGATGTTGGCCGCGGACGGAAACACAAGGGTATAGGTCGTCTTTTCGCCGGAGTCGATGTCCGTGACGCTGACTTTGGAGTTCATCGTGATGACGTCGCGCGGTATATTTTGCGGCTCGACCAGCGTGGCGCGGTAAAGCTCCTTTTCCAGGAGGTCGAGATCGATTTTAACGGCTTTGGGCGTCGCCCGCAGGCCTTCGATCAGTTCCAGCAGCCGGTCCATGTCAAATTTCGTGATGTGTATTGTACGCTCTGCCATAATGATGAATCCTCCATTTAACTTTTTGCGAGGGTTTTGCTGACGACGGACGTGATAAAACAAATGATCGGACCGCAGTGACAAACGGCCGACAGAGAAAACCTTTTTTCAATGCCACTATAGGCAAATTGAGCGCTTCTGTCAATGCAATAAAAAGGGGCAATCAAGGCGGTTATCGGCGCAGCCGCCGCGGGCCGCCTTAATTCAGGAAGGAAAGCGGATCGGCTTTAAGCGCCAGGGCGCCGGCCATGCCGCGGCTTTTCGCATCTTGCGTTTCATAAAAGACCGCCGACGCCAGGGTACGATCGAGATGCGCGACGGTTTGTCTGAACGCTGCCATGGACCGCGGCGGCACCGGGTCGCCCGCGGCCATTTTGAAGCGGACCGGGTTGATCGGCCGGGCCTCCCGGCGCACTTCATAGTGCAGATGCGGCCCGCTCGCCAGTCCGGTGGCGCCGACGTATCCCACCAAGTCCCCCTGGCGGACGGATCGTCCGGCGCGGATGCCCGCCGCAAAACGCGAGAGATGGCCGTAGTAGGTCTCAAGGCCGCCGCGGTGCGCGAGAACGACCAGTTTTCCGTATCCGCCGCGGCGGCCCGCAAAGGAGATCCTGCCGTCGGCCGTTGCCGAGACCGGTGTCCCCTGCGGGGCGACATAGTCGATGCCGTAGTGGGGGCGGCGCACTTTTAAAATCGGATGACGGCGCGAGCGGGAAAAAGACGAACTGATTCTCCGGAAGCTGAGCGGCGCTTTAAGGAAAGCTTTGCGAAGCGATTTGCCGCCGGCGTCGAAATAATCCGCGCGGCCGTCTTGTTCAAAGCGGTAAGCGACATGCTTGTTGTTGTCGTTGAGAAACTCGACGGCGAGGATTTTTCCGTATTTCCTGAATTTTCCCTGCAGGTACAAACCTTCCACGATGACCTTGAACGAATCGCCTTGCCGAAGATCGGTGCTGAAGTCAATGTCCCACGCCAGAATTTCCGACACCGCGACGGCCAGGGCAATGTCCTCCTGTTCGGAGCCCAGCGCCGCGACGAGACTGTCGCTGATGTCGCCGCCGACGGTCAGAACGCGCGACTCGTAGGGAATTTCGTATTTACGGGCCTGAAATCCCTTTGGGCCGCGTTCGATGGCGAGGAAGGTATTTTCATTGATGCCGTAAGTGAAGGAACGAACGACGTTTCCGGCGTCAACCGTGAAACGGTAAGGCTGACCCGGGTATACCTCCTTCAGACGGTGAACACTTGCCGCCGCCTGTTTCATGGCAAACAGGTCGTCAAGATTTAACGCATGTTTTTGAAAGACCGAGTAGAGGGTTTCTCCCGGCGCGATGGCGCCGGCGATGGAGGTGAAGGAAGAGGGCTCGTGAGTCGCCTGTCCCGGCCGGCCGGCCGGCTCAGAGAGAAAAAAGTACAGGGCGGCGAATATGCCCAGCAAAGAAACGATCAACAGCGCGCAGCCGGTCTTTTTACCAATCAAACCGTGTCCCCCTTGGAGTTCTTTTCGTTAACGGTTTATACCTACTGATCGGTGTTGCGTCTGTCAAGAAAAAAAGACTTTGCGCGCCGGACGTTTTTTGATATGGCGGCGATGAATCACAGACAGTGCCGTCGGGAACGAAGTGCTCGTTTTGCGGGTGAAAAAGGACGAAAGACAGGGCCGGCCTCCGGTAAAAAAGTTGAGAAGATGAGCTTTCTATATTTGTTGCTTATTGTGCTCGGAATCACATCCGTCGCCTATCTCGCGAAGCTTTCGGCGAAAGGCGGCGTATCATCCTTTGATTTAACATTCGTCATGTTCGCGGCAGCCAGTGTGCTGGGGTACTTTTTCGCCATCTTCAATCATGTGGCGACGGCAAGTTATACCGTTGAATTATGCTCCATCTCCGCGATGGCCGGAATCGGCGGCGGGCTGGCCGTTTTTGTTTTCAACAAATCGGTCCGGATCGGTCATTTTGGCTACTCCAATGCCATTTATCGATCATCGTTTCTCATTCCCGTTATTTTCAGCGTTGCATTTTTCGGAGCGATACTCAATTTCGTAACCGTTGCCGGAATCCTCTGCATCCTGACGTCCATCGTGCTGGTTTCCTGGTCCAACGAAGCCTTTGCCGCGGACAGAAAGTCCGGGAACCTGCTGTGGTTTTTCATGATTATCGGCGCCTTTGGATTGAGCGGCCTTCCCAGAATCGGGCAGCTTTTAATCAGCCATCAAAACCTGAACTCATTTGCCTACCTCTTTATGTCCTACGCCGTCGGCTTTATCCTGCTCTTGCTTCTCTTCCTGATCAGGCGCAAACGCGTGAAAGCGCGGGCTTTGTTGTATGGAATCCTTGCGGCTTTTGCCAGCTACGTCGGCGTATATTGCACCCTCGAAGCGCTGAAACTGATGCCGGCTGCGGTTGTATTTCCCGTTACGCTCAGCGCCCCGATTATGCTGGGCATGTTCATTTCATTCATGTACCGGGAAAAAATCCGGTTGGTCGGCTGGATAGGCGTTGTCGTCGGCATAGGCGGGATAACCATGCTTTCTCTGCAAACGTATGCAAAATAATCCGCCGAAAAGCAACACCTTGACAATTGACGGCTGGACATTAAGATAAGGTACATTCAAAAAAGGCCGGATTTGCAGACCACCTGCCGTCATTTTTGAAAAAGGTGGAGGAGGAATAAATGAAAAGAGTTTTGCTGTTTATCGCGACCAACATCGCCGTCATTCTGGTGTTGAGCATCGTGGTGAAGATCGTCGGCGCGGACCAGTTTCTCTACGCCAACGGAATCAATTATGTGAGCCTGCTCATCTTTGCCGCCATCTTCGGCTTCGGCGGTTCGTTCATATCGCTCGCGATCTCCAAATGGATGGCCAAGTGGAGCACCGGCGCCCAGGTGATCGTGCAGCCCCGGTCGGAGGCGGAAATCTGGCTTGTCAACACGGTCAAGAAGCAGGCGTCGATGGCCGGCATCGGCATGCCGGAAGTTGCGGTCTTTGAATCGGATTCGCCCAACGCCTTCGCCACCGGCATGAACAGGAACAGCGCGCTCGTCGCAGTGAGCACCGGGCTTCTGCACACCATGACCCGCAGCGAAGTCGAGGCGGTTCTGGGCCACGAAATCAGCCATGTCGCCAACGGCGACATGATCACGCTCAGCCTCATTCAGGGCGTCGTCAACACCTTCGTCATCTTCATTTCCCGGGTCGTCGGCTATTTTGTGGACCGCGTGGTGCTCAAAAACGAGGAGGGCCACGGCATCGGCTTTTTCATCACTACGATTGTCGCCCAGATCGTCTTCGGCATCCTGGCCAGCGTCATCGTCATGTGGTTCAGCCGCCGGCGTGAATACCGGGCGGACGAAGGCGGCGCCAAGCTTGCCGGCGCGGGCAACATGATTGCCGCGCTGGAGAGCCTTGAGCGCAGCGCGTATGAACCCCTGCCGGATCAGATGAAAGCCTTCGGCATCAGCGGCAAACCGTCAACGAGCGGGCTGAAGCTCCTGTTCATGACCCATCCTCCGCTCGAGGACCGCATCGCGGCGCTGAAGCGCCTGTCCGGCCAAGCGGCATAAGCCGGCCCTGATACGCGCCGCTTTAAGAAATTGAAGAAGAGGAAACCGATGGGTTTCCTCTTCTTTTTGGACCGGCGGCCGCCTTGTCTTTTTCCTTTGGGGGAAAGAAAACATTGACAGTAATATATGAATGGATTAATGCATTACGCGTTTAGTGTGCAGCATTACTCAATACTGTTTGGCCAGGCTGAAAAAATAACCTCCGGTTTGCCGCAGTAAAAAGCCGCCTGGGAAAAATCATCCGGAATTTTCCAAAGGTTTGTCCATGGTCGACACCGGCTCCCATTGTCTGCAAGCATGCGACCGCGCCTTTTTTTTTCGGCCGGGAAAACCGGCAATGCAAAACCCCCAGGAAAATTCACTCCCTTCCCGACTGAACCCCGGCGAGCGCGCCAAAGCGAAACGCCGCACACGGAGGCGGCAGCAGGCCGGCAGCGCCCGGGAAATTGCCGCTGCGGCGAGTCCATCAGGATATTGTCTCGGCATCCGGGACGTTAAATGAAAGGAGAAGCGGTATGAGAAGCAAAGAACAATACATCGAAGGTCTTTCCAAAATGAAGCGGAATCTTTACTTTGACGGCCGGCTGATCGACCGGACCGACGAGCTGCAGATGGACTGTCTCAACACCATCGGCACGACGTTCGACGAGGCCGCCAAGCCCGAAAACCAGGATCTCTGTACGGCGATTTCCCACCTGACGGGCCGGCGGATCAACCGCTTCACGCATGTCCACCAGAACACGGACGACCTGCATAAAAAACAGGATATGACGCGGATGCTCTGCCAGAAAGTGGGCGGCTGCATCCAGCGCTGCATGGGGATCGACGGAACGAACGCCATCTACAACGTTTCCTATGAGGCGGACAAGCAAAACAACGGCGCAACAGAGTACCACGAAAACTTCAAGAAGTGGCTCGCCCGTTTCCAGACGGAGGACCTGGTCGGCTGCTGCGCCCAGACCGATGTGAAGGGCGACCGGATGCTCCGCCCCGCCGAACAGCCGAACCCGTCGGCCTATGTCCGGATCAAGGAGCGCCGCAAGGACGGGATCGTGGTGGAAGGCTGCAAACTGCACATTTCGGAAGCCTCCGTAGCGGACGAGGTGCTGGTGCTGCCGACGCGGGCGCTGCGCAAGGAGGACAAGGACTACGCGGTGGCGTTTGCCGTTCCCGGCGACTGGGACGGCATGAAGCAGGTCGTGACCATCCATAATGCGCGTCTCCGCGAGCATTATCCCCGGGGCTTCACCATGGGCGCGACGGATTCCTACCTGATCTTCGACAACTGCTTCGTCCCCTGGGAGCGGGTTTTCCTGGCCGGGGAAAACCTGCACGGCGGGGCCTGCGCGCTTTTGTTCGCCCTGTTCCACCGCCATTCCTATTCCGGCTGCAAGCCGGCCATCGGCGACGTGATTCTGGGAATCGCCGCGCTGGCCGCGGAAGTCAACAACATCCACAAGACCGAACACGTGCGCGCCAAACTCGCGGAAATCATCATGACCTCCGAGTTGGGCTATGCCGCCGGCTATACGGCCTCCGACCTGGGCCGCCCCGAGCTTTACGTGCCGGGCCTGGGATTCGTGCCTTACGGTCCGGGATCCTATATTCCCCATTCGATTTACGCCAACGTGGGCCGCTGCCTCACCGGCGAGGCCGTTTATCATGAATCGGAAATTCTGTGCGACATTTCGGGCGGTGTCACGGCGACGTTCCCCCATGAAAAGGATTTTGCCAATCCGGAAACGGGCGAGCTGCTTTTGAAGTACACGAAGCGCAATCCGAACATCCCGGCGGAAGATCAGGCGCAGTTCTGGCGGTTCCTGGGCGATATCCTGTGTTCGGCCTCCGGCGGCATCATGAACGTGGGCAACTACCACGGCGGCGGTTCTCCCATCATGGAGCAGATCGCCATCACCACCCAGTACGATATCGAATCCCGCAAAAAGCTGGTGAAGTACATCGCCGGCATGAGCGGCGGCGACCGCGAGGCTTTAAGCCCCGCCGCGAAGAAGAACGGCAGGTAAACAACGACTCCGGCCCGCGGGCAGAGGCCGGAATCTCGGACGCTGCGGAGTTTGAAAAAACTGACCTAAAGAAAGGAATGAAAACGATGAAGGAATGTGTGATGGTTGACGGTGTAAGAAGCGCGAATGTACGGGCCCACAAGGATAAAGGCTGGTTTCGGCATGTCCGGCCGGATCAGGTGCTGATTGAAGTCTACAAAGCCCTGTTCAAACGCAACCCCAAGGTAAAGCCCGAAGAGGTTGAAGCGGTTTTCTGCGGATCGGCCAATCAGGCCGGCATGCAGAACGACATTGCCCGGATTGCCTGGCTGGCCGGAGGATTTCCGGAATGCGTGGCGAGCAATGGAATCAACCAGCAGTGTCCGTCGGGCATGTCGGCTGCGGAGCACGCAGCCCGGGCCATCATGTGCGGCGAGGGCGACATCTACATCGCTTCCGGCGTCGAAGACATGGAGAAAGTTCCCATGATGTTCGCCATGGACATTGCGCCGAAACTTCTCGAGCGCTACAATATGATGGATCTTCCGATGGGCAACACGGCGGAGAAGGTGGCCGAGCTGTGGAAAGTCAGCCGCAAGGACGCCGAAGTGATGGCGTACTGGAGCAACAAGAAGGCGGCGGCGGCCCGCGATGCCGGGAAGTTTGACAACGAAATTGTTCCCATCGAGGGAGAGCAGGAAGACGGAACGAAGTTCATGGTGAAAACGGATCAGTGGATCCGCGACAACGTGTCGCTCGAAGAGATGGCTACAATGAAAACGCCTTTCAAGGAAGGCGGCGTGGTGTCGGCGGCCGTGTCTTCGCCGCTCACGGCGGGCGCCGCGGCGCTCCTGCTCATGAGCCGGGACAAGGCCGATGAACTGGGACTTTCCTACCATATCAAATACGCCGGAGGCGCGATGGCGGGATGCGATCCGACCGTCATGGGCGTCGGTCCCATCTATGCCGCGCAGAAGCTGTTGAAACGCACCGGCTTGACCGTGAAGGACATCGGCATCTGGGAACTCAACGAAGCGTTCGGCAGCCAGGCGCTGGCCTGCCTGCGCGAGCTGGGCATTGCGCAAAACGCGCCTTTCGACAATGTGAACGTCTGGGGCGGGGCGCTCGCGCTGGGGCATCCACTCGGAGAATCGGGCTGCCGCATTCTCGTCACGCTCAACAACATCATGAAGACGGATTTCAAGGACGCCAAATACGGCGTCGCCATGCTCTGCGGCGGTTTCGGCAACGCCAACGCGTCTCTGTGGCAGAGAGTCGATCGATAAGCGACATTTTCGGGCGGAGAAATCCGGTTTGACCATCGATCGTGGCTGGAGCGTTCTATCTCCAGCCACGATGCATTTTACAGCAGGAGGTTTGTTATTGCTATGACGAGCAGGAGAGACGGGCGGCTGGCAGGCAAGTCAGCTGTGATCACCGGGGCGGCCGACGGCATCGGCCGGGCCGCGGCGGTGCTTTTCGCCCGCGAGGGCGCAAAACTGGTTCTGGCCGATATCAATGAAAAGGGCCTTGCGGAAACGATTAAGCTGGTCAAGGAGGAAACGGCCGATGTCGTGGGCCGGCGGACGGACGTGTCGCAGGAAAGCGACGTCGCCGAACTGATCCGTCTGGCCGTTGCGACCTACGGCCGGATCGATATTTTGTGCAACAACGCCGGCATCACGGGGCAGTTTCTGGGACTGGAGCAGGAATCGGGTGAAGACTGGCAGCAGGTTTACGCCGTGAATGTCCTGGGCGCGGTTTACGCGATCAAGCACGCCGCCCCGCACATGCGGACGCAAAACGCGGGCGCCATCGTCAACACGGCTTCAGTTGCGGGAATCCGCGCCGGAGCGGGCCTCAACGCCTACAGCGCGAGCAAGGCGGCCGTGATCAACTTCACCAAGACGGCGGCCTGTGACCTGGGCGCCTACAACATCCGGGTGAACGCCGTCTGTCCGGGGCTGATCGAAACGGGAATGACCCGTCCGATCTTTGACCTGGCGCGGGATAGAGGCAAGGTGGACAAGCTCGGCAGCCGCTGCGAACTGCGGCGCTACGGCCGCCCCGAGGAAGTGGCCCGGGCGATCTGCTTTCTTGCATGCGACGAGGCAAGCTATATCACGGGGCAGGCGCTGCCGGTAGACGGCGGCAATACGGCGTCGCTGAACCTGCCGGGCATGAAAGTCTGACGGACGCGGCAATCCTCCGCCGCGGGGCGTCCGGGAAATCCCCTGACAGCCCCGCCGGCGCAGGGTTGCGATTGACATCGTCCATGGTTTTGCATAAGCTTCGTCCCAGTGTTGGAAATACCTTCCTTCCTTAAAAACAATCCCCCACAGCGCTCAGGGAAAGAGCCGAACGTCGCCAGGGACTGCGACTGACCGGATGGTGTGTAATGATGTCTGAACAAATCGGCCGGATTCTGATCCGGAAAAAGATCATTTCGGAAGCTGATCTGAAGGCGGCCATGGAGCGGCAGCAACAGGAACCCGGAAAATATCTGGGGCAGATCCTGTGCGAAATGGGGTTTCCCCAGTCCCGGATTGTGAGGGCGATTTTCAGCAACAACAAAAGAAAGCGGATCGGCGAGATTCTGGTCGACCGCGGCGCGCTGGCGCAGGAGACGCTCGACGAATACCTGCTGGAACAGCAGGCGCTGAAGAAGAAAGGCGTCTACGTTCCGCTGGGAACACTGCTCGTGCAGAGGAAGATCGTGAGCGGTGAAAATTATCTCAGCGCCCTTTCGGCCCACTTCAGCATGCCCGTCGTTTCGCTGGTGGATTGCCGGGCATCCGCCGCTCTGCAGCGGCAAATCGGCGAAGCGTTTGCGGCCAGAAACCGCATCGTTGTTTTGAAGAGCAGCCCCCGGCAGTTGACCGTGGCGGTGGCCCAACCGGACCCGGTGGTTTTTGAACAGCTGGAAAAAGCGATGCCGAAGGGCAAATCCATCTTGTTTTGCCTGGCCCCGCCCGCGGCAATCGAAAGCTGTCTGGACCGGGTTTACGACCCCTTCAACAAAAACAGCCTTCTGTACTGAAGGCGTCCGTGCGGCTGGAAGAAGGCGCGTTCCGGTCTTACACGTGGTTGCGCAGCTGCAGTTCCAGCGGGTGCGGATTCAGGTATACCTGCTCCGTGAGATAAGGCTCATCGTACTTGCGCACATAGTGGCCGAGCAGCGTCAGGGGAACGATGAGGGGGACCATGCCCTGCGCATAGCGCCCGAAGATTTCCAGAAGCTCCTGTTTTTCGTCGGCGGAGAGCTTTTCTCTGAAGTAGCCCATCATGTGCATCAGCACATTGACATTCTTTTTCGGCGTGGTTTTGAGCTTCAGCGCTTCCATGAGCAGCTCTTCGTACTTTGCCCAGAGATCCTGCAGGGCGTGGCCCTTTTGTTCGGCAACCAGTTTTCCCATTGCCTGATAGTGTTTTGTGCTGTGCGACAGCAAAAGCAGCTTGTGCCGCGTGTGAAAATCCACCAGGGCGCCCCGGGGGGACCCGGCCTTGCGGACGTCGCGCCAGCGTGTGAGCGCGAAAATTCTTTCGATGAAATTTTCACGAAGCTGCGGATCGTGAAGGCGTCCCTCCTCTTCCGCCGGAAGCAGGGGAAAGGCGTCCATGAACATCCGGGCAAAGATGCCCACGCCGGTTCGCGCGGGCATGCCGCGGTCGTCATAAACCTTTACCCGTTCCATGCCGCTCGACGGTGAGTCGCTTTTGAAAATAAAGCCGCAGAGGTCTTCGGACGCGAGTTTTGCGATGCGCTTTTTCGCCCAGGAAACCATCATGTCCGTTTTGTCGATGCGGCCGGCGCGCGTGACGAGACGGGGCGCGTCCGGCTTGCCCTCGAGCCGCATGGCCTCGCGGGGAATGCCCATGCCGCATTCGGTTTCCGGACAGACAGGCACGTAGTCCACGTATCGCCCCAGCGTGTCGCGCAGGAAACGGTCGAGTTTGTGCCCTCCGTCATAACGGACGTTTTCTCCGAGGAGACAGGTGCTGATGCCGAGCCTGATTTTTTCCATGATGCCTCCTTGTCAGGGCCGCGTGCGGCCGGTGAATGTGCTACGGAGTATCGTCGCGAGCGGCCAGCTTCTCCGTCGCCCATATCGTGAGGACGCCCGCCGCCATGACGGCCAGCGCCCACCAGAATTCTTCATCAAGCGGGGGCAGGTAATACGTGTAGCCCTCCACCAGTTTTTTGCCGTTCCGCACAATGGAGGCGCCGCCCGCGTCCAGGCGCCAGACGGCCGTCTTCCAGGGCCAGAGAGTCAAAAGAGAGCCCAGAATGAAGCCGGTCAGCGCGGAGATCGTTTCGGCGCGGAATCTGCGGAAAATCCAGGACAGGAAATGGGAAAAGGCCACCAGTCCGACGACGGCGCCCAGGGCCACGGGAAGCAGAATGCGCAGGTCCAGCGCGTTTATCGCATCGATGACGATCAATTCATAGTTGCCCATCAGGATCAGCACAAAGGAACCGGAGATGCCCGGCAGAATCATGCTGCAGATCGCTACCACGCCGCAAACCGCCAGATACCAGAAGGAATCGTTTTGCGCCGCCGGGCTTAAGAGCGAAACGGCGGCGGCGACGGCGGTTCCCAGGATAAACACGATGACCACCGCGGCCGTCCGGCGGCCGATCGTTTTTCCCACGAAAAAGACGGAAGCGAGGATGAGCCCGAAAAAATACGACCAGATGAAGACGGGGTAGTGGTCGAACAGAAACCGGAACAGCCTGGCCAGCGACAGGACGCTTACGGCCGCGCCCGCAAAGACGGCCAGCAGAAAAATGAAATCGGTGTGCCGGGCGAAGGCCCGCCACCGGCCCGTGAAAAAAAGCCGCAGCGCCTGAAGATCGAACGATTTCAGGGCGTCGATGAGTCGCTGAAAAATGCCGGTGATGAGGGCGATTGTGCCGCCGGAAACGCCGGGAATGACGTTGGCCGCGCCCATGCCCATTCCCTTGAGCGCCGCGATGAGATAGTCTTTGATCATGCCGGGTCCTTCCCGCTTTTTGCCAAAAAGAGAATTTTTAACGCCTCTTTTTTTTCATACCACAGATGACTGCAAAATATCTTCACAAAAAGAGGGGAATCGTGTAGTCTCGGGCTACACCAAAGGCTGGCAAAACCTATGTTGGATCACAATCTGAATTTCTTTTATTACATTGTCCTGTTTGCGCTGTACTGCTTTGTCGGGTGGATTGCGGAGGTGATCTACCGCTCTGTGTCCCAGCGGAAATTCGTGAACGCGGGATTTCTGTTCGGTCCTTTCATCCCCATTTACGGCGTCGGCGCTTTTCTCGTCGTTGTTCTTGAGTATGCTTTGCAGGACTGGCCCATCGCGGTGCGGTTTGCCGCTTTCGGTCTCTTGATTACGCTTCTGGAATATCTGGTCGGCTATCTGTCCGAAAAGATCTTTAAACTGACATTGTGGAACTACTCGGAATGCCGGTTCAACCTCCACGGCCGCGTGTGCCTGAGGTTTTCCCTTCTCTGGACGCTTCTGGCGCTGGCGTTTGTCATTTTTATTCATCCCGAAGCCTTCCGCCGGGTGGCCAGTCTGCCTGCGGGCCTGGTGCAGATCGCCGCCATCGTCTTCATGGTGTATTTCTGGATCGACTACACCTTTTCCGTGATTTCGCTGGCCGCCTTCCGCAAGGGCGTCGCCTACCTCTATGAGGAGTACTTCAACTTAAGCAGCCTCGAAATCGAGGATATCCTGAAATCGTTCCAGCGCCTGCGGGAAGCCTTTCCGGATCTGAACACGTACGTCAACTCGCACATCAACCGGCGGATCAAGATCAAGATCGATTCGTATTTAAAGCCCGTTTCGGAAAAAATCTTCCAGGAACTCGAAGGACGGAAGCCTTTCGAAGCGGAGTATTACGAGACCGTGCGGGATATTCTCGCGCATGAGGAGTTCCGGAAGCTCAAGGAGTACTTCCATCACAACTCCTCCATTTACTCCCACGTTCACGACGTGGCCTACCTGTCCTACCGGATCAGCAAGTATCTCAAGCTCGATTACCGCTCCGCGGCCCGGGGCGCGCTGCTGCACGACTTTTTTCTCTATGACTGGCGCAATCACGACGCGCCGGATTTGCCCCGGGAAAAATTCCACGGCCTGGAACATCCGAAAATCGCCGTGACCAACGCCAAAAAATATTTTTCTCTCAACGATATCGAAGAGGATATCATCCGCAAGCACATGTGGCCGCTGACCATTGTGCCGCCGAAATACAAGGAGTCCTATATCGTTTCTTTCGCGGACAAGTATCTGTCGTCCAGGGAATTCATCAGCGAGTACAAAAAGAGAATCGAAGCGCGCCGGTCGAAAAAAGACGCGTCCCGCCGGGGAAAGGATATCCCCACTGCCGAACCGTAGGGCAGCGCATCCGGCGCTGCGCCGATGTCGCAATAAACCGCAAGGAGAAGATAATGGTGGATAAGAGCAAACGTTATGTGCGGACCTATGTTCCGCTCGCGGAGGTGCCCCAGCTTACGGGCAGAAAACTTGATTTTGAAAACATCGCCGAGATGTTCCTCACGCGCGTCCGCGAACGGCCGGACGATCCGCTGGTCTATTTTTACGACGAGGTGATCACCTACGCGCAGGTCAACGACCGCGCCAACGCGGTCGCGAACTACCTGAAGGGCAAAGGAGTGAAAAAGGGCGACATCATCTCCGTGATGGTGCTGAACGCTCCGGAAATTTATTACACGATGTTCGGCGCGCAGAAGCTGGGCTCCGTCACCGGCGCGGTAAACTACATGCTGAAGGGGCCGGAAATCGCCTATGTGCTGGAAGACTCCCGGCCCTCGGTCGCGTTCGTCGGGAGCGAGTACATGGAAGAATTCGCCAAAGGCCTGCGGCTCTCCGCGCACAAGCCGGTTGTCGTGGAAGTGGTCACGGACGCGCAGCATGCCGAAACCATCGCCGAGACGACGCTGGACGAGATTTTGCGGACCTTCCCGCCGGACGAATGCCTCGTGCCCCAGGCAGCAGACGATCCCGTGATGCTGATGTATTCCTCCGGGACCACCGGGATGCCCAAGGGGATATTGCTTTCCCACCGCAACGAACTGTGCATCTGCAAGGGGAGCGCGATCTTCGGCCGGAGCGAGCCCGGCGACGTGTTCATGATTGTTCTGCCCATGTTTCATGTCAATCCGCTGTGCGTCTGGACCTATCCCATCATTTACCAGGGGCTTTCCGTCTGCATCCGCAAGTCGTTTTCGCCGAAGGATTTCTGGCCCGCGATTCTGCGCTACGGCGTGACGACCGTCCAGGGCGTGCCCGCGATGTTTTCCTACGTCTACAACGCCATCGATCCCGCGTCGATCGACTTCAGCCGGATGAAGCTGCGGATGGCCTTTACCGGCGCCGCGCCCATGCCGGTGGAGCTGATCCACGGCTTCAAGGAGAAATTCGGCATCGAGGTCGTGGACGGCTACGGGCTCACCGAAGCCACGGGCGTTTCGACCACCTGCTCCGGCATTCCGGAAAATATCGGTTCCATCGGCATGGCGTATCCCGGGCTGGAAGTGGAGATCATGGACGACGACAACAATATCCTGCCCTACGGCGAGCGGGGCGAGATCTGCGTCCGGGGAGACGCGGTGATGATCGGCTATCTCAACAAGCCCGAAGCCACGGCGGAGTCGCTGCGCGGCGGGTGGCTGCACACCGGCGACATGGGCCACATGGATGAGCTGGGCTACGTCTATATTTCCGGCCGCAAGAAGGAGATGATCAACCGGGGCGGCGAAAACATCTATCCGCGCGAAATTGAAATTCCGCTGGAGCAGCATCCCAAGATTGCCGAGGCGGCGGTGGTGGGCGCGCCCGATCCGGCCCTGGGCGAGCGCGTGCGCGCCTGCATCATTTTGCAGGACGGCTGCACGATGACGGACGAGGAAGTCAGGGATTACCTGGCCGACAAACTCGCCAAGTACAAACTGCCCGAGTTCGTCGAGTTCATGGCGGACTTTCCGCGCAATCCGACGGGGAAGATTTTAAAGAAGGAATTAAAAAAGCGGTTTTCCGGCGAGGAAAAGGGTTCGAAAACCTGAAGGCCCGCGTTGCGGCAGCGCAAGCGGCGTCCGGCCCCGCCGCCACAGGCGGGCGGACGCCGCTTTTTTAGGGAATGGCGCCTATGGCCGTGACGGATTTTTCCGGCGCCAGAAGAAAGCGGGGCGTCAGCGACACGCCCAGCCGTTCCATCTGCAGCTGTTCGTGGAGAATCTTCTGGTTTTCCAGGGCGAAGTCCGCGTAGCCCGCGGAAAAGCGCCGGGGAAGGAGCCGGCGGCTTTCCCTGAGCAGCTGGCGGTTGACGTAGGCCATGATCCAGTCCAGGGCGGCGTCGGCCATTTCGCTCGCCGTCGCGTCGTAAACCACGGCGCGCGTCATGTCGCCCATGGCGGTTTTTTCCCGGATCGCGTCCATAACGGCGGATCCCGCCGTCGCGCCCAGAAAGAGCGCCGTGCGGGACCGGCCCAGAAAAGCGGCAAGCTTTTCGCTGGAAAAAGACACACCGCCCGCGAGCGCAACGATTCGGCCGTCGTTTTGCAGGATGGAAAATGGGCGGTACGATCCCGAAAGGTGGATAAGCGCCGCCGCTTCGCCGATGTGCCGGTCCGTTTCTTCCCGGCGCGCCGCAGAGATGGCCGTGCTTTTTTTCCGGAAGCCCAGGCGGGCGTAAATCTTGGGCGTAGGCGGCGCGATCGTTATCTTGTCGAGAAAAGTGACGGCGGTTTGCATGTCGGGACGGCCCCGTTTGACGGTGCGGTTACCTGGAAAGATTGCTGTAGCGCCTCTTCCACCGGTCCAGTTTCTTAAACGCATCCTCCACGACGTCGAGCAGGATGTCCATGTCGAGCGGCTTTTCGAAATAATCGTCGAAGCCCGCTTCGCGGCATTCCTCGATTTCAAACAGAGGCGCCCAGCCGGTGATCGCGAGAATCATGGAGACGGGCTTGCTTTCGCGGATCTGGCGGCACAGGTCGATGCCGTTCATGCCGAAGAGCTTGAGATCGAGAAAAATGACGTCAATGTCGTCCTTCTGGAGAATATCCAGCGCCGATTTGCCGTCTTCGGCGGCGATGACTTCGTAATCTTCATCGGCGAAAACGGCGGAAAACAATTCGCGCACCGATGCTTCATCATCCACGACGAGAATTTTTCCTTTCACGGCTCCGTCTCCTTTGCCTTTTTTAGCGGTCCGGGGAAATGAGTTTTTTCAAAACGGCGTCGCCCATTTCCGCCGTGCCGGCGAGACGGCCGCCCGGCGAATAAATATCCTGGGTGCGCCAGCCGTCCTTTAAAACGTCCGCGACCGCTTTTTCCACGGCGGCCGCCGCGTCAGGCAGGTCGAGCGAATGCCGCAGCAGCATGGCGACCGACAAGATCGTGGCCAGGGGGTTGGCGATGTTTTTTCCCGCGATGTCCGGCGCCGAGCCGTGAATCGGTTCGTAGAGCGCGTGATCCGCGCCCAGTGAAGCGGAGGGAAGCATGCCGATCGAGCCGGTGAGCATGGCTGCTTCGTCGCTCAGGATGTCGCCGAACAGGTTGGTGGTCACGATGACGTCAAACTGCGCCGGATGGCGCACGAGCTGCATGGCGCAGTTGTCCACGTACATGTGGCCGAGCGCCACGTCGGGATAGTCGCGGCCGGTTTCCGTAACCACGTTGCGCCACAGTTCGGTGGTTTCCAGAACGTTGGCCTTGTCCACGGACAGGAGTTTTTTTCTCCGCCCGCGGGCGAGTTCAAAGGCCCGCCTCGCGATGCGGCGGATTTCCTCTTCCGTGTAAATCATCGTGTTGACGCCGGTGCGTTTTCCTTCCGCGTCGCGGGTCACGCCGCGGGGCCGGCCGAAATAGACGTCGCCGGTCAGCTCCCGCAGAATAAGAATATCGATGCCTTTCACCAGCTCCGGTTTGAGCGGGGACGCATCCACCAGCTCATCGAAAACGACCACCGGCCGCAGATTGGCAAAGAGGCCCAGTTTTTCGCGCAGGCCCAAAAGCGCCCGTTCGGGGCGGACGCTGTAGTCGAGGCCCTCCCATTTCGGTCCGCCCACGGCGCCCAGCAAAACCGCGTCGCTTTCCAGGGCGAGCTTCAGGCTTTCCTCGGGAAAGGGCGTGCCGCAGGCGTCGTAGGCGCTGCCGCCGAGAAGCCCGTGGGTCAGCTGCAGCTCGACGGCAGAGCGATCGGCGACGCTCGTTAAAACCTTCAGGGCTTCCTTCATAATTTCCGGGCCGATGCCGTCGCCGGCAAAAACGGCGATGCGATAACCTTTGGCGCTCATGGATTCCTCATTTTCTGTTTTTGGCGATATGCCGCATCAGCCCCCCGTCGGCGATGAGCTCTTCCATAAAGGGGGGGATAGGGCTGATGGTGAAGGTCCGGCCGGAGCCGGAAACCGTGATGGTTCCTCCGGCGCTGTCGATGGCGATTTCCTCGCCTGCGGCGATCGCGTCGGCAAGGGCGGCGGATTCGAAGATCGGCAGCCCCATGTTGAAGGCGTTGCGGTAAAAAATGCGCGCAAAGCTTTTGGCCACGACGCAGGAGATGCCGGCGGCCTTGATGGCGATCGGCGCATGCTCGCGCGACGAGCCGCAGCCGAAATTCTCGCCGCCGACGATGATATCGCCGGGCTTCATCTTGTTGACGAAGTCCGGGTCCGCGTCTTCCATGCAGTGGCGGGCGAGCTGGGCGGGATCCGACGTGTTCAGATAGCGCGCGGGAATGATGGCGTCGGTATCGATGTTGTCGCCGAACTTCCAGACGTTTCCTTTAAAAATCATGGATGGTATTCCTCTTTCTTTTATAATTCTTCAGGAGACGCAATCCGGCCCAAAACGGCGGACGCCGCGGCCACGGCGGGGCTGGCCAGATACACTTCGCTGTTGGGATGGCCCATGCGTCCCACGAAATTGCGGTTGGTCGTGGCGATGGACGTTTCGCCGTCGGCCAGAATGCCCAGATGGCCGCCCAGACACGCGCCGCAGGAGGGCGGCGAGATGACCGCGTTGGCGTCCATGAAAATGTCGAGCAGGCCTTCGTGCATCGCCTGCCGGTAAATGAGCGGCGTCGCCGGAACGACGATCAGGCGGACGCTGGGCGAGGCTTTGCGGTTTTTCAAAATTCCGGCGGCGATGCGCAAATCCTCGATCCGGCCGTTGGTACACGAGCCGATGAGCGACTGGTCGATCTTCACGCGGCCGGCTTCGCTTACGCCCCGGACGTTGGAGGGCAGATGCGGGAAGGCCACCTGCGGCTCGAGGGCGCCCGCGTCGATTTCAATGGTCTTGGCGTAAACGGCGTCGGGATCGGAGGCGTAAAGCGTGTAAGGCCTGCCGGCGCGGGGGCTGACGTATTCCTCGGTGACGGCGTCGGGCGGGAAAATGCCGTTTTTCGCGCCCGCCTCGATGGCCATGTTGGCCATGGACAGGCGATCCGCCATCGGAAGCGCCGCGACCGTTTCCCCGGTGAACTCCATCGCCTGATAAAGGGCGCCGTCCACGCCGATGCGTCCGATGATGTTCAGAATCAGGTCCTTTCCGGAAACCCATTTTTGCAGCTTTCCGTAAATGACGAACTTGATCGACTGCGGCACCTTGAACCACAATTCGCCCGTGAGCATGGCGGCCGCGAGATCCGTGCTGCCCACGCCCGTGGCGAAGGCGCCCAGGGCGCCATACGTGCAGGTGTGGCTGTCCGCGCCGATCACCAGGTCGCCGGGCAGGACGATGCCTTTTTCAGGCAAAAGCGCGTGCTCGACGCCCACCTGGCCGCCTTCGTAAAAATGCGTGATGCCGTGTTCGAAGGCGAATTCGCGGACGGTTTTGCACTGCTGGGCGGAATTGATGTCCTTGTTCGGCGTAAAGTGATCGAGGACCAGCGCCACGCGGTCCCGGTCGAAAACCTCTTTTCCGCCGGCCGCGCGGAACTCACGGATGGCGATGGGCGCGGTGATGTCGTTGCCGAGCGCGATATCGACCCGGGCGTTGATGAGCTGCCCCGGCGCGATGTCCTTGAGATCCGTATGCGCCATTAAAATTTTTTCCGTTATCGTATATCCCACGTTGTAAACTCCTTGCCTGGCCAAAGCGCTTTAATTTTAAAATGAGACGCTGTCATTAACCTATTTTTCAGCTTAATTCAACTTTTACCTTCTTGACGTTGCTTTTCAGAAACTCCAGCCGGTTGAGCGCGTTGATGTAAGCCTTGGCCGACGCGACGATGACGTCGGGATGCGCGCCGCGGCCCACCACCGTGTGCCCGTTGTACTTGAGCTGGACCATCGTCTCGCCCTGGGCGTCCGAACCGCCGGTGATGGCGTTCACCGCGTATTTCAGAAGCGGGTAGTTGGTCTTGGTGATGTTGCGGATGGCCGCAAACGTGGCGTCCACCGGGCCGTTGCCGAAGCCGGCGTCGCGCACGACTTCCGCGCCGACTTTCATTTCCATGGTGGCCGTCGGAATGGCGACGTTGCCGCTTACGACATTGAGGTAGATCAGGTTGTACTTTTCTTCGCCGCGGTAAACGTCTTCGTAAATAATCGCCTGCAGATCCTCGTCGTAGATGTCCTTTTTGATGTCGGCCAGTTCCTTGACCTTGGCCGCCACCCGGCTGAGCTGCTCCTCGCTTAGCTCGTAGCCCATTTTTTTCAAATGGTGCGCTATGGCGGCGCGTCCGGAATGCTTGCCCAGGACAATGTGGGTATCGCTGATGCCGACGGATTTCGGCGTCATGATCTCGTAGGTGATCTTTTCCTTGATCAGGCCGTCCTGGTGGATGCCGGATTCATGCGCAAAAGCGTTGGTCCCGACGATGGCCTTGTTGGGCTGCACCGCAATGCCGGTGATCTGCGTGAGGAGCCGGGACGTCTTGTAAATCTGCTCAGTTTTGATTTTGGTGTACAGGCCGTACAGATCCTTGCGCGTGGCGAGCGCCATGACGATTTCCTCCATGGCCGTGTTGCCCGCCCGCTCGCCGATGCCGTTGATCGTGCATTCCACCTGGCGCGCGCCCGCGCGGATGGCGGCCAGCGAGTTGGCCACCGCCAGTCCCAGATCGTTGTGGCAGTGGACGGAGAGAATCGCCCGGTCGATGTTTTTAACGTTGGCGAAAAGATAGGCGATGAGGTCGCCGAATTCCTCGGGAACGGCGTAGCCGACCGTGTCCGGAATATTGACGGCGATTGCGCCCGCGTCGATGACGGCCGCGACCATCTGCACGAGATAGTCGCGGTCCGAGCGCGTGGCGTCCATCGGCGAGAACTCCACGTTGTCTGTGCAGGATTTCGCCAGCCGGACGGCCGCGACCGCTTCGTCAAGCACCTGCGCCCGGCTCTTCTTGAGCTGGTATTTCAGGTGGATGTCCGAAGACGAAATGAAGGTATGGATGCGCGGATGCGCCGCGCCCTTGATGGCCTGCCAGGCGCGGTCGATGTCCGCTTTGTTGGCGCGGGCCAGGCCCGCCACCTGGGATTTCCGAATGACGCGCGAAATCTGCCGGACCGCGTCAAAATCCCCCTCCGAGGCAATGGGAAACCCGGCCTCGATGATGTCCACGCCGAGGTTTTCGAGCTGCCGGGCCAGAAGCAGCTTTTCCTCCGTGTTCATGCTGTTGCCGGGCGACTGCTCTCCGTCGCGCAGCGACGTGTCGAAAATGTAAACGCGGTTTTTATCTTTTTTCATAAAGGGCTCCTTTTGCCGTATTTCAAAAATACTTTTCAAAACGAAAAAGGCCGTGGGATTTGCCGCCCACGGCCTTTTTCAGGTAATCAGTTATGCTTTACGTTCAGTGACGACCTAAAAACGACGGGCAGGCGGCCTTAAGTAACAGGCGCAACAACGCGAGGCCCAGAAGCAGGGTCAGAAGCGCGCATGCAGAAATCGTCGTTGCCGTAAAACTGAACATGTAAACTATCCTTTTAAAACCAAAACCAAAGTGTCGTTCTCTTTAATGCAAAAGGCGACGCTTGTCAAAAGTTTTTTTCATCAAAAAAAAGAGGGAGCCGGAGGCTCCCCCTTTTTGAAAGGAGGCACTGATTCGTTGACTATCGGCAAAATCCCCTTCCGTAGCCCGGTCCGCCTCCCTGCGGTCCGGCGCCTCTCATGCCGCCGCGGGGACCGAAACCGGACCGGGGACCCCAGCCGAAGGCGGCCAGTTTTTCATTTTGTTCCGGTGTCAGGACCTTGCGGACTTCCAGCTTGTAAGCCGTCGCCTTGTCTTCCATTTCGTTGCGCAGCGTTCTCAATTCCTTTTGCGCGGCCGTGATCTTGTCCTTGTCGGGATTGGTCTGCTGCCACAACCGGCGCAGCTCCACCGCCTTGTCGAATGTCTTTTCGCGCAGCGGCTGTACGGCTTTTGCATGCTCCGTCTGCAGCGCATCGATTTTCGCTTTTTGATCGTCCGTCAAATTAAGTCTTTCCAGACCTGCCCCCTGGCAATAGCCTCTTCCCTTGCCGGGACCGGGACCCCAGGCGAAGGCTGAAGTCGCTAAAAGCAAGCCTGCCACAACGGCTGTTACTGTTAAGGTGAATTTTTTCATGGTACATCTCCTTCTATATTTATTTCTGATCAGTTGCCTTTCATCAAAGCAATGCCCGTGCCATTATTTTAATTATCCGTAATTATTGATATTTTTAAAATTTTACGAAATTTGATTTGCCATTTACCGGTAGCGAGCGGATAATTGGTACCCGATTTCCGTAACCGAATGGTTCGATAGTATCCAGGGAGTATCAGGAGGAACCATGCAGCAAAAGAAAAGGAAGAAAATCCGCCGGCGCATTTCCGTCTGGCTTGCGGCAAGCGCGATTGTGGTGCTGGCCGGAATCCTGGGCCTGATGATGGTCATGCAGTTTTCGCAGCGCAAGACTCAGGCGGAGACGCTTTTTATCGAAAAAGGCGCGACATTGATTTCCTCGTTTGAAGCGGGGTTGCGCTGCCGGTTACGAAGCGAGGAAACGATGTTCGATTTCCAAACCCTGCTTATGGAAGTCGCCAAACAGCCGGACATCGACTACATGATCGTGACGGACGGCGAGGGGAACATCCTGGCCGACAGCGATCCCAGCATGCTGGGGCGGCCTTACGGACTGGATCTGGATGTGCAAAAGATCGCCGCGAGCCGGGAGCTTCGCTGGCGTCAGGCCGCCAATCCCGAAGGGGCAGATACGTTTGAGGTCTATCGGGGCTTTTCTCCTCTGGCGGGAAAGACGCATTCCCTGGCGGTTTTCGTCGGTTTCAACATGGAGAAGATCGAAAAAGCCACGCGGGAGGATACGCTCCAGACACTGCTGATGGCGCTTGTGCTGGCACTCGTCGGGTCGCTGGCCATCGTATCCCTGTTTCTCGTGCAGGCGTACCGTTTGGCGCAGTCCTCCCTGTCCCGGCTGACCGTATTTTCGGAGGCCCTGGTGAAAAACATGCCCATCGCGCTGCTCGCGGTGGATAAGGAAGGCGAAGTGGTCGCCTGCAATGAGCCGGCCCAGCCGCTCATCGTCTCCGGCTGCGCCGAGGCGATCGGAAAGAAGGCCGCTCTGGCGCTCCGTCAGCCGTTTTTGCAGATTCTGGAGGGGCTTGCGGCGCAAAGCGCGCCGGTGGAAAAGGAGGTCTTTGTTTCGTCCGCCAAAGAGCCGAACCAAACCTGGGAAGTGGCGGCGGCGTTCTTTGCCGATGAAGACGCGCACGAGGGCAGGATGCTGTTGGCCCGCAACGTGACGGCCCTCCGCCAGATGGAGCGGGAAGTCGCGCACAGCCGCCACCTGAACGCCATCGGATCGCTCGCCGCCGGCGTGGCGCATGAAATCCGCAATCCGCTCAGTTCCATCAAGGGCTTTGCCGTGTATTTCAAGCAGCGGCTGGCCGGCAATGCCGAGGACGAGGAAACGGCGGAAATCATGATTGCCGAAACGGACCGGCTCAACCGGGTGATCAGCCAGCTCATCGAATTTGCCCGCCCGCTGCAGTTGAAAAAGGAGCGAACCCTTCTTGCGGACCTGGCGCGGCAGACCGTCCGGCTGGTGGAGGCAGACGCGAAGAAGCAGGCCGTGGCTGTGGACGTGCGGGTCCGGGAGCCGCTGCCCGATCCGGAGATCGATCCGGACAAAATCAAGCAGGTCCTGCTCAATCTCCTGCTCAACGCCCTGGCGGCGATGCCCGGCGGCGGCAGGCTCTCCGTTCAACTGGCGGCGCAGGACGGTTTTCTGGATGTAGCGGTGTCCGACACGGGCGAAGGCATTCGTGAGGAGGATTTGCCGCGGATTTACGATCCGTACTTTACCTCCAAACCGGCGGGCACAGGCTTGGGGCTGGCCGTGGCGCAAAAAATCATGGATGCGCACGGCGCTAAAATTCTTGTGGAAAGTACGCGCGGCGCGGGCACGACCGTGACGCTGCGTTTTGTTTTAACGGCAGACGGTCAGGTGGAAAAATGAAAAATGCAGGGGAAGTTCTGATTGTGGATGACGACGCGGCCCATCGGCTGATGTTGAAAAAACTCATCGGCGGCTGGGGATATGCCGTTTTCGAGGCGGACGACGGCGCGACGGCGATCGATGAGGTCCGCCGGCGGTCTTTTGACGTGATCCTGATGGACATCCGCATGGTGAAGGTTTCGGGCATCGAGGCCCTGGAGCAGATCAAGAAGATCGCACCGGCGATTCCGGTGATCATCATGACCGCCTATGCGTCGGTGGAGACGGCCGTCCGCGCGCTGAAAAAAGGCGCGTACGATTACCTCACCAAGCCGCTGGATTTTGACGAACTGCAGCTCGCGATCGCCAGGACCACCGAGCATTCCCTGCTGAAAAAAGAAAACGAATACCTGAAGCAGAGGCTCGGCGAGAAATTCGACCGTCAGAACATTATCGGGCAGAGCCCCGCCATGGTGCGGCTTCTGGAAATGGTCGAGCAGGTGGCCGCGACCCAGGCGACCGTTCTTATTACCGGCGAATCCGGCACGGGCAAGGAAGTGATCGCCAACGCCATCCACGCCAACAGCAACCGCGCCGCCGCGCCGTTCATCAAGATCAACTGTGCGGCGCTCGCCGAGACGCTCCTGGAATCGGAGCTCTTCGGCCACGAAAAAGGCGCGTTTACCGGCGCGGACCGCCGCCGGGAAGGCAAGTTCGTCCAGGCGGACACCGGCAGCCTTTTTCTCGACGAAGTGAGCGAAATGTCTCCCGCCATGCAGGTCAAGCTTTTGCGGGTGCTCCAGGAGCGGGAACTTACGCGCGTGGGCGGCTCGGAAGTCGTCCAGGTCGACGTCCGCGTGATAGCCGCCTCCAACAAGGACTTGAAAAAGGAGATTCGGGAGGGACGCTTTCGGGAAGACCTGTTTTACCGTCTCAACGTCGTCGCGCTGACCGTGCCGCCCCTGCGGGAACGAGCCGAGGACATTCCGCTCATGGCGCAGCAGTTTCTTGCGACATTTGCCGAACGAAACGCGAGGATCCTTTCCGGCTTCACGCCGCGGGCGCTCGTCAAACTCGGACAGTATTCCTGGCCCGGCAACGTCCGGGAACTGATGAACGCCGTGGAACGGGCCGTCGTGATGGCGCGGGGCGCTGTGATCGACGCGGAGGATCTGGTGTTTCCGATGGCGGAACAGGCGGAGCCTCCCGCCGGTACTTGGGGTGCGGGCGACGTCGCCGCCGGGGCGGGATTGTCGCTTGAAGAAGTGGAAAAAAGAAGCATTCTGGAGGCGCTGGCCGCGGTCGGCGGCAACAAAAGCGAGGCCGCCCGCCGCCTGGGCATCACCCGTAAAACCCTGCGCAAGAAGCTGGAAAAGTACGAAAACGGCCGGACATCGTGAGAGGGAACAGGGCTTTTCTTTAAGATATCTTCCGGGACGGTTGAAAGAAAAATACAAAAATGGCGGAGAGAGCGGGATTTGAACCCGCGGTACACCTTTAAAGGGCGTACAATCGCTTAGCAGGCGATCGCTTTCGGCCACTCAGCCATCTCTCCGCTGATTTGTTTCAGGCCTGTATTCTTAAAACATGGCGTCCGAAAAAGCAAGACGCCTCATGCTTTTCCAGTCAGAAAAAAAAGGATTTTCGCGGCGCGATCTTCCGATGATGTGCCTGCGCCGCCTTCCGGCGGCCAACCCCGCGTGTTTATCTTCTCCTGACCCTGTCTGTTTTATCTGGCGGAGGGAGCAGGATTCGAACCCGCGAGACTTTCGTCCAACGGTTTTCAAGACCGCCGCCATCGACCACTCGGCCATCCCTCCGTACAGTGTTTTTTTCGGTTATCCCCTGGAAGACCTCAAGGAGTAATGCGCTCAAGACCTCTCATATAAGGACGCAGGACTTCGGGGATGATGATGCTCCCGTCCGCCTGTTGATAGTTTTCCATGACCGCCACGACCGTCCGGCCGACCGCCAGGCCCGAACCGTTCAGCGTATGCACGAATTCCACCTTGCCGTTGTCTTTCCGGCGATAGCGGATGGCCGCCCGTCTGGCCTGGAAGTCTTCAAAATTGCTGCATGACGAAATTTCCCGGTACGTGTTTTGTCCGGGGAGCCACGCTTCCACGTCGTACGTTTTGGCCGAGGAAAACCCCAGATCGGCCGTGCACAGGCAAACCGTTCGATAGTGGATGCCGAGCCTCTTGAGCACCATTTCCGCGTTGGCCGTGAGCTTTTCCAGCTCGTCGTAGGACGTCTCCGGCTTCGAGAACTTCACCATTTCCACCTTGTTGAACTGGTGCTGGCGGATCAGCCCCCGCGTGTCCTTGCCGTAGGAGCCGGCCTCAGCGCGGAAGCAGGGCGAATACGCCACAAAGTACACGGGCAGCAGTTCTTCGTCGAGGATTTCATCCCGGTAGATGTTGGTGACCGGAACTTCGGCCGTCGGAATCAGGTAGTACTCCATGCCTTCGATTTTGAACAGGTCTTCCTTGAACTTCGGAAGCTGTCCGGTGCCGGTCATGCTGTCGGCGTTGACCATGAAGGGCGTCAGCACTTCGGTGTAGCCGTGCTCCCGGGTGTGCAGATCCAGCATGAAGTTGGTGATGGCCCGTTCCAGCTGCGCGGCGGCGCCCCGGTAAAGCGTGAAGCGCGCTCCGGTGATTTTGGCGCCGCGGGCGAAATCCAGGATGTTCAGATTTTCGCCGAGCTCGAAATGCTGTTTGGGCTCGAAGTCCAGCACGGGCTTTTCGCCCCAGGTGCGGACGACCGTATTGTCTTCCGAACCGCCGCCCGGCGGCACGGATTCGTGCTGAATATTCGGCACGATCATGACAAAGGCGCCGAGTTCTTCTTCGGTCAGGCGCAGGCTTTCGTCATATTCCTTGATCTTGGCGGAAACCTCGCCCATCCGGGCGATGAGCGCCGAGGCGTCCTCTTTTTTCTTCTTGAGTTCGCCGACCTGCTTGGAAACGCTGTTGCGTTCGTTGCGCAGGGTTTCCACCGCCTGCAGGATGTCGCGTCTTTTTGCTTCCAGATTTAAAAAACGGTCAAAATCGATCTTTTGACCCCGCTCGTTCATCTTTTTTTGAACGAGATCGATGTTCTGTCTTAAATACTTGATATCCAGCATAAATAACCTTCATCACCCCCGGCTGATGGTTCCCGCCGAGGACGGAAACACCTATCACTTTGAAATGTTCAAGTCAATGATTTTGTCTGCTGCGGCGGCCTTACGGCCGGCCGAGGCGCTTTTTGAGGGCGAAGGCGAGCGCCTTCATTTCCGGACTTTTCAGCCACCAGGCGCTCGCAAGAAAAACCAGGCCGCCTGTGGCGATGGCCAGGACCAGGAAGAGCAGTCGGGACCGGAAGCCCGCCAGCGGATTCCACGGCATTGCGGTCTGCACCAGGAAAATACCGCCCAGCATGATGACCGACGCGGCGATGATTTTGAAAATGGACAGGAAAAAGGGGCGGTCGAGATAGCCGCCGATTTTCGTTTTCAGCACCCACGCGAGAATGAGGACGTTCGCCGCGGCGGAAAGAGACCCGGCCAGGGCGATGCCGTTGTGTTTCAGGGGGGACATGAGGATCAGGCTGAAAACGACGTTGACGATGAGCGCGATGACGGCCGCCTTGGTCGGCCACTTGGAATCCTTAAGAGAATAAAAAGCCGACACAAAAACGCGGAGCATCGCGTATGCCCACAGGCCCAGCGCATAGCAGAAGAGGGCCTGGCCCGTTTTGACGGCCGCGTCGGCGTCAAAAGCGCCGCGCTGAAACAAAACGGAGATGATCGGCGCGTTGAGCGCCATCAGGGCGGCCATCGACGGAATGGTCAGAAAGAGCATCAGCCGGAGCGAAAAGGAGATGCCGGATTTCAGTTCGTCCGTCCGCCCCGCGGCGACGTGTTTGGAAAAGCTGGGCAGGGCCGCCGTGCCGATGGCGATGGCAAAAATGCCCAGCGGAAATTCCATGATCCGGTCCGCGTAAAACAGGTAGGTGACGGAACCGGCCGGCAGCAGCGAGGCGAGAATCGTTCCGACGAAGACGTTGATCGTGCCCACCCCGGCGCCGAGGATGGCCGGCAGCATGAGCGCCCCGATCTGGCGGATGCCCGGATGCCGCAGAGAAAAACGAAACCGGAAACGGATGCCATATTTCCGGAGCGCGGGCCACTGCATGGCAAGCTGCAGGACGCCGCCCGCCAGGACGCCTGCGGCGAGCGCCATAACCGGCTGGGCGAAGAAATCGCGCAGGCCCAGCGTGGCCGCGATCATGGCGATGTTGAGCATGACGGGCGACAGGGCCGGCGCAATAAAGTGGCGGAATGAATTCAGGATGCCCATGCACAGGGCGACAAGCGCTATGAAGAAGATGTAGGGAAACATCAGGCGGTTCAGAAAAACGGCCAGTTCAAATTGTTCGGGATGAGCGATAAAGCCCGGCGCGATCAATCCGACGATCACGGGCGACAGGAGGATGCCGAGGACGGAAATCAGCGCCAGAATAACGGACAGTATCGAGAGCGCGTTCGACGCCAGGTCGAGGGCTTCCTCCCGGGTTTTTTTGTGCAAGTACTCGGTAAACACGGGGACAAAGGAAACGGTGAGCGAGCCTTCCCCGAGGAGGCGCCTCAGCATGTTGGGAATGCGGAAAGCCACCCAGAAGGCGTCGGTCATCCAGGTGGCGCCGAAGAAGGCGGCGATGACCATGTCCCGGACGACGCCGAAAACCCGGCTGACCATCGTGGCCGCGCCGACAATGCCCGCCGCTTGGGCGACTTTTGTGTTTTCGGATGGATCGGTGGTCTGTTCCATGTGCCTGTCCGCGCCGGCCGGCGTTGCTGCGGCCGCGCCTTTTCCTTTTCTTTCAGGAAGCGCCGGCGAGTTCGCGGAGCCTCTTTTCCAGAAGCGCCTTGTCGACGCCGCTTACCACAATCGTTTTTTTGCGCCCCCGTTCGCCCGCGGCGATCGTGATCTGGCTTTTCCTAAGCCCCAGCTTTTTTGCCAGCAGTTCGACGCAGGCGGCGTTTGCCGCGCCTTCCACCGGCGGCGCCGTGACTTTGACCTTCAGAACGCCTTCGGCAAACCCCGCGATTTGGGCCCGCGACGCGTGCGGATTGACGGAGATCTCGAAGGACAGACCGTTTTTGGTTTCGCGAATGAAGGGTGCGCCGGTCACGGGGCCCGCCTTTCTCTAGATGCCGCCCGCCAGTTGAATCAGGGTCTGCACCAGAAAGTACTGCAAGAAAATGATGATCAGCAAAACGACCAGCGGCGCAAAATCGATGGGCAGGCTGTGCCGCGGAATGATTCTGCGGATCGGCCGGAGCACCGGTTCGGTGATGCGGTACAGGAAGATCACGATCTTGTTGTAGGGATCGGGATTGACCCAGGAAATGAGCGCGCGCGCCACGATGATCCACAGGTAAACCGTAAGAAGGATGTCGATGATTCTGGCGATTGCGATCAAAAAATTGCCGGCGCCGATGCTGAGCATGAAGTCCTCCGTTATTGGCGGTGCGCTACGCTGCGGGCAGGGACAAGGCGAAATCCTGCAGCTGGGCGTTGAACGCTTCCGGCTGTTCCATCATCACCATGTGGCCTGCGCCTTCGATCAGGACGAGTTTTGCGCCGGAAAGGCTCCGGGCGATCTGTTCCGAGGCGGAAGGCGGCATCATTTTGTCCTCCGTGCCGCAGATGACAAGCGCGGGCGTCGTAATGCCGCCGATGCGCTCCGAGATGTCGAATTTGCTGCACGCCAGCATGTCGCCGGCCGTGACCTCGACACTGGCCGCGCCCAAGCTTGCCCGAAGCGCGTCGTAGAGCCGGTGCCGGTTTTCCTTGGCCAGGGAAAACTTGCACATCAGGTCCAGCACTGCCTGGGGCTCGCTGCGAAAACCGCTGATCATGTCCGCATTGACCGGCATGGTGACGCCCCCGCCCACGGGGATGATGCCGCCCGCCAGGCCGGGAAATTCGGCGGCGAAATCCAGTACGACGGCCGCGCCCAGCGAATGGCCGATCAGAATCGGTTTGGTAAGCGAAAGAACGCCCAGCATCTCCCGCAGGAAGAGCGTGTACTCCCGAATCTCCTGCCGGCCCGTTCCGGCGGATTCACCGTGTCCCGGAAGGTTGACGGCGGCGATATTGAACGCTTTGTCCAGTTGGGAATACTGGTAGAGCCAGGCGCCGGAATTGCCGCCGGAGCCGTGAATGAAAACGAGACTTTGCCTGTGTTCGCCGAAACGGTGCGGATTGATCCAGACCGCCGTTTGGTTTTCCTGTACGGTAAAATATTTCAGCATGGTTGACACCCTCCGGCAAGTGACTATCACAAAAGCAAATTTGAATGCAACGGAAGAATGGCGCGTTCCCAGGAATTGTATTGACAGAACGCCGCGAAAAAGTGCATGTAAAAAGCCATCACCCGGAGGTCTGACGAAAACATGTTTACAGGAAAGAATGTGGCCGTGATCGGCGGCGGGAAAATGGGCGGCATTATTGTCCGCGGAATGATTGAACGCGGCATTGTGGCTGCAAAACATATCACGGTGGCGGACATCGACAAAACGAGGCTCGAGGAGCTTCGGTCTTCTCTCGGCATCCGGACGACGACGGACAATCAAAAGGCCGCGCAAGGCGCGGACATCGTTTTGCTGGCGGTGAAGCCCCAGAACTTTCCGGAAGCCCTCAAACCGCTGCGGCCGGCCGTGACGAAGAAAAAGGTTTTCATTTCCATCGCCGCGGGCGTGAAGACGGAATTGATTGAAAAGCTTCTGACCAAAAGCCCCCGGGTGCTCCGTGTGATGCCCAACGTAAACGCGCTGGTCGGTGAAGGCGCCACGGCCGTGGCGCGCGGCCGGTTTGCACAGGAGGAAGACGCCAGGTACACGCTCGCCATCTTCAACGCCGTGGGACTGGCCGTAGAGGTCGAAGAAAAGCTGATGGACGCGGTGACGGGCTTAAGCGGCAGCGGCCCGGCGTACTGCTTCATGATGATTGAAGCCCTGACCGACGCGGGCGTTCAACTCGGCCTGGCGCGCGGCCTGGCCGAAACACTGGCGGCGCAGACGATGCTGGGTTCGGCGCGCCTGTGCCTCGAGGGCGGGCAGCATCCCGCGCAGCTTAAAAACATGGTGACCTCGCCGGGCGGCACAACCGCCGCGGGACTGAAGGTCCTCGAAGAAGGAAAGCTCCGCGCCACGCTGATGGCCGCGGTGGAGGCGGCAACGCAAAGGGCCAAAGAGCTCGCCGGCTGAAAAAACATCCGGATATTCGGAACAATCCGTTTTTAAAAATAACGAAAAGGAGGATCGGATAAATGTCGCTCAAGGCAGTGTTTTCGAATCACAGGAGAGTATGGCGTGCCTTATCGTTGTTGGTTTCTCTTGCCGCGCTGATGCTGGCGGGGTGTGCGACGGGAAAAACCGTTGCCGCGCCTCCGGCAACGGCCCCTGCGGTCAAAGCGGAAGCTCCGGCGGCCGTGGAGCGCCGGACGACGGAAGGCGTTGTTTTCGGAGCCGAAGATCCGGCCACCGGCACGAATGTCTGGAAAGCCATTCCCTACGCCAGGCCGCCGGTCGGCGCGCTGCGCTGGAAGGCGCCCCAGGCGCCCGAAAAGCGGCCGCAGCCCTTGAAGGCGAATAAGTTCTGCTCTTTGTGCCCCCAGTATATCGATCATGACCGCAATCCCGCGACCGCCCAGGTGGTGACCGGCAGTGAGGACTGTCTTTATCTGAATATCTGGTCGCCGAAAAACGCGGCGGGCAAACTGCCCGTCTTTTTCTGGATCCACGGCGGCGGCAACAGCATCCAGTGGCCGCTCCTGTCCTTGCAGAACGGCGGCTACCTGGCCGCCCGGGGCAATCTGGTGGTGGTGACGGTCAACTACCGTCTCGGGCCGATGGGATTTTTCAGCCATCCGGCGCTTGCCGCCGGCGATCCGGCCGGGGATTCCGGAAACTTTGCGCTTTTGGATCTGATGGCCGCGCTTAGCTGGGTGAAAGCCAACATTGCCAATTTTGGCGGCGATCCGGACAATGTCACGATTGCCGGCGAATCCGCCGGCGGCCAGAATGTCTATTGCCTGTTGAGTTCGCCCGCGGCGGCCGGCCTGTTCCATAAGGCGATTTCGCAAAGCGGCGTGATCCGTCCGTCGACGCCCGCGGCAGGCGCGGCGCATGTCAATGCTCTTTTGGCCAAGCTGCTTGTGAAGGACGGCAAGGCGGCCGATGCCAAGGCGGCAGCGGCCCTCGTTTCCGCCATGCCCGCGGCCAAGATCGAAAGCTATCTGCGCTCCAAATCGCCCGCCGATTTTCTGGCTCTCTATCCGGAAGGCCCGAGCGCCGGCATGATCCGGTTCCCCACGGCCTTCAGCGACGGCAAAGTCCTGCCCGCCGATTTTTACGGGGCGCTCGAGTCCGGAAACTACAACAAGGTGCCGCTGATTCTGGGCACCAACAAGGAAGAGGCGAAATTGTTTCTCCGTCTCTATCCGGTATTTGCCGGCTGGCGCCGGGACGGATCACTGCTTAAAGATCCGGCGAAAATGGAGCTGTACAATCTCGTGGCCAAATATCAGAGCGACAGCTGGAAGGTCATGGCCGTGGACGATCCTGCGCGGACGATGCGGGACAACGAAGGCCAGCCTTTCATCTTTACCTATCAGTTCCTCTGGGGCGCGGGGGGAGCGGCCAATCCCGTGATGGCCTTTCCGCTGAACGTACTCCTGGGCGCCTGCCACGCGATGGAAATCGATTTTGTCTTCGGCACACAAAAGGCGTCTCTGGGCGCGCTGGTCTTCAGCGACAAAAACAAGCCGGGCCGGACGGCCCTCTCGCAGGCGATGATGGACTACTGGGCGCAGTTTGCGAAGACGGGCAATCCCAACAAGCCGGGCCTGCCCAAGTGGTCGCCCTGGTCCAATATCGCGGGATTTCCCAAGACGCTGCTTCTGGACGCGGACCTGGAAAAGGCCAAGATCACCATGTCCAGAAGCGAGCTGACCAAGCAGATGGTTTTGGATGCCCTCCAGGCGGAGCCCAGGGAAAAGGAAATCCGGCCTTTGTGGGAGGCGTGGCCCTACCGGGGCCGGTAAAAGGCAAAATTCACAGAAAGGTGAGGATATAGAGAATGGAAGTAGCGGGAAAAGTAGTTGTTGTGACAGGCGCGGCCTCCGGCATCGGCCGGGGACTGTGCCAGAGGTTTGCCAAAGCAGGCGCAAAAGCAATCGTCGCGGCGGACGTCAATGAGGCGGGCGCGAAGGCCGTCGCGGCGGAAGTCGGAGGCGAAGCCGCGCTCTGCGACGTGCGCAAGGAAGAGGATATTGTACGTCTGGTGAAAATGACGGAAGACAAGTTCGGGCGCATCGACATTTTCTGTTCCAACGCGGGCATCATCGCCATCGGCGGATACGAAGTGGACAACGAAACCTGGCAGCGCATCTGGGAGATCAACGTTCTGGCGCACGTCTTCGTGGCGCGGGCGGCGATCCCCGGCATGATTGCCCGCGGCGGCGGAGCGATCATGATCACGGCTTCGGCGGCCGGACTTTTAAGCCAGATCGGCTCCCTGCCTTATTCCGTTACCAAGCATGCCGCGGTGGGCCTGGCGGAGAACCTGTCGATCACCTACGGCGGCCAGGGCATCCAGGTGTTTGCCCTGTGTCCGCAGGCGGTGGAAACGGCGATGACGCGCGATCACGAAGGTGGCGGCGTGGCCGGTGTGGACGGACTGATGAAGCCCGAACAGCTCGCGGACGCGGTCATGGAATCCTTTGCGGCCGATGAATTTCTGATTCTGCCCCACAAGGAAGTCAAAACCTACATCCAGAGAAAAGCGTCGGATTACGACCGGTGGCTGCAGGGCATGCGGCGGCTTCAGGAAAGATTCACAACGGGAGCGCCGTTAAAGCAAAAATAATTCGCAGGGCGGGAAGGGGGCCGGCCGGGCTCCCTCCCGCTCCATTTCAGGCAGGGGAGGTCGCGATGCGTCCGGACGAAAGTTGCGTCACAGTCAACACCCTTCACGATCTGGAGCAGGCGCTGAAAGACAGCGATCGGGTGGTGGCCATGGTGTATGTCACCTGGTGTCCCTACTGCCGGAAGGCGCTGCCGGTATTTGAAAAGCAGGCCGCGGGCCGCGGCCGGCAGATGCTTTTGGTGGCCGACGACGAGGAACACGTGGCCGATGCTTACGGCATCGACATTTTTCCGACGCTTCTCCTGTTTGAAAAAGGCCTGCCCGTCAAACGTCTGGACAGCCGGCCCGGCCAGGGATTGAACGACAAGCAGATCGCCGATTTCGTTCACTCCTGCTTTCTGGTTTGAAAATCGGCGTTCTTCGGAGTAAAACGCATTTGGATATTGTAGTTAAGTATTGCGGCGGTTGTAATTGTCAGATCGACAGATCCCGGATTCTTACAGACATTCAAGAAAAGCTCGACCCAGGCGATCGCCTGACCACCGATCCGTCGGGCGCTCCCTATGCGATCGGCCTTCTGGCCTGCGGCTGCACCTCGGCCTGCGCCTGGAAACCGGAAGTTGCCGCGCTGGCCGGCAAATGGGTGACGCTTGCCGGAAAGACGCTGGACAGCCGGGAGTTTCCCGAAGAAGAACTGGCGGCCGTCGCGGTCCAAAGAATCAATGAAATAAAAAAGGGAGGATAGGAAATGGATTTGCAATATCTGCTGTTGTCGGTGGAGGCCAACGTCGCGACGGTGACCATCCACCGGCCGGACAAGGGAAACGCTCTGGCGCCGCAGGTGCTCGAGGAGGTCGCGGCGCTGTTTACGGAACTGGGCGTGCGCGAGGATGTCCGTGTCGTCGTCCTCACCGGCGGCGAAAAATACTTTTCCGCCGGCTTCGACCTCAACGAGATCCGCAAGCTGGAAAAGGTTTCCAACGAAGCCTACATCAACTTATTTCACCGGGCGTACCGGGCGATTTTGTTTTGCCCGCAGCCGGTCATCTGCGCCGTGGGCGGCGCGGCCATTGCCGGCGGATTCGACCTGACGCTGATGTGCGACATCCGCTACGCGTCCGAGCGCGCCAAGTTCGGCCAGCGGGAAATCGTTCTGTCGCTGACGCCCGTGATGGATCCGCTGTGGCGGATCATCGGCCTGGGCCGCGCCAAGGAAGTAGCGCTCACCGGCCGGATTTACGACGCCTACGAAGCCGAGAAGATGGGATATGTGAGCAGAGTTTTCCCGGAAGGAAAGCTCCTGGAAGAGGTGGGGGCCATCGCCCGGGAAATGGCGACCTACGACCGGGGCTGCCTCAGAGAAACCAAGGCTCTGTCCAACAAGGTGCTCAATGAAGACCTTGACGGCGCGATGCGGGTACAGGAATGGCTTTTCCGGACCTATATCGGTTCGGAAGACAACCACCAGCGCATCGACGCCCTGCAGGCGAAGCTCGCGGCGGCGAGGAAAAAATAAGGTTCAAGGCACAAAGCGGAAAATTGTTTTTGGTATAAGGAAAAGAGGCTTGCCGTCCGGAAGGATGGCCGGCCTCTTTGTGTTTGAGGTTGCAAAATCGTCGGCAGAGACGGTTCAAGAGCCGGGCGTTCCGATGTCCGGCCGGGCGGACAGATTCGCCATATCCTTAGTCGCCGTTAGTAAGCCAGCTGCTCGTGGCTGCGAGATTGCAGCGCAAAGAGGATTTCGTCTGCCAGTGAACCTCTGCATCATTTGCGTCAAACAGTTATTTTGTTCTTGCTTTCTTTTCAACACGTTGTATATTGTGCATCCAAGTTCCAAGACGCGTTGTGGGGCAAACGGATAGACAACCCCAAAGCTGCACGTAGTGGGATTAAAGGCACATCCAATCCATCCAGCCCCCATAATGGTCAGACATATTATCCCGGAAAGGACGTGAGGGATGATCCATGCTGCTTTTGAACAAGTATCATCACACAAATATTATCGTGCTGATTGGAGGGTGGAAGCTGATTTATCAAGACCTGGCCCTATGCTATGTGCGTTCATATTGTCATTAAGTTAAAATGTTAACAGCGTCCCTATGTTCGCTCCTATGTTCGCTCTATGTTCGCTATGTTCAGATTATTTGATGTAATCCGATTTATTGCTATAGTATTTAAGCTTGCGAATGTTTTTATTTTTTAACAGGTGAGGTTTTCAGTGGGTGCTTTTGAAAACGAAATTATGCTTTGGTTGCATGGTTTAAGACAAAGGATGTATAAACACGAAAGATTTACTTGGATTAATTTAGCCTTATCCATAATACCATCTCCTGTGACCGCCTTTCTCGCAGTCCTATTAGCGATTCTTCAATTATATCTTTGTTTCAGAGGAAAAATCCCTAATACAGAAAAAACTATTTTATTTATTTCCCTTTTACTTGGCGTCCTCAGTTTTATTTTGAGTTCATTCTTACTTATTTATCTTGTAAAAAATGGATGGTCACTATGGCATATGATTAATCCATTATGGTGGCTTTTCCCATTAAAACAAAAATTACTTAACCGCGACATTATAAACGTTGTAAGTGCGGTTACTGTAAAATAACGCTCTTATTGTTGGAGGAAAGATAATGGGAAATGAACATGAGATTATAGAAGTTGGAGATCGTCAATTACAGAATCAAGCAACAAAGGCATGTCCCTTTTGCGGTGAAACAATATTAGCTGTTGCAAAAAAATGTAAACACTGTCGTGAAACCCTTGATGTTGTTTTAAGATCAGAAGAAGAGTCACGCAGAGCAAATACCCGACATCAAGTATTTGTAAACCAAAATGTACAAACACCTATTCATGTGGAGCAAAGACGTAATTTTCCACAGGACGTATAGGGGACGCCCTTAATTTATTAAGTTGACAAATCAAGACGACTTCTGTACAAGGATTTCCATGCCGAGATCAGCCAGGTTAGACACTCCCGGCGCCTTGCATCACATCATGATCCGGGGGATCGAAAAAAGAAAAATAT
>Ga0123335_1000348_pt1 | contig 77872 bp, 64 predicted proteins | sample BiotimSIPDNA_2_FD_89707 | JGI IMG/M metagenome (GOLD analysis project Ga0123335, IMG submission 89707) | Anaerobic biogas reactor microbial communites from Washington, USA - Biogas_R2 time_0 SIP DNA | ecosystem: Engineered > Bioreactor > Anaerobic > Unclassified | place: Washington, USA... | reverse complement strand
GTGAAAAAGAGAGCCGGGTGATTCTATACGGGCCATGCGTGGCATATCTAACCTCCGGTTAATGGGGTTTAGATGCCAAAGAGATGCAACTTTTGTGCCATGAAAAGGGACCAGGAGAGAAAAAAGTAGTCCGTCCCCTCCTAATCCCTTGGCCCCAATTTCGCACCCAGATCCCTACAAAAGGACAGCTGCTTTATGCCAAAATCCGTCCATATCGTTGGTATCCCCTTAGACCTCGGACAATCAAGGAGGGGCGTTGATATGGGCCCTAGCGCCATACGCTATGCCGGGCTGGCAGAAAAAATCCAGAAAATCGGATATCCGGTTGAGGATCTCGGTAATATCCAGGTACCGGTCAGAGAACATCTCTCAGAAAAGAAAGCCCCCGGATATGCCTCAGAAATTAAAACCGTGTGCGATAATCTCTATCGCATCGGAAAACAGATATTTAGTAAAGACGACTTCCCATTATTCCTGGGGGGCGATCATTCCCTGGCTGTCGGCACAATCAGTGCCGTCACTGAGGATAGCCCCTCTGCTGTTATCTGGATAGATGCTCATGGAGATTTTAATCTCCCCCAAACCTCTCCAAATGGAAATATCCATGGCATGCCGGTCTCAATTCTTTTAGGCTACGGAATTGAGGAACTGGTGAATGTAGGACGGCCGGGGCCAAAGCTCCGTTACGACCAGATAGTCATGATTGGAACAAGGGATCTTGATTATGATGAGAGGGGAATGCTCAGGGAGAGCGGAATACGTATCTATACCATGAGGGAAATTGATGACCGGGGAATTGGAGCCGTGGTAAAGGATGCTATTTCATATCTGAGCCCGTACCCTGAAATTCACATTTCACTTGATATGGATGTACTCGATCCTTTCATAGCTCCTGGAGTTGGGACACCCTCTCCCGGTGGTTTGTCGTATCGTGAGGCACATCTGCTCATGGAAATCATCTCTGATACCGGTAAGGTACGTTCTATGGATATCGTTGAAATAAATCCCATTCTTGACCACAGAAACGATACCGCTGAAATCGCAGTTGAACTGGCATGTTCTGCTTTAGGGCAGAAGATTCTTTAGCGGAAACCAGGGACTGTTTGCGGATTACCTCACCGTGCTGATATTTGCCTGATTATAAAATTTGTTATCCCAATCTTCTAAAATATCCATTAACTGCAGGTATTCTTTATCATGCCCTGCAAGGTCGGGATCCTTTTCCTGTATCAGTCTTTTCAGCTGGGCGGCAGTAATAAACTTTATCTGATCGATCTCTTCTTTGTTAAAAATGATTTCCTCAGAAGAAACAGGCTTTTCTAAAAGGTAGACATCGGTTGTCTCGTTTTCCACAATGTTGTGGCCATTGAAATAATTTCCGGGAACTGTAAAGAGAAAACGCAATTCTGTTTCTCTGACATCAAGCCCCAGCTCTTCCTTCAGCTCCCGCAGAGCGCCACTGATGCTGCTGTCGCCGGTGCTAAGATGGCCCGCGCAGGAGATATCCCAGAGACCCGGGAACACCTCTTTTTGGGCTGATCGTTTCTGAAGCAGTAGCTCTCCTTTTGAATTCAGTACCCAGATATGAACCGTGCGATGGTGCAGGCCTTTTCTGTGCACTTCCTCTCTGCTTGCAATTTTACCGGAAATCGAACCGTCATTATTGAGCACATCGAGCATTTCCAACGTTTCACCTGTTGTCCTTTCGGTTTACAGGCATTCCAAGCTTGATCAGATACTGTGCCAGTGTCTGGAGACGACCGGAGGTTTCATTTGTAATTTTTTCAAAAACCTTCTTTTTACGGTATGATTTTGATCTGGTCTGATAATCCAGATCCGATTCTTCCTGATACCTTGGCGGGACGGGAATGTCCTTTGCATAATGAAGGAGGCCGATACAGCCAGTCGGGGCTTCAATTATGCCTCTTGATACTCCTTTAGCTATTTCAGTCAGGTTTTCTGAGAGTGCTGCCAGGTTTTCACTCACGTCTTTCCATTCAGCGCTGCTCAGTGTGGAGCAGGAAGGTTCTTTACGGATAATTCTCCTGATATCTCTTCCCTGGTACCCATCCATTGTCTTTACCATTTCCGGCGCAAATCGTTTCGAACAAGGTCGGCACAGATACCCTTCTTCCTTTATATACAGACAGAGCGTTTCATTGAGGGTGAAATCTCTACCGCAGATAACACATGACAATACCTGAGGGTTCCGGACTTCACCTGTCCTGTACCGGATAACCAGTTTTGACTGGATCGAATCCTTTATCTGATCTGTTAATCCCATCCGTGCTTTCGTTACAACTCTTCGATGATAAGTTTATCAATCAGAAAATCGTCAATGGAATCATAACTGTCTCTAAGGTTTTTTATTTTTTCCCTTACCTGCTCATCAGACATCTGGTCGATAAATTTATGCAGAGAGGCATGGTTTGAGTTCAGATTGTTTTTATCCCTGCGTGTCTCATCAATAAGAACTACATCCAGAGGTCGCTTCAAACCTCTCTTTTTCAGATTTTTATGACCTTGCTCATCGGAGGTGTCGTGCTTTTTGTAATTGTTAATGCGTACCGGTTCAATATGCATCATTCCTCCTTGAATTATTGTGCCCTTTTATAACCTGATTTATGCACCAGGACCAGAAAGAGTTGCACTTGTCTCTTGCGTATAAAGGCTTTTACAAAACTTGATGCATAAGAGTGCGGTGCATCTGCGATTTGTTCAAGCTTTTCTGCTGCAAGGGCCAAAAGGCACTTTGTCCCTTCCCGAATGCATAAATCAGGTATAAATATAAAGCAAAAATTGCCAGGAAAGGAAGAAACTTTAAAAAACCGAAAATTTACCGATTAATCTCTGTAGTAAACCGAGGAGATTGCTGAATGGCACGACTCAACGATCTCCTAGCGTTCTTCACCAGTTGTCTTTACCCGCTCAAGATATGTAACCGTGACATCAATACTTTTTACAAAAAACAGCTTCATTAGATGAAGGAAAAACTGGATATCACTAGCTCCGATTCTGCAGTACTATAATCAGTACCGGATTATTTTCGCCGGAAGATGGCAGTGAAATTTGAGATGCGAGAAATTCATTATCATTTATCAGAATTCGGTTGTCCTTTATTTCAGAAATGGATCGTACATCAATATCTCCGATATACTTGTTATCATCTTTGAGGAGCACGGTAATATCGGGGGACGGTGAAAGCTTTCTAAGGAATTCCTCATCGAGTTTGAGACCCCCTGCGGCAAAAAATGGAAACTCGGCAATTTCAAACCTGCTCAGCGCCTGCATGGTAAGAACCTCATTGCCGATCAGGTTTTCTCTGTAAACACCCGGTTTTTTGTCAAGAGAGGATGCTTTATTGGCGATACTGTTTCCGGCGTTAGCAGGAAAATGTCCCGAGGAAAGTATAACAAATGATGAATCTGTCAGGTCCAGTACCGAAAAGCCCATTGGGCCAAGAAATCTGGCTGCTGACTGGGTGATATCAGGAGATGACCGGTCATTTTCAACAAGCAGGCGTAAAGTAAAATTGCGGTCCTCGGCTATTGAACTTGTAAAAGAACTCAGCCGTGATGAGATCTCGGATTCTATTTCCTGCAGCTTTTTTTCAACCATCTGCTCCGCCCGCAGGATCTCGTGATGTTCTCTTTCTAAATCCGCTTTTTGCTGTATGTCCTGAAGATAGAGGTAAACCGCGACTGCGGTGAGAATACCTGGAATCAGTGCAGTGAGAAGGTACTTCATTTTTACTCCAGACTATTGAAATTGTAGATAGTAATAAGAAAATACTTCAGGTACAGCAGTGTCGTAAATGGCAGCAAAGCTAAAGGGGGGGCTCGGTCAGAACTATTTTTTCTCTTCTATTGTGACGAGTCCCTTTTCATCAAAATAAAGTTCCTGAGAGCCGTATACCCAGCACTCTCTCTGTATACCCTGAATTTCTTTCTGGAGGCGTGCAAGAGGTTCTCCCCAGCTTAGAAAAACCTGCTCCCGGGTCATTTCAATCACAATCCTGTGATTGTTTATCACCTCCCATGTTTCAGGCGGCCAGGCATACTCAGTCGACGGATCCTTTTCCAGGATATCATCGCCCCATGAGGCAATGCCGCGTATCTGTTCGCTCAGAGTATTTGTCCAGCTGTAACGGACAGGGATGAACCCTTTTTTACCATCCTTTGTTTCCACCAGAAGCCAGATCGGATTTACCGGCAGAGGTGTTGTACCCCAGTGAACATCGGTTACTTTCAAAGAATCCTGCACCCTGATTTTTATACTGCCGAAACCTTTCTGGTTTTCCAGTACTGTGGAGATTACGCCTTTTCTGGAAAAAACGTACTTGCCGAGCCATCGGTTTTTTGCGGCCTCCAGATCACTCTCCAGTGCTAAATCCTTTATTGATCCCTTATGAGTGCGACCATAGACAACCAGATCTGTTTTTTCATCGACAAAAGTAACCAGCCACTCGTTTGCGGCGTTTTCCACTTCTTTTGCCCTGAGGACACCGCCTTTGAATTTATCGTAACGCAAACGATGGTTTGTGCCGGTCAGGGATGTATCCGCCGCGGACTTACAACTATCAAGTTCTCTGCAGGGATAGAGTTCGTAGCCGTATTGTGCGAACATCTTCTGTTTTTCAAGCAGCACAAAGCGGTGCCCCGGCCAGTTCTGTACCGGTATAGTCTGAGATGATTCAGGAAGCGGCTGCAGGTTAACCGAGGGCGTGTCAATGGGTTGACTCAGAGTATCGGGAGCCGGCTTGTTTTGAGGTTCCAGATAGTTTCTGACCGGTGCAGTACAGAATATTCCTGTGCCAAACAGTAAGAGCAGTAAAGATTTTCTCATAGTTCCCTCCAAAACAGAAGCAGTATACACAAATACCTTCTGTGCAGAGGTCGTGTCAATGATGGCGGGCGAAAGTCACAAGTCACAAGTTGCAAGTCGCAAGTCGAAAGTCACAAGTCAGGGGTTAAGAAGGAAGAGTATGTATATGCTCGATTTTTTTCGGGTTACAGCCTGTTTCTATCTGCCTGCCTTCTTTGGCGAGGCTATGGTTAGTCTGATCAGTTCGTTTCAGCGGTTGCACGGACTGTGGAAATGTGATGAACATACTTGCATCCAAAGATAGTGGACAACAATTGAAAGCTCCCTTTATAGAAATCTGTCAACTGTCTTCTGCCTTCTGTCTTCTGGAAGAGGGTGCTCCCTCTTTCGCTCAAGCCCGTCGAGGACGCCGGTCTTGTGCTATCACCCCTTGTTGTCCACCAGTTGCAAAGGCAGGTAGTTTCATCTCATTTGCGAGACGCCCTTGCGGCCGCACAGACGAACTGGTGGTAGATTAAAACAGATTGTAGCCTTGAAGAATTCAAGCATGAAGGATTTGGGTAGACAGGAAACCGTAATAAATTCTTGTAGATTTGTCAGAGGAAGAAAATTAACCAAAATAGAGTTCTGAAAAAACTAATAGGAGTGATCATCTCCTCCTAACTTGCAACTTGCAACTTGTGACTTGTGACTTGTGACTTGTCGGCATTAGTATTGCTGCTATTTGAGTCAAAGTAAATTTCCTCACCACAAATGCCGTTTCGGGAGGTTCCATGAGAAAAATATTTGTCATGGTGATAATTTTAGCGGTTCATTTTCTCTCCTACTCTCAGGACCGCTTCTACGGGATCAAGGGGGGGCTGTCAATTTCCAATTTCTGGGGGGCGGGTTCAGAGAATGTTAATAATGAATTCAGAGATGAGCTTGCCGACCTTGATGAGAAGAACCTTTCATGGTTTGCAGTGAGCATGTTCAGTTCCCGGGAGATTATTTCTGATCTTGTTGCGGTACAGACTGAGATCAATTACATAAGGCAGGGAAAAGAGTGGGAAAGTGACAATAAGTCCTTTCAGATTTATGCTGATTATCTCTATATGCCATGGCTTCTTAAACTTGAACTTCCTGTAATGCTTCGGCCCGGCATTTATATCGGGCCGCATCTGTCTCTCATGTTTGCGGCCAGGGTAAAGGATGTTGCCGATGAGCTTCAGGGAAGTGAATTTTTTAGCGGTAAAGATCCATCCGGTGAGCTGTTTGAGCGTTTTGTAAACGTAGTGGATGCCGGGCTGACGGCGGGGCTTGATTTTGATATTGAACTGGGGCCCGGTGTTGTAATACTGGACTTCAGGTATGTATTGGGTGTGCTTAACACATTTAATTTTCAACCGGCCGATAAAACCAGGAATTATTCATTTTTGTTCATGGCCGGTTATGCCCTGAATTTTGGGTATTGATAAATAAGAGATTGCTGTTATTAAATAAAGCAGATCCAGTCAGCCCTCCTGGTACAGATATCTGTATCAGTGACAGGATGATGCCGAAAGATTGTTTTTAACCGCCGATCTCTTCCAGAAGTTTACGTGCCTCTTTCTTTCCCAGATTTCTGATTGAGAGCAGTTTCTTAAGTGTTGTTTGACGCAGTCTCAGTTGTCCTCCCTTGTGTTCCATTACGTATACGGCCTGGTTGCTTACACCCAGAAGCTTTGCAAAAGATCCCTGCGAGAGCCCCAGTTTCTTTCGCAGTGTCATGATGCTCTTTGATGACACGCGGACATTTTCTGCTGCTTCAGGGGCTATCTTCTGTTCCCGGGCGCTGGTGGCTGATGTCGGGAGCTTTTTTAATTGTGACTCAAGAGTGGCAACTCTTTTCTTCAGTTCCGTAACGGTTTTTCTAAGTGTTGCGTTTGAGCCTTGGAGGGCTTTGAGTGATTCTTTGATTTCTTTACGGCTGATTCTGCTGATTTCAGTTTTAAAGACCGAAGAAAGATTCGGCATAGTAAATTCCTTTCTTTTTACCCTCACAAAAAGTGAGAGAAGATAATCTAAACCGGGTTTAAAATTGACAGAAAATAACAATGGTTATCTTTGCTGATCCGATGTGCCGATTTAAAAGCGCAGGTGGCCGGAACGCTTAAGAAAGATAAAATAATGCAATGACGGCTGAAAGTCTATTGGCATGATTTGTGCATTACATAGCTTAGCAGTTGAACCTTAAACAGGGGGACTCATGAAAAATCTAAGTGTGTTTGACTGGACCTGCGTAGTCCTTCTAATAATCGGAGGGATAAACTGGGGTCTGGTTGGATTTTTCGGATTTGATCTTGTAGCCTATATCTTTGGAGGAGCCGCTCGTGTGATATATGCCATAGTGGGGCTGGCATCGCTTTATGTGGCGGTGATCAGTCCGGCCTTCATGAGGAGAACTCAGCCCAGGCCGCACAGGACCGCTCAGCAGCCTATCTGAAGATAGATGGACAGTTGCGAGATAGTTAATCGGACTATGGAATTTAGGTGTCCGGAAAGGATCGCCCACACTTTTTTCCCGTCCGATCTGGTCTGGGAGGTGTGCATTCAGACACACCTCTCGATGACTGGCACAGGGTGAGTCTTTGGGAATGGCAGAGAGTTGATCAGTGGGGGAACCTGTGGAAAAAGTCACAGGGCTGCTCAAGAGGAAAGATTATCAGGGGTGCACTCCGGGATCTCACAGGCGTATTAGATTTCCATTTTCCCGACTTTGACCACCCCTTACGATATCTCCCGATCCGTAAAGCCTTCTCTCTCACTCCTGACAAGTGGCACATAGGCTTGCTTACCGGAAGCACCTTTGAGATCGCAAGATCACTTCTGGATAACTACAACACCGCTTTGCTAGAAAATCCCTTATCGCTTAAAATTCTCCACGACCGCATAGATTCACTCCTTAAAATGGAGATGAGGGGATTTAAAGAAGCCGGTGCTCAGGGGGTAATGATCGTTGAAGACCTCCAGGAAATATGCCCGGCTCCCATTGAACCTTCTCTCTGGAGAGAAGAATTTCAACCGCGGCTGGTGTCACTGTGCGAGGCGGCCCATGGTCTTGGCCTCAAAATGATAATGCATTCGGTACAGGAAACATCATTGATCCCGGAGTTTATAGATGCAGGTGTTGACTGCATTCAGCTTGACTGCCCAATGGCTCAGGGAATCGATCTGCTGGAATACCTTCGCGACAGATATCACGTAACTTTCTGGTGCCCCGTTGATATTTGCACAACTCTCAAAACAGGAAATGAAAAGATAATCCGCGCTCAGGCATCTGAACTGCTGCAGCGGCTCTGGAAAGGCGAAGGGGGCTTTATTGCCGGTTATCACTGGGACACTCATTCACTGGGGATCGATCCGCAATTTCAGGAGTATGCAGTCGATGAATTCATCAGTAAAGGCAGGAGGGACTTCATGCAATCACCCCACAGGCATCCCCATAGATCTTAAAAATGCATCGTTATCACGCCAGCCGGGACTGACCTTTACATGACAGGTAATTTTAGCCGGAACACCGGTAAGCTGTTTCATCTCCGCTTCAGCGGCTTTTTTTATTTTATTAATTCCTGCTCCGCCTTTGCCGACAACAATTCCTCTCTGACCTATGGTTTCAACATGGATCGTTGTGGATATTTCGTGACGTGTCTCACTTTCCTTGTAGGATTCAATCTCTACAAAAGTTGCATGCGGAACCTCTTCACGGGTGTTTAGAATTATCTGTTTTCTTATGTATTCGGCTGCAAAAAACCTCAGATTCGAGTCTGTCAGCTCATCAGGGGGGAAATAGAGCGGGCCCTCTGCAATAAACGGTTCTATTGATTTAAGAAAGAGCTCTTTTGCTTCAGGCTTTACGGCTGATAGCTTTACATCTGGAGTGTCTTTGAAATCCGGAAACTGTTCCCTGAATATTTTTATTACTTTTTCAGGAGACTCGACTATATCAGCCTTGTTAAAAATAATTATTACCGGTAAATTAGCCATTTTTACAAGGTTGCTGACTTCTGTTTCTTCATCACCAAAGCTTCTTGACATGTCAACGATATAACATATCAGGTCGACCCCTTGTCTGCTGATAGCGCCGCCGGTCTCTTTGATCATCGATTCGTTGAATGCATGTTTGCCTTTGTGAACTCCGGGGGTATCTACAAAGATAAGCTGCATATTATCTGTTGTGTAGATTCCGCGCAGATTTCTTCGGGTTGTCTGAGGAAGAGGAGTTACTACAGAAAGCTGTTCCCCCAGGATTGTGTTCATGAGAGTGGATTTGCCGCTGTTGGGCCTTCCGACAAGAGCAATAAAAGCCGATTTGAATTTAGTTTTGTTTTCCATGGGGTCTAAAATAATACCTAACTTATGCATTCGGGAAGGGATGAATTGCGTTTAAACTTTTAGCAGAAATGTCTGAACAAATCTCTGTTGCATCACACTGGTGGAAGATCTGCGATTTGTGAAAGCATTTAGGCATAAGGGATAAGTAAATCCGCCCCCCGGCATAATTTCACCCTTTGTGTCTTGGGGGGCAAAATAAGCCCGTCAAGGCTTTGAAGCAGAAATTAAAAAAAAGGAGAGTTTTCTCTCCTTTAATATTAACAAGTTAAATTACAGTTTCACCTCAGAGGTGAAACTGTGCCTCTTAGTTGACTCTGGACACAAATTCGTCCGTCTGAGTGTTAATACGGATCTTGTCTCCGATAACGCAGTAAAGCGGAACCATTACCTCATATCCAGTCTCGATTGTGGCTGCTTTCAAAACTTTTCCGCTTGTGTCACCTTTTACTGCTGGTTCGGTGTAGGTGATTTTGGTATCGACCTGTGCCGGGAGCTCAACGCCGACAGCTTTAGTTCCGTAAACTATTACATCGATTACCATCTCTTCCTTGAGATAATGGAGTGCATCCCCAAGGTCATCTTTGTTAAGATCCATCTGCTCATAGGTTTCCTGATCCATAAACGTATAGAACCCGTTTGTTTCGTAAAGAAACTGCATCTGCTTGTGTTCAAGAATTACCTGATCAAATTTGTCTGAGGCCCTGTAAACTGTTTCCGAGACGCTGCCGGTCGAGAGATTCTTCATCTTCATTTTCACTGAAGAGGCGCCGCGGGCACCCTTATTGTAGATGGCCTTAAGGATGATGAGCAGATCATTTCCCATCTTAACTGTGTTTCCAGCCCTGAGGTCTTGTGCTTCTTTCATAAAGAGGACTCCTGTATTTATTGGTTATAGGTTTACGATTTAAAGATGCGGAGGAATACTGCACTTACGTCAGATACTGTGCGGACAAGCTCGTTCCCTGAAGAATGAATTGTCGAATAAGATATTCCTGAAAGTATTGTCAGTTCTTGTAATCACCAAGAAAATCACCCAGATTTTTAACTAAATCACAATTATTGTGTATAAAATAACTCATTTTCGATACAGCATGCTCAATTTTGTTTAAGTTTCGGAAAAAATCTCCATAATGCTCTTCTGTTGTTTGTGAAGAACATTCAGTTTCTGCACTGTTGAATTCGATCATCAAGTTCCTGTAGTTGTCGAAAATGGCCCTCTCTTCAAAGTATGGATAGAGAGCATTCATAAGTGCTTCTGTCTTGACCAGCTGATATCTATCCTGCTGCAGATAGGCATTCCAGATAAACGGTTTGCCTGAAAGAACCGCCCTGGATAGAGAGTCTTCCCCGCGTACAATGTTAAAATCGGCACAGCAAAGGAGACTGTCGTAATCGTGCTGTCTGGTGAATGGCATGATTACGAATTGAATCCTTCCGTATTCGCAGAAATCATTTTCTGGAACTGAAACCCCGAGCCTCTGTAGTGAGGCGAGGAAACCAGCATGGCTTTTTTCTCCAAAGATCAGTAAAACAGTCTGCTGCCCGATCTCCTGAAGTTCCTTGATAAAGGTGTCAAAGCCCCGCTCATAGGTAAATACTGTTCCTATCAGTTTATTCCCGATATCTATCGGGCCAGATTTGCTCAAAGAAATCTGTTGATTCAGAAACAGGACTTTATTTTTCAGAAGCTGGGATTTTTGCCGTTGAAGTCTTGAGTTAAGAATCAGCCCCCCCGTTGCGGTGTTAAATCCCGGCATAAAGTAAAATTTGCGTGCGCGTCCCTCAGGCAGAAGTGATTCCTTCAGATGATACCCCTCAACCCAGTCTTCGGCAGAAAGGTATTCAAGATTGATTATCAGACTGCTCCTGTGCACTGCCATTTTCATCAGAGGTTCGGGGATATGGCACGCAAAAGCCTCAATCATGATCTCTGCTGTCCCCAGAGCCTCTGCGTCATCTGAACTAATATCCGGCATGCAGATATATCGTATAGACTCAAAATCCTGAACCTCAGCGGTGAGATTTATACCGGGTTCGATCTGATTCAGAGCCCGAAGATCATCAATGAAGACTCTCATCCTTAAGTGTGGATATGCGGCCTTGAACTCTCCGGCGAACCTGTAAACAACACCGGCATCACCGAAATTATCAATAACCTTGCAGAAAATATCGATACTGCTGAATCTCATAAACTGATATTTCGATTAAGATTGGCGGACTGATCGATAAAATTCAGTTGCTCAGGGAAAAAAACATTAACTGTTGAAAATAAATGTCTGCCGGAAGATTTTTCAGGTTACTTACAGAACTCTTGCGGCCAGTTGAGTTTTCCGGAATCGGATCAATTAACCACGAAACACACCAAACACACGAAAGAAGAAAGCAGAATGAAAGAAATATTGTAAAAAGATGAGTGTTATGTATTGCAGGGGGGTTACGGATTATCCTGTGATTGCTTTACTCTTTTTCGTGTGTTTGGTGTATTTCGTGGTTAAATATCTTAATGTATTTCGTGGTTATCATTTTTTTTAAGTCACAAAGTGCTCAGGGGTCGCTGAAACTGAATCGTTATCCCGCTTTGGCTTCGACGATAGCTTTCTGAAGCTTCTCCTGCTCGATTTGCAGTGTTCTGAGATGAATTCTGATCAGTTCGGCTGCGATAAAGGACGAGTGTACAGTCCAGTTCGAGCCGTGAACTGTGAGTACGGCAACAGCTATTCTCTGACTTTGATCATCAGGATTTCTGCCAAAACCCATGAACCAGTCGACTCTCCCGATCCCGTCTTTATCGACTGAGCCGGTCTTACCCCCGTACTCGATATTTGCGAATCTTTCAGACTGCCGGATATAACGAAAGGACTTGCGGGCCGTTCCGTATCTGGAAACCCCTTTCATCATTTTCCTGAGTTCACTGGACGTGTTTTCTTTTATGGGCACACGCCAGGTTTCTTTTCTGGCCCTGTAGATACAGGAGTCACTCATCATGATACTGTCAATGAGAGTGGGTCGTTGCATCTTTCCGTTTTCGCAAATTGCTCCGGCTATCATGGCAGCGTGTACAGGTGAGATAGTTGTCTGCTGGTTGAAACCAGATGCCAGTTCTGCGATATCGAAAGCGGAATCCGGCGAGTTCATTTGAGAGATTTCAGTCTGGATATCAAAAGGAATAGGACTATTGAACCCAAACCTGTTACCGTAATTGACAAGCGATCCTTTCTGGAGCGAATACATGCCGATTCTGGCAAAGATCGGGTTTATAGATTGCGCAAAAGCCTGCTCGAAAGGCACCTCTATAAAGTTTTTCAACTCCCTTTCAAGCTGAAACCTGTAAAGTGTGTGGTTTCTCCCTGCATGCTGTATCATGCTCTCTGAGGAGAGATTCCCGGTTTCAATTGCGGCAGCGGCTGTAATGGTTTTAAACAGGGATGCAGCCGGAAAGAGGCTTCTGTGGTAGAGAGGTCCCAGATCCGGAACGCTATCGTTTTTGTATGTAACAAGCACCAGCACTCGCCCGCTGACAGGGTCGATGGCGGCAACCGCTCCATAGAGCGGGTGATACTTATTCATGAGTGAAATCCCAAGTTCCTGAAGCCCAGTGTTAATAGAGTAGTGAACCAGAAGGTTTTTGTCGCGGAATTTGACGCTGTCCTTGCTGTGTGCAAGATCAGGATGGTTTTCTTTTACAAGTTCGGCAAGATCCCCGGTCGTAAAGGGCAGAACCAGTTTGGAACCCTGTTTCTGATGGTTGGCTGATGGTTTTCTGGCGGTTGTCTTTTTTCGGGCCGGTTTTTCCTTTTTTACTGCTTTTTTCTTCTCTTTTTTTGCAGTTTTGACTGGAGCTGCGTCTGACAGTGCTGTTTTTTTGGGCTCCGGAGTTGTTGTTTTGTTTTTAAAGATTTTAAAACCGGTCCAAATACCTGCGATCAGCAGACCAATGACGAGAAAAAAACGGATTCTTCCTTTTTTGGGGATTTTGTATTTGAGGAAATTTGAACGCACCCGGCGCATCATGGGTGAATCTGAACGCATCTATACTCCACTGACAGTTAAATCGGAATCACTCCATGAATTTCAAGTAGGAAAAAAGCGGGAACGACCTTTGTGGGCCGTTCCCGGAATTTGCAAGTTAAAAAGTAATAGCAGTCTGAACACTTATGAAGTTATTTGAAACCAGTTTACCCTCATCGTTTCTCTTGTATCCGTAACGGGAATCCCAGATCAGGGAAGCACCCTGACTGATCTCAAGACCGGCACGGTAACCCCAGTACATAAATTCAGATTTCTCGAAGAATGCATCATTTACTGTTCCGATATTTGTTTTAAAGATATAAGCTTCAGCTTTGTTAATTTTCGGGATTTTAGAGAGAATTATGTCTCCCAGGGAAGCAGTTGCTTCAAATCGCTGATCCTCATCCTCTTTTCCTACAAGGTACTGGTAAGCCCCGTCTATTATGAGTGCATCTGCGATATTGAATCCTAGCCGTCCATAGATTCCATTGAGATCATCATCGGGTATTCTGCCTTCTTTGGTGCTGACTTCCGGTCTCCTGAGCACTCTTTCGTCAAGATAGTAGGTGCCGAAATAACCGGGGGTAAATTTACCCTGAACACGGCGGTATTCTAAATTTGCCCAGAGCTTCCAGACTTTAAGAGCGACACCCGGCGCCCCGATTCCCCATCCGTGCTTCCCGTCACCTCTGATACCGGCCTGTCCGTAGAGATCGAGATTAAGCAGTGAGGTTCTGATCAGAGGGACACCGATATCACCGCCGATGAGGTTGAATGGATCCTCGTCTTCAGTCGCTTTCTTTTCCTTATCGTAAACATCGTAGTCATGAATCGGATCATCGCCGCTCCAGGATGCTATGCTGTCGATGGCTTCAGAAGAATCAACATTCATATCAACAAGATAATTGAGCTGGCGTACAGATGCCGGCAGATTGACTTCCCAGTCTCTTGCAGGGGCAAGCTGATTTATATCCATGGCATAAGTACCACCGATTGAGATTCCATTGACTATCGGAATTTTGGATGACTTCATCGGTGTAAAGGCCAGTCTGGCGGCGAACACTCCGCCGTCATTGCCAAAATCTTTGAAATCGGCCAGCATTGTCTGCAAAGTCAATCCGATCGGGCCGATGTCGTTGAGGTAAAACTGCAGGCCAAGGAGTTTCTGGTCGGGGTAGTGAAGCATGTTTGTAAAGCGGTCAACCAGGAAACCATAACCCAGAGTGACATCTGATAAACCGCCGAATTTTATAAAGAGCGGATCCTGCTCATAGCCGAAACGTATGTAGCGGATTTTTCTGGTGAGTGCTTCAACCCAGTCGTCTTTAAAGTTCCATCCCTTATCTGAAAACTGTCCTTCATTGTCGATAAAGAGCTCCAGGTCAAAAAAGACTCCAAATTTCCAGATCGGGACATCAACACCCAGAGCAATACGCGTCCATTGCTCATTGTTAACTGTTACCGTTCCCGCCCCGATTTCCCACTGAGGTTTTCCTGAAGCGGAACCGGAGGGCTGGGGCATGGGTTTATCAGATACTGGTTCTTCTATTTTTTTATCTGCTGAAACATCAGGAGCTTCCGACTGAGTATTTTGATCTTTTGACACAGTCGATGCGGGTGAATCCTCTGAAAAATTTTGGTCATCTGTACTGGCATTTTCATTCTGAGCCATGGCAGTACTGAAGCAGAAAAGTAAACCGGTTATGAAAATGAACAGTTTACCATGCATGGAAGAACCCCCTTTTTTTGGTTTTTCGAGTACCTGCATAAAATAATTACCTCCGCTTCCAGCGGGTAGGGGACGGACTACTTTTTTAATTTTAACACGACAATTTTCCATAAAATACAGAAATGTATGAAATGGTACCTTCTATTTTCTGAAACGGATGTTGCATACTCCAATTAAACAAATCACTCTAAAATTTTTGAAATCTGGTACTCCAAGAGAATCAAAACATGGCAGTAGAGAAGAAGGACGGCGGGGATCTTCTGCCCCGCCCCGAAGATACCTTTGCAGCGGGTAGGGGACGGACTACTTTTTTAATTTTAAACACGGCAATTTCCTACAAAGCACAGAAATCTTGCCAGGGGTGCTTATAAATCCGTTGGAAATTCGGCATTTTTATAAATTTTAGAAAAAAGCATTTGTTTTATTTACTTTTCCTTGTTTTTGTGGAAAATTGCTGTGTAGAAATTATAAAAATGGTCCGTCCCCTTTTCCCGCAGGCACAGAACTTGCACCTGATCAAAATGTAGAAACCAACCTCAATTTCCTGTCTTCAGCAAGGAAGGCATCCTGATGTATAAAAGACTAAAGGAATACCTCGATCAGAATAAAATCAAATACCAGGTTATCATTCACTCCATTGCCTATACTTCACAGGAAATCGCGGCCCTGGCACATGTTCCCGGTTCAGAGATGGCAAAAGTTGTACTGGTGAAAACCAATAGTGGAATGATCATGACAGTGCTTCCGGCATCACACATAGTAGATCTCCGCAGACTCAAGGAAATTACCGGTTCTTCCCAAGTCATACTGGCCCGGGAGGAAGAATATCAGAGCCGCTTTGATGAATGTGAAGCGGGGGCAGAGCCGCCGTTCGGGGAGTTTTTCGGAATGAAAGTTTACCTCTCAACAGTGCTCTCAGAGCAGCCCAGGTTAGTGTTCAATGCCGGAAATCACAAGGAGCTTGTCAGTATGGCCACTGAGGACTACATGGCTCTGGTTAAACCTGAAGTCTCCTCTTTCAGCATCAAAGAGCAACCCGGCAAAAAAAATCACAACTCAGGAATCTGATCAGGATGCTGAGAAGCTCTCTTTTTTGGCGTCTGCCCCGCCGGGCGATCTCCTTTTTTCTGCTGTCTTTATCAGCTGCCACCGCAAACACCCTGTTTCCGGTTCCTGAAACATTAAAGGATAATGTAGCTTTCTGGGTCAGAATATATACAGAAATCCCGGAAACCGGGGGGCTTCTTCACGACAGAGACTATCCTCTTATAGTTTACGAAAAAATAGATGTGAGAAATCTCCGGGGCAGAAAACTCAAGCGTTCTCTTGATAACCCCAGAAAAGAGATCGCGTCGGCCTTAAAAAAAGTAAGGACAGAAAACGGAGAGTCCTGGGGGCCTCTTGAGAGAAGAGTCGATTCGCTTTTCAGAAGTGTTCCGGGAAGCAAACTTGATAGTGCAGAATACAGGATCCGTTTTCAACTTGGTCAGAGAGATCAGTTTATAAGAGGCCTGATTAGTTCCGGTGCCCTTATTGACACAATCAAAGCCATCCTCGACAAACACGGGGTACCCCGGGAACTCTCTTACCTTCCCCATGTAGAGTCATCATTTAACCCGCTTGTTTTATCGAAGGCCGGTGCCGCCGGTATCTGGCAGTTTATGACTGTAAGTGCCAGACAGTTTCAGCTCAAAGTTAATAAATCATACGATGAACGAAAAGATCCTATCCTTTCCACATATGCAGCGGCAAGGCTTCTGGCAAAAAATTACAGTTATCTTAAAAACTGGCCCCTTGCCATTACAGCATATAATTACGGTTTACCTGGACTGCTAAGAGCGGTAGAGAGTGTCGGATCCAACGATCCGGGAACCGTCATTGATAACTACCAGAGCCCCTCTTTCCGGTTTGCCTCGCGCAACTTCTACGCCTGCTTTCTGGCCGCTCTGGAGGCTGCGGAAAATTACAGCCGTTATTTTGGGGAGGTCGTTTTTGAGCCAAAGCTGAGTGTCCGGGACATATCCCTTTCTGAGGAGCTGAAACCTGCTCAGATAAGCCGTATTCTGGGTATCTCTTCTGAAGAATTTTTCCGGCTTAACCCGGCAATAAGCACCGATACACGCACCTTTCGGGCCGGTACGGTATTCAGGGTTTCCGGGGAATTTTCAGAAGATGTTGTTGCACAGCGGGTTGCGTTCTACTACGATTCGCTTTCTATCAAAAAGAGCGCAGTGATAACTGCCGTTTCTGCCGCAAAGGTTTCCCCTGAAACTACACAGGAGTTATCAGCCGGTTTTGATGCCGGTATATATGATCTTTCCTTGCGCCGGAGCAGGAGGGCAGGGATTCTTGAGCTGACTGTGCTTCCAAACGAGACTATCGGGTTGTATGCGGTGTGGCTTGATGTCCCGCAATTATTTATAGAGCGTTTGAACGGGAAAAAAAAGTCCATCAAAGCAGGACAGAAACTCAAGATTCCTATTGACAACCGCAAGCGTATGGCATTTGAAGAGTTACGCCTGAAATTTCACCGTAATCATGAAGAGATGTTCTTTTCACAATACAAAATTGCCATGGTGAAACCCAAAGTTCTAAGACATGGGGAGAATCTCTGGACTCTCTGCAGAAAAGAGAAAGAGATACCCGTCTGGTTGCTGCGTAAACTAAACAGAGATCTGGATCTGGAAAAACTGCTTCCAGGAACAGTCATAAATTTTCCGGTGATAGTTCCGTTGTAGTTTCTGATACTCCGATTAAGGGACGGACTACGATTAAGGGACGGACTACTTTTATAACTTCAGGAAAAAGAGAAAAAAACAGTCCGTCCCTATTCTCTCCTGCTCAGGTTTTTTTTTATCCCTCCTGTGGTGTATATTTTTCCTATGCAGGAAACTGTTCTTCAGACACCGGTAATGACCGATACAGCGGACATCGTCTCCCGGACTACCCGGTCCGGTGCCATAATGTTCATTGTAAAGGTACTGCGGCACGGATTCGCGTTCCTTGTTCAGTTCATGCTTCTAAATCTTCTGAATCCATCCGATTTCGGATTGATGAGATATGTCACAATTGTACTATCGGTTATCAGTCTTGTTAATGAGCTGGGCCTTTCAGTTGCGATTGTTCAGAAAAAGGTTTTAACAAAGGATGAGGCTGCGTCTGCATTCACTCTCAGCATTGTGGCAGGAATCCTTTTTTATTCCATCATTTTTATCTCTGCGCCGCTGCTTTCAGCTGTTTTTAATGCCCCGCTGCTGACAGATCTTATCAGGGTTGGCGGCCTGACAGTTTTTTTTGGGAGCTTCTCAGTTGTACAGAAATCACTTCTGCAGCGGGATATGCGGTTTGGAACTTTAGGTCTGATAGAACTGGTAACAGCACTTGCAGGTTCCGGGGCCGCACTTATCCTTGCGTTTCTCGGACATGGAGTCTGGTCTCTTGTAGTCAGTCTTCTGGTGTACAATGTACTAAGTTCGATCTGTTTCCTGATCGCGAGTCCTTTGCCCAAAGGCAGGTTTTTTAATTTGAACACCGCACGTCCTTTATGGGTTTTTGGATTACTCATGATAGGGCAGAGATGTATAGACTTTGCCACTGCGAATCTTGATTTTCTTGTGGTTGGAAGGGTATTCGGGGAGTATCTGCTGGGGATCTACGGGTTTTCTTTTGATCTGGTAAAAATGCCTCAGATAGCATTCAGCGTTATACTCACTCCTGTCATACTCTCAACATTCTCAAGGATTCAGGAGAACCCGCAACAGATCCGCCGTGGTTTTTTATTGATGACTGAGCTGGTGGTGGCAGTTTCCATTCCTTTCCTGGTATCTGTTTTCTGCTTAACCGATGAGTTGCTGTATGTGGTAGGAATCTTCCGCAAAAACAATGTCTGGATCTCTGCAAAAGGACCTTTGAAAGTACTCGCTTTAGTCGGCCTCATATACACCTTTTCGAGTCTCCCGGGGGCAGTCTGGATCTCCGTTGGTAAGCTCAAAACCCGGGTTATCTGGTCCGCTGCAATGGGTCTGAGTGTCGCAATTGCCCTTTTGCTCGGAAGTCAATACGGATTAATGGGCGTATGCTGGGCCATGCTAATCAGGGCGGTTGTCTCTTTTCCACCGTTATTATATGTTAATAAAAGCATACTGGGCGTCAAACCCATGGAATATATTCTGGCGCTTTTGCCATCTGTGATTTCCGGTACACTGCTGTGTTTTACAGAGATTGCAATAATCAATGCTTTTCCCGGTAGTTCAGCACAAAGGAATGTGTTTGTGCTGGCAGGTTCAATAGTATGTGGTCTGTTAATTTATTTTCTTGTCTATAGTATAATCTGGAAAGATAAAGTTCGTAACCTGAAAGATCTCTTTTTACAGGTCCTGAAACGGAAATAATATGCAGCAGAAACATTTTGGATGGATCGTATCCTGGAGAATAACAGATAAATGTAATCTGAAATGCAAGTATTGTGATCTTGCTGATAATCTGCCTGCTTTCAGTAAAGAAAATATTAACTATGCAAGAATCATCTCTGAGCTGAGTTCGATCAAACCCAGGGTCGTAAACATTTCCGGTGGAGAGCCTACCCTTGTTCCGGAACTTCCCGACATAGTCAGGAAAATTAAATCTACCTGGAATCCTTTTATCCGGATTGTGCATAACGGGACAAATCTCAAGAAAGCTTCAAGTGTATTCCCCTTTATTGACCGTCTGGTAATCAGCCTTGATGGTGCGGGAGCTGTAAACAGTCTTAATCGTGGAATCGACGGTGATAAAGTTATCTCGGATGTCGGTGCAGTAATGGACAAGGCAAGTCAGCACAATGTAAATGTAGCTTTCAACTGTGTAGTGACAACAAAGAATGTGTCAGGTATCCGGGAACTTGCCGAAAAAATCAGGAGCACGTCTACTGATATTCTGCTCTCATTAATGCCTGTGCTGCCTGCGGATGGTGAAATTTCGATTATAAATAAACCGGAAATCATGCAGAAATTTCTGGATGATTACCAGAGTTTACGCAAAGAGGGATTTCGGGTGGCCCACATATTTGATCCGGTCCTTCGACACCAGAACTGGAAGAGAATTGATTGCTATAATCAGTTTTTCATCTTGAGAGTTAACACTGCAGGAATGATAACTTCCTGTGCAATGAACTCACTCAACATGCCTGTTTTGACAAAAGGAATTGGATGGCTCTTTTCAAAAAACGGGATCAAACGTAAAGCTGACCGGCTGCGTAAGTTTGTCAGCAATGGTCTGTTAAACAAGACCGATTTTGGCTGCTCGACCATGTGCAACTGCGAGGGCTGGCTGGATCTTCTATTCCTTGGAAAAGAAAGTGACAGCCTCCCGGTCTACACACCTGTCTTAAAGGGAAGACTATCAGAGGAGGATTACAGAAATGTGGATAAGTTCGTCAGGAAACACATAAATCCATCATTTGACATTGAATGGTTTAGAAACAAAATCGAGAGTTGAGTAACTTTATCGCGCAAGAAACAGTGTGCCACAGTTAAGATGTCAATGAAGCAAACTCGGAAATGTCAAACTGTTCCTGCTCCAGCCATCCGTGTTTCAGGGTAAACTCAAGCACCTGCGCTGATCTGGTCCACCGAATACGTTAAGGCTATATTATAACCCATATGGGTTAATTATTAACCTTTTGAATAGAGAGAGTAGCATGAAATCTATATTTGGATCATTAAGCAGGGAACGGATACTGACTTTTATTGCTGCACGAGAAAATGGATATGCCAGAGAAATAATTGAATTCTGGGAATGTCCGGATCGACTCATTAAACGGGAATCAAATGAATCAGGCAGAGTACGACCACCCAACATCAAGGTTTTTTCTGTATCGGACAGAGGAAATATATATTGAACGAAAATAACTTCCGTAAAGCAAAACTAACAGATGATTACAGGAGTATCAGTTCCGGTTTCAGGCACTAAGGCGGCTTGCGATCATCTACCCCCTTCTACCATACCCCGCTCGCTCTCACGCTGCCCATCGCCGTCGCCTTTAAGAGCGAATCGTAAAAAAGCACCTGCGCTGATCTGACCATAATCATCACCGGTGTGCAGTTCGGCCTTTGCCCCGAGGCTCATCTGCGGGGTCAGGACATAACCTAACTCCAGTCCGCCATCGAACCCCAGCCCCAGCGATTCGCGACCGGGATACCGTGTCGTCGGCTTTGACAACTGCGAGTTCGCGGAAAGCGGATAGTAAGAAGCCTCATCCATCTGAAACCAGGTCACTCCCGGCTCGAGGTTCAATCGCCACGTCATCGCCTGATAGCTGCCCCGCCAGTCAATCGGCAGGCCGGTGTGAACAAAACGCTGGGGACTGAAGTAGCCGCCGTGGCCGAAGGTGAACTCGGACAGGTTGCGCTCAAAACCCATGGCGGACACCGCAATCCCTGTTTCAAGACGCGTGCTTCTGGTGCTGTGCATTTCCCACCTGAGGCCCAGGTGCGCCGCGAGCGAGTGATTCGGCTTGACATTTGTGCCGTTCAGGTATTTGTAGTCAAGGACCGCGTAAGACTTGGTGTTGCGCCCATCATGTCGCAAGACCACTTCCCAGCCCTGCTTTACGACTGCACCCCAGACCCGCCCGGAGCCGGGATCTGAGATGCCTGCAAACGAGAGCACACTCTCCTCCATCGCCCGGCGCGAGGCCTCGAGTGTCAGGGCAAGATCCCCGAATGCCCGTGTCCAGCGCAGACCGCCGACTATGGTCGGTCGGGCAAAATTCACCGGGGTGACTCCCAGATCCAGCTGCCAGCCACGGTACGCATATTCTAACCCGACAGCCACACCTTCCGCCTCGATATCATACTCACCAGTGGCTCCTTCGACTGTGCCGAAGGGCACAGCAACTGCTCCCAGGAATGTTTCAATTTCTGTTGGTTCATTCTCCGCAACTGTATCAATCAGCGTCGATTCGGGCGCCATGATCGTGTCGATGGGCTCCGAACCGGGATCTCCATCCAGGGTGAGTTTTCCAGCACTGAGACGGATAGGGGTGGCCTGAAGAGACAATGTCCCCCACGAATTGGGAAACTCCAGCCGCACAGGCGCTCTCAGCTCGAACATCGCATGCCGGCCGGGCTCGCCCTGTCGTGACCGCATTGTCATTTCCGGCTTGATCTTAGGGCCGGAGGCAGCGCGTACCCGCCGCGTCTCAGACTGAATTTCCGAAAGTAAATTCTCAAGCTCGGCTTCTGTCTGCCGGACTCCAAAGAGCGGACCGGATGTCTTTCTATCTTTGAAGGAGAGCGCCACTACAGAGTGCATTTCATCCTCAACCAGCCTTCTTGCCTCGGCAAGCTCCTCGAGTGATGTCGCATAACACTCGTCAAAAGCCTCCACACGGGCAATGAACAGATGAATACGTGGATCACCTTCCCGCGCCTGCAGTCCCTGCTGCAGAACATGGCGGGTCCCGGCCGGGTCGATGCCGCCGCCCAGAGCCGAATATGTCAAGCCCTGCAGAGCATCGAGGTTGCCTGGATCCCGCTTCAAGACTCGAACATACTGCCCGGCGGCTCCCTCACAATCGCCTGCATCGTGCAAAACCCTTCCGTAAGCGTTGGCGATTTCCGGCTCAAGAGGAGCAGCTCCGGTCCAGGGTTCCAGCTCTCTTCGGGCACCGGCCAGATCACCCAGTGACCGCCGCGAGTCGGCAGCGCGCACCGCACAGCCAACGCGCATCTTCCGAAGCCCGGCAACCTCTGCCGGCGCCAGACCAGGCTGAGCCGCAAGCCCCTCGAGAACGGTCCTGGCCTCACTTGTGCGGCCGGCCCGCAGCAGCAATGCCGCCAACTGCAGCCGCACACCCGGCGCCTCTTCCGATGCCGTTTCTCCGGTATGGAGCAGCAACACCGCATGATCAACCTCTCCGATATCGGCCCACGCCTCTGCGACGATCGCCCGGTCACTCGAACCCGGTGCCGCCTTCTCGAGAGCTGAGAGCTGCATGCGGGCTACACTCACCCCACCGGTTTGAAAGGCACGCACTGCCCTGGCTGCTGAAAGACGCATCTCAAGCCGACGGCGCAGTTTTTCGATCTCACTAGTTAATTCAGGGTCGTTTATGGTGCATAGCAGCTCAAGGCCGCGTTCAGGCTCGCCGCGCTGTTCGGAAAGCAGCGCCGCGACCAGAACCGCCTCGGGCAACTCTGGTTCGGCCTTCAACAGGGCCTCGACAGATCGCTGTGCCTCGTCAATATTGCCTAGCTCAAGATCCAGGTACGCAAGGTCGAGCCATACTCTCGAAGCGCGCAGGTCGAGACCGGCCGCTGACACCAGTGCATCACGAGCTGCAATGACATCGCCCGCCTGACGCAGTTGCATGGCTCCCAGGCGCAACCGTTCGGCCCGCAGCCCCTCCGGACGAAACGCGGCCGAGGTATCGATGTTGCGCAACGATTCATTGACAGATGCTGCCTGCTCATCCAGGTCGGCGCGCAGCAGAAGCGATACCAGCCAACGTAGTCCCGCAGCCTCGGTTGGTGGCGAATTCATAAGCTCAAGAAGGCCCTGTCTGGCTCCTGAGAGATTGCCCCGGTCGAGCTGAAGATTGACAAGGGCCATAACAGCCTGGTACCGCTCAGCCGCATCCGAGATTGCCGCACGCTCAAGTATCGCCTGCGCCTCGTCGAGCCGCTCCTCGCGGCGCAGGGTGTCGGCACGCCTGATGGCCTGCCAAAGCTCAGTTGTGCGCAGAAGCTTCTGCCACAGCTCGGGCCGCTGCGGGGCAAGTTCCCGCGACCGGTACAAAAGCTTAGCGGCCTGAGCGAAGGCCTCACGCGCCATTGCGACGCTCGCCAACCCAGCCAGCGCCTCCGGATCGCGTTGGGCGCCCGGGGTACTCTGGAATCTCTTTTCGGCCTGATCCAGCTCGCCGGCTTCGAGGGCCTTAAAAGCCTGACGCAAGGCCTCCTGTCGTGCCATATTCGGTCCGAGCAGCTCCAGACGATGGAGCATCTCCTTGTCTTTGGGGTTGGCGCTTACGTAAGCTCGCAGAAGCGGCAGCGCCTGCGGGCTCTCACCAAGCCACATGACAGCCTGGCGCCAGCCGGCCCGCGCTTCATTGCTTACTGCAGGCATACCGGCGAGCTTCTGCAATATATTGATACCACGAATGCGGGTGGAGGGCACGTATGTGAGATTAAGGCCAAATGCAAGCTGCACATGGGCCGCTTTGGGGTAGATCTCAGAGAGGCGCTTGAGACCTGCGAGGGCGGCATCCCGGCCGTCGGGAGTGGCTGCGAGAACCTGGTAGTACTCAAGACCCGACAGGGTCGTGGGCTCTGTTTCACCAAACGCCTTCCAGTAGTGCTGCAATGCCGCCTGAGGACGGCCTGCCTTTGAAAGCAAACGCGCCTTCCGCAGCTCGGCCACAACTTGATCACTTTCGCGCAGTATAGCGCGTACAAACTCGATCCGGCCATCCTGCGGATCGGCCTCCTGGAGCTCACTCAGGTGAAGCTGTGCCTGTGATGAGGCGCCTACGGTAACAGCCTGAACCGCCAGCTCGCTGAGAGCGGTCGCATTCTGCGGCTCCGAGAGCAGCAACTTTCGCCAGACTTCGGCCGCCTTGTCTGCGCGTCCGCGTTGCATCCAGATGTATGCCTGAGCTTCAAGGGTCTCCGCTGAGCTGCTTTGCGCCGCTACGGAAAAGCACAACCCAAGCAGGAAGCAGATTGCCAGAGCGCAAGTGTTCACGGAACGCCTGCACTGACCTTTATAAGAAGTCGCAGACACGAAGGAACCGGTGCGGCTGATCTCGGGCCTCAAGCTCCCTGAAAATTCAAAAAAATATCCTGTACCCCTGAACATAAACTCCGAAGCAGCTATCATTAATTTATGCATCGATACTCCCAGCTTGGATATAGAGCCAGCCGCCCACCACGAAAGCGGGCCGCAGCCCTGGATAAAGCACATCTACGGCAATCATGGTTATCTTCGACGCGGAGGCTGCAGCCGCCTCTGCGCTATGAGCTCGAGTGCCCGCGCGGACCATCGCACCAGAAACAGAGCCGGCACAATCATCATCGGAAAAAGCAGGATCCAGTGAGTCGCAAAGAACCAGCGTTCCTTGCGCCACAACGGCATCTCTCCACGGGTAGTGCGCGGCCCCAGTACGAATGCACCGCGTCGGTCAGAGCCGGCAAGCAGCAGATCCCCGCCGCCAAGCGACGCCTCCGCGTGACCCATCGCGTCGGCCAGGGCCGGCGCCTGACTGTTTTCAGTTGCAAGCAGAAGGACGGCACTGCGTTTAGAAGCCCAGGGCGATTCGACACCGGCAACACCCAGAACGGGCGAGACAGTCTGTGCGAAACGGCGGGCCTGTGACAACTGGACAAAAGCGGCAAATCCGGTCAGGTAGTTAAGCAGCACACCAGGGCGAAACGGAAGACGCGGTGCAAGGCCGCCGGGGGTGTAGGCAAAAGGCAGCCTGTCTGCATGACTCTGAAGCCATGGGTGCCAGGGTCCACCGGCCACTACCAGCAGATCCCTGTCACGCCCCGCCTTTTCGTAGGAACTTTCTGAGTTCGCGAACACCGCACGCCCGGGAAGCTCGCCTGTAATCGCGGAAAGGTGCGCCAGCGCGGAGAACAGCAGACTGAACTCCTTGGGATGGGGCTGCGGGGAAAGCAGTACGGCAGTCTCCCGCAAGTCGGCGAAACGGGTGAAAGGAAAGCCGTCATAGACAAATAGCTTTACATCCGGCATAACGGCAAAATGATGTAGATTTTCGACGTGCAGAGCACTGCTCTCCTCGATCACAACACGTGGGAGCACTGGTCCCGAAGGCTCACAACCCTTTCCATCAGGACTGAAGTCGGCATGCAGACGCAGTTTGTTGTAGCCTGACAGCAGACTCGGGTGGATATCGAAGCGGACGCGCCGGGACCTGGGACGCTGAGCCGCTCCGGGTACCTCCAGCCTGCCGATGACACGGTGATTCAGCTCGACCACCACCTCAGGGGGAACAGACCCGGGCGGTACACTCACCAGGTAGTCGATAACAAGCGGAACCGGCCGGCTGAGCTCTGCAAAAAGATCGGGCGCCAGCCTGAAGGAGACCGCCTGGGTCACCTCTTTCTCCCCCTCCAGCACGAGGCCGGCTCCATCAGTCAAGTCACCCAGACGAATCTCCCTGTCAATCTTTACCCAGCGGGGCGCCTCGTAAGGCCGGTAATCACTCTGGTTAGCTGGAAGAACACCGCCACGATCAATATTACCCTCCGCAAACCGCTGCGCGACCCCCAACAGCTCCCCGGGTGTTGCCGCGGTGATGAGGAGCAACCTGGCTGTTTTACCGGCATCGTTGGGGTGGTCGACCAGACGCACCGTCGGGCCTTCGCCCTCGATCAGGCCGGCCGTAAGCTTTGATTGCCCTGACGCAAATACAACGGCGTTTCCAACGGGCAACTCATCGAAGAAAACCGCAAAACGCAGCCGCGAGCCGCCCTGAAGCCCGAAATAACCTGCAACCAGGCCCGCTGCCCGTGCCATCTCAAGTGTGCGCTCGCCTAAGAGGGCTACCTGGATGGTGACCGGTTCCTCCACACGGGGGTCGAAAAAGGGCAACGGCAGTGAAGCCAGGTCTTTGGCGATCGGCAGCGCGGCCTGCTCAAACTCAAGCTCAGCGGCTTCGAGCACCCGAAGAAGCTCCTTGCCCGCGGACCCGCAGGGGTCGGCTCCAGGCCGGCTCAGTGCCAAAACATTTTCATCAGAGAGCAGGGACGGGTCTATGTCTAAAACCTCAGCGTGCCCCGCGCTCAGCCCGATCCGGCCGGCAGTGCTGCCATTGATAGACACCTCGATATCGAGCGTCCCCTCCTTTTGGCTGGTGGTGCTCAGTTGAAGCCGTGCCGCGGTCACCAGACGGTCAACGCGTAACCTGAAGAAGAAGCGAATTTCGGGTCCGGAAGCACTGAACCCTGAAGCTTCCTGACCTTGCTTTACGATCGAAATGGTACGCCGGAGTGCATCCTCAGGGAGCCCGGGTACACGACCGGAAGATTCCGCATAGGCCTCTAAACCACCGCCGGTGACCGCAACCACTGCCAGCCATCCTGCAGTCCAGAAAAATCTACCAAATCTCTTTTCCATGGTCATGTATACCGCCTTTGGGCCGTTGAGCTGATGAGAAGCTGTGCCATGCCCCGCAGACCGCACAGCCAGATTCCAAGAAATGAACGCACCGGCTGGTCCGGCGCGCGATCGTCGGCCCAGCGGATCCAGGCGTCTGCCCTGCAGAAAAGCGCCCTCACCAGAAAACGCTCTCGCTCAGGGGAAAGTGTTGCGAGCTCAAGTCGCAAGACTCCTGATCCCGCGCTCACGACCCGGGCCGGAAGCGGCAGGCTCTCTTCACCCAGACGCAGAGTCAGATGGAGCGCCTCATTACACTCGATATGGTCGCCGACATGACAAAGAGACGCTCCGGAGAGCGATAAATCATTGAGCTCACAGGCAATCGGGTACCCGTATGAGCGCTCTACTATGGCCGGATGATTCAAGGCGATACGGGCGTGTCTGCGTCGTTGCCGGTGCTCGAAGGCGGCGGCAATGGCGGCCGAGAGGATAACAAGGTTATAGACGGCCCAGCAAACATTGATAAGTACGGCATCGGGCTGCTGACGGCCGGTACCTGCGGACCACAGCCCGGCTGCGATACCGGTAAGATTAAGGCCAAAAAGCACCAGGAACGGCATCGCGATACGCCAGTCGAAATAGCTTCTGGCAATGAGCCCGCCCTTGGCCGTGACATTGAAACTCCCGAGCCGGGGATTGATCAGAGCCAGAACCGTCGGTAAAATGATATAGACGGAGAGAACCGTTTCATACAACTCGCCCCAGAACGATCGCCGGAAACTGCCCTGAATGCGGGATGTCGCCATGAGCGTAAAGGTCAGGTGCGGCAAGGCATAGCTGAGCACCATAAGAGGCGCGGCTGCAAAGATATGGGCATTGAACAGCAGGAAAACAAGCGGCGCCGTGAGGAAGACAAGACGCGGAATCCCGGAGAGAAAATGGAGCAGCCCGTTTAGATAGCAGAGCCTCTGGGGCCAGGTCAGTCCCGGCCCAAAGAGCGGGTTATCAACCCTGAGGATCTGCACCATTCCCCTGGCCCAGCGGACCCGTTGGCGTATGTGGCCGGAGAGAGACTCGGTGGCAAGACCTCCCGCCTGGCGTACTCCAAGAAAAGCTGTTCGCCACCCGCGGCGATGCATTCTGAGAGCCGTGTGTGCATCCTCGGTCACAGTTTCCTCGGCAATGCCGCCCACCTCAAGAAGGGCCGCCCGTCGAATCACCGCGCAGGAGCCGCAGAAAAAGACGGCGTTCCAGAGGTCGTTGCCGGGTTGAATAAGACCATAAAACAGATAGCCTTCGTTCGGAAAGGTCTTGAATATATGCAGGTTCCGCTCGAGAGGGTCTGGAGAGTAGAAGTGGTGCGGTGTCTGCACCATTGCCAGTTTGTGATCCTTGACCATCCATCCCATCGTGAGCTGCAAAAAAGAGCGGGTCGGGATATGGTCACAGTCAAAGATCGCTACGAAAGGGGCATCGGTGCGTGCCAGCGCCGCATTGATGTTACCAGCCTTGGCGCCACGATTATCCCGACGACTGAAATAGCCGACTCCCGCCTCCTTTGTGAAACGCTGAAAATCCTCACGGTTGCCATCGTCCAGCACAAATATACGCAGCTTCTCCTGAGGCCAGTCCAGTGCCTGAGCGGCCAGAACTGTGGCGCGTACAACCTCCAGCGGCTCGTTGTAAGTGGGGATGAGCACATCCACCGCAGGCCAGTTTTTTACATCAGCGGGCAACGCCAAGGGCTTGCGTACTACAGGCCGCGAGATCTGAAAGTAACCCAGAGCCAGGATCAGGAAGGCATAAAGCTCGGCGAGCAGCATTGCCGCGCTCAGCAGAAAGTCAAATGACCCTACGCTCATGGTGGCACTGATACGCCAGACCAGGTAGCGCGCCGACATCGTTATCGCCATCACCATCAGCATCAGCGTGCTTACACGGCGGCGCGAACGGGAGACAAGTAAAGCCACAACAAACAAAATCCCGCTGAGATTCACCTGCTCGCGCATCCCCAGAGGCGTGAGCACCACCAGCGAAAGCGCCGCTACGGCCGCTACCATTGCCCCCAGGCGCACTACACGCGCAAATCCACCGGCAAACGGGGTGGAAGACACTTGATACAACTTTTCTGAACTCATGATTCCCCCGCCTGCTGCAAGCCCGAAGACGTGTTTCGTTGAAGATCGACAAGCAGCGCCGCCTGAAGGATCTCGCTGATCTCACGGAAAGCGGCCATCGCCCCGGTAGTGGGGCCGTGCTGGGCGACCGAAAGCTGTTTGGCCCATGCCTCGCTGACAACGGGATCGCGCGGCACCGAACAGGGCAATAGCCGCTCACCGAGGTGCCGCCGCAGCAGAAACTCCGCATCACAGGCAAGCTTGCTGCGGGACTCCATCTGATTGAGCAGATGCCTGACCAGCGGCGCCGGCTCACTGCCACGGCCCCGACGCTCCAGCATGGCTGTCATAACCGGAAGCGTGGCGAAGCAGGCGGCATCGGGAAGGTGCACGCTCACAACGGCATGCGCCATCTCGAGCACCCGCTCGGTCCAGATTCGCTCTCCGGCCGGTGTGTCGATAAAGACAAGCTCGATGGCGGGAGGGACAACCTCCAGTACACGGCGCAGAAGCCAACCCGGATCAGCCATAAGAGTACTCTCGGCGTGCAGCAGCTCATCGCGGTCACGGGCCCCAAATGGAATGTAGGGTACCCCCCCTTGTTGCGCTGACAGGTACTCGATGATTTCATCGGATGTGGAGCCTTCGGATATACCTACCCGCAACCCGGGCACCATTCCCAGGTGTGTCCCGAGCGCGTTTTGGGGATCACAGTCCAGCGCAAGCACACGATGGCCCTCACGGGATAGAATGTCGCTCAGGTTGGCTGCTAAAGTGGTGCGGCCGGTACCCCCTTTGGCCGAGACAAAGGCGATGAACTTCATATAGTGACCCCTTCCTTGTGCAAGGCAACGGGTTTGGTGACATCGGCTGGCATTTCCTTTTTGTTAAGCAGTTTGGAGACCAGATTCAACAAAGGCCACCGTTTCCGGGCCTCAAGCTCGCGGCGCACGCTGCTAAACTCGATATATTGCATCTGTTCCCCACCTACGGCAGCAAGCAGAGCGGCCACATCGGAAGCGACGCTTGTTGCTCCTATAGACTCCACCGGCTGCATGCCGGATGAAGACTCATGGGCTGCAGGGCCGCACTCAGGGATAGAAGAAGTGCAGTCGATGTTATTACTCATCACTTTAGCCGGTGGAATTAACTGCTTTGAAAATGACCTTTCATCTTTGGCCATGAAACCTCCTTCTGACATCTGATAGATATGAGCATATTCTCATCGGGGTGCGCGCCAGGAGCGTGATCCCCGGTGAGAGCAACTCCAATCCGATATAACTCGAGTGTTCAAGAATTGTGCCATGTGCCAGAAGCCAGAGGGCAGAGGACAGAAGATAGAGGGAGTAAGATAGAAGTTGTTAGAATGTTTTTCTGTGGCATTTTCAGATATTAATCTGAAAAAGCTTTTTTTCTTTTTTCACTTACATTGTGACTTTAAACCCTTTTCTCATCTATCTGATTTGCATACCCGGCAGATTCAGGATATTTTAAGGATATTCTGGAGTTAATGGGTCGCATCAACTGCACCAGTCATCGTGGGGTGAATGTCAAGCGGATAAGTCAGGGCTGCAAGCCTGTTTTTTCCATGAAGCTGTTTTTTATTCCTGAATTATTTCGTAAAGCAAGGTAAATTATACCCGTATACGTCTTGAGGTGTTATGAATACTAAAATCTACTCTTACCGAATACTGTTTGTTGCTTTTTTACTTTCACAGGTACTTATTTCCTGTAATCCTTTTTTTCCAAAAGAATCTGATGATGGTGCATCTATTTCAATTATTTCAACAAATCACCAGAATGATTCAAAAGTCGCTTCATCAGATACATTAATTGCAAAAATCCGTGTTGAATTATCAGATATGGATACTTCAGGCAGTAAACGCTACTATTTTACCATGAGTTTCAATAATGGTGATAATTCGTTTTCAACCAGCATTGTACATGGTGCCTTCAGCATCAATAGTATAGTTGATACAATTGACGTCCAATATCCTTTCAGCTCAGATTTTGATAAAAACACAAACTCCACATTAAAATATTCCTTAAGAGTGGAGACTGGTGCCTCTCTGCTACATCAACGCCGGATTCTCGCAAGTATGTCTTTATCGTATGGGAAAGAGTGAGTTGCCCCAGGTAATGATCAAGAATAAGAATCTTTTGGAAGAGGGTGCCCCCTCTTTCGCGCAAGCCCGTCGAAGACGCCGGTCTTGCGCTATCACCCCTTGTTGTCCACCAGTTGTGCAGGCAGGTATGGCTATCACATTTTCAAACACCTTTGCAGCCGCAGAGACGAACTGGTGGTAGCTTAAAATTATTATAGCCTGGGAGAATTCAAGCATGTGCTGGAGAGTCACAAGTCACATTCCGGAAGAGACGTCCGGCGGACATCTCTCCAGAAACGGATTCGCAAGTCGCAGAACGCGTCCCTTTCCAAAAGCACTATTATCTCACCCTTACTCTTCTTTTCTCCGGCAACATGTTCCCCATAAGCCCGATAAACTCCCTTAAGGGAGCGACTCCGCGGTAAAGGATGATTATTAACAGAAGATAGCAGGCTGAAAAGGCTCCAAAACAGATAGAGAGTTTGAGGATGAGGCTGTCAAGGAGGATTTGACGGGCCAGAATAAAGCTTGTTATGCCTGCAATGACCGCGGCGGCGTAGTATCTCCAGATACCGGCAATGAGATATATAGCTGTAAACTGTGCCGGTTTTCCTGCGTAAAGAAGTCCCGGGATCGTAAGGGTCATGAGGGAAATTGTGTAGCCTGCGGCGATGCCCATTATTCCAAAAGGCAGACCCGCAAAGAAAAATATCGTGGTAATTACCGAGGCCCATATCCCCCAGCGAAGCCACCTGTCGGTGCGCCCCAGTGACACATGAAGCCAGCTCTTTGTGGAATAGACAATCTGGAAACCGGCGCTAAGACCCAGAACAGAGAAAATCCGGGTGGCCGGGATCCATTGGGGGCCAAGAAGAAAAAGGATCAGATCATGGCTGACAGATGCCAGAAAAGTGCTTAACGGCATGGCCAGAAATGAGACCGCACCTAAAGCTTTCATGAAAAAATTCCGGTACTGCTCGGGTTCATTTTTGAGCTTGGAGAGAGTGGTCACAGCCACGCCATGAAGCGGAATGGAAAACTGATTTATGGGGACGATAAAAAGCTGAAACGCCTTATTGTAGAAGCCCAGCGGCCCCGCCCCGCTTCTCCACCCGATCAGGGCCTTATCGATGTTGCGGGCAAAGTAGTTGACAATATAGTATCCCAGGGCATTTGCCCCGAACTTAAGGAGCCCCTTTACTCCGGAACCACGCACCGGTATTCCCGGCCTCCATCCGCAGACGATCCAGACACCTGCGGCCATAAAGAGGCTCATTATTATAGGCCTTATTACAAGCGCCCAGTAGGAGGCGCCCCTTACTGCAAGCAGAATCGTGATTATCAGACTTAACAGAGCGGAAACGACCTCTATAATCGCGATAAACGAGAACTGCATGCTGCGTTTCATCAGAGCCATGTGCTGGGTAAGAAACCCCGCCACCAGAAAGCTCACCGATGAAACCACGGTGATCATGGTCAGGCGGGGATCTTTATAGAAATAGGAGATAAGAGGGGCAAGAGCACACACAAGAATGGTGATAAGCAGACTGAAAACGATATTTATCCAGAAAAGAGTGCTGACCTGTTCATGGCTGATTTTTTCACTTTGAATTGTGGCCTCAGAGAGACCCATGTCTTTAAAGATGAGGAAAAAACCTGTCACCGTGGTCACCATCGCCACCAGACCGAAATCTTCAGGAGTGAGAATTCTGGCCAGAAACATTGTTCCAACCAGTTGAATGAAAAAATCGGTGCTTCGGGCAAAGATCGCAAACCCTCCACCCCTTACGGCTCTTCTTTTAAGATCTTTTTTGAGGTGGTCCGTGGAGAAAAGATCCTTGTCTGCTACCCTTTTACCTGGCGTGACGATTTCCAATTTCCGCTCCTGTTAACTGCCCGGAACTTTTCTGTATGCAATATTGGTACCTTTAAAACCGGTACGGAACTTGCAGATTTCTTTACTGGTTCAGGAGGTGAGAGATGAAATTTCTGGTGATCTGGGAGCTCGATTTAGGGCTGTTAAAGAATGATCTCATTAAAGCGGTCGCAGGCATGCCCCAGTATGCATCGAAGATCAAATCCCAGGGGAAGCTTGTTGAGCGGTACCATATGGTGGGCAGGCACGGGGGAGCGTGGATCTATGAGGTGAGCTCAAATGAGGAGCTTGAGAGGCTGCTTGCGGTTTCTCCTGTGTATAACTTTTCCCGCTACAAAGTTTACCCGCTTGCAGAGATGGATACACCGGCGGACATAATACAGGGGGGGGCGTGAGTGGTGTTGCGTAGGAGGAATTTTTAATTAGGTAAATGGATATTACGGTATATACGGGAGTATTCTTTTTTGCAAAACCGTTACGGTTTTGTCACCCGTTGAAGAACAGCATACAGGAATGGCCGGAGCAGGGTAAGATGGTTTCCGGCTTTCGCCGGAATGACGCGGTTTCGTCATGCCGTAGAAGAACGGCATCCAGGCCCCTCTCATCTTTCGTGATTTTCGCGGTTAATCTTTAGAGAATGACAAAGTGGGGCAGGGGTGGCGTTCCACTCTACTGGCACTCGATTTGCCCCCATCTCTTCTATATGAATCTTACCGGAAAAGACGCCATCATCACCCGCGCATCGGAGGGAAATAAGCAGTGTGAACTGAGAAATAAAAAAAGGAGGTCTGCACTGGAGCCGATTCGCAGGATAATATTTGATGAAGAGGACCGTGCCGATGACTATCAACTGTTAAGACGGGAGTGGTTGGTCACAAATGGTCTCGGCGGGTATGCATCCGGGACCATAGACGGGACCCTCGATCGCCGCTACCATGCCCTGCTTGTAGCCGCGCTTCCCTCAGTACCTGGAAGAGTTGTTCTTCTGAACCGGCTCGTTGAATCTGTTAAACTTGACAAAGAGAGAAGGATCTTACTGGGGGCAGAACTGAATGAAGAGCCGGATAGAAAAATTAACGGAGCTTACCATATCACCGAATTTTCTCTGGAAGCCGGGATACCGGTATGGAGATACAGTGTTGAGGGATACGTTCTTGAGAAACGTGTTTTCATGCCTCATCTTCAAAACACAGTTCATCTCACCTACACCCTGGTTTCCGCCCCTTCGGGCTGTTCGATTGAGCTTCGGCCTTTTCTCCAGTTTTGTTCCCACGATGAGTCTCTAAATGAGAATCTCTGCGGATGCTACAGTATAAGCACAAGGGAGAACCGCTTTGAAATAAGTGGTGAGGAGAAGTACCCGGTTTTAAAACTTCTTCCGTGGGGTAAAGAGTGGGAATTTGAACTTGACGGAAAATCAGAGTGCAGGGTTCATCACTGTCTTGAGGAGCAGCGGGGATATGAATCTCTGCAGTGGCTTTGGACTCCTGGAGTAATAAGCTTAAATATGCGGCAGGGTTCAACATTTACACTAAGCGCCTCCTGTGAGCCCTGGGAGACAATTCTTGCGCTCACTCCCCAACAGGCTCTTAAAACAGAGCAGGCCCGCATGTCACAACTTCTGGATAGTTCAGTCCCGGAGGCAAGAAAGGGCATTGCCGCAGAACTGGTTATTGCTGCGGATCAGTTTATAATCACCCCTGTCAGGGCTAACGATGCAGTACGCACGCATGTATCGGGAGATGAAGCGCGGTCTGTAATTGCCGGCTATCACTGGTTTACAGATTGGGGGCGGGACACGATGATAAGCCTTGAGGGGCTGACACTGACCACCGGGAGGTTTACTGAAGCGGGGTGGATACTGAAGACATTCGCTCGCTATATCCGTAACGGGCTCATCCCAAACCTTTTTCCGGAGGGTAAAGACGATGGGCGGTATAATACGGCTGATGCCACACTGTGGTTTTTCCATGCGGTTCATCGCTATATCCAGTACACAAATGATCATGCCACCCTTTTAAAGCTCCTTGACCCCATGCTTGACATAGTGAAGCACCATCTTGAAGGCACCATTTACGGCATAAGAGTAGACAACTCCGACGGGCTTCTATACCAGGGAGAGGAGGGTGTTCAGCTTACGTGGATGGATGCCCTGGTGGATGGATGGGTAGTGACGCCCCGAAGGGGTAAGGCTGTAGAGATAAACGCATTGTGGTACAACGCGCTTATGCTTCTTGAGGGGTGGGTAAGAAGTGAACGGGGAGGGGCTGCATCGGGTTTTCTTGCAGAGGCTGCCCAAAAAGCCCGTCGCTCTTTTAACGAAAGATTCTGGTATGAAAAGGGCGGATATCTTTACGATGTAATTGACGGAGAATCAGGGGCGGACAAGGCGCTTAGACCCAATCAGGTTCTGGCGGTTTCGCTCGATTATCCTGTGCTGGAAAAAATAAAATGGCAAGCAGTTGTCAATAAAGTAAAGGAAAACCTGCTCACTCCTTATGGACTGCGTTCCCTTGCACCAGGGGACCCTCAATATAAGCCGGAATATTTTGGAGATCTGCGGGCCCGTGATGCAGCCTATCATCAGGGGACTGTCTGGGCCTGGCTTATCGGTCCCTTTATAGATGCCTGGTTGAGATGTTACCCATCTGATACCGATGGTGCACGGAAATTTCTCGATGGTTTCAGGGCTCATATGGGTGAGGCGTGTGTGGGGTCGATCAGTGAAATTTTCGATGCTGAACCGCCCTTTACACCGCGGGGATGCATAGCGCAGGCCTGGAGCGTGGCAGAAGTGCTAAGATGCATTGTTAAAACTGAAAAGATGAAAACTGAACATGAACAGAGGAGGGAAAATTCATGAGAAAATCATTTATGCTGATAATCACGGGTCTGTTTATCTTTTTGCAATGCGCGCCGGTTCCGGTCACCGGAAGAAAGCAGCTTAATCTTATTCCTGAATCACAGATATTGTCGTTAAGTTATGAATCTTACGATAATTTCCTTGACAGTAGCAAGGTTGTGAAAGGGACCGCTGATGCAGAGATGGTCACAAGGGTTGGCAGAAATATTCAGATGGCTGTAGAGCAGTATTTCCGGGAGAGAAGGAATCTTTCGCATTTGAGAGGCTTTCAATGGGAGTACAACCTGATACAGGATACGCTGGTCAATGCCTTTGCCATGCCCGGAGGCAAGGTCGCGGTCTTTACAGGAATTCTGCCTTTGACAATGAATGAAGAGGGACTGGCTGCAGTGATGGGTCATGAGATCGCGCATGCGGTTGCAAACCATGGAAATGAGCGCATGAGCCAGCTTCTTTTGATGCAGCTTGGAGGAATAGCTCTTTCAGAAGCGTTGTCTTCACAGCCGCAACTGACAAAACAGCTTGCACTTACGGCGTTCGGTGTGGGAGCACAGATTGGGGTTCTGCTTCCTTACAGCAGGGTCCATGAGAAGGAAGCGGACCAGCTTGGGATAACTTTCATGGCCATGGCGGGATATAACCCTGAAGCGGCGATAGAGTTCTGGCAGCGGATGCAGAAAAGAGAGGGCCCGGAGGTGCCTGAATTCCTCAGCACACACCCTTCAGATCAGGCACGGATTGAGAGTCTCAAAGAGTATCTTCCAGAGGCGATGAAACATTATAAACCCAGAGCTGAATAATGCGGGTAGCGATGCTCTCTGCGGTTTCATGGCGCACGCCTCCACGGCATTACGAGCCCCTGGGAAGGGGTTTCTTCGCTTCTTACAGAGGCTCTTGTCAAAGAGTGAATCGATGTCACGCTTTTTGCCACTGCAGATTCAGTTACCAGAGGTAAGCTGGATGCGGTCTGCTCTGCAGGTTATGAGGAGGATAGATCGATTGATGCCAAAGTTTCCGAGTATCTGCACATAGCAAACTGCTTTGAGAAAGCTGGGCATTTTGATCTGATTCACAATCAGTTCGATTTTGCTCCGCTTCCCTTCAGCAGCTTTGTCAAGACTCCGGTAGTTACTACGATTCATGGATTCTCTTCCCCAAAGATCATTCCGGTTTACAAAAAGTACAACAGACTTTGCGACTATATTTCCATCAGTGATGCAGATAGATCTCCTCAGCTCCATTACCTGCGGACCATCATTTAGAGTTATTAGAAGGGAACGTTCCCTTGCTTTATGTAAAAGTATAAGAGTAAGAGGAAAGATTTTTTGAAAGGGGGCGTTCCCCCTTGCGCTTCAGCCTGTCGCGGACGCCAGTCTTCCGCTATCCCCTGGTGCTGTCCACCGGTTGTGGAGGCAGTTACCATCTTCGCGGTCTTGTCTGTCCGTTTCAACGCACAGACGAACTATAGGTAGATTAAAATTGTTGTAGCCTCCCGGAATTAGACAAGTAAGGTTGGTATCTTCGAGCCCTTGAAGGGGCGAAATAACTTTAGAACCAGGAGTTATTTGGAAGAGGGCGTCCCCGATATAAAGGATTCTTTAGAATCAGGAGTTTTTGGAAGAGGGCGTCCCCTCTTGCGCTCCAGCCCGGTTAGGAAACCGGTCTTCCGCTATCACCCCGTGTTGTCCACCAGTTGTGCAGGCAGGTCAGGTTATCACATTTGCAAACGTCATTGCGGCCGCACTGGCGAACTGGTGGCAGGTTAAAATTTATAGTAGTTTTTAAGAAAAACGCTCTGGTCGAGCTCATCCTCTGGTTCCTATTCCGAGGCCTGACCGTAAGGGAGGGCTTCTTCTCACACCCTGAGAGGTGAGAAACGAGGGGGGGCGAAATAAATTAACAACGTTGTCGTTTGGTGGTTTTGCTTTGCCTCACCCCGCCTGTCGGCACCCCTCTCCAGCTGGAGCGCTGGAGAGGGGCTTTGCAAACTGGCATCTGGAGTGGTAACATTTTAATTCTAATTAGTAAATAAGGGTGACGTGCCACGGTTTTGTAACTTTCTTACAAAACCAAAAAGCGCCCTTTGGAACTCCTGACTTGCGACTTGCTACTTGCTACTTGCGACTTGTGACTTGTGACTTTAGAAACGCCCCCAAAAATCTTGCAGTATGTGACTTCTTGTTTTTCAGAATCTGCTGAGGGGTTCCCTGAGCGACTATTTTTCCTCCTCCTGCGCCGCCTTCAGGACCAAGGTCTACAATCCAGTCGGCCTCAGCAATAACGTCCATGTTGTGTTCTATTATAATCACAGAATTTCCTGTATCAACGAGCCGGTGCAGAACCAGTATCAGTTTATCGATATCGGCCATATGGAGGCCCACTGTGGGTTCGTCGAGAACATATATGGTATGGTTTGCGGATTTTCCGGCCTTCCGAAACCGTGCCGGAGTTGTAGCTTTTCCCAGCTCAGTAACGAGTTTTATTCTCTGGGCTTCACCTCCGCTGAGAGTCGGGCTTTGCTGTCCCAGGGTAAGGTAACCAAGACCGGTTTCCTGAAGCAGTTTGAGAGAGTTGTGGATAGAGCTGTGAGCGGCGAAAAACTCAAGAGCCTCATCAACGTTCATGTTAAGCACCTCGGAAATAGTCTTTCCTTTAAAGCGGACCTCAAGAGTCTCAGAGTTAAACCGATTTCCTCCGCACTCTTCACAGGTAATGTTAACATCAGGTAAAAAACTCATTTCGACAGTTTTTATTCCCTGCCCCTGACAGGCACTGCATCGTCCCTGCTCAACATTAAAGGAGAACCTGCTGGCAGAGTATCCTCTCATCACGGCCTCAGGTGTGCGTGCGAAGAGCTTGCGGATTTCATCCATGAAACCCACATAGGTGGCAGGGCAGGAGCGCGGGGTTTTACCGATCGGACGCTGATCGACTTCAAGGATTCTTGATGCAGCATCCCACCCGGTTATCTCTCTGCACCCAATGAATGGTCCCTTGCCGGATGAAAGCTTTTCTTTGACATTGTGGTACAGTATATCTCTTACCAGTGTGCTTTTCCCGCTTCCACTTACTCCTGTTACGCATACGATTTTACCAAGTGGAAATCGTATATCTATGTCTTTAAGGTTGTGCATGTTTGCGGACTTGATCTCAAGCCATTGTGCATCGGTGACTGAACGCCTGAAGAGGCCGTGGGACAGTGGTTCCCGCAGATATTTTCCTGTTATGGAGTTTTTACTATTGATAATATCTTTAATAGTACCCTGAGCAAGCAGATTTCCTCCGTTTTTGCCGCCTCCGGGCCCAAGATCAATTATGTGTTCGGCTCTCCGTATGGTTTCCTCATCGTGCTCAACCACAAGCACCGTATTACCCTTGTGTCTGAGGTCAAAAAGAGTGTCAAGAAGCATTCTGTTGTCTCTTGCGTGCAGTCCGATAGTAGGCTCATCGAGGATGTAGCAGATACCGCGGAGGTTTGATCCCAGCTGAGCGGCAAGTCTGATTCTCTGCGCTTCACCGCCGCTGAGGGTGGGGGCTGCCCTGTCAAGGGTTATGTATCCCAGGCCGACCTGTTTAAGAAAGTCAAGTCTCGAAAGGAGTTCGGAAATAATACTCCCGGCAATTTCAGCGTCTCTTTTTTCAAGACTTATGTTCCTGAAAAGTTCCCCTGCATCATCAACGGTAATTGCAGTGTACTCACTGATAGACTTACCGTTAAGAAGAACCGAAAGTGCTTCACTGTTGAGTCTCTTTCCGCCGCATCCGCTGCAGACCTTTTCTGTTCCCTCAAACCAGTCGTTCCACCAGATTTCCTCTCCGGTCTGTTCCTGGTCAAACCCGATCAGTTCCATTCCTGTGCCGAAACACTCCGGGCACCAGCCATGCTTTGAATTGAAAGAGAAGAGGCGCGGGTCAAGCTCACCGAAACTTCTTGAGCATCTGGGACAGGACTGCTGAGTGGAAAACAGCCTCAGGCTGTTACCAGTTCCTGCTATAAGGCTCCCTTTGCCGAATGTAAGGGCTTTTTGAATCAGCTCCCGCAGATCATCTTCATTATCCGCGCTGATTTTCAGTTCTCCGGCTGGGAGTTCGATGGAATGCTCTTTGTATCTATCAAGCACCGGCCACTTGTTGACCGGCTTCAGTTCACTATCGACTCTGAGATTTGAATATCCCTTGTTCTGTGCCCACCTGGCAAGATCGGTGTAGATTCCTTTTCTGTTTATGACAAGCGGCGCATAGAAGGCAACTTTACGGCCTGCGAAGTCTCTCAAGATTTCGGCCACGATGGCATCCGGATGTTTCGGGGCGATAGGAAGGCGGCAGTCGGGACAGTAGCGTGTTCCGGTTTTGACGAACAGCAATCTTAAAAAATGATAGATCTCAGTTACGGTAGCCACTGTGCTCTTCCGTCCGCCTCTGCTTGTCCGCTGTGCGATAGCAACAGTCGGAGGTATTCCCGAGACAGAATCGATATCGGGTCTGGATGCCGGCTGAACAAACTGACGCGCGTAGGCGTTCAGTGACTCAAGGTACCGTCTCTGCCCTTCTGCAAAGAGAATGTCAAAGGCGATTGTACTCTTGCCGCTTCCGCTGACTCCGGTAATTACTGTGAGTGTGTCACGCGGAATCTCAAGATCGATATTGCGCAGGTTGTGTTCACGGGCTTTTTGAATGTTTATGATGCTTTTTTCAAATTGTTTCTGGGGTATTACCTTTTGGCCCTTTTTTAACCTGTCTTCAGAATATGACAGATATCCTGAGAGCGCCGCACCGGTGTAACTCTCTTTGCAATTAATAATCTGGCCGGGTGATCCGGTGAATACAACCTGTCCGCCTCCCTCTCCTCCCTCAGGACCAAGGTCGATTATCCAGTCGCAACCCCCTATAACATCGAGATTGTGTTCGATTATGACTACAGAATGTCCGGAATCTACAAGGTTTTTGAAAGCTTTCATGAGGACTTCAATGTCTGAGAAGTGAAGTCCTGTTGTAGGCTCATCAAAGAGAAACAGCATTCCTTTTTTTCCTGAGGAACTGCTGTCGGCCAGAAATCCGGCGAGCTTTAACCTCTGCGCTTCACCTGCACTGAGAGTTGGAAGCGGTTGCCCTAGTTTTATATAGGCCAGGCCAACATCTTTAAGTACCTGTAGTCTGGAAGTAATGGAACGGTAATCGGAAAAATAGTCGCAGGCCTGCTCTGCAGTCATCTCCAGCACATCAGCAATTGACTTCTGATCTCCTTTTATGTCCAGCTTTATTTCAAGTATTTCGGGACGGTACCTCAATCCGTCACAATCGGGGCACCTGAGGTATACATCACTGAGAAACTGCATCTCGATATGTTCGAATCCGTTGCCGCCGCATGTCGGACATCTGCCGGCGCCTGAATTAAAACTGAAAGTTCCCGGCGTGTAGCCCCGTTTTTTTGAAAGAGGGTGAGATGCGAAGAGCTTCCTTATTAAATCGAAACATCCGACATAGGAAACCGGATTGGATCTGGTTGTTTTGCCTATAGGAGCCTGATCAATCATCATTACATCATTTATAAACTCGTGACCGCAGATTGATTCATGACTGCCAGGGTTATCCGCCGGTTTACCTTTGAGCCTTCTTAGACCGTTATAGAGGACATCCTTTATAAGAGTTGATTTGCCTGAACCGCTCACACCAGTAATGCAGACGATTCTGTTCAAGGGTATATCTACATCGATGCTCCGGAGGTTATGCTGAGATGCTTTTTTTACAGATATAAAACTGATGTCTGTAGAGAGATCTCCGGGGCCCTCTTTACAGATCGGTTTTTTTCTGAGATATTCTGCTGTAATGGATTTCCCGGACTGCATCATCTTCTGCATGGAGCCGGAGAAGACAATTTTTCCTCCATGCTCACCCGGTCCTGGCCCCATGTCAATGATGTTATCGGCGGCTCTTATAAGTTCGGGGTCGTGCTCTACAATAAGAAGAGTGTTTCCGGCATCACGGAGCTTGTGAAGGACCTCGATAAGCCTTCCGATATCTCTGGAATGCAGACCTATGCTGGGTTCATCAAGAATAAAGAGAGTATTAACAAGTGATGTTCCCAGGGCGGTGGTCAGATTTATTCTCTGTACTTCACCTCCGCTGAGGGTTCTGGACTGGCGGTCCAGAGTAAGATATCCCAGCCCCACACTGACCAGGTAATCAAGTCTGGTAAGGATTTCATTGAGGACCATCTCTGCTGCCTCATCGCAATGAGATTTAAGTCCAAGACTTTTGAAGAAGTCAAGAGCATCGCTGATCGGAAGAAGCGCAAGTTCATGGATATTGAGGTTCTTTTCTCCAAGTCTCCACAAAAGAGCTTCAGGCTTGAGCCTCGCTCCATCGCAGACCGGGCAAATCTGGTAAGCCCGATACCTTGACAGAAGTACCCTGATGTGCATCTTGTAGCTTTTTGATTCGAGCCACTTGAAAAATCTTCTTATACCGTACCATTTCCCCTCATCCCACTCTCCTTCACCTTCAATAACCCACTCTTTCTGCAGGTGGTTCAGATCTTTCCAGGGGATGTCAAGGGGAATGCCTCTGCGCCGGGCGAATCTTGCCAGTTCAGTCTGACATTCTTTGTAGCTCTCTGTCTGGAATGGTTTAACTGCACCCTTTTGAAGAGACTTGTTTTTGTCCGGTATCACCAGGTCGATATCGAAGTCTATTATTCTGCCAAAGCCCCTGCATGTTTCACAGGCTCCGATTGGCGAGTTGAAGGAGAAGAGACCGGGGGTGGGATCCTTGAAGCTGATGTCGCAGTCAGGGCAGTTAAGTCCGCTTGAGAATTGTTTCTTCTCTCCGGAGCAGAGGTATACCGATAATTTACCGTTACCGTTTTTAAGGGCCGCTTCGAGATCTTCGATGAGGCGGGATCGGTTCGTTGCGCAGACAATTATCCGGTCCTGTATTACATCGAAACTGAACCCGTCTTCCCGGAGGATTCTTGTGTACCCCTGGGCCTGCAGAAAGCCTTTTACCTCTTCGGATGTAAAATTGTGTGGAACGGTTACACTGAAAGAGATGGTTATATCCTGACCGCCGAAGTTTTTCTCAATCTGTTTTGCAATAGAGCCGGGGGAGTCGCGGTTTACTTTACTGCCGCACCGGCTGCAGACAAGATGCGCGGCTCGGGCATAGAGGAGCTTCAGATGGTCGTTAAGCTCGGTCATGGTGCCCACTGTAGAGCGTGAAGAGCGCACGGGGTTAGTCTGGTCGATCGCGATGGCGGGGGGGATTCCTTCTATTTTATCGACTTTTGGTTTGTCCATGCGCTGCAGGAACTGACGGGCATATGAGGAGAATGTCTCTACATACCTTCTTTGTCCCTCTGCGTAAACGGTGTCGAAAGCCAGGGAGGATTTTCCGGATCCGCTGACCCCTGTGATCACAGTCATTTTGTTCAGGGGCAGTTTGAGGCTGAGGTTCTGGAGATTATTCTGTCTGGCGCCTGAGATGGTGATAAATTGTTCGTTCATAATTTTTGATTAGATAAAATAGGTAGTGGGAATTCGGGAAACATTTAGAAATATTGATCTTTTTGCCGTTAGATAGAGTGACACCCTGACGTTGGGCATCCTTTTTAAAGAGCTTAAGTAAGAGAATTTTTCCTCTTTTTTTTCTTCCTTGTTTTCTCTCTTATGTCTGTTAAAGCATTTACACGCATCAGTTGGATGCTTAACCGCTGAAAAAGAGCAGGCATGCTTTCTGCACTGCAAGAACTGTAGATTACCCGCTTCACCCGAATATCTCAGGAGGCAGAAACGATGGCTTTTTACGGAGCGAAAACTATTTCGCTGTGCGCAGCTTTATTCTCAATCTCATATCCGCTAAGTGCCGGGGGGCCGGTGGGAAAAACCGTTAAAATTGATAGTGAGACTCAACTCTCAAAGCAGCATATAGAGGGGGTAGCTTCCTGGATAAACGATGCACTGGGGCCGGCAATCTTAACCGATACATCCCGGGCAAGAAACGATTACCTATACCAGGTGCTTAAAAAACTGGGTGTGGACCCGGTTCAGAGCGCTGTTTCCTCTATAGAAAAAAAACCCGACTGGAGTGTTGTATGGGATGCCCGTAACGGGACGCCCGTTTCAATAAGCAATAATTCCCGGGCTCCGCTCTTTAAAAGAGCCGCTCCCTTTTCCGGATTTTCAAGGGCGCTTTCCATATTAGATTCGGGCCGGGCCTTTTTTCGCCTCAGCAATCCATCAGAGGAGTTCAGGCTTGTAGAGGAATTTGCCGATGAAACAGGGCAGAGACATGTCCGGATGGCCCAGTACTACAAGGGAATTCCGCTCTGGAATCAGGAGGTGACTTTTCATTTCGGGGGTGGCGGAAACTTGCTTTCAGTTAACGCCCGATACTCTCCGACTCCTGCAGACCTTAACACAGAAAACACAATCGATTCACTGACAGCCATAACAAAGGCTTTAAATGAGCTGTTCTCCGGAAATAAAGTCTCCCCGGATAAAAGTGAGATCAGCGCCGGCAAATATATCTGGACCGATAATGCCGGTACGGTCCATCTTGTGTGGAATGTGCAGGTAAAGAGGGGGATTCTTGAGCACTGGATCTATTTCATAGACGCTGCCGATGGAAAAATCCTGATGAAATACAACTCAAGTGTTACCGGCCGGGCTCATAAAGCCTGGGGAGAGGATCTTACGGGAACCATACGTCAGATCGATGTCTATTTTCAAGACACCTCCTACTGCCTGATCGATGCCACAAGGCCGATGTGGGTCTCTTCTCAGGATAATATTCTGGGAAACCCTTACGGCGCGATATGGACTGTTGATTACCAGCAGGCCCCCTATGGAGGAATTTCCTTCAGGAATATCTTCTCAATTGACAATAGCTGGAACGATCCTGTGGCAATCAGCGCCCACCGTCATGTCGGGATGGGTTTTGAGTATTTTTTTAACACATTTAACAGGCTTTCCCTTGATGGTGCAGGGGGAACAATCAGGGCCATCGTTCACTTTACCGGCAGCAATGGCCTTCCCTACGATAATGCAGGATGGAGCAGTTCTGGATTCATGGTGTTCGGGGATGGTTACAATTGTAAGCCTTTTGCGGGAGGGCTTGACATTGTTGTTCACGAGATGTCTCACGGGGTTGTCCAGTACACGGTAAATCTGGAGTATGTTTTCCAATCAGGTGCGCTGAATGAATCTTATGCCGATATCTTTGCTGCGATGGCAGACAGGGATGACTGGCTTATAGGTGAAGATGTCTCCAGAAGTTCAGCTTTCAGAGATATGCAGAAGCCATCCAATTTCGGGCAGCCGGATCACATGGATGATTACTGCAACTATACACTGGATTACGATAACGGCGGCGTGCACATAAACTCCGGAATTCCAAACAGAGCCTGCTACCTGATCGCATCATCCATAGGACGAGACAAAACTGAAAAGATCTATTACCGTGTGCTTGAGGCCAGATACCTTAACCGTCAATCCCAGTTTACAGACATGCGTTTTGCTGCGTTAAGGTCAGCAGATGATCTTTTTGGAAGAAATTCTTTCGAATATGCCAGTGTAAAAAAGGCTTTTGATGAAGTAGGAATAATCGATTCCAATGACCCGCCGCAGGTAAACGGCAGAGAGTACATAGCGGCTGTAAAGTTGGATGATGCAAAAAGAATTTACCTGATAGATCCGCTTCCGGAGGGTGTTTCTCCAGCTGTACTCTCCAGCATCTCAGCAAACAGCATTTCAGGAAAGCCGATCAGTATTCCCGACAGCAGACAGCTTCTGTTTGTTGACAACAAGAACTGTATCAGAGGGGTGGATTTCAAAAGCGGCACCGAGAGGGTTATCAGCAATGACGGGGTGTGGTCGTCGATTGCAATGACCTCAGATGGTTCCAGGCTGGCAGCCACTACAAAGTGGGCCGATTCGTCTATCTACATATTCGATCTTGTAAATAACTCCAACAGTAAGGTTTATCATCTGTATAATCCACATGCCGGGGCAATCAGGAATTCTGTAATTTATGCCGATGTGCTTGACTGGGAGAAAGGTGGGCGGTTTCTGGCATTTGACTGTAAAAGCAAAACCGTTAATGGTAACGATACGGTACAGTACTGGAACATACTGTTTCTTGACATAGAAACAGGTGAAATTTTTCCGGTGTTCCCGGAACCGGCGCCGGGTGTCAACTACATGAATCCCTCTCTATCCAGAACAGGTTTAACCATGATGGTTTTTGATTATGCGGACATTGAAAACGGAATCATGGAGATCAGAACATCTGACTACGGCCGCAAAGTGACAGGGAGAATCGAACGTACCGGCAGAACACTGTCGTTTCCAAAATTTTCTTCATATGATTCATCGGTACTTTTTACAACCTATGTAAACGGTGACAACTCCTTGAGAAAAATTATGCTCGATTCCCAGAGGCTTAATCCCTCCGGACAATCAATAGAGATTGCCAGGGGTTTTATTCACCCGAACTGGTTTGTGTCTGATAACGTCCAGAGCAGCGGTTCAAGCGTGGTCAGCAGAACCAGGAAAAACGGCATCAGTAGCTTTTCTGTAAGCCGGCTTAAAGATGGTGCCTCGATCGAGTACGGTCTTTCAGGAAAATCACGCGTTGACTTGCATATAATCAGTTTAGATGGCAGGATGGTAGCTTCACTCTACAGCGGATTCAAAGATCAGGGCAGGCACAGCATGGTATGGACCCGCAGGGCCGGAAAAAAATCGATTGCAAACGGATTGTATTATTGCCGTCTTACTGTTAAAGAAGACAGGAAAAACTATTCTGAAGTACGTCCGGTACTGATACATTGATTTTATCAGACTGAAATTACTGCAGATTTTACAATATTCTAAAGGTTTATTTTATGCAGGACGATAAATAAGATGTATGATCTTCTGTTGAGTGGAGGAGAACATTTTCCAGGGATGGTATGTATGAATAAACAATGCGAATCACTTGGTATCCGCAAAGGCCAGTTTTTATGGATGGATCCGCTCTCGCGGGATTCCTACATAAAAAAACTGAAGAGTAGAATATCGGATGGTTACTACAATTCTGATAATATCCTGAGCAGGGTTGTTGATGAGCTGGCGTCAGTGATGGCTGAATCTGTTGACTCGGAATAGCGGGTGATGAGCCGTATCTGCTCTGTCGGGACACCAGGGTATGAGCGGGTCTCTATCTGCCCGATCCGACCTGAAGTGAGTTCACTCATTACCCATATATTTGTTTAGTTATGCCCGCCCTGCTTTACAAGCCTCAAACAGCACAATCAGTTGCTCTTGCAGCACCGTAACCCGGTCTGCGGTTTTGCTGAGCCGCCGACCCCGGGAGAGACTGTCTGGCACTTTGAATATGGCCCGCCCATAAGCATAGGCTCCGCCTTGTTTCCGGTTACCCATTCAAAGATATTACCTGTCATGTCATAACCACCGAATTTACTTACACAGTTATGCCTGCTGCCCGATGTCTCCACGGCTCTGGTGTCGGCATTGCATTTCTGTTCCTCAACGTTCCATCCATAGGGATAGGTGTAGCCCTCAAGGCCGCTGCATGCCCACTGCCATTCCTGTGCCGTACACAGGCGTTTGCCTTTCTGTTCGCAGTATTGCTTTGCCTGATCATATGAAACATTTCCCATCGGACGTGTGTCCTTGATATTAGGAAATTCATATCTGTCTACACAAACCTTGAAATAGGGCTTACCCTGTTTTCCGGGAGGCATATCGACCAGAAACATGTCATCGGGACAGAATAGCGGTTTAGCATATTTTTTTATCGGTTCATCAAAGCTGTCTGATGAATGCCGGGTTATTCTCTTGATGGTGGATCTGGATAGTTTCTCCTGCTTACCATCCGGGAGTTCTATGGTAACAGTCTGGGCGTCCTCTTTCCTGATTTTCCCCTCATATACTAAATCCGGTTGTGCCCTGCCCCAGTCATCGGTCTGGGGATTTTTAACAAAGACCGTGTCGAAGGGTCCCTGCATCTTCCTGACGGTATCTGGAGTCTTCTGTTCAGGAAGAATCATCAATTTATTGATTACATCACGGGAAAATGGAAGCCTTGATTTTTCAATAATAATCTGAAGCATTTCTGCATCAATTGAGAAAAGCCGGCCTTTAAAAACCGAACCATTTTTTATGGAAACCTCCAGTAGGGGATTTTCGGAAGATTTTTGCCGCAGCGCATCAAATGAAATTACTTGCGGGCTTTTTACAGGCGCCGGGGCCTGTTTTGCCTTCTTTACCTCAGGAAGCTCAAGAAGCTCATATCTTGATATTAGGGAGTGACGAAAGGCGTAAGGCTTTCCGTCTAAAGTTTCAAGTATAAGCGAGGTATCATCTTTGGATTCGACTATTCCCACCAGCTCATCGCCGGTAGTAAGGCTCATACGGTATTTTCCTTTCGCTACGATCTCTGAAAAGGACTGCCCCGAAGCCAGGGCTGGAGAGGTCACAACCGCAGCGACTTCTGAAGAGGCAGGCAGTGCAGCGTTTCCGCTCTGTTCCCACCATGAGTTCCAGGCGCTTTGATCATTGCCCAGTGAAATGCCTGTAATTTTTTCCAGAGCACAGGTAGCCATGTTCAGGGTAAGTGTAACGGTAATATTTACAATTGTACCGGCTGGCACATTGCCGGCCCGGGGATTATCATTTAAAAACTGCACATCGTGAACTGTTTCAATATACTGTTCACAGATGGATATGGAGTTATAGTCAAGGAAAGGGGAGGAGAGAAGGAACTTGTTTTTCTCAGTCATAATGTAGGTCTGAACCCAATCTTCAAAGAGTCCCTCGCCGGTATATTGAACATTGGACACTTCAGAAACATGAACCGCTTTAGGGAAATTCTGGATAAGTACGGGTACCGCAGGCATGGCTGCGTTTCCCATGTTGCCCAGCTTGATTGCAGCCAGATAGCAGCGGACCGCGTTTTCTTTGGGGGGTTGGGGAGAAATTTGATGACCTTTGCGGGTATAAAAGGAGTATGCCTCAGGGGAGTAGTAGGTGACAGGGCCGCTCTGGATATCTCCTATGAGTATTGAGAGTTGGTCCTGGGCAGAGGCAACTGCCAGAATAGATGATAGAACGGTTAAGAACTTGCGCATGATCACTCCTTCCCGGGTACTGGATAGCCCGACGTGGCTTATCCTGAAACTAATCTATAATCTAATAAAATAAAACGGGTACCCAGTAATGAGGCAATTATTAATAAACAGGAATAAAGAGCTTTTGGAAGAGGGTGTCCCCTCTTTCGCTCAAGCCCGTCGAGGACGCCGGTCTTGCGCTATCACCCCTTGTTGTCCACCTTTTGTGCAAGCAGGTAGGGTTATCACATTTGCAGACGTCTTTGCGGCCGCAGTAGCGAACTGGTGGTAGATTAAAACTTGTTGTAGCCTTGAAGAATTCAAGCATGAAGGATTTGGGTAAATAGGGAACCGTAACAAATTCACACGGATCGTCAGAGAAAGAGGCTTTCCCGCAGAGACTCGGAGACCACAGAGAGGAAAAATAGAGTTTGGAAAAACTGATGGGTGAGGGTATCTCCTCCTAACTTGCGACTTGTGACTTGCAACTTGCAACTTGTTAATTATATGCTTGTTCTGTCATAATTTTGACTGTATACTATAATTAGGTATATATCAGGAATTAGTCGCAATCAAATATTAAGTTCCTTCTTACCATGGATACTGCAACTCAGCGCAGAAAGCAGTAGTTTATGAACCATCAGCAGCAAAACCAGGGATTTACAATTGTAGAAGTACTCACCGTAGTGGTGATTCTTGGCTTAATTGCGGCTTTCACGATTCCGAGCATGATACCAATGGTCGAGAATCTGAAACTGCAAAGTGCAGCTAATGGCATCAGGCAAAAGTTACTGATGGTGAAAACCCGTGCGCTGGGCGACTCACGGATTCACTGTGGAGTTTTTTTTGATACAACGTCGAGACCGCAATCAGTATATGCTTTTATAGACAATGAAACAGCAGGCAACAAGGGGTCTTACGACGCAGGTGTTGACACCAGGTACATGGAACCATTTGAACTGGAGCCAACAGTTTCCCTGAAAATTACCGGGGCTGGAACGCACCGTTCGATCATCTTCCGTGGTGACGGCTCGACCACCGTTCATGGTATGCTGATTTCAGTGGAAACAAAGAACAACCGTAAAAAAAACATCTCGGTTCTTCCGGCGACCGGAAGAATCGCGGTAACTACTCCGTAGCAGGCAGGTAAGCATGAACGACAGCAGAATACCGGCAATAGAAGCGAAACCGCGAGGGCTGTGCACCCGTAGCGGAATCGCGTTGATGGAAATCATCCTCTTGCTGGTCATTATCGGCATCATCGGAACCAACACCATCATGCTCCAGCGTAAATCGTGGAAAAGCACCGGATCATCAAACCATATGCTCATTGCCGGACAGATGATCGAGCGGCAGATCGAATCGCTGCGTATGAAAGTGGCTGAGGATCCCGATAATAATTTCCCCCCTGCAGACAGTCAGGTCACTGAAAACGGTATTTCACTTTCCTGGGCACTCTCTTCGGTAAATAATATCGGAGGTGGACCGGTCATAACCCGCAACCATATCCGGCAGTGTGTGCTTACCGCCACCTGGGGTAGACAGCGTGGCGATACGCTTATGGTAACCACCTACATTGCGAAGGATTTCTGATGCGCCGGCCGAGCCACAATAAAAACTCGGGATTCACACTTGTCGAGCTGCTGGTGGCGTTTGGTCTCTCAGGGATTGTGCTTATCATTATTACCCGGCTCTTCTCGACAGCGATTTTTAGCAGCAATACTCAGGATATGCTCTCCGAAATGAACCAGAATGCCCGATATACCATCAGGATGCTGGGCGATGTACTCATGCAGGCCGGTGCCGATCTGCAGTCGATGTACACTGACATAGACCGTGATACGGTCATCATCCCCGACGGTAACGCCGCCGTTTGCAGCGGATTCTCCATCAAGATCAACCCGCGCAGTGGAATGCATATTATTCCCCAGAATAACAGCACGGCAATCTGCAGTCTTGAAGTACTTGACGCGCGTCGTTTCTTGCGGGCTAAAATGTTGCAGCTGATTCCGGGGGGAAAGTCGAATCTGCCGATCAAAATCTACACTCTTGATAAAATCGACACCGTCAAGAATTTCATCTATTTCCAACCCTGCGACTTGTTTGCCGCGGGTGACGCGATATGCTCCTTTGTAAAGAAAAGGTATTTTCTGAGCGGCACCAATCTCTGCATTGACAGTGCGAGCCTGGTGATTGCCGAGAACATTGATTCACTTGTGATTAAATTCCTCGACAAAGATGGTAATCAAACCTCAATTTGGACTGATATGCGTTCGGTGGACCTGCTGGTGCGGGCCAGAACCTTGCATCCCGACGCCAAATACAACGGGTATCCCGATCATTACCGTCGGGTGACGCTTACTTATCGGTTCAGGCTCAGAAACAAGGTGCAATAAAAGGCACAGGAGCTCAGCAATGATTTCAATCAGAAAAACTAATGATCGGGGCATGGTAACTGTCGTCACTTTGCTGGTACTTGCGGGCATCGTGGTGGTATCGGTAACAATGCTCATCACTTCCCGGATGAATGCGAGCTCGGCCCTGAACTATAAAAACAAGATCCAGACCTTCTATGCGGCCGATGGGGTAATCACTGGTATTGCGCAGGAGATGATCGACACCGCCGAGAACAATTATCTGGTAAATCAGATTCAGAATCAGGATATCGGAACCTGGCGTGACCCGGGAACGAATGGTTCCTACGGCTATAATGCGTTTACCAATACCGATTCGGTCAACGGTGCTGGCCTTGATATTGTGGGGCTTAAGGATGATTTTCACTACGCGTATCGAAAGATCGGACGTGACGCCGATATCATGGTGCAGGTGACCTCTCTTACAAACACCAGCTCCTCAGCAGTGGGGGGCATCATGATACGTCAGAATCTTACAGACAGTTCACGCTGCGTTTCTATACTATGGCCGTATCAATCGCCGCATAACATCATCTTCCGCTTCCGGTCCGTCGACGGGAAGGCGACCACTGATGATAGTACCAAATCACCGCGGCAACCGGGTGCCTGGATTCGTCTGAAGCGCAATGGCAACCAGTTTACAGGCTATCGTTCAGATGATGGTATCAGCTGGAACGTGGCAGGTAAGGTGAGTTTTCCGATGAGCGATTCGGTTTTTGCCGGTCTTGCAGTCTGCTCCAACAACGGATCCTCCATCTGTAAGGGTGTGTTCAGGAATCTCTCAGGGTTGGTACGTCGTTCCTATAGCGATTCAGTTTTTCTGACCACATCGGAAGATACATGGGTGAAATATACGGTTGAGGAACTGTCGCAGGGTGTCTTTAACATGATGGCCGAGGGATTTAAAAAGCGTCAGGATGGAACATTGATGCATGTTGCCGCACTTGATCAACTGATATCACGCCAACGAACAACCACGTTTCTGTCAGATGCGGTCGACAGTATCTACCTTCCGGTAACCTACTATGAATACAGGGCGGACCTCTCCAACCCCGAATTCAATATCACCTGGAGTAACCATATGCCGAGAATGGTGAGAACCACACTTGATAGTGACCGTAAACCGGTTCCCGCACCAGTCAATACGAATCTTCGCTCCTGCATACTCGCTCAGTTCGGCAATACCTGGTATAATCTCTCACGTTCGATGCGGAAGCTCAAAATAGATACGGTTGATTGGAAACACAGGGATTCCATCAGCGCATGTTTTACACAATATCTGCCCGGCAACAACGGGTGGTGGTTCAGCGACAGCTTGCATCTCTGGTTCCGTCCGAGCGACGCACCATTTGCCACATTCGATCCGCTTTCCGGAAAATGGAGCAACCTGAAAAAACGGCCTCTGGCCGGGGGAGGCACCGCTTCTAACGAATGGGTGGGACAATGGTATGATTCCACAAAACAGTACGCCACTATTGTCATCTACGATTCACTGAAATTCCGGGAGAAACCCCAGGGTTCGGGAGTATTTGTCTTCGGTGACAGCGTGTATGCGAACACTAAAGACACAATGTATTTTGTCAACCAGTGCAACGCAACCATCTTCGGGGTTAAGTCAACATACAAATTTATGCCGCTGAAAAACCGTGGTTTCGCGTATGATGCTGTCCGCGACTATTTGCCCGTTCCGGTCTGTGGACAGATTCAAAACTACGCGTTCACCATGGAGATGCACCGGAAATTTACTTACAAAAAGGGACAGGTATTCTCCTTTACAGGAGATGATGATGTGTGGGTTTTCATCAACAACCGTCTGGTTATAGATCTGGGCGGTATTCACCCGGCCCTGACAAAATCAGTCGATCTCGATACACTCGGCTTGACTGAAGGAACCGAGTACTGGTTCGATTTTTTCTTCTGCGAACGCGCCGTTACTGAATCGAATATGTACGTTACCACCAATTTGCTGATGTTTTCGCCACCGCAGCGGAGCGTGCGGAGTTGGCGCCGCGATTATGGGAATCTTGACTGATCGGACTTTTACTGTTAAGGTTTAAGAGCTTCTGTGAAGGGGGCGTTCCCGCATAAAGATTTTTTGGCAGTGGGCGTTCAGACTGTTTCAAAACCAAGGTAAGTTTTTGGGTGCCTGCCGAAGACGTCACCGGCCCTCCTTCCGGCTCGCCCTTAGGGGCTCGGTATGTCGTTTATATCGCTGAGCGTCAAAGCCCGCTCAGCTCTTGGAGCATACTGCACCTGGGTACAGTGCCCCTGCAGTCCGTCCTGGCGCACTTACTAACAGGCTTTTGAGGCACAACAGGCGGTTACCCTCCTTAACTTTCCATATTTTCTGAATATTGTAAATCGTACATGCAAAATACCACATAGCTTCTGCATTACTCTTCCCAATAGCTCTAAATTTGCGAAGTCCCGCGCCGTAGAACTGCCGGCAGACTATAATTATTGCAGCCATTCGGAATTAGAAAAGGGGAAATTTGATAACAGGAATGTGTAGATTAAGCATACGACGGCCCAGGAAAAATCTACACTTTGTACTCTTAACTTGTGACTTGCAACTTTCGACTTGTCTGAATTACTGAATTACGACAAGGACAATAATTATTCCAGGTTTTCGAATACTCTAATAGATACTATAGTGTCAGATTTAAAGTTTATCCTGAAAAAGGCCGAAATATAGAATAAGAAGGTTGAGGGAAAGACTGGAAAATCCTGCACTAGGGGGTAAATTATGATGCATCAAAGAGTGGATCCGTTTATTACGCTCGACGACCGCCCCGACAGGGATACCGTCATAGAGAAAGATGAAATAATCAGCCTTATTATAGACTTGGAGACTATGTCTACAGAGAGTTTCTATGAAAAGTACTTTTCTGATGAAGACAGGTCTTGACAAAAAAGGCTCAAAGTGATGTAATTGGTCGATCTTTATTCGAAAGATTACATTTTCTTAGGGCCTTTTTAGTCCATACTTCAGCGCATAAACAACTTCACAATTTGCCATCCCGAAAATAAGGGCTATGGCAGGACCCATAACCCCCGGATCTTTTAAGCTAACTTTACGGCTTTTCCTGCTTGTCCATGCTTTTCTCCGGAACCCGGTCTCTCATCTCTGCCACAGGATGTTTCCGGGCAGGATATCCCTTTTCAGAATCTTTACGTTCCGGTTCCTTTAATGGCGCAACATGTTCTCTTTCTGCTTCCGCCACCTTTTTTTCCCCCTGTTCCATTAAATCCGGCTCAGCCTGTGGACTCAACAGGTCTTCCTCTTTAATCTGAGCAGATCTTTTCCTCTGACTGCTGCTTTGTTCCATAACTCCTCCTAACCCCTGAACTGCCCCTCGTAACGGTCCTCCGGATGCCCTACAGCATCAAGGCCCGCTATTAAGATTACGATCTTAAATGCGTCAGCGCGCTGTAGGATTCTTTTTTTCGATATTTCTTCACGGTTCTGTTTTTGAACTTCGTTCAACTGGCAAACAGGAATCGTGGGGGGCATTACGTGTAGAGATGTCCGCCGGACATCTCTACGGGGAACCGTATGACAAACTGCCGACGACCTGTGAATCTTGTAACTTCATTTTTCTAATATCAATGCCCGGTAATCGAATTCTTTTAAGGAGGGTATCATTATGAAATTTCTACGTTGCAGAGATGTCGCGGAACGCAGCTGCAATTTTATTGCAGAGGGAGAACGTAAAGAAGAGGTTGAAAGAGAGCTGCTTGATCATACAATCAACAGGCATCCGGTGTTCTTTGACAGTCTTGATGTCGAGGACAGGGAGCATTTTTTAGAACAAATGGAAGCGATGATGCAGGATGAGAAGAAGGGGACGTAATGAGAATCCAATTTCATCTTTTAACCAGAAGTGAAAGAAGATTACCGGACGGATGCTTCGGTATGAGACCGGAGAACTGATCCGGGCAGGGAAGTGACGTGGACGGGAGCCGTTTACACCTTTTCCTTTTCCAGAACTTCACTGGCGAAAGCGTCGTAAGAGTTGTAAAGAAAGCCTTCAAATACCAGGTCGAATTTCAGAGTTTCAAAGATGTAGTTGATGTATTCGTTTGAGGAGATGATGTAGATGGCTCCACCCATTTTGCGGACCTTATTGAGGTTATAAACGAGTGCTCCGATTCCGCCGCTGCAGATAAAGGTGACTTCATCAAGGTTAAAGACAATATGACAGAGTCCTTCTGAGATTATCTGTTGCACCTCTTTATCGAGCAGTCTGGCACTTTCCCAGTCGATTCTGTCGGAGGGCTTAATTACTTTGAATTTACCGATTTGAGTAACAGAAAGTTCCACAGTATCTCCTTTCGCGAAATCACTGGATTTCCTCGTATTCCCCTTCACTTACATCGTGACCCGCAGGGTCAAAACGCTTTTGATCAGGAGCTGGTCCGGGTTTTACCTTTTTTACTCCCGGATGGAAGATCAATCTGGCGATATTCATGATAATCATCAGTATAATTACGAATTCAGCAATTCTAATTAACAATTATATAGTCCGGCTTTGAAAAATTAAATGTAAAATGATATATTTTTAATCTCTCTTTAAAATAGAGAGTATCACTGAATCGAATATAAAAATAATACCAGACCATATTCAATGATACACTACTTTTCTAAAAAGAACCAGGAGGAGCAGTGGGAGTAGATATCGCGCAGATTAATGAAAGGATTAAGGAAGAGAGCACATTTGTATCTCTCCTTAAAAGTGAAATGGCAAAGGTGATTGTGGGGCAGCCCAGAATGGTAGACAGGCTGCTGATCGGCCTTTTGACAAGAGGGCACATTCTTCTTGAGGGAGTACCCGGGCTGGCAAAAACTCTGGCTATCTCAACGCTTGCACAGGTCATAGATACCAATTTCAAGAGAATTCAGTTCACCCCCGACCTTCTTCCAGCCGACCTTATTGGAACGATGATCTACAACCAGAAGACCGGTGAATTCATCCCCAAAAAAGGGCCTTTATTTTCAAACATAATCCTGGCGGATGAAATTAACAGGGCTCCGGCAAAGGTTCAGAGTGCCCTGCTTGAGGCGATGCAGGAACGACAGGTCACTATCGGGGATGTAACTTACAAACTTGATGACCCGTTTCTTGTCCTGGCCACCCAGAATCCTATTGAACAGGAGGGAACTTATCCTCTTCCTGAGGCACAGGTCGACCGTTTTATGCTGAAGCTCAAAATCGTTTATCCTACCCGCGAAGAGGAGAAAGAGATTCTCGAGCGCATGGGGAAAGGGAGTATTCCCGAGGTCTCAAAAGTAATCAAAGTTGACAAGATCATCTCTGCACGCGACGCGGTAAATGAGATCTATATGGATCCAAAAGTTGAGGACTATATTATCAGTTTAGTTTTTGCAACACGTGAACCTCAGGCCGCCGGTCTGGCTGATCTCAAAGGACTCATCTCCTATGGAGCGTCACCGCGCGCCACCCTGTTTCTTACACGTGCTGCCCGGGCTCATGCTTTTATCCGGGGACGTGGATATGTGACTCCCGAAGATGTAAAATCTGTGGGTATGGATGTTCTGCGGCACAGAGTGATCACAACCTATGAAGCAGAAGCGGAGAATATTACCTCTGAGGATATCCTGCAGAAGGTTTTTGACAGCATTGAAGTGCCATAAACCTGGAAAGGGTGTATGCAAAGGACCCATCAGATTGTCTGTATTGCTTTTGTCGTGCTGCTCAGTTCATCACTGTATGGCCAGAGGCAGCTTATTTATGATCCGGAAAGAGGAATAATCTTTGATGATGAGCCCCGGGGAACTAGTGCCGTTTCCCAAGATCAGTCCTCTTCCGATCAAATTGCCGAAACACGTCCAAAGCGCAATTCCAACGACCTCCACTTCAACAGGAAGAAAGATCCTCCGGAACTCTATTTCCGATCGGGTCTGGAATACTTTAAAAACCGCGACTACAAAAGTGCTCTTAAGAACTTCTCCTATGCAGATTCTGTTACCGGTAAACCGCAGTATCTTCTCTGGAAAGGCAAAACTTTTCGCCAGCTTGGAGATACAGTAAAGATGCTTTCTATAATGGAAGAGATCTATAAGAAGCACCGAACCAGCGAAGTAGCCGATGATGCGCTGTTTGAGTTAGCTCTCTATTATCAGAGCAATGATGATTATGCAAAGGCAACTGAAGTTTATACCAGCCTTATCGAGCAGTTCCCGATGAGTACATCGTTTTCAACAGGCGAAGAGCTCAGAGAGGTGGCAAGGGAACAGCGAAGATTGATGAGAGCGGAAATAATGAACCTTTTGGGCGGACTTGGATTCATGGAGGATGAACTGACTGCCTCGATTAGTAAGTTCCAGAAAGCAAATCACCTCAAAGTTACAGGGACAGGCAATAAAGAAACCATTTCCGCAATTAGAAAAAATCATAAGGATATTTCCGACAAAGAAACAATAAAAGCTCAGGATGAGGCAATGACATTCAAATTTTCAAAATGGAATATCACAGCATTAGCCATGGCTGTCTTCAATATTCTGATGCTTTTTCTTATCAGCAGGAAAATCAAAAAGGGAAGACAGCACCTTGAAAACCTCAATGGTATTCTCAAAGACCTTGACATTAATAAACTATGATACCAAAAGAAGTACTTCAGAAGATCCGTCGAATCGAGATAAAGACCAAAAGGGTCGTTGACTCCATACTTTCAGGAGAATACCACAGTGCCTTTAAGGGTAAGGGGATGGAATTCTCGGAAGTCAGGAGCTACACCGAAGGTGATGACATCCGCAATATCGACTGGAATGTTACGGCCAGGATGGGTGAGCCCTATATAAAAAAACATACAGAGGAGCGTGAGCTTACTGTGATGCTGATGGTTGATGCATCAGCATCGGGAAGTTTCGGCACTGTAAACAAATTCAAGGGTGAAACCGCGGTTGAACTCTGCGCCCTCCTTGCGTTCTCTGCAATAAAGAATAATGACAGGGTCGGGCTGATCATATTTACTTCCGAGGTAGAGCTCTTCATTCCGCCAAAAAAAGGCAAAAACCACGTTCTCAATGTTATACGTCAGCTTCTCTACTTCAAGCCCAGGCAGCCCGGGACAAGTATCAGTGAGGCTGTAAAGTTTCTCAACCGTGTCCAGACAAAACGTGCTGTTGTGTTCCTTGTCTCCGATTTCTTCTCTCCCCCTTTTGACAGCGCACTGAGAATCGCCGCCCGAAAACACGACCTGATTGCGATAAGAGTCAATGATCCCAGAGAAAGCGTTTTCCCTGATGTGGGTCTCATAGAGCTGCAGGATGCTGAAAGCGGCAAAACTATCCTTGTTGACTCCGGAAGCAGACAGTTCAGGGAGTTCTTTTTGAAAGAAATGAAGGAAAAGCAGGATCTGATCAGTTCATCATTCAGAACAGTTGGTGTTGATGAAATAAAAGTTTCTACTGAAACTGAATATGTTGAGCCGCTTGTCCGCTTCTTTAAACGACGGGAAAGACTCCTTCGCACATGAAAAAAGTCAATGGTGTAAAACTGATCTGCAGTCACATAGAAGACTCTTTTGGGCAGGCAGTCCTCCTGCGCCGTGCAATTCACCGGAATCCCGAGCTCTCAGGCCAGGAGTTTGAAACCGCCGCCCTTATTCACAAATATCTTTCCGGAATCGGACTTAAGCCTGTTTATCACTTGAAAAAAACTGCGGTAATGGCTGCGATACGCAACGGCAGGGGACGGCACATTGTGCTCAGGGCCGACACCGATGCTCTTCCTATACTGGAGAAGACAGGGCTTCCGTACTCATCTCTCAGAGATGGTGTGATGCATGCCTGCGGACACGATATGCACACCGCGATTCTTCTTGGCGCAGCATCGGTACTGAATAAAACACGAGAGCTCTGGAAAGGAACAATAACTCTTCTGTTCCAGCCCTCTGAGGAAGTTGAACCGGGCGGGGCTTGGAGTCTGCTTAAAGCAGGAGTATTTCCCGATGATGTATCGGCGATCTTCGGCCTTCACGTAAGCACCGATCACAAGAGTGGAGAAGTAGGGCTGAGAGAAGGAACAGATTACGCCGGAATATGCACTTTCGATGTGACTGTCAAGGGTGCCGGCGCTCACGGAGCCACACCTGAGAAATCGGTTGATCCGATAGTGTGCACCGCGGCTCTGATTACATCACTTCAGACACTTATCAGCCGTGAAACAAGCCCGTTTACCCCTGCCACACTTAATATCGGAACAGTCCATGCCGGAACCCGCAGAAATATTATTCCTGATCATGCCGAGTTTCAGGGAACACTGAGAAGCCATTCAAAAGAGACACTTAAATATCTCTCAGGACGAATTGGTGAGATGATCCGTCAGACAGCATCATCTTTTCGTGCTGAAGCAGAAGTCACCTTTCAGGAATCTTACCCGCCAAGCTTTAACGATCCGGATATGACCGCCTGTTTCAGCAGCGCATTCTCCTCTCTCTACGGCTCTTCATCAGTGGTGCATAGACCCGATCCCACGATGCTTGCAGAGGATTTTGCATATTACCAGCAGAAAGTTCCAGGTCTTTACGTTCACCTTGGAGTCAGGCCCTCAGGCAGGAAATTCAATGGTTTCGGAATCCATTCGGCAAAATTTATACCCGATGAAGCTGCGATAAAGACGGGGATCGCGTCGCATATTACGTTTGCCACGAAGATGCTGGGACGTTAAGATGTTTCATGCTTGGTGAACCTCCGAACCTCTTAACCTCTGAACGCTGAACCTCTGAACGCTGAACGCAAAAAAAATACGGGAGTTGAACAATGCAACTCCCGTAAACCTGAATTATCATTTGTTTGCTAAAATTGTGTGAAGAATTCCCAGGTTTTTTTCTTGGTCCATGTTTTGGCGCCATCATCGCCGCCGCCGTCAACGTTACCCGGAGTGTGTCCGCCGTCAAAAGCACACCATTCAACCGGGTAGCCGCTTCTGCAACCTTCATATCTGGTACATGTATGTGTTCTGCTGCCGTTTGAGGGTTCAGGGGCATTCATTGCGGTGCAGCCATTATTTCTGACAAATCTGTCACGCAGCGACCGTCCGCCGCCGATACCGCATGTTGGATCGCTTACCCCATGGATTCCAAGGTATGCGATTGGATCATTGCCGCCATCACAACCGCTGAGCTGCGCACCGGAGTAGACAGCAACCGCGCGGAAAACCTTTGCACGGGAACAGGCAATTGAATAACTCATGCCTCCACCATAGCTGAAACCCAACGCAAAAATCCGTGTAGTGTCGATACAGAGATCACTTTTTATCCGTTTGAGCATTTCGTCTACAAATGCGAGGTCACGTCCGTTGCTGTTTGCCCAGCCGGCGTTGAGACCGTCAGGTGCTACAAAGATCATCTGATTGTTGGTACTCTTGTCCGCCTGCTCCCGGAGTCCGTAGTAGGACCATGTGTAACCGCTGGTTCCGCCGCCGTCAACCTCGTTCATGTTCCCACCGTTCCAATGGAATGCGAAAACCAGCGGATAGGGATGGGTGTTGTTGTAATTTTCAGGAATTCTGATCATGAAATTACGTGTCTGGCCATTGACCTGAACCGATTGCCTGCCGCTTTTAAGAGTCGGATTTTTACCACATCCACTGCTGCGCCCAACGCCGGTCGCGGTATCAAGAACGATATTGAGATTCTGAAGTTCGTAAGAGGTGATCGCCACGGATCCGGTGGTGTAATTGTCGGCCGTAACCCTGAGGGTATCATCGATAGCCGTTATTTTAGCGAGGCTGGCACCCTGTGATAAGGATTTTGAGCGGGACTGGTTCACCGAGTAACTGTTCATCAATGGGATATGGCGGATCAGGAATTTCTCATTTCCGATTGCAACTCTGATTATGAGCAGAGATGTCCGGAAATTCCTGTCGATATTATAACTGTAGAATCCTCCCGGCACTTTTGATGAGACCTCTTTAGCAAGTAATTTACCTTTAACATCAAAAACTTCGATCTTTACCGGCATGGCATCAGGAAGGCTCAGCCGCAGCTGTCCATTTTCCACGGTAATTGCCTGACTTTTAGGCAAAAACGCAAGTGAGGAGACCGCAACGGAATTTTTAGTAATAGAGTAACTTCCGTCATTTGTGGACGTATCCTTCGAGCCTTCATTGACAAGGCTTACAACGGCACCGGCTATGGGGTATCCTGCCCGGTTCAATACTTTACCGCTCAGGTTGATCGTTGTTTGAGCGCTGGTGGTCAGGATGATTGCAAAGAGACAGAGTGTTAAACGTTTAAACATACTGTAATACCCTCCAGGTCTGTGTGTCCAAATATCTGGTTCGGTTTCTGTGCCGGGGATTGGCCAACTGATAATTGCTTAACAAATGCAAGATTGGGGCGATCCCATACATTATAATATAAGGAGCTGTATTGTGCCGAATGCGGATTTGGCGACAGCGATAAAATAAAGTGTTCCAGAAACCGGAACAGTCTTGTGACTTTCCGGGGCACTGAAGTTTTCTCAGGAACGCGATTAGATTTCGGGGTATAGAATTACTTCTGCCTGTGCATAAAGGTTTTCACAAATCGCAGATGTTCCACAGGTGTGGTGCACCTGCGATTTGTTCAACTCTTCAGCTCAGGCATTAATTCCCGATGATGATCCTGGCGGGAGCACCATTTGAGGGGGTGACAATATAAATGCCTGCATTCTTTGGAGAAGGTGCAGAAATGCTGGAATTTAATGCACTGGCAGACAACTTTCTGCCGCGGATATCGTAAACGGTATTCTTGTCGGCAACCTTTCGCAGGGTCTGCACGGGTCGGGGAGCTTTGGTGTTAACGGCCGGTGTAAAGACTTCTTCAAGACTCCAGCTTTCGCGAAAACGTAACTGCAATGCACCTGTAGGACTGAACTCTATGGGAAGGAAAACATATTGTGAATTCTTGTTGCCATAGCCGTTCCAGCGGTCACCCATGTAGATATAGGCATCGATGTATCCGGGAACCTTGAAAATGAAGCAGGATTGGGAGTTGAATGTGTTATGATTAATATCATTTATACAGGGGTCGCCTTTGTTCTGATATGTTCCGTTTACTCGTGGTGACATATACCATGTAGCCCGGCCTGGATTCCACCCAAGGCAGGGGCTGGTGATCATATAGTAGTTCCCCTTATATTTACACACTCCGGGACCTTCACAATGGGTATTCAGATCTACATCGTTGGTAGTTATGTCGGTATAATCTTCGGTCAGTTCTACCATCCTGATCGTGAGATTTGTCTGATCAGCGGAATAGATGATATAGGTTTTTCCTGTGGTGTCGGTGAACATTCATATCCCGTGACTGATGACCGTTCGGGAGAAAGTGCTTGAGCATGGTGAACTGGCCGGTTGCGCTGTCGGCTGTGGCGACAGCCAGGTGGGCAAGAGTATAGGTGCTGTTATCGTAATGAAACCACATGACATATTTATCGATTGAAGGGCTGTAGATCACCTTGGGGCGCTCGCAGACCTGAATAACCCCTTTCTGCAGGACAATACCCTCTTTGGTCCAGGTATAGAGATCCGATGAGGAATAACAGGCGACTCCGGCCGGGTTTGCATAATGTTCCCCGTACCAGAAAAACCTGTTTTTCTCCTGGGAATAGATGATGTTTCCACCATGGCAGTCGATATGTACCCCGTCATCGGCAAGCCATACGGTCCCGGGTTTTATAGATGTATAGTTTGTCTGTGACTGTGATGCCGGTGCGTGGAAGATTACTGCTGTTAAAAACATCAATGAAGTTGTTAAAAAACATTCCCTTTTTCCCATTTCTGATCCCCTGTCTTTCTTGCATGCAGTTCTTTCTTATGGTTTGTCATGCTGATAGTGAATTTAAATTAAAAGCGGTTCAATGTCTAATCCTATACCCGTTCAGGGTTCAGCGTTCAGGGTTCAGCGTTCAGGGTTCAGCGTTCAGGGTTCAGCGTTCAGGGTTCAGCGTTCAGGGTTCAGCGTTCAGCGTTCAACGTTCAACGTTCAACGTTCAGCGTTCAACGTTCAGCGTTCAACGTTCGCCAAGAATGAATTTCCTATACCATATGGGCCACGTTCTCTTAACTCTTAACTATGAACTCTTAACTTCTTAACCTCTGAACCTCCCTTGACTTTCACTTGTCTGGATATTTATTTCTACTGCATAAACCTCTTTTCTACCGGACCTGTATCTTTTGACAAAAGGAGAATCAGCGATGAAGCAGCTTTTATCGACAACATCAGGAAGGCTCGGGATCTGCTGGATTCTGATAGTGTCAAGTTGTACATTTGGTTTGACGATTGAGCCTGATTCGGTCTCTGCAAAGCCCGGCCGGTTCGATTTCAAGAAGTTGACAACGATCTCCTTGAAAAACCTGAGCGGCAGTACAATCGTTGTTGATTCTATTTATATCCGTTTTCAAAACGGCGATTCATCTGATTTTAGAATGGGTTCTGATTGTCAAACATCGAAATATATGGAGTGCCTTTACAATGGATGGTTGTATGGATATAGTATGAAGAGTTTAAGATACCTGCACGACAGCCTGTATGTTCTGCAGGACTCTGCCGGCAATGTCTCATCAGTTTCAATTGTTCCGGATGGTTCAGTGGATTTTGATATCTATCCGATTGTAAATTGCCCTTTCTGCGCCAGAATGCCATTACTCCCCAAAACAACAGAGTATCTGTATATATTTCACACTCTTTCCGGTGGATATGATACACTGTTTTTTTACATTGACGATCAAACATATGTAAAAAGGAACAGGATACAGAACCGTCAAAAAAGACATGAAGCTGATAAAGAGGAAATGTTCGATCTGACAGGAAGACCGATTAATATGAGAGTAAGATATCCGCAGGGAGTAGTAATCGCAAGGAGTAAAGGTGAGGACAAAAACTGCCGGAAAGTTATAAAACTCCCTTGTGACCAGTAAATTGGAAGAACTGATCTGTTCTGCCTGAAAATGAACCCCTTCGCTTTCTGCATAAGGCCCTACGATTAATTATTTTAAGAATACTCCTGGCAACTTCCAAAAAAATCCATAAGTACTGTTTTTCATGGATAACAGGAGGGGTGAGCAGTTTGATCAAATCAGGGTCTGGACATCGGCGAAATACCGGGTGTATAGCCGCAGCTTTCAGGATTTCACCACAGAAGAGAGAAATAGAAAGGAAAAATCCATAAATGGCAACAGAAGAGCAGTTGGATTACGGTTCATCATTTGAAGCGACTCTTGAGAGAAGTAAAAAACTTGAACAGGATCTTCAAAAGCAACCCGGAAAATATAAGGTTCTTACAGGCGACAGGCCGACTGGAAGACTCCATATAGGTCACCTTTTCGGCTCGGTTCAGAACAGGGTACGTCTTCACAGGATCGGTGTACCCACGTTTATAGTTATCGCCGATTATCAGGTCCTTACAGACAGAGATACATTCGATAAAATCTCCGAAAACATCAGGCAGTTGACTATCGATTACATGGCCGCAGGCATAGATGCAAATGACGGGAAGACATTTATCTTTCCGCACAGTCATGTGCCGGAACTGAACCAGCTTCTTCTTCCGTTTCTTACTCTTGTTACAAACGCAGAACTTGACAGAAACCCTACAGTTAAAGAGGAAATACTCGCATCGGGCCAGAAACGGATCAATGCAGGCATGTACACTTACCCGGTTCATCAGGCCGCAGATATTCTTTTCTGCAAGGGTACGGTTGTACCGGTGGGCAAGGACCAGCTCCCGCACCTTGAACTGACAAGAACAATCGCCAGACGTTTCAATGACAGATTTGCAGGCAATAAGCCGGTATTCCCTGAACCGCAGCCTCTTCTCAGTGAAGCCCCAGTGATACTGGGTCTGGATGGCTCACAGAAGATGAGCAAGAGCAGGAACAATGCAATAATGCTGAGTGCTGATGAGGATGAGACTGCAAAATTGATCAAGAAGGCAAAGACTGATTCTGAAAGAAATATCACCTTCGATCCGGTAAAGCGGCCCGAGGTTTCAAATCTTCTGCTCCTGGTTTCTCTGGCAACAGGAAGAAAACCGGCAGAAATAGCTGAAGAGATCGGAGACGGCGGTTCGGGGAAATTGAAGCAGGTACTGACTGATTCGATAAATGAATACCTTCGCCCTCTCAGAGCCCGGAGAAAGGAACTGGAACAGAATATCGATTTTGTCCGCGAAACCCTTCGTGCCGGAGTCAGAGCCGCAAGAGAAGAGGCTGTGAAAACGCTTGACGAAGTACGGGAAGTTATGAACATGACGATATGAGAGAACTTGCAAATGTCAGGTTCACATGTAATTTAATTTGCAGATGAATTACTCTACGTACTTATTCTCACCCGTGATAATTATATCCAGGAACTGCTCCGGATCTTCAGCTTCAAGGAGCTTTTCCCGGATATCTTCGTACGACATGATTCTGGATAGTGAAGAGAGAATCTGAGTGTGTTCGGTTGAGGTGCTTGTCGGGGAAACCATCATGAATATCAGATGCACCGGCTGCTCGTCAATAGCATCAAACTCGATTCCCGTCTTCGAACGTGCCGCGACCATGTAAAGACGGTCGATACCCGTAAGGCGTGCGTGTGGAATCGCTATACCATATCCAATTCCTGTAGACATATCCGATTCCCGCTCGAGAATCTTCTGCGCTATTACATCGCCCTCCGGCAGCCCGTGAAGAGTCGCCAGAAAGTGCGCCATTGAGGAAAGCACCTTTGACTTATCGGTGTCGTTTAATTCGATCAGTATGGCGTTTCTCTGTAGAAGATCCTGAACTTTCACATTATTCCTTTGTTTCAGTAATGGAACTGCGGGTACGGTTACGACGGGTGGCCACAAAAATCCTGCCGATCACGTACAATGCAAAACCGGCGATTGTCACACCGAAAGCAACCTGTGGCACATAGCTGCCCGAATAACGTGTTCTCCAGTACACCAGTACTCCCGCTACAGCAAGCGCAAACCCGCTCATCATCAGCACAAAGCCGTGCTCGGAGATCCATGCTATAATTTTTTTCAAGGTAAAACTCCTCGTTTCAGGAGACCCGTTTTTTTAGTATCAGATAAAATGGTTTCTGACCGCATCAGATTCAAACTTTCACGCCTGCCCTCAAGAGGTCCTCTCCGGCTTGGTGCTCCACAGAAGAGCCGGGTTGATCAGCTTCTCCCATGAATCCTGAGGTATGGAACCAAGCCTGCTGAAAATAGTACGCGCCGTAGAAGCATCGGTAACAGCAATCTTTACCTCAAGACGATTCTTTTCAAATGCCTCTGAGGGCTGGAAATTCACCATGGAGGAATCAGGGTTTATTTCCGCTGCCAGACTGCTCCAAACCCGTTTTGCCTCCGCCAGTTTGGGAAAACGCAGAACAAAAAAATAATCCCTTATCTTCTGAATCTTCTGGGGATCATTAAGCTTCCCCCCGATAATTTTTTGCAGCTCCTCTGCGTTTAAAATGTCTCTTACAGGCTTTCTGAGTCGAAATGAGAGTTCAGGAAGCCACTCTAAAAGTTCACGCTGTGTCTGACGGGAAAAAGACAGCCTGCTAAAAAGCTCTATCACCCCGCGCTGATCATCAGGGTCCAGATCAACGATGTCGGCGGAAACAGAAAAATCGGCATGCCCGCTGTCGATAAGGGAGATAAGTTCCGGTGGTGCCCCAAGAAGCTTCTCAAGGCAGAATCGCTCTCTGCTCTCAATCCCTATAGGCTGGAGCCTCAAACTGTACTCATCGGGATCGAGATTTTCTTTAAGCCACCTGGTAAAGATGAGTTTTTCCCTGAACCGCAGCGGCCTCCCGGTGTTAAGGGAGATTCTCAGCAGTCCGGCGCAGAGAGGATCATCAACGGAATCGGCAACACAACAGAAGCACTCGTTTGTGCCGCTCTCTTTTATGGCAAGGAACCTTTTACAGCCATCGATTATGGTAAAAGAGTTTCCGGATCTGTAAACGATCAGCGGAGTAAACAGATCTATCTTCTCCTGCAAGCTGAAACAGGCAGAATCGAAGAGACCATGGGGGATCTTCAGCAGATTGAGGCTTATCTTTTCCAGTGAAAGATCACTCTGACCAGGCTTTGACAACTGACTGAAACCGCTCATAGATTTCCAGATTTCCTCTCTTGAGATATCCATTAGCCACGATTTGGGCTTTTTTAACGAGTGTTTTTCTGGCAAGCTCCCGCTGTTTTTCACTGAGCTCTTCATGTGTCAGGAGCCGGAGCAGACTTTTTATCCTGAACCGGTCCAGGCCCATCACGCTCGATGAAAGCTGGTCCGGGTGCCCGCCGTAGCGGTATAGAAGATACTCATTGACCAGGCCCACAGGATACCTGCAGCTGATACGGAGCCACAGATCGTAGTCCTCACAGGCCGGAAGCGACTCGTCGAATCTTCCGCACTCCTCAAAAAGTGATCGCTGCATCATAACCGAAGAGGGTGTAATCATGCACCGGTCCAGACTCGCCTCAAACAGGTCCCCTGCCGATTTTTCGTGCGTAGATGGCGGATTTACCCGTTTACCGTTCCTTATCCAGATCTCTTTTGACTGCAGGATCCTGAAATCCGGGTTTGATTTTGTCCACCTGGCCTGTTTCTCCAGTTTCCTGGGCATCCAGAGGTCATCGGAATCAAGAAAACAGATCCACTCACCGCCCGAGAGCTCTACACCCCTGTTTCGTGCCCTGGAAACCCCTCCGTTTTCCTCTAATCTCAGGAATTTAACTCCGGGCTCCCTAAGCTCATCCAACCCCTCCACCCCGTCAGTGGAGCCGTCATCAACCACGATGAGCTCATAATCTTTAAATGTCTGTTTGAGCACCGATTGAATTGCCCGGCGCAGCAGTTCTCTGCGGTTAAAGACTGGAATTACAACGGATAGAAAGGGCATAATGAGTAATGAAATAAATAGTTTAAGGTGCAAGGGTTAAGGAATAAAAATAGGTGAGGACTGCAGGGATGGGAAACAGTCGTAAAAATTGGTCATTAATAAAGATAAAAGATCTTTTGGAATGGGGCGTTCCCGCAAATACAAGTAATAAACAAGGATAAAGAATTTCTGGAAGAGGGTGCCCCCCAATATAATTAAAAAACAAGGATAAAGATTTTCTGGAAGAGGGTGTCCCCTCTTTCGCTCCAGCCCGCCGAGGACGCCGGTCTTCCGCTATCACCCCTTGTTGTCCACCAGTTGCAAAGGCAGGTAAGTTCATCGCATTTGCAAACATCTTTGCAGCCGCACAGGCGAACTGGTGGTAGATTAAAACTTATTATAGCCTTGAAGAATTCAAGCATGCAGGATTCGGGTAAATAAGGATATTTTTTTTAAGGCAAGTATTTTTGTAAATGGGATCTGTGTGGCACGGTCGCCCTCGACTGTGTCATATCCGGCTCCTAATCCGAGGCCTGACCGTAAGGGAGGGCTTCTTCACACACCGGACTTATCATCCTGAAATAGTATGCATTTTAAGCGTTCAGCGTTCAGCGTTCAGAGGTTCAAGAGGTTCAAGAGGTTCAAGAGGTGCCGGGACCAGTGGTTGTTCCTGATATGTAACTTTGTTTCAGGAGAGACGTCCTGCCGGACGTCTCTACAGGAACGTGATTTACGTTTTTTCATTGCATGCTTGAATTCTTCCAGGCTACAACCCATTTTAATCTACCTACAGTTCATCAGTGCGGCCGCAAAGACGTATGCAAATGTGATGAAATTACCTGCCTGTATAAAAGGTGGACAACACGGGGTGATAGCGGAAGACCGGCGTCTTCAACGGGCTGTAGCGCAAGAGGGGACGCCATCATCCAAAAAATCTTACTGAAAATTGCCGAAAGGGATAGAGATGGTTTCCTGCTTTCGCAGGAATGACGGAACGTGGCGGTATGTGTGGTAGAAGGTCCTGGTGCGTATTGTTTCTTAGACCCCCTCCTTGATAGTCGGGGCTCCGATTGTCGTTACAGCTTACCTTTAAGGACTCATTGTGATATATCCGGATCCCATTCCGAGGCCTGATCGTAAGGGTAGGCTTCTTCAATACTCCGCTTATCATCATGAAACAGCATGCATCCCATGCCTGGACCACAGCTTTTTCCTAGTATGTACCGAAATTGCCAAAACTGCCTGTAGCTTAAACTGTTAGGGCCTCTCGGAGTATACAAGGACTTAGGAAAAATGTCCCCCTTGTATCTCTTATCTCTTGACTTGTGACTTGTGACTTGTGACTTTCGACTTGTGACTTTCGACTTGTTTTAATTCTTAATAACCACTTCCGCTATAACCGGGAAATGATCTGAAGGAAAGCGTCCGTTAAATGATGAGCGGATAATATGGGCAGAGCTGACCCGGGAGGTGGAATCTGCGAAAATGAAGTCGATTTTCGGGCCGTATCGATATCCCATGAAAAGATTAAATGTCCCGCCGGATGCCTTGGGATGAATTAAGCGGAAAGTATCGGACATTGGAAACGGGCACATCTGTCCCTGCTCCCCGGGAAGCTCTCCTTTAAAGTATCGAATCAGCGGGTTTCTCTCATTAACATTGAAATCACCTGTCACCAGCACGGGCAATTTGTGTTTTCGGTTTGTGATCCGCTCAAGAAGCATTTCGATGCTCTTTTTTCGGGATTTATGGGATCTGTGGTCAAGGTGAACATTGTAGAGGTAGAATTTGAGCCCCGTTTGTTTGTCGGAAAAAAGGGCCCAGGTACAGATCCTTGGGTGATGGCTTTCCCAGGTGCGTGTTCCGGGGACATGCGGATTGTCGGAAAACCAGAATGTGCCGGAATCGTTAACTTTGAATTTCCTGGTGTTGTAGAGGATAGCCGCATATTCACCAGACTGCATCCCGTCTTCACGCCCGACCCCGATCTCACCGTAATGATCCAGATCATCCCTTATCTCATCGAGCTGAAATCTAAGCGCCTCCTGGGTGCCGATAATATCGGGCTGATGAGCCCTGAAGAGGTCCCTGACAATGGGACGGCGGTATTTCCAGCTGTTTTTACCGTCTCTGGCGGTGCCATAGCGGACATTGAAACTCATTACTTGCAGGTTCAGATCAGATTCCAGTGGGTAGAGAGTCTGTGGAGCAACCATTGAAAGGATCATAAATGTCAGTAATACCGACTTTAGCCTGGATACCCCCTGATTCATAAGAGTAAGAATCCGTACAAAACGGAATAAAATTGCGAAAAAATCGATTTTGCACTTGAGAAAATGGTGTAATAATTGGAAAATCAGGTAATATCCTGCTAATACCGGCAGATGCATATCAGCAGCCCGAAATTTTTCATAAGCAAAGATTTATGTTGGAAATTCGGGCCATGGGACCTATTTTATAACGTCCTTTTCCGAAAGAAAAAATGTGAGTAAACCAATAATGCCGGCTGCAGAGGAGGGAAGCCTTGCTCTTTATCTTAAAGAGATCGGCAAGCTCCAGCCGCTTAGCTCTGAAAGAGAAGCACACCTTGCAGCACGTATACGCAAAGGCGATCGGGAAGCTTTAGATCTGCTGGTGAAGGCGAATCTGCGCTTCGTTGTCAGTGTGGCCAGAAACTATCAAAATCAGGGACTGTCTCTGTGTGATCTGATAAATGAGGGAAATGTCGGTCTTGTGAGGGCCGCTCATCGTTTTGATGAGAAAAAGAATTTCCGGTTCATTTCCTATGCAGTCTGGTGGGTTCGTCAGGCGATACTTCAGTCGCTGGCGGAACAGTCCCGTATCATGAGGCTTCCGCTTAACCGGGCCGGTGCGATTCACAAAATCTCCAGAACACAGATCGAACTTGAGCAGCGCTACAGCCGTGCTCCTGACATAAGCGAAATTGCCAATGAACTGAAGATCTCTGAGGATGCGGTACAGGAAACAATAAATATCTCCACAAGCCATATCTCTCTGGATGCCCCGCTTAAGGACACCGAGGGGTCTACGCTCCTGGACATGGTTCATCGCTTCGGAGATCAGAGCCCTGATGAAGGGATACATGCGATTTCTCTTCACGATGAGATCCGCAGACTGCTTGACACCCTGACAGAGAGGGAGAGCGAGATCCTGAAACTATATTTTGGAATAGATAATGAAGCTGCTTTTACTCTGGATGAGATCGGGCGGAGGTTCAACATAACCCGTGAGAGGGTGCGTCAGATAAAATCCAAAGCTCTTGACAGGCTTAAAAGCGCTTCCTGTGTGAAATCACTCCAGGCATTTCGTGATTGAGGTGTAAAATGAGATATCTGCTGTTTTTATCTCTGCTTGTTTTCTCCTGCGGTAAACCAGTCCTGGTTGATACCTCCAAGCTGCCCGACACCTACCAGTGCAATTACATGAAGGATGTATGTAAAGAAACGGAGGAGTTTGAGGGCCGCTACTCCAGGATGAGCGCTGAGGAGCAGGAAGAGTTCAAAAACGTGCTGCAGACCTACAGAAGTCAGTGTAGCGACGCGCTCGAGCTGTGCAGGAAATCGAAGTAGGACAGAACCGGATACCGCAGGTAAATCCGCGACATTTAAACAACTGTTTTATCAATTTGCAGCAGTCACTCACATTGAGTTAATCGAAGTGTGAGCGGCGGTGAGATACACCCTATCCCCCTGATGATCAAAAGACCGCCTCTACTCTGGAGGTATGCTCCTGACCCGCTTCAATCTCTTCAACCATAATCTCAAAAGTAATCTCATCTGAGGAATACTCCCGGCCTTTAAGGTCCTGTATCAGCGAGGCAACGTAATCTTTTGTAAAGTCATCGGGAACTGACGGAATCCTCCGGCTCTGGTCCTCTATGGCATTAAGCACTTCTCTGACAGGCGTGCGGGAAAAGTCTCTTGCAGGTACAAATGAATCACCCCGGCTTCCTATGCTGTGAAGGAAGCCCTCGTGAATGAGCCATCTGAGCATGCCAAGAGCCTGTGGCTCTGTCAATTCGTAAGTGGTAATGAAATGGCTCAGCACCACAGGTTTTCTCTTTCTTATGAAAGCGGCAACACAATCAAAAACCATCCGGAATGTGATATAAGTTTTATAGTCTCCCACTCGCCTGTCCCAGCGGCGCTTGGCTCTGAGCAGGGGGCGGTAGTTCTGATGAACAAATGCGATCTGTACTCCGAAAAGAACAATGAGAGAAACAAGAAAAAGTGAAAAGAGAAACAGGGGAATTATACCAAGAGTCCCGTAGATTATTTCTGTCTGCATAGAGAAGCGCACATAGGTACCAAACAATTTTCTTTCGAGTTCAAAGAGTATTCCAGCTGTCAATCCGCCAAGTAATGCAGATTTAAAGCGCACTCTTGTATTGGGGACAAACCAGATCAGAGATGTAAAAGCAAGAACCATCAGCAAAAATGGAAGCAGGTCCAGAATAGCAAGGCCCCCCTCGACAAGATCTAAACGCAGACTTCTGCGCACCTGAAAAGATGCCAGGAAAAGTACCGGGCTGTAAACCATAGCCATGGTATAGGTCCGCAGTCGAACGAAAAATGATCGGGAACGGGCCTCTTTCCATATCGTGTTAATGGATTCCTCGACAGTCCCGAAGAGACCCACTGTCACGATAACAAGTGTTATCACTCCCAGACCTCGCAGCTTCCGTGCGTTAGTAAAGAAGGTGCCCAGATAATCCAGAACAGTCTGCGGCGCGAATGGAAGCCAGAAAGAGAAGAAACGCTGGACCTGACCGGAATCTACCTCTACAATACTGGCAAACATGAATGCCGCTGAGGCAACCAGTGGAATGAGTGTAAAGAGGAGCGCGAAAGCCATCGCCGAACCTCTGGTGAAGCAGTGATTCAGCATGTATTCAGAAAAAACAACCCTGAAGAAAGTCAGAAAATTAAGGATCGTATAGGTGAATCTGCTCCTGGTTTTCTTCAGATAATCCAGGGCCTCACCGGGGTTGTATTTGAATTCGTTGAAGAACTTTCTGCTTAGTATTTTCATGATTTATTAATGATACAATGATTTTTTAAATAGTAAAGTCAGATGGCCGGGGTAAGAGGAAAATCCAGTTCTTGTTTACAGGTTAATTACCGGGCTGTGACTGCCGTGAGGCACCTGTATCCTGTCACCCCTCACTACTACCTGAAATAGCCGACTCCCGCCTCAAATATTTTCTGGTCTTTTTCACCGTAGATATTTAAACCGACATGTTCACCCTTACGTTCGGAGTGACCCATTTTTCCCAGCACCCGTCCATCGGGACTGGTGATACCCTCGATTGCGAAAGATGAACCGTTAGGGTTGCTCTCATAACTTCCGCTGTTTCCATTACAATCGACGTACTGTGTTGCGACCTGGCCGTTGCGGAAAAGAGACTCAGTGACAGACTCAGCAGCGATAAATCTTCCCTCGCCATGGGAGATGGGGATAACGTGGACATCCCCGGCAGTAACATTTGAAAACCAGGGGGATTTTACGGAAACCACCCGGGTGTATGCCATATGTGAGATATGCCTGCCGATTGTGTTGAATGTCAATGTGGGGCTGTCCTCTTTCATATCAATAATATGGCCGTAGGGGACGAGTCCAAGCTTTATGAGGGCCTGGAACCCGTTGCAGATCCCGAGCATCAGCCCGTCACGCTTGTAAAGAAGGTTGTGTACCGCGTCTTTTATGTGCGGATTGCGGAAAAACGCGGCGATAAACTTCCCCGAGCCGTCCGGCTCATCACCTGCGCTGAATCCTCCGGGAATCATCACGATCTGTGCCGCATTCACCTTCTTTACCATCGTCTCAATCGATTCCTCTATATCTGATGAACTGAGGTTTTTTGCCACAAAAACATCACACTCGGCACCAGCCTTCTCAAAGGCCCTTGCAGAATCGTACTCGCAGTTTGTTCCAGGGAAAACAGGTATAAGTACCCGCGGTTTTGCTATCTTTACAGATGCTTTCCCTGTGTTTCTCTGAGTGTAAAGCTCTGCGGAATCTGTTCTACTGAAAGCGGCACGGCTGGGGAAAACTCTCTCAAGCGGCTCTTCCCAGCTCTTAATAAGCTCATCGACAGGAAGCCCGGTTCCGTTGACCTTTATGAACTGTTCCGCGATAGTGGTTCCCAGCACTCTGCATCTTATGCCATCGAATAAAGAGGCAAAGTCTACGCCATTGTCAATCTCAAGGACAATAGAACCAGGATCGGCTTGAAAAAGTTCACCTGAAGTAAACTCACCCTCGAAGGAAAAACCGATCCTGTTGCCGAAGCTCATTTTGCTGATTGCTTCAGCAATACCACCACTCCTGACCGTGTGTGCAGACAGCACAAGCCCGTCCTTTATGGCTTTGTAAACGGCGCTGTAACATTTATCAATAGCTTCCGGATCAGGCATGCCGTTTTTATCTCGGGTGAATCCCACCAGTACTACCTTTGAGCCTGTTTTCTTGAACTCCGGTGAAATCACACAGCTTACATCGATGGGGGCAAGCGCGAATGCAACCAGCGTAGGGGGCACGTTGAGATCCTTGAAAGTACCTGACATGCTGTCTTTCCCGCCGATAGCAGCAATCTTCAGCGCTGTCTGGGCGAAATGAGCCCCCAGAAGCGCCGCAAAGGGCTTGCCCCATTTTACGGGATCGTTCCCTGTTTTTTCAAAGTATTCCTGGAGTGTGAGGCGGATACGGTGATGATCCCCGCCGGATGCAACGACTTTGGCAACGGCCTCTATCACCGCGTAAAACGCGCCATGGAACGGACTCCATCTGGCCAGAGATGGATTATAGCCGTAGCTCATGACAGTTCCTGCATTTGTCGAGCCTTCAAGCAGTGGAAGCCTGGCCACCATGCTCTGGGCAGGTGTGCTCTGGTATTTTCCTCCAAAAGGAAGTATGATGCTTCCGGCTCCTATCGTGCTGTCAAACCGCTCCACCAGCCCTTTCTGGCTGCAGATGTTAAGGTCGGAAAGCATCCCGTTCCAGGCTCTCCTGAGGGGAACATTGTCGTATTTGGCGGCTGACCGCTCAAACCATGATGATGAGTCCGGTGACGTCACCTTTACAGATGTATCCTGTTTAACACCATTTGTATCGATAAAGTATCTGCTCAGGTCAACGATGGTTTTCCCACGCCATTTCATCTTGAGCCTGCGCTGAGATGTAACTTTCGCCACTACCGCGGCTTCCAGGTTTTCTTTTGAAACCTCCTGAAGGAATTTATCGAGATCTGCCGCGGAGATTACTACAGCCATCCTCTCCTGTGATTCGGAAATCGCCAGCTCTGTTCCGTCAAGGCCATCGTACTTTCTGGGCACTGCGTCAAGATCTATGTCAAGTCCCGGGGCAAGCTCGCCTATAGCCACCGATACGCCGCCTGCACCGAAATCGTTGCAGCGCTTTATCATTTTGCTTACTTCTTTTTTCCGGAAAAGGCGCTGAAGTTTCCGTTCTGTCGGCGGATTTCCTTTCTGTACCTCTGCACTGCAGGTGTTAATCGATTCTTCAGTATGCTCCTTTGATGATCCGGTGGCCCCGCCGCATCCGTCACGCCCGGTTCTTCCCCCGATAAGAAGCACCAGATCCCCGGCGCAGGGTACCTCCCGCACCACATTCTCTTTCGGCGCTGCCCCTACCACCGCCCCGATTTCCATCCTCTTTGCAACAAAACCCTCGTCATATACCTCTGCCACATGGCCCGTGGCCAGTCCGATCTGGTTTCCATAAGAGCTGTATCCGGCAGCGGCTAAAACTGTTATTTTGCGCTGAGGGAGTTTTCCGGGGAGAGTCTCTTCGACACTGCGGCGCGGATCACCCGAACCGGTTACTCTCATTGCCTGATAAACATAAGAACGACCTGAGAGCGGATCCCTGATTGCTCCGCCTAAACAGGTGGCGGCGCCTCCAAACGGCTCTATTTCTGTAGGATGATTATGAGTCTCGTTCTTGAACATAACCAGCCACTCCTGCTCTTTGCCATCAACCATCACCGGAACAACGATACTGCAGGCGTTAATCTCTTCCGATTGATCGAGATCATCAAGATACCCCTGTCTTTTAAGCTCTTTTGCCCCGATTGTCGCCAGGTCCATAAGAGAGATCTCTTTTTCTTTATCTCCGTATACAAATTCACGGGATTTCCTGTAGCCGGCAAGCGCGGCTTTTACAGGCTCACTGAACGGCCCCTCTTCGATCTCTATCTCTTTTATAGATGTAAGGAATGTGGTATGGCGGCAGTGGTCTGACCAGTATGTATCAAGCAACCGGATTTCAGTAAGAGAAGGATCGCGTTTTTCGGTATCGCGGAAATAGGCCTGGCAGAAAAGCAGATCCTCAAGGCGCATTGCCAGCCCCATTGAGATCCGGATCTTCTCCAGTTCCTCTTTGCTGCTTTCGATAAAACGGTCCATAATTTTCACATCCGGGGGTACTTCAGATTTCATTTGAAGTGAGTCGGGTTTCTGGAATGATGCTTCCCGTGAGTCGACAGGGTTGATACAGTATTTTTTAACCTTATGGAATTCCTGTTCTGAGATATCTCCTGCAAGGACAATTATCTGGGCGGTAGCGACTGCCGGACGGTTTCCGTGAGTAAGAAGCTGGATACATTGAGAGGCACTGTCTGCGCGCTGGTCGTATTGTCCCGGAAGGTATTCAATTGCAAACGCTTTTTCACCGTGGTTTAGCGGCATCTGCTCATCGTAGAGAAAATCAACAGGCGGTTCGGCAAAAATGGTGTTGCGGGCTGCCTGGTATTCCTGCTCAGATATACCTTCTATATCATAGCGAATCAGAATTCTGACACCTTTTAGCCCCTTGATCCCCAGATTTTCTCTGAGATCATTGAGCAATCCCGTTGCCGCGATATCGCAGCCCACTTTTTTTTCTACGAAAATCCTTTTTACATCACCCATGAAATGACCGCCTTCTCCTTGATCTTAACCTGATAGTACGCCCGGAGAGAAAAGATATGCTTCCGGCAAGATGTAAAAATAAGTATTTGGCGGGTTTTAGGCATTACGAAACAGTAAATATTGTATGGATATAGATGAGCGGGGGATTTTGGGGTGTGGGTGGTCTGGGTGATAGGGTGCCCCCATAGTGATAAAGAATGAAGAACTTCTGGAAGAGGGTGTCCCCTCTTTCGCTTCAGCCCGTCGAGGACGCCGGTCTTCCGCTATCACCCCGTGTTGTCCACCAGTTGCGAAGGCAGGTAATTTTATCACATTTGCGGGAGGCCTTTGCGGTGGCACTGACGAACTGGTGGTAGATTAAAATTTATTGTAACCTGAAGAATTCAAGCATGAAGGGTTTGGGTAAATAAGGATATTTTTAAAGGCCGCTTCCGGCTTTTTCGTGGGTAGCCCCAACATATTGTGTCTAAGCACTTCTGAAACGTAAACAAGGCTTTACAGGAGGATATGGGTACAAATCCAATCCTCCGCAATGAAAAAAGATTGC
>Ga0123335_1000346_pt1 | contig 78202 bp, 74 predicted proteins | sample BiotimSIPDNA_2_FD_89707 | JGI IMG/M metagenome (GOLD analysis project Ga0123335, IMG submission 89707) | Anaerobic biogas reactor microbial communites from Washington, USA - Biogas_R2 time_0 SIP DNA | ecosystem: Engineered > Bioreactor > Anaerobic > Unclassified | place: Washington, USA... | reverse complement strand
GCATCTCCTGTATCTAGGAAGTTATGACTGATGTTATACTCAACATCAAGGATCTCAAACTGAAGCTCAACGAGGGTGATACCGATGTGATCCGCATAGACTCGCATGGCAATGGTGTGATCACTGCCAAGGATCTCATAGTCTCTGAAAAGATCGAAATTTTGAACCCGGATTTACACATAGCCACGATCGCCTCCGACGTGCAGTTCAAGGCGGAGCTCAACGTCAGGATGGGGAAGGGGTACGTTCCGGCCGAGTTCAACAAAGATCCGGAAGCTTCCATAGGCACGATACCTGTCGATTCGATACATTCGCCGATAGTTCGCTGCAATTACAACGTGACCAATGCTCGCGTGGGCCAGAGAACGGATTACGATAAACTTACTCTTGAGGTCTGGACTAACGGCTCCGTGACGCCGGATGATGCCTTAGCTTTCGCTGCGAAGATACTCAAAGAACAGTTGCAGATTTTTATCAACTTCAGCGAACTGCAGGAGCCGGAAGAAGATACGGCAAAGGAGCATGGCCCGAAGCTCAACGAGAATCTCTATAGAAGAGTGGATGAGCTGGAACTTTCTGTACGTTCGGCCAACTGTCTGCAGAACGCCAATATAAAATTCATAGGTGAGCTCTGTCAGAAGAGCGAACAGGAGATGTTAAAGACAAAGAACTTCGGACGTAAATCCCTAAACGAGATCAAAGATATCCTGAGCAGCATGGGGCTTTCGCTCGGGATGCAGATAGATGGCTTTGATGTCGAAGATGCCGAAAAATTTCGTCCAAAGGACATCGAATAGCGAGGAGTGAGAGATGAGACACCGTGTAGATAAGAGAAAACTCGGGATGAGTACGCCGCACAGGCGCGTGGTGCTTGCAAATTTGGCGTCCTCACTGATCATGCACGAAAGGATAGAGACTACGCTGCCAAGAGCCAAGGAGCTTCGTAGAATAGCCGATAGGCTCATAACACTTGGCAAGAGACAGACGCTCGATGCTAGGAGGCGTGCGGTTTCCATGATTCGCAACAGGGAAGCGGTTGCGCAGCTCTTCGGAGAACTCTGCAAGCGCTTTGAAGGGCGCAGCGGCGGTTATACGAGGATTATGAAGCTGGGCTTCCGCCATGGCGATAATGCTCCGATGGCAATCATCGAATATCTTCCCAAGTCAGCATCTCTCTCAGATGAGGCTAAGGGTTCGAAGAAGTCCAATGCAAAAGAGAAGCCCTCTAAAAAGCCGGTAAAAGCCGCCGATGCAAAGGCCGCAAAGGCTGTAGAGAAGAGGGTGAAAGCCGAGAAGAAGGGGAAGGCCGAGAAGAAGGGGAAGGCTGAGAAAAAGGCGAAGGCTGAGAAGAAGGAAAAACCGGCGAAAAAGAGCGCGAAGCCTGCCAAGGAGAAGAAGGCCAAAAACAAATAGAGATGAAACGTTTCTGGATAATAGCTGTGATCGCCGGCCTCGCCTATATAGCGTGGTCGGCGTTTCATTTTTATACGCGCCCGAAAGTCGGCGAGTCTGCGCCAGCTTTTGTATTGAAAGATCTCTCGGGGAGGGAGGTCGCATTCCCAGGGGAGGATCCCTCTCCCGCAATCATACATTTCTGGGCGACGTGGTGCGGGCAGTGCATGAGTGAGCTTATATCCTTCAATCGTTTTTACGATGTCTATTCGAACAAAGGTCTGAAAATTTTTGCGATCTCTATCGATGAGGAAAAACAGGCCGTTGAAGCGGTCATGGAGAACATGGGGTTTGCCTTTCCGGTTTTACTGGATTCGAAAGGGACTGCCTCCGATCTTTACAGGAACGTGGGCGTGCCGGAGACCGTCATAATAAATTCGGAGGGCATCATCTTCGAGCGCTTCGTCGGAGCGGCAGACTGGAATTCTGAAAAGCTACATGCCACCATCGACACCCTGTTTTTACGGAATGGAGGAAAAAATGTTCCAGAGGATAAGGGCACCCAGGGGAGGTAAGATAAGCTGCAGGGGATGGGTTCAGGAAGCTGCGATGCGCATGCTCATGAACAATCTCGACCCTGAAGTGGCCGAGCGCCCCGAAGAGCTCGTGGTGTACGGCGGGTGCGGCAAGGCGGCCCGCGACTGGAATGCCTACAAAAATATCGTACGTTCGCTGGAGACCCTGGAAAATGATGAGACCCTTCTAGTCCAGTCTGGGAAGCCGGTTGGGATCCTAAAGAGCCACGAGGATGCACCACGCGTGATAATTGCTAATTCAAACCTCGTAGGAAACTGGGCCAACTGGGACCACTTTCGGCAGCTCGAAAAGAAGGGGCTCATTATGTACGGCCAGATGACCGCCGGCTCCTGGATATATATCGGGACGCAGGGAATTTTACAGGGGACCTATGAGACCTTTCAGGCAGCGTGCAAGAAGCACTATGACGGAAATATGTCAGGGCGATGGATCCTTTCGGCCGGCCTCGGGGGAATGGGAGGGGCGCAGCCCCTTGCAGCGACGATGGCCGGGGCCTCTTTTCTCGGGGTCGAGGCGGATCGTTCTAGAATAGAAAAAAGATTACAAACTAAGTATTTAGACGAAATCTCTGATGATTTAGATGAAGCTTTAAGGAGACTTGAAAAGGGTTTGAAAAATAAGGAAGTTATTTCGATAGGCCTTTTGGGGAACGCGGCTGACATATTTCCTGAGCTCGTCAGGCGGGGGCTGCGGCCCGATTTTGTCACCGACCAGACCTCGGCGCATGATCCGCTGAATGGCTATATCCCAAATACCATCCCTTATGATGATGCCATGGCACTTCGTGTAGCTGATCCGGATCGTTATATAGCCGAGTCATACAGGAGTATAGGGGAGCATGTGCGAGCGATGCTCGACTTTCATCGCATGGGAATTCCCACCTTCGATTATGGCAATAATATACGTGCGCAGGCAAAGGAGCACGCTGGGGTGGAAAACGCATTTGATTTTCCCGGTTTTGTGCCCGCCTATATCCGCCCGCTTTTCTGCGAGGGGAAGGGGCCTTTTCGCTGGGTAGCTCTTTCAGGGGATCCGGCTGATATCCATGAAACCGATCGCGCGATACTGAAGCTTTTTCCGGAGAATAAATCTCTGGCTAAGTGGATAAAGATGGCGCAGGAGCGCATCGCATGGCAGGGACTCCCGGCGAGGATATGTTGGCTCGGCTACGGCGAGCGGAAACGGGCGGGGCTGAAGTTCAACGAGCTGGTTCGCAGCGGAAAGGTCAAGGCGCCTATAGTGATAGGTCGCGATCATCTGGACTGTGGATCGGTGGCGAGCCCAAATCGCGAGACCGAGGCTATGAGGGATGGCTCCGACTCGGTCGCAGACTGGCCCATACTCAACGCGCTTATCAACGCAGCTGGCGGTGCATCGTGGGTGAGCTTTCATCATGGCGGCGGCGTTGGCATGGGGTATTCCCTGCATGCCGGGCAGGTGATAGTCGCCGATGGAACGGATGCTGCGGCGCTGCGACTTGAGAGGGTTCTCGATACCGATCCTGCGATGGGAATTTTGCGCCACGCTGATGCTGGATACGAGGAGGCGATCCAAAATGCTAAAAAATTTGGGATCAAGATTCCTGGAATCACTGTTTAAGGCTGAGGTTTAGCGAAGATTGTTTTTCTTAACCTTAGCCTCAACCTTAATATTAACCTTTCAAATCTATGGTCTATTGTCCATACTCCATAATAATTGCGAGGCTATTATGTCCCACGAACTTCTTCTGAAAAACGTAGGGCGCTTGGTTACGATGCAAGAGGCTAAAGATCGCGAAGGAGTTCTCGGGGTAATTTGCGATGCGGCGCTTTTGATAAAAGATGGAAAGATTTCATGGCTCGGGAAAAATTCTGAGGAGGTGAAAGTTGGCTCATCCGCTCAGATACTGGATCTCCGCGGTCGCGTCGTAATGCCTGGGCTCGTGGATTGCCATACTCATCTCGTCCACTCGGGAAGTAGGCAGCTCGAGTTCAATATGCGCTCCAAGGGGATGAGCTATCAGCAGATAGCTAGATCGGGGGGCGGAATCGTTTCTACTGTGACCTCCACTAGGGAAACTTCGATAGAGGACCTCTACAGCGAGTCTGCGCGTCGCGCTGACGAGGCGCTGCAGCATGGGACCACTACGATGGAGATCAAGACCGGTTACGGCTTGGATTTCGAAAACGAGATTAAGATAGCCGACGCGATAGGGTTGCTCCATGAAAAACATCCAATGGATGTCATGGGGACATTTCTCGGTGCCCACATAGTTCCGCCTGAGTTTGCACACAACAGATCCAAATATATAGATATGCTCCTCGATGAGATGATGCCCGAGATGGCCGCGCGCAAGTGGATGACCTCCTGTGATGTATTTATCGAAGAGATCGCTTTCAACGAGGATGAGGCGCGAAGAATATGCGCAAGCGCAAAACGCTTCGGGTTAGCGATTCATCTGCATGTGGACCAGTTCAGCTCGGCGCGCGGCGGGGAAATAGCGGCCGAGTTCGGCGCCCTTTCCGCCGATCATCTCGATAAGACCTCCGATTCCGGGGTGGATGCGATGGTCAAGTCAGGAGTCGTTGGAGTTCTTCTTCCCGGAGCGAGTTTTTTCTCGGGGGGTGGATCATATCCTGATGCGCGTCGCATGATAGATCGCGGACTGGTGGTGGCGATAGCCACCGACTACAATCCGGGCACCAACCCATCCCTCGATCTTTTTCTCACCGCCTCCATCGCTATAACGCAGATGAAGATGACTTGCGACGAGGCCCTTTTGGCTATCACCAAAAATGCCGCGCGTGCACTCGGGCTTTCCGATCGCGGGGTGATAGAGAAGGGGGCTCGCGGGGATTTTATCGTTCTGGATGCGCCGGACGAATATTACCCACTTTACAGGTATGGCGCCAATCTCGTTTCGCATGTGTATATCGGCGGACGGGAGTTTTTCCATCGTAAATAGTTGATTTTTTAAAAAGTATTGACAAGGAGTGGCGTCTGGGACACATATTGCCGCGCGCTTTGGTGTTATTTGGATAAGCCGGATATTTGACAAAAGACTCTTTGTGGGGTTGTAGCTCAGTTGGGAGAGCGCCTGAATGGCATTCAGGAGGTCAGGGGTTCGACTCCCCTCAGCTCCACCAGCCTTTTCGCATCTCGCCCCGAACCTGATGGCTCGGGGCGATCTGCTTTGCCGCGCAGACAGCATCCATTCAAACGAGCTACAGGACATTCCTTGAGAGTTTTTTGGATTGTTTTGGAGGCACATGCGGTGCGTGTTTCCTGATCAAAGCTTATCCATCATCCCTTCCCGAATCTTCGAGGCGAGATCGTCGGCTTTTTTGAGGAGGTCGGTCGCGCGCGATTTTACATCATCGCACCATTTCTTGTCGTCGATTCCAGAGAGGTTTATCAGCACGTTGTAATAAGCTCCTATTGCGGCCGAGTGCGCCATAAGCGCGGCGACGCCGGCATCGGATAGGGAACTCTGGTTTCCTTTTTTTGCGACGCGGGCGGCCAGCTCGAGCGATGGAACCGAACGCTCCAGGACTCTGAAAGGCTCCAACGTCGCGCGCTTGGTGGCCTCGGTTATCGCAGCCTTTCGAAGCGATTTCTGTTCGTCGGATTCCTTCGGCATCCTCATCGCATCCATTATCGCGTTGAAGGCGCTCGTGTCGTCATCGATCGATGAGAGCTGGGAGTTCATTATCTTCTGTGCCTCGCATCCGATCTCTTCCATCTCGGGTTTTAGCGCCTCGAGCCCTTTCTTTTCGAAGGAGAGTGCGGCGACCATCGAGGTGAGTCCTGCTGACATCGCGCCGGCCAGCGCCGCTATCGATCCGCCGCCGGGAGCCGGAGAATTTGAAGAGAGTTCTTTTGCGAATGCTTCCAATGTCATCGAAAGGAGTGGTTTCTCATTCACAAATCTCTCCTCGATTATCTTCTGTTTCGAGTCAAATGGGGCGATATCGGAAAGGCCCAGCGAGATTATCCCGTTGTGAATTATCCCGTCGTCAAAGATGCCGGTAGTCGATCCTTGTTTTTTGAGAAAATAAATTCCGGCGTCGCGAAGGACCTTGCGAGGTATCATCCCGACGACTTCGCTCCCTGTGACGCGGCAGCCCAGTTTTTCAGCCAGTTCGCAGCATTTGTCGTAAACGAGATGAACCGGGGTAGTCTCGGTGTCGAGTATGTTCAGCGTAATCTGGGCGCGCCCGTATTCAGGGATGATCCATCCTGTCCCTTGAAGATTTTTAAATATCCCCGGCTCACGCAACGCGACTCCATCGGGGCCAAGGATCTTATTTCCATTTTCATCGCGTTTTAGCTTGCCGCTCTCGCGAATTTCAAAGGCTATATCCTTGGCTAGTTTCACGTTCTTCGTATTCAGGTTGATGTTGTATGCGATCAGAAAATTACGTGCTCCAATTACGGTTGCGCCAGCGGAAGGGTTGAATTTTGCCGGTCCGAAGTCCGGTTTCCACTCCGGTTTTTTAAGTTTTTCCTCCAGAGCCTCGTATTCGCCGCTCCGGATGTCGGGAAGCCTTTTACGCTCTGGAACCTTAGCCGCTTCGGCATACAGATAAACGGGGATCCCAAGCTCATCGCCGACTCGCTTGGCGAGGCGGTTTGAAAGTGCTACGCATTCGGCCATCGTCACATCTGATATCGGAACGAAGGGGCAGACGTCGCAGGCCCCTTGCCTTGCGTGTTCCCCCTTATGTTTGCGCATGTCGATTAAGGAGGTGCCCTTTTTAATCGCCTGAAATGCGGCCTCTACGACATCATCCGGAGCGCCGGCAAAGGTATAAACCGTGCGATTTGTCGCCTTCCCGGGATCGACATCGAGCAGTGCGACTCCAGAAATACTCTTTATGGCATCGGATATGGCCTCTATCACGGCCGCATCGCGCCCTTCGCTGAAATTCGGTACGCATTCGACGAGTTTCATCATCAACCTCCAGTACTTGGAATTGGGTTGACCTTTTAGGGCAAAACGGGATTAAAGGCAAGCGGCTGGGAGCCATTATGATGAAACGATTTTTGACCGATCTCTCACTTGATTCCTTGAAGGGGCTTGCCGAGGAGGCTGGTCTCAAACCTTTTGCTGCTGCGCAGATAGCGCAATGGATATACCAGAAACATACTGATTCGGTGGATGCCATGACAAACATCTCAAGGGATGGAAGATCCAGGCTGAATGCGATCTGTGAGGTTGACCCTATAGAAGTTGACGCGGTGCATGGATCCTCCGACGGCACCAGGAAGCTTCTGTGTAGAGCAAAAAGCGATGGCGCGATCGTTGAGTGCGTATTGATTCCTGCCGGCGACGGGCGCACCACCGTATGCATATCGACTCAGGTCGGCTGTCTTATGGGGTGTGCCTTCTGCCGCACCGGTTCGATGGGTTTTACGCGCAATCTCACCCAGGGTGAAATAGTTTCACAGCTCCTCATCGCGATGAGGGGGAGTGAAAATCCTGTCACCAACGTAGTGCTTATGGGGATGGGAGAGCCGCTGGAGAATTATGATGGGGTTGCCGGGGCGATACGGATCTTCTGCGATGATAGCGGGCTGGCGATGTCGCGCCGCAGGATAACGCTTTCCACCTGCGGGCTCATCCCCGAACTCGACCGCTTCTCCAGGGAGTTCGACGTGAAGATCGCGATATCCCTCAACGCATCTTCGGACGATGTGCGAAACAGGCTGATGCCGATCAATAAAAAATATCCGATAGCAAAAATTATGGATTTCTGCCATGGTTACACGAAGCGTTCGAGGCACAGGATAACTTTTGAGTACGTGATGCTCGGCGGAGTCAACGATTCCGAGTCCGATGCGAAGAGGCTGGTGTCACTCCTCAAGGGGGTCGATGCGAAGATAAATTTGATACCCTTTAATCCATTCGAAGGGTCACAATTCCGTTCACCGGATTCGAGTACCGTGGAGTGGTGGAGCGAGTATCTCTATAACTGCGGCATACAGACCAACATTCGCGCGAGTCGCGGGCGCGATATCATGGCTGCCTGCGGCCAGCTGGCTGCGGATAGGTTTTCTAAGGGAGGAAAGAAAAATGTCTGAATCGTTGATCGGAATAATCGGAGGGAGCGGTTTGTATCAGATGGAAGGTGTGAAGACTATCGAAGAGAAAAGGGTGCCGACTCCATTCGGCGAACCTTCCGACGCCTTCATCCTGAGCGAGCTGGAGGGGCGCCGCTTCGTATTTCTTCCAAGGCATGGCAGGGGGCACAGAGTTCCACCTCATCAGATAAATTACCGTGCGAATATCCACGCTATGAAGGAACTCGGTGTTGACAGGATCTTATCGGTCTCGGCGGTCGGTTCCATGAAGGAGAAACTTCATCCTGGGGAGTTCGTCGTCGTGGATCAGTTCATCGATCGGACGAAGATGCGCAAGGATACCTTCTTCGAGGACGGGATCGTGGCGCACGTCGCCTTCGCAGATCCTGTCTGTCCCGTTTTGAAGCACGAGGCGGTAAAGGCGTGCAAGGTCGCGGGAGCTACCGTTCACGAGGGCGGAACTTATGTCTGCATCGAAGGGCCGATGTTCTCCTCCAGGGCGGAATCCAATGTTTATCGCGGCTGGGGAGTGGATGTCATCGGCATGACCAATTACCAAGAAGCGAAGCTCGCCCGTGAGGCCGAGATCTGCTATGCGACTATTGCCCTCGTCACCGATTATGACTGCTGGCACGAGGAGGAGGGGGCGGTCGATACCTCGATGGTTCTGGCTACGCTGCAGAAAAATGTGGCGATGGCACAAAAGACCGTCCGCGAGCTCTTCAAATCCGGCGATTTTAGCGGGGACTGCGGGTGCGGCAGCGCACTTGCCAATTCGATAATGACCTCACCGGATGGAATCTCCCCGGAGGCCCGCCGTCGCCTTGCGCTGATAGCCGGGAAATACCTGAAATAGAGTTTCATCTGGGGACGGATATCTTTTGTCTCCCCGGAAAAATGATGACCGACGGCGGTGCGATGCAGAAAAACTCTACAGCTATAATTCTCAAGAGGATACCGTACGGCGATTCCGACCTGATCGTCACCTTCTTCTCCAGGGAATTCGGAAAGATGAGCGGCCTTGCGAAATCGGCGCGCGCCTCCAGAAAGCGTTTTGCCGGATCGCTCGAGCCGGGGATGTTCGTGGATGTCCAGTTCGTGGAGAGACCATCCTCTGAGCTCGTGCGCATAGATCGTGCCGACCCGCTTCGTCCCATCGACGGAATGCTCAGGTCGATAGAGAGGATCAATGCGATGGGGAGGGCGGTCGAACTCGCGTCGGCCTTTTTACAGCCTCACCAGGTCTCCGAATCGAAATTCAAACTGCTCGACAGATATTTGCTATGGCTTGGCGAGAACGATCCCACCCCGGGCACCTCGCTGATCTTCGAATTCAAGTGGCTGATGCGCTGCGGTTTCACGCCGGAGCTGTCAAAATGCCTTATGTGCGATGAAGGGTTTGCCTCCAACAGGGGCTGGTCATTCGATCTCGATCATGGCGGTTTCGTCTGTTCCTCATGCTCTTCGAGCGTAGGGGCGCGCCTCCCTCTTACCGGTGTCGCTGCTGACGCACTGCGAATCACCGCCCTCGGGGAACACCGGATAGAACGCTGCGCAGCCGAGGCGGCCTTTGCAGTACTGAGCAGATATTCAGATCACATACTCGGCCGACCGCTGAAATACAGAGCGCTTTAGGAGGAACTCTGAAGGAAATTCGGGAAAAACAGGAGATATGGCCGTTTATTCTGGTATCGTTGATACTTCACCTGCTTCTTATTTTTTCAGCACAATATTTTGCCAGAGTTCCGAAGTTCGAGGAGGATGTGGTCGAAGTTATTCCGATAGACCTCAAGAGCATTGATGCGAGGGATCTGAGGATCGCTGACATCGACAAACCCGATCTAGATAAAAAACCCGACAAGCCGAAATTTTTGGGGATGTACGACAGCTCCGTCAAAGAGGAAAGCGTGGCCACCGGTGCAGTCGCTAAAAAAGGCGGAGATGGGAGGGCGCAGAAAAGGCCGCAGGCGCAGGAGGCTGGCCCACTGAGATCCGAGAAGGCTCCCAAAAAAGATATATTTGCGGTCAATAGAAAGGATTTTCAGGAGGGGAAGGATGGCTCGGGTAAGAGGAGCGGCGATTCTGCTTCCCCTTCAGGAGATTTTTTTCCGGACTTCAAGCGTGGAGCGAGGACTTATCTCAATGTTCTCAGGTATCCGGATGTGGATTATTTCGTCAGGATGAAACGCGCATTTAGAATGACCTTCAATCCTGCCCCCTCTCTGAGCAACTATTTTTCATCGAATCATGTTTCGGTCGGCTCGGTGGAGGTTGTGCTGGGCGTCAGCGTGGACAAAAACGGAGAACTCTCTGAACTCTTCGTATTCAGAAGTTCCGGTATAGCGGGCTATGACGAGGAGGCGCTTCGAACCGTCAGGGCCTCGTCGCCATTTTCAACCCCGCCCTCGAAGTTCGTTGATGACGACGGCATCCTGCGCATGAGCTGGACATTCACAGTTTATCTTTGACTGTTCACAACCGTGATCGATGACGATTGACAATGGATCATTAGACCATTGACCGAAAAAATAGGTTCCGGCTGAGGTTGAGAAAAAATCCTTTCCGCATCTTAATCTTCATCTTAATCTTGATCCTGATCTTAATCTTAATAAGGATGTTTTCGAATATAAGCTAATCTTACAAAATGCTGATCAAAGATCAGCGATCAGGATTCGACCCCTCCCGTAACAGGCGTGACTAGTGACTCGTAACTGGTGAACGGTCAGAACGGGATTCCCGCCTGCCCCGCCAAAGGCGGCGGCTTAAGACCGCGGGAATGATAGTGTGGTCGTCATCCCCGAGTGACGAGAAGGTTGTCATCCCCGAGTGCTTTAATCGGGGATCCCGCAACAACCGTGACTGGGAAAAACAGAAGCTAGAAGCGAGAGGCTAGAAGCTAGAAAAATCTCGCCTGTAGAAATCTCGCTTCTCACTTCTAGATTCTAGCTTCTATAACCAACCTTCGTAATTGGTTGCTGGTTTTTGTGCGATATTGTAATCTTCCCTCATGTCAAACAGAGAATCTGAAATCAAAAAGGGCAAAAACCAGTTTGGCACCTTCAAGGGGGTCTTTCTCCCCAGTGTGCTCACCATCTTTGGCGTGATAATGTATCTGAGGATGGGGTGGGTGGTCGGAAATGTTGGTATATTCGGAACGATCTTTATAGTTTCGGTTTCAAGCGCTATAACTCTCATTACCGCATTTTCGATCTCCTCTATTGCTACTAACATGCGGGTTGGTGCCGGCGGGGCGTATTTCATGATTTCGCGTTCGCTTGGAGTGGAGGCAGGAGCTGCAATAGGGATCCCCCTCTTTTTTGCCAGGGCGATAGGAATTGCATTCTACATTTCAGGATTTGCCGAATCCATGAGGATGATAGCTCCTGGAATCCCGGTAACAATAGTTGCTGTTGTAAGTCTTATATTGATGACCTTGCTTGCATATCTTTCAGCCGATATCGCCCTCAAGGCCTCAATGTTCATCCTCGTCGTTATAATAGCGTCCCTATTTTCATTTTTTCTCGGGATTTTTGGGAATCATGACATTGCTTCAGTAAATGCTATCCCCGAAGTGGAGAATTTTTGGGTAGTTTTTGCCGTCTTTTTCCCGGCGGTAACAGGCGCTGAGGCTGGTCTTTCGATGTCTGGTGATCTAAAGGAGCCCGGGCGTTCCATCCCAATAGGTACGATTTCTGCAGTGCTGCTTGGATATGTGGTGTACCTTGCTATTCCAATATTGCTTAGGGTCTTTGTATCTGAAGACCTTTTGCGTAGCGATCTGTATATTGTAGAAAAAGTTGCCAGATGGAGATGGCTCATCATAGCTGGAGTCTGGGGAGCAAGTTTGTCCAGCTCCCTGGGGAGCCTTTTGGGGGCGCCTCGCACGCTGCAGGCTCTGGCGAGGGACAAGACGATGCCATCCTTTTTGGGAAAGGGGCATTCGAAAAGAGATACCCCCAGAGTTGCCACGGCCTTTGCCTTCTTTATCGCGCTTGCCGCTATACTCATGGGCGATTTGGATGCAATAGCTCCAGTCCTTACCATGTTTTTTCTGGTTACTTACGCAGCCTTGAATTTGGTCGCTGCCCTTGAAGGTATGATAGGCAATCCATCATGGAGACCGGCATTCAGGACGCCATGGCCCATAGCGCTGCTTGGGTCGGCGCTATGTATGGTTGTGATGTTCATGATCAGCGCTGGAGCCACATTCATATCTGCCATAGTCGTGGCGGGAATATATTATTTTGTCGCTAAGAGAAAATTTGCGAGTGGATGGATAGATATTAGAAGGAGCGTTTATCTCGCACTCTCAAGATATTCTATCTTCAAACTCATCGAATCAGAGGAGCATGCAAAGACCTGGAGGCCGAACATACTGGTCTTAAGTGGTTCGCCGACAAAGAGGATGTATCTTATCGAACTTGCAGACGCGATATCGCACGGCAAGGGGTTCATGACGACGGCTTCAATACACGACGACGATTCCATCAGGGAAGAGAAGGTGATAGCCATGGAGAAGGTCGTGATGACTTATCTAAAGGAAAAAAAGATTCCTTCTCTTGTCGAGGTGATCAAGGCGACTGATCGCCTTTCAGGTGTGAAGACTTTGATCTCCGCTTACGGGATAGGGCCTCTGACTCCAAATACTGTATTTATAGGCGCCAGCGACGAGCCGGGGCGTTCGATTGAGTTTGCTAAGATAATAAAGATGGTCTATGCCGCTAAACGCAACCTAGTTATTGTAAGGGAAAATCGCGACCAAGAGCTGCCGCACAGGAAACTCAGAAAAATCATATGCTGGTGGGGAGGGCGTCGCAATAATGCGAATTTGATGTTGGTTCTCAGCTATCTCCTTCAGACGAGCCCGGAATGGAGAGGCTCGCGCCTTAGCCTTAAGACCGTCGTCAGGGACGACAGGGAGAAGGAATCCTTTGAAATGGAGACGGCTGGATTTACTAAAAGCGCTAGGCTGATTGCAGATCTAGAAACGATCGTGCATCCGTATGGCGATTCTCCGCTTGCCACTACAATCAAGGAATCTTCGCAGGGGGCGGATCTGGTCATGCTTGGGATCAAGGCTCCTGGGGAAGATGAGAGCGACGAGCAATATGCCAGCTACTATGAGGAGTTCATGCAGAGAACGGAAGGGTATCCGCTGCTGGCTGCTATTTTGATCGGCCAAGATATCAAATTCAGCGAAATATTTTCCTGATTATCCGTGGATGTGTACCATTTATCTCCCCCAAAACGTCAGTCCCTGAGGCAGATTTCGCGTGCGGCGCGGACCTCATCGATGCGACGGCGGAAGGGGCGGACCGGAGCGTTTTTCACGACATCCGGGTTTTCCCTGCACTCCTTGGCTATGGATATCATCGCATCGCAAAAGTCGTCGATGATTGACTTAGGCTCGCTTTCGGTAGGTTCTATCATGATCGCGCCATGGACGATCAGCGGGAAATAGATGGTAGGGGGATGGAAGCCATAGTCCATGAGGCGCTTGGCGATATCCATCGTCTTTATCCCCATTTCATTCTGGACCCTGTCGTCGAATACGCATTCATGCAGTACCGGTTTGTCGTATGGGAGATTGAAGTGTCCTTTGAGGCGCGACTTCACATAGTTGGCGTTCAGAACCGCCATTTCCGTGGAGCGCTTGAGCCCGTCGGAGCCAAGCTCTTTTATATATGCGTAGGCGCGGATGAAGACGCCGAAATTTCCGAAGAAGGAATTTATCATCCCGATCGAATTTTTTCCATCGCGCATGAGGCTATAGGATTTCCCGTCGAATTTGATGCGCGGAAGGGGAAGATACTCCGCCAGCTTTTTCACGACTCCGACAGGTCCTGCGCCTGGGCCGCCTCCGCCGTGCGGAGTGCCGAAGGTCTTGTGCAGGTTGAAGTGCATCACGTCGGCGCCGATCTCGCCGGGCTTTACATATCCCATGAGCGCGTTCAAATTGGCTCCATCCAGATAGACGAGCCCTCCTTTTTCGTGGACGATGTCGGCGACCTCCTTGAAGTTTTCCTCGAAGATGCCGAGCGTGTTCGGATTCGTTATCATTATTGCGGCTACTTCATCGTCCATCGCAGCCCTTACAGCATCTGGGTCAAGTAGTCCGTCCGCTCCGGACTTTACGGTGACGACTTCATAGTGACATATAGCTGCCGACGCCGGGTTCGTGCCATGGGCGGAATCAGGGATGAGTACCTTGCTGCGCGGATTTCCATTTGAGGTGTGATATGCGCGAATCAGCAGCATGCCGGTGAGTTCGCCGTGGCTTCCCGCCGCGGGCCAAAGCGTGACCGAATCCATTCCGCTTATTTCAGCGAGCATCGTTTCCAGCTCATGGCAGAGCTTCAGGTTTCCCTGCACATTCTCATCGCGCTGATAGGGATGCGTGTTTTGAAATGCCTCGATCGCCGCAGCGGCGTTGGCCACGCGCGGATTGTGCTTCATCGTGCAGGATCCGAGCGGATAGAAGCCGAGGTCCTTGCTGTAGTTTTGGATGGAAAGGCGCGTGAAGTGTCTGACTATGTCGACCTCAGCAAGCTCCGGCAGCTCGGCGGGGGATTCCCTTAAAAGCGCTCCGAGGCTCTTTCCGAGGTCGGTTTTTTTGAGCCCCGTTTTTTCCAACGATATGCCGCGCCTTCCTTTTATGCTCTGTTCGAAGAGCGTCGGCTCCTCCAGGGAGAGGCCGGATGAACCGTGACCATTTTTGAAATTTGATTTTTCGCTCATATGTTTTTCAGCGCCTCGGCGAATCTGTCGATTTCAGATGTGTTAGTCATCTCAGTGCAGCACACCAAAATTCTATTTTCCATTCCTTCGTACCATCGGCTGAGATTCACTCCTGCAAATATTTTCTGCGAAGCGAGTCTGGAGATGACATCTTCTGCCGAACCGTTTACTTCGATGACGAATTCATTGAAGGTCGTCGACTGGAAGGGGAGTCTTACCTTTCCCGTCGACGAAAGTTTTTCCTTCGCGTACTCCGCAAGGGAGAGATTTATGTGCGCGAGCTCCCTCAACCCCTCGCGCCCGAGCAGCGAGAGATATATTGCTGCGGTCGTCGCGCAGAGAGCCTGATTGGAGCATATGTTCGAGGTGGCCTTTTCGCGCCTTATGTGTTGTTCGCGCGTGGAGAGGGTGAGCGTATAGCTCTGGCGCCCCTCGCTGTCGAAGGCTTTGCCGCAGATCCTTCCTGGCATCTGGCGGACGAGTTTTTCGCTGCATGTGAAAATTCCTAGTGAAGGTCCGCCGAAACAGACCGGCAAACCGAAGGATAGCCCTTCGCCGACCGCTATGTCTGCGCCGAATTCCCCGGGAGGTTTCAATATCGAGAGGGCGAGCGGTTCCGGAGTTACCGTTATGAAGAGGGCCCCTGCTGCATGCGCGGAGTCTGAGATATCCTTGAGATCTTCCACTATGCCAAAAAAGTTTGGATACTGCGCGAGGACCGCCGCTGTAGAATCGTCGAGAGCGTATGATAGCGACTTTCTGTCTATCAGCCCCGACGAACTCGATGGGAGCTCAGTGACATCGGTTTCGCTTGTCAGCACCGTCTTTAAAACCCTTCTGTATTCCGGATGCAGAGAATCCGGAACTATGATTTTGGTCCTGCGCTTGCCAACGCGCTTGGCCATCAGGCAGGCATCGGCGCACGCCGTAGCTCCGCTGTAGTGGGAGGCGTTGGAGACATCCATTGCGAAGAGCCTGGCTATCATAGTTTGATATTCGTAGAGCACCTGGAGGGTTCCCTGGCTGATTTCAGGCTGGTAAGGGGTGTATGGCGTTACGAATTCGGAGCGAGATGCGAGTTCGGAGACAGCGGTTGGGACGTAGTGCCTGTAAGCGCCGGCGCCGATAAACGAAACCCCTCCGGAGAGGGGGTCGTTTTTTGATGCGAGTTCGCGCAGATGCGCAACCAGTTCCTGTTCGGACATCCCGTCACCCAGCCTGAGCTTTTCCCTGCATCTCATCGTTTCGGGGATACCCCTGAAGAGCTCTTCGATATCGCGGAGCCCGACGGTTGCGAGCATGTCATTTATTTCTTTATCCGTATGCGGAAGGTTTCTCATCTTATGCGGATTCCTCTGCTACGAAGGCCTTGTATTCCTCGTGATCCATCATATCGTCCAGATCTGAAGGGTCGGCGACCTTGATCTTGATCAACCATCCCTCACCGTAGCAATCTTCATTGAGGACCTCGGGGCTGTCAGCCAGCAGGCTGTTGACGTCGTTTATCGTTCCGGAGAGAGGAGAATAGCAGTCGGAGACCGCCTTGACGGACTCGATGGAACCGAAGGTGTCGTCCTTGGCCAGTTCCTCCCCTTCTTCCGGGAGTTCGACGTAGACCACATCGCCCAACTGCTCCTGCGCGTAGTCGGTGATGCCAATCGTCGCGGTCTTCCCTTCGAGCTTAACCCACTCATGTTCCTTGGTGTACTTGAGATCGTCAGGTATATTCATGATCGCTCCTTGTTTTGTGACGCTGGTAGTTTATTTTTTGTAAAACGGAGTCTTAACGATAACTGCTTTCCTTGCCTGACCTCTGATGTCAACGAAAATTTCGCTGCCTATTTTTGCATTTTCAGAGGGGACGAAGCCTATCCCTATCGGATAGCCCAGCGAGGGACTCATCGTGCCGCTGGTTACTATTCCAACAGGCTTTTCGTCGATGAGAATAGGGTATCCCTGCCTCGGTATGCCCCGATCGAGGAGCTTGAAGCCGACCAATTTTCTTTTCGCTCCCTGTCCTACGAAATCGAGAAGGGCACTCTTGCCTATGAAATCCTCAGGGGTGTCGAGCTTTACCGCCCATGAAAGCCCGGCTTCTATCGGAGTGGTGGTGTCGTCTATCTCGTGCCCATAGAGGCTGTACTTCATTTCCATCCTGAGCGTGTCGCGGGCGCCGAGCCCGGCCGCTTTGACGACTTCCGGCCCCTCATTTTCAAGCAGCGAGCGCCAGATCTTCGGTGCATCGTCAGGGGAAGAGAATATTTCAACCCCTTCTTCGCCGGTGTATCCTGTTTTTGCTACGATGCAGTTCTTGCATCCCGCTACAGAACCTTCTGCAAATGCGTACGTTCCCACGGAATCGAGATTTATATCTGTCAGGGTCTTTAAAATTTCTATGGATTTTGGCCCTTGAAAGGCGATCAGAGCAAATTTTTCGCTCAGATCCTTGACTTCAACATTTCCCTTTTTGTTTTTCATGAACCAGTCAAAGTCCTTCGATGCGTTGGATGCGTTGACGACCAGCATGAATCTTTCCGGTGAAAACCTGTAGATTATTATGTCGTCTATCACCGTCCCACGTTCGTTGCAGAGAATTGAATACTGCGCTTTGCCGTCATGTATTCTGTGAAGGTCGTTGGTGGTGATGCTCTGAAGGTATTTTTCCGCGTCCGGGCCTGCAAATTCTATCTGTCCCATATGGGATACATCGAAGATGCCGGCTGATGAGCGCACCGCTTTGTGCTCGTCGATGACGCCTGTGTAGGAGACGGGCATCTCCCATCCTGCGAATTCGACTATCTTAGCGCCGAGTTTTACGTGTTCTTCATATAGGGGGGTGCGTTTTGTCATATCTGTTATCACCTTCCAAAATGGCTCCTTCTGCACAAATAGCGATTCAGCTTCTTTGTGCGGATAGAACCGTGTTTTTGAGCAGCATCGTGATCGTCATCGGGCCGACTCCTTTGGGGACCGGCGTTATCGCTCCGGCGACATCCTTCGCCGAATCAAAATCCACATCGCCCACTATGCGTCCGTCGTCAAGGCGGTTGATTCCGACATCTATGACCATTGCTCCCGGCTTTATCCAATCCCCGCCGATGAATCTGGCTCTGCCTATGGCTGCGATCAGTATGTCGGCATTTCTGACTTCGCCTTTCAGGTCAGCGGTTTTGGAATGGCAGATGGTCACGGTGGCATGGCGCTCAAGAAGCATGAAAGCGAGGGGCTTCCCGACGATATTGCTTCTGCCGACTATGACTGCGCGCTTTCCCTTGATATCTATTTCGGTGGAGTCGATCAGCTCCATGATTCCGGCGGGGGTGCATGAGCGAAAGCCCGGTTCGCCGAGCACCAGCCTGCCGACGCTCACCGGATGAAAGCCATCCACATCCTTTTCCGGGGAGATTGCGTTGATGATCCTTGATTCATCCATGTGATCGGGGAGGGGAAGCTGCACGAGAATTCCGTGGATTTTTCCGTTCGAATTAAGCTTTCCGATCAGATCGAGCAGTTCTTTTTCGGATGCGGAGGCGGGGAGTTCGTAGGAGAAACTTTCTATTCCGGCCTTGGCGCAGGCCTTCTTTTTGCTGCTGACGTAGAGGCTGGATGCCGGATCGTTGCCGACCAACACGACCGCTAGCCCGGGGTTGATATTCCGTGCCTTCAGCGCCTCCACATCTTTTGCGATTTCGTTACGGATCTTTGCCGCGAGGGCCTTGCCATCGATGAGGTTTGCCATAGGAGAGCCTTGGCTATTCCCTGAAGAGATAAAAGTCAAGGTAGATAACTCTATGATGTTACGCGGTTTCTACCGTCCTGTTTGGACTTGTACAGGCATGCATCGGATCTGGCGAGCAGATCGCTCGATGTCGTAAAATTGCCATCGGCGAGGGTAGAGATCCCAAGGCTTACGGTGACCGATATTGAATCTTTTTCGAATTGAAAGGGTTTTTCTTCAACCGATCTGCGGATTCTTTCGCCGAGCATCAAGGCGCTTTTTGCATCGGTATTTCTAAGGATAACTGCGAACTCCTCGCCGCCGTATCGCGAGACTATGTCTTCGTCGCGCAGCCCCTTTTGAATTCTTTCTGCGACTCCGTGCAGGACGTAGTCACCGGCCATATGGCCGTAAGTATCGTTGACCTTCTTGAAAAAATCTATGTCGATCATGATCAGGGAGAGCGGGAGCTTCTGCCTCTTCGAATAGCTGAATTCCTCCTTCAGTCGGCGGAGGAAGGCGTGCTTGTTTAAGACGTTTGTGACGGCGTCGTAGTTCGCCATCTGGTGCATTTCCTCCTGAAACATCCTCTCGGCGGCATCGCCCAGCGCGAATTTGAAAAAAGTGTCGGAGGAGATGTGGATCTTATCGCCGTTTTCCAGGACTTTGGTCGCCACGCGCTTGCCGTTGACGAATGTTCCGTTGGTCGAGTCGAGATCCTTTATGACAGCGCGTCCCTCGCGGAGGGAAATTTCCAGGTGGCGCCTTGATATCCTCGAGTCGCTTATCGATATGTCGATATCGGGCGCGCGACCTATGATGGTAACCTCGTCCTCGAGAAGGTACATCTTACCGATGAGGGGCCCCGAAATGAAAAGTATGTAGGCCTTCTCATCAACTGGTATGCTGACTTTTTCAATTGAGGTCACCACCGTCCGTTCGGAGAGCTCCTCCTCAGGCGCGGTTTCAATCTTTGTCTTCCATGACCTCTTCTTTGTCCCTTTTTTCGCCATCTTTTTTTTCCTTGGGTTGAGTGTCGGATCCCCTTGTAGCTGCTTCCATCTCCGCCTCGGTTGGAAGTTTCGTGAGGACGAATCTAAGCGAAAGCTCCTTGCCGGAGAGAACCCTGAACTCCTTTGTAGCAGTTTCATACCCCTGCAGCCATACATCGACCGTATGGACCTGCCCTGGATCGAGTTCTCCCTTTACCATCGGAGTCTGACCTGCCGGGACATGGTCTATCATCACGAGCGCCTCCGGCGGGATGCTGGTGATGGAGACCGAACCCATGGCCTTTGCCATCTGAACGTCGAAAGATTTCGTTTCACCTGCATTCAGGGAGATTTTTCTACTCCAGAACTGATGGTCTTTTAAAAAGAGCCCCACCGAGATTTCCTTGTCGGGACTTATCTTTTCTATTCTGGCCGGGGTCCGGTGAGAGGTCTCCCTGTCATCTATGAATACGGTGGCACCGGCTGGCTCCGTAGTGATTTCTATCGTAGCGGTCGGTTTGACGGCCGGGGATAGGGATATCGAGAGGCTTTCAAAACCGTCGGAGGCAAGGGTGATAACGCGCTCGTGCGAAAAGTAACCGTCCCGTTTCACTTCAAGTTTGATATCCTTTCCTGCTGGAACGTTTGGTATTGAGACCGGCGATCCTTTTCCCTTAAAGGATCCATCGAGATAGACCTCCGCATCGGTCGGAATGGTGGCGACCATGACTCTTCCGGATGCCATGTGCGGAGTTTTTTCCGTTGCCGTTTTTGATCTGTGATATATCGAGCCCGCGATTACAATGGAGGCAAGGAGCAGGACTACGAGCTGGTACTTTATCGCCGAAATGATGGACCATAGCGAGGAAAACTTTCTTGAAGTTTTCTCATCTTTGTCATCGAGCTCCGGCAGAATTTTTTTTGCCTCGGAGCTTTCATCCTCTCCGGTATCCTCGTTCGGGCGTTCTCCTTCGACCATATACTCCTCGAGGTTGACCGGCACCCTGATGGCCCCGGTGGTCTCGAACTGGCTGTCGTTCGCCAAGGCGGAGTTGGATCTGTCGATTATGAGATACGGTGTTTTAGCGTCGGCGTCGTCTTTCCGGGGTTTGCCGAACTCGTCGTCAAAGAGGGCCTGTATGAACTCAGCTGAATGGGATGGCCCGAATTCAGGATAATTCATATGCAGAAACTTGATGAGGTCATCCCTCATCTCGGAGGCATGGCTGTACCTGCGCCTCCTGTCCTTGCTGAGCGCCTTCAGAGTTATCCTGTCGAGGTCATCGGGAATTCCGCTCAGTATGGTGGAAGGGGGAGCGACCTCTGCTTTTCTAACGTTGCGTATCGTCTCACGGCTGTCGGCGGCCTTGAAGAGGCGCTTGCCAGTGAGCATCTCATGCAGAATTATTCCGACTGAATATATGTCGGACCTGTTGTCTATCGTATCGCCGTAGGCCTGCTCCGGTGACATATACGCGAATTTTCCCTTCAGGACGCCGGAGTCGGTGGAGCCTACCTTGAAGCCTATTTTGGCGATGCCGAAATCGATGATCTTCACGGTGCCTGAATACGAGACCATGATGTTCTGTGGGCTCATATCCCTGTGGACTATGTGGAGGGGAACGCCGTGCTCATCGGTTCTCCTGTGGATATAGTCGAGTCCGTTTAAGGCTTCGGATATGAAATAGATCAGGTGCTCGGTCGGAAGGAGCTCTCCAAGGGAGGCGCATCTCTTGTTTATCTGGGATAGGGATTTGCCGTCGACGAACTCCATGACCATGAAGTAGTCATCCCCGACCTTTCCGAGATCATACGTCTGGGCGATGTTCCCGTGGACCAGCTTGACCGCTATTTTAGCCTCGTCGATGAGGGTTCCGATGAACTCCTCGCTGGCGGAAATATGCGGCAGGATCTTTTTTATGCAGACGGTCTTTTTGATTCCGCTGACATCGTAGGATATCCCCTTGAATATCTCGGCCATGCCCCCTTGCGCGATCTTTTCCATCAGATAATATTGGCCGACCTGCTGGGGTCGTCTATTTGATCTCTTCCCGAGCATGCGCTGCAAGATATCGATATTTTTACAGAAAGGCAAGAATAAGGCTGAGGATTAGAGCAAGGTTGAGATTAAGGCTGAGGCTCAACTCAACCTTGTCTATTTCTTGCTGGAAGAGGGAATTTTTGCTACCTTCCTGCCGATAATACGGACAGGAGATCGCAGTGGCCGAATCCAGCAGCCAAGAAAAAACCGAGGAGGCGACCCCGAAGCGACTGCGGGATGCGCGCAAGAAAGGGCAGGTGGCGCGTTCCCGCGATCTCAACACGGTAGTCATCCTGATCGCAGCCTTTGCGACGATCCTCTTCATGAGGGACTTCATCGGCGACAAGATGCGCGGCGTGATGGTGGCTGATTTCAGTCTGGCCGCCAGCAGGGATGTCTCCATGGAGGCCATCTTCCTCCAGGTGCAAAATGACTTCTTTTTATTCCTGAGCATCATAATCCCGTTCGGGATAGTCATGATAGTCTTCGCGATAGCGGTCGGTTTCCTTCAGATAGGCCCCATCTTTTCGACCGAGCAGATGAAGCCGCAGATGAAGAGACTAAACGCCCTGGAAAATCTCAAGAACATGTTCAAGGTCACCACATTCGTGGAGCTGATCAAGAACATCGCGAAGATAACCCTTATATTCATGCTCGCATATCTGGTTGTCAGCGATAGCATCAGGGATGTGGTCCTGACGGTGAAGGGGACACCATATCAGGCAGAAACTCTGGCCGGAAAGATCCTCGTTGAATTTCTCATCAAAGTCTTCATCGTCTTCATAGTGATCGCCATGATCGACTTCTATGTCCAGAGATGGAACTACAAAAAACAGATGAGGATGAGCAAGGAAGAGGTGAAAAGGGAGTACAAGCAGGACGAGGGAGATCCGTTGATAAAGAGCGCGCGCCGACAGCTGCATCAGGAGCTTGCGATGAGCGACACGAGGCAGTCGGTAAAATCCGCAGATGCGGTGATAACAAATCCAACCGAACTTGCGATAGCGATAAAATATGACGACAAGGAGATGGCGGCCCCGCAGATCGTTGCAAAGGGGCAGAGGCTTTTTGCAAATGCGATAAGGGAGATGGCGGAGGAGTTTGGAGTGCCTATAATACAGAACGTGCCGCTGGCCTGGACTCTCATAGAGCTCGAGGTAGACGATGAAATTCCAGAGGAGCTGTATGCCGCAGTCGCTGAAATTCTGGTGTATGTCTATAAGATAAGAGATGAGCGCGAGCGGGCCGATAAGGACGGTTCGCAGCTATAATAGATTCAGGTTTTTCTATTTTTCCAGAATGATCCCTCTCATCGGCGTGAAGTTTGCTGGTGAAAGTCTTTTCTCCGTGGATAGCTTCCCGTCTTTTTTTACGAAGAGCGTGAGCTCTTGGAACTTTTCTCCGCCGCCGATCGGGGCGAGAAGCCTGCCCCCCTCTTTCAGCTGTTCTACGAGCGGCTCAGGGACCTGAGGAGGGCTGCACTGCATCACGATGGCGTCGTAGGGGGCGTGTTCAGGAAGTCCGAGGAATCCATCCCCGGTTACGACCTTGACGTTTCGTATTCCCAGTTTAGGGAGGATTTTTCTGGCGCGCTCGGCCAGCGGCGGTTCTATCTCTATCGTGAATACCTCTCCCGCGAGTTTTGACAGGAGAGAGGCGAAGTATCCGGTGCCCGTTCCTACTTCCATGACCCTGTCTGAACTTTTTAAATCCAGCGCATCGAGCATCGCCGCGTCTTCGAAGGGCCTATTGAGCGAGTCGTGATTGGAGATCGGAACCTCGTTGTCATCATAGGCGTGCGCCTTGAATTTTTCCATCACGAAAATTTCGCGCGGTACTGAGCTCATCGCCTGCAATATGTCATCGTTGTTCAGACCTCTTGCCTTTATCTGGCTTTCGATCATATCCCTGCGCAAGCCTTCAAAGTTCGTCGAAGATCCGCTGCACGACAGGAGGAACGCGGTGGTCAGTATAGCTATGAGCGGAGATGAAAGTTTTAGAGTCGCCGATGGCTTTTTCATCCCTATGAAGCCTCCGAATTAGAAGTGGTATGCGATATTTCCCATAAGCGAAAATGGGAATAGCGCGGTCCCATTGTTCGGACCGCTTGTCGAATCGATCAGACCGATTGAACGGAATATAGCGGCGAGCCCTACCGAAAGAGATTCGGTTATGTAGAAATCGGTGCCGATCCCCATATTGGCGCCTATGCCGACTGCGGTGGTTCCATCCTTTGCAGTTCCTTCGGTTACAGCGTAAACTCCCATTCCTATCAGGGCATAGGGATCCCAGCGCGATGGCTCCTTCAACACGTAGAATTTCAGGTCGAAGGTCGGTATGCCGAGGAATTCGATCCCGTTGTCGCCATCAGATATTCCGGTGCCGTCCTCGGTTGTCACCACCACTCCGAACTGTGTTGAAAACTGCGGTGACCACCTGTAATCGAAAAACACATATCCGCCGATTCCCGGGTCCAGTTCCGGCCTGGAATCTACGACGAATATATTTCCCACCGGACCGAGCCCGACCGAAAAATTTCCGCCGGAGCTTTTGGCCGAGACAGTCGATGCTGCAAAAAGAGCCGAAGCTATTGCGATTGTGCAGAGTATCTTTTTCATTTCGCCCCCATGAATTGTAGATTTTGGTCAGGGTAATACTTTTTTGGGTAAAATGTAAACCCTCCTGCCTTCGATTTTTAACCGATTATCAGCGAAGAGGGCGACCGCCTTCGGATATATCTCATGCTCCTTCCCCAAGATCCTCGCCTTCAGCGTCTCGAGGGTGTCGTCATCCATGACGGGGAGAGCGGCCTGACATATTATCGGGCCGTGATCCACCTTTGCATCCACGAAATGCACCGTGCATCCCGCAATTTTCACACCATAGTCGAAGGCCTGTTTTTGTCCATCGGGCCCCGGAAAAGAGGGAAGCAGCGCAGGATGTATGTTCATGACGCGGTCCTTGAATGCGCCAAGGATGGTCTCGCCAACTATCTTCATATATCCTGCGAGACATACGAGTTCGACTTTATGTTGGCGGAGGATTTCGACAATTCTGCCCTCGTAGGTCCGCCTGCTGTCGAACGCTTTTCTATCGAGGTGAAAGTTCGGGATGCGATGTTTTTCGGCCCGCTTCAGCGCGTGGGCATCGCCCTTGTCGCTTATGACCACGGCAATCTTCGCACTTGTCGATCCGGACTCGCAGGCGTCTATAAGCGCCTGAAGGTTGCTGCCATTTCCGGAGGCGAGAACGCCGACCGGGATAACGCTCTTTTTCATCTAAACCTCACGAGATCGAGATGGGGATGTTTTCATCCTGTCTGATCTTCGTATTGCCTATTACCTTGGCACTGAAGCCGTGTGCATTTATGAAGTCCGTCGTTTCGTCCGCCTTCTCCGCCGGGGTGAACATAACCATGCCTGTGCCGCAGTTGAAGACCCTCAACATCTCATTCTCATCAATTCCTGCATGTGACTGTATGAAGCGGAATATCTGCGGGATCTCCAGCGCGCTTCTATCGATGGAAGCCTCGACGCCGCGAGGCAGCACCCTCGGGATATTATCCCAGAATCCGCCGCCTGTGATATGCACGATTCCTTTCACGTCTCCGAACTTGGTCAGCGCCTCGATCAGTTGGGTGTAAATGAAGGTCGGCCTGAGGAGTATCTCGCCCAGCGTGGCGTCGAATCCGTCGTAGATGTGATCGAGTCTGAGATTTTTGTCTTTTATGAGGTGATTGATGAGGGAGTATCCGTTGCTGTGCGGCCCCGAGGATGCGATTCCTATTATCGCATTTCCGGTTCCGATCTCGCTGCCGTCGATTATCTTCATCCTATCTACTATGCCCACCGCAAAACCGGCCATATCGAAATCGTTCGGCTTATAGAACTCCGGCATTTCTGCGGTCTCGCCCCCGACCAGCGCGCAGCGCGCCAGCTTGCATCCTTCTGCGATCCCCTTGATCACATCGGCGTGTTTGTCCGGCTCGAGGCATGAGGTGGCGAAGTAGTCGAGGAAGAAGAGGGGCTTTGCGCCTGAGCACGCGATGTCGTTTACACACATCGCGACCAGATCGATTCCGATGGTGTCGAGCTTTTCCATGTTGATCGCGATCTTCAGCTTGGTGCCGACCCCGTCGGTCCCGGAGACGAGAACCGGCTCCTTCATCTCCGATATATCAGGGGCAAATAGCGCGCTGAACCCGCCGAGGTCGGATATGACCCCGCGTTGGCGGGTCTCTTTGACATACCCCTTTATCCTGTCGACAAATGCATTTCCGGAGTCGATATCGACCCCTGCCTTTTTATATGCCTCGCTCATGGCGCGCCGAAATAGCACAGGGTTTTAAAAAAGCAAGTTGGTATGCGGGGTTACGGCTTGACAGGGAGACTCTAATTTCATAACTTGCTTAAAACATTGGATATTTTCCTCTTCAAGGATAACCCTTTGAAAGTTTGTATGATGAAAAAAAAGCCGCTTATCCTGCTTTCAAATGACGATGGCTACCAGGCCGAGGGTATTTTGGTCCTCCGAAAGGCCATAAAAAGGCTGGGGGCTGTGGTCGTCGTCGCCCCCGATCAGCAGAGGAGCGCTGCCAGCCATTCAATAACCCTTCACTCCCCTCTGAGGATAGAGAATCCAGAGAAGGATCTCTATCTAGTCAGCGGAACTCCCACCGACTGCGTGATCCTCGCCGTCCACGAGATTCTCAATTCCCCCCCCGATCTCATACTTTCCGGGATAAATCACGGCCCCAACCTCGGGGATGATGTGCATTATTCAGGGACGGTCTCGGCAGCCTACGAGGGCGGGATAATGGGGATACCATCTATAGCCTTTTCACTGGCGATGAATGAGCGGGGGCGCTTCGATACCGCTGCCCACTTCGCCATGAGGATAACCAAAAAAGTTTTAAAGGAGGGACTCCCTAAGGGAATTATTTTGAACGTGAATATCCCGGATCTCCCCATTTCTAAGATCAAGGGGTGCGCATTCACCAAGCAGGGAAAGAGGGACTATGGGGATATCGTAGTCGAGAAGGTAGATCCCAAGGGACGCAAATATTACTGGATCGGTGGCAATGAGAACGGCTTCGAGGATATTCCCAATTCAGATTGCAATGCGATAAGGGCAGGCAAAGTTTCGATAACGCCTCTGAAGGTCGATATCACCGATGTCGATGCTTTGAAAAGTATCTCGAGCTGGAGGATATAGGATGACGATGATAGTGAAGTCGAAAAGGCGGGATCGCGATCGCGATCCATTCGAGGTCGCACGCAGGAGGATGGTCGCCGAGCAGCTGGTCAAAAAAGGAATAGCGGATCAGAGAGTTTTGGATGCCATGGGGCGTGTGCCGAGGCAGGAATTCGTCAGCAAGGGGATGGAATGTCAGGCCTATGAGGACAGACCTCTGCAGATGGGGCTAGGTCAGACCATCTCACAGCCTCTCATCGTAGCGCTGATGACCGAGGAACTTCTGAAGCGCCCTTGCAAGAAGGTCCTCGAGATCGGGACAGGTTCCGGTTATCAGGCGGCCATTCTCGCCGAGCTGGTCGAGCAGGTCTATTCGATAGAACGCCTAAAGGAACTTTCGTTGCGGGCGCGCAAGGTTCTTTATAAATTGAGGTACGACAACATCAAACTCAGGATTGGAGATGGTACGCTCGGCTGGCCCGAAGAGGCTCCCTTCGACGGCATCATAGTAACTGCCGGAGCGCCGTGTATTCCGGAGGATTTGATCGAACAGTTAGGGGACGGGGGACGCCTCATCATTCCGGTGGGAGGGGAGGAGCTTCAGCGTCTGGAGGTTGTAACGAAGCGCGGCGCCGGCTATGACAAAGAAACTCTGACGTCGTGCCGCTTCGTCAAGCTGGTAGGAAAACAGGGATGGAAGGGTGACTGAATTTTTTCCTAAATATAATGTTTTTCCGAGAGGGGTTATCCTAGCGCTTTCATTCGTAATGATCGCCGCTCTCCTAGGGGGGTGCGCCACCTCCTTTGATAAAAGGGGAAAATTCCACAGGGTGCGTTCCGGCGAATCGATCTGGACCATCGCACGATTCTACGGCCTCGATCTCCAGGAGCTCGCCGAGTATAACAATATATTCAAGCCCGGAGATATGAAAGCGGGGCAGCAGCTCTATATTCCGGAGAAGGAAAAAAAACCCCCCTTCAAAGAGCTTCCCTCGGATTCTTCCTCCCGATCTTCCAGACGCGGCGGAAGCAAATATTCACGCGCCGATTCCTCGCAGTCGCAGATCAAGACCTTTCGCGGAAAATTCATATGGCCCGTCGAAGGGCGTCTCACCTCCCCGTTTGGAATCAGAAACGGAAGGCGGCACGATGGTATAGACATAGCTGCTCGCGAGGGGACTCCGATAAAGGCGTCCGCCCCCGGTACAGCGGTATTTGTTGGGACTATGCGCGGATATGGGAACTTGATACTCCTTCGCCATTCAGACAACTTTTTTACGGCCTATGCGCACAATCAAAAAAACAGGATCAAAAAGGGCGACGAGGTAAAGCAGGGGCAGTTGATCGCCACCGTCGGCAGAACCGGTCGCGCGACCGGTTCACACTTGCATTTTGAGATTCGCAGTGGTCAAAAGGCGCGCAACCCGCTCTTCTTTTTGCCGGAGCGCAAATAAAGGAGAATCTATGCAGGATTCGATAAAAAGATATATCAGGGATGTCCCGGATTTTCCGAAGCCCGGAATAATGTTCAAAGACATCACCCCTCTTCTTCAAAATCACAAGGTCTTTGACGGCACGATCCAGGCATTGGTGAAGAGATATTCGGGGGAGAGGATCGACTCTGTTGTCGGGATAGAATCTCGCGGTTTTCTGTTTGGCACCCCCCTGGCTCATCAGCTGCAGGCTGGCTTTGTGCCGGTGCGAAAGAAGGGGAGGCTCCCCTATAAGACGATAAATATATCCTATGACCTGGAATACGGTTCCGCCACGATAGAGATGCACACAGATGCGATAAAGAAGGGGGAGCGCGTCGTTATAATAGACGACCTACTGGCGACTGGGGGAACGGCAGGGGCGGCATGCGAGCTGGTAAGGCAGCAGGGGGGAGAGGTCGTCGAGTGCGCCTTTATAGTCGAACTGGCTTTTCTAAACGGACGCGACAAGATCCCCGGGGTGCCGATCCACTCGCTGGTGAGCTACAAGTAGTGGGCTACATCATATATAGATAATGAAGATCCCTTATAGATAATGAAGATCCCTTATAGATAATGAAGATCCCTTTCTATCCAAATATAGGCGATGGGACACACTGCTTTCAGGCTGCTCTCAAGATGGCGCTGGCAAAACTCCTTCCTGATCAAGAGTTTTCATATGAATATCTAGACAAAATCTCCGGCAAAGGGGAGGGACAGTGGACCTGGCCCACACAAGCGATGTTATGGATGATGGATTTAGGTTTAACTGTAAGATTAATAGAAGAATTTGATTATAGGGCATTCGTGAAATCCGGGTTGAAGTACCTCATAAGGAGATACGGTAAAGAGGTGGCCGCGGCCCAAGCCAATCACAGCGATATAGAGAAGGAACGTAAGATAGCTGCAAAATTTGTGGAGCTTGCCCCAATCGAATACAGGATTCCTGACTTTGAAGATATCGAGCGGATGATATCCGATGGCGGAATCGTCCTGGTGAATCTAAATTCAGCGGCCTTGCATGGCCTCCCCGGTTATTCCGGGCATTTCGTAGTCATATGCGATCTTACCTCGGAAAATGTGATATTGCATGATCCTGGCATCCCTCCATACCCTGAGCATCGCGTGAAAAGATCAGTTTTTGAGCGTGCATGGGGGTATCCAAGGGAGCGTGACAGGAACCTTATGTGCATCTCTCTCAAATAGGGCGCGGGTTTGCCGACGACTCTGATATCATTCAGAAAATTGCCGAGAGTTGTGAAATGGAGGCTTGACAGCTTCGGACACTATTGCTATTTTCCTCAATGAATTCCACCGATTACAAAGGGGCGGGGGATGAATAAGTCAGAGCTCATCGAGTTGATTTCAGAGAGGTCGAAGATCACCAAGAAGAAGGCTGAGGATGTTGTGAACCTGATATTCGATTCCATGACTCGGACCATGGCTCGCGGGGGCCGCATAGAAATTCGCGGCTTTGGAAGTTTTGTAGTCAAGGATTACAAGGCCTATACGGGGAGGAACCCAAGGACCGGCGAATCGATCCACGTCGAACCCAAGAGGCTTCCCTTTTTCAAAGTCGGCAAGGAATTGAAGGAGAGGGTGGATGCCATGAGGGCTCCGCTGCCAGTTGACCTCGGCGATGAGGAAGATATCGCCTGACGTAAAAAAACAAGAGACCTTTCGCGCTCATGCCAGATCATCCAACGGAGGATTTATGACCGATCTGCACGAGCGTATTTTTTTGTTCGCACTTCAAAAAGTTTTTTATTCCGCACCAGCGGTCGCGCGCGCCCTGATAGAGTCTGCCGGATCCGCAGAGGCACTTCTTAAAGGCGACCGGAGCGATTTTAGATCGCTGTTTGCCGGAATGGAGACTCTCTACAATCGTTTCTGCGTCATTCCGGAAGCGGAGGTGCTCCATCGCGAACTCGAATCATATTCAAAGAGAGGAATTTCTCTCATAACGATTGCCGATGATGAATATCCGAAACTCTTGGCGCAGATACCTGATCCTCCGCTTGCGCTTTGGGCTATCGGGGAAGATCTCTCGCTTCTGAATTCCGCTTCACTCGCCGTCGTCGGCGCGCGCAAATCCTTTCCCTACAGCCGCGAGCTGGCTTTCTCCATTTCCAGGGATGTCGCAGAAATGGGATATCCGATAATCAGCGGAATGGCCTATGGGATCGATGCGGCGGCACATCTCGGGGCGCTGGAATCCTCGGGAAAAACCATAGCTGTTTTCGGATGCGGAGTTGATTACATATACCCGTCTGAGCATGTCGGACTGATGAAAAGAATCGTCGATCGAGGGCTTGCGATTTCCGAGTTTCCTCTCGGAGTTCGGCCCATTCCTCCGAGGTTTCCACAGAGAAACAGGGTGATCAGCGGGCTCGCCCTCGCGGTGCTCGTCGTTCAGGCGGCGCGAGCCAGCGGAAGCCTGATCACCGCAAAATTCGCCCTCGAATTTGGAAGGGAGGTCATGTCGATTCCCGGGCGCGGCGGTGATCCGGGGGCTCAGGGGTGCAACGCCCTGATACGCGATGGTGCGGGTCTGGTGGAAAACGCCGAAGATGCTGTAAGAATTCTCGAATTCGAACACAGGAAATATCCGTTTTTGAAAAAATCTGGACATTTGGTCGGCGATATTTATAAGGGTTCACCTCTTTTAAAAAGTCTTCTGCCGAATTCTCCCTCGGGAGTTGATGATGTCATAAGGCGCAGCGGGATGGCTGCCTCCGATGTATTGAAGGAGCTCTCACTTTTGGTGATAGATGGGTTGGTGGAGGAACTTCCGGGCAAACTGTATCGTTTGAGGAGTGATAGATGAGCGGATCTCTGGTAATAGTCGAGTCTCCAGCGAAGGCCTCGACGCTTAAAAAATATCTAGGGAAAAATTTCAACGTGCTGGCCTCCGTCGGCCATGTGATCGACCTTCCTATGAGGGAGCTCGGCGTCGATGTGGAAAACGGCTTCGAACCAAACTACGTCATCATCCGCGGCAAATCCAAGATTCTTAAAAAAATCACCGATGCGGCTAAAAAGGCCGACGCGGTGTATCTGGCCCCCGATCCCGATCGTGAGGGGGAGGCGATAGCCTGGCACATCGCCGACAGGATAAGGAAGTCCTCGAAATCCAAAACTCCACCCATCTATCGCGTCAAGTTCAACGAGATAACAAAAGATGCGGTTAAAAACGCGATCGCCTCGCCGGGCGATCTGGATAAAAATCTATTCGACGCGCAGCAGGCGAGAAGGATCCTAGACAGGCTGGTCGGTTATCGAATAAGCCCGCTGCTTTGGGAAAAAGTCAGGCGTGGGCTTTCCGCCGGGAGGGTTCAGTCGGTAGCCGTCAGAATCGTATGTGAGCGCGAGCAGGAGATAGACGCTTTCAAAGCGAAGGAGTACTGGTCCATAGTGACGAGGCTTAAAGGCGGAGTTCCCCCTCCGTTCGAGGCTAAGCTTATAAAAATTTCAGGCAAGGACTTCGAAATAGCCGAGGAGTCCGAGGCGAAAAAATTGGTCAACGCCATCTCGAAAGAGAGCTTTCTTCTTTCGACGATAAAGAAGAGCGAACGAAGGAGAAGGCCGGCGCCGCCATTTATCACCTCGAAGCTCCAGCAGGAGGCCGCGAGAAAACTCGGCTTCACCGCGAAGAAGACGATGGCCATGGCGCAGATGCTCTATGAAGGAGTGGAGATAGGCAGCGAAGGTTCGGTCGGCCTGATCACCTACATGAGAACCGATTCGATCCGCGTCTCCGATGTCGCAATAGAAGCTGTGAGAAAATACATAGCTGACAAGTTCGGCAAGGATATGCTCCCGGCCGAACCGGTGATATACAAGAGCAAGCGAGGCGCGCAGGACGCCCATGAGGCAATCCGTCCGACGCTCATGACGATGCCGCCCGAACTTGTAAAGGAGCATCTCGATAGGGACGCCTACAGGCTTTACGATCTTATATGGAAGAGGTTTGTCGCCTCTCAGATGGAGCCCGCTGTATTCGACCAGACCTCATTTGATATCGAAGCCGGAAAGTATCTGCTCAGGGCAACCGGACAGGTGATGAAGTTCGCCGGTTTCATCTCGGTGTATATGGAGGGCGTGGACGATGAGGCGGAAAAGGGTGAGGAGGAAAATCCGACACTTCCGAATCTCTCTGAAGGGGAAAAGCTGGAGTTGTTGGGAATAGAGCCGCATCAGCATTTCACGCAGCCGCCTCCGCGTTTTACGGAAGCCTCTCTCGTCAAGGAGTTGGAGGAGAAGGGGATAGGCAGACCTTCTACATACGCCTCGATTCTTAGTACCATCCAGGAAAAGGGATATGTGAGGAAACTCGAAAAGAGGTTTCACCCATCTGAACTTGGCAAACTCGTCAACGAACTGCTGGTCGAAAATTTTCCGAAGGTTATCGATGTGGGATTCACCGCTCAGATGGAGGGAGAACTTGACGAGGTCGAAGAGGGGCGGCGCGACTGGAAAAAGGCGCTCGACAATTTTTACGCTCCCTTTGAATCTGCGCTTTCACTCGCCAGGAAAAACATGCGCAGCGTGAAAGGGCAGCAGGTCGAGACTGAAATCCTCTGCGATAAGTGCGGCAGCAAGATGGTCATCAAATGGGGAAGACATGGAGAGTTCCTCGCGTGTTCGAAATATCCCGAATGCCGCACGACCAAGGAGTTTTCACGCGAGGAAAATGGCGAGCTCAGGCTTCAGAAGGTAGAGCCGACCGGTGAGGTGTGCGATCTCTGCGGCAAGCCGATGCTTATGAAACGCGGGCGCTATGGTCAGTTCTTGGCCTGTTCGGAATATCCGAAATGCAAGAACACCAAGTCGATCAGCAGCGGTGTGAAATGCCCGAAGTGCGGGGAGGGCGATCTGGTCCAAAAGAGCACCAAGCGCAGCAAGATCTTCTACGGCTGTGACAAATATCCGAAATGCGATTATGCCACTTGGGACAAGCCTATTGCGAAGAGCTGCCCGGAGTGCGGCTCTAAGATTCTGGTTGAACGCACATCCAAAAAGACCGGCGAGGTCTTTATCCTATGCCCCCAAAAAGGGTGTCCTTATCGCAAAAAAATGGAGTAGTTGAGCCTCGATCTCAGAAAATTTAGAGCTGAACTATCTCTATGGACGATATCCCTTTGAAGTTTCCTCTGTGATATAGTTTGAACTGGAAGGCGAGGGTCTCCAGTATCTTTTTTCCCTCCACCGTGAAATCGGCGCTTTTTTCCAATTCCTCCCTGTTGAACTTCTCCCTCTTTCCCGGGACGGCCTGATAATGAATTCTGTATTTCCCGTAGCCGAGCTCTTCGACGAAATACCCGAGCGTGAATTCAACTCCGTACTGTCTCTTGTCATGTATGAATGGCGCGATCATCTTTTCGACGCGTATCTCTTTGGAATTTTCCATTGAAAAATTCAGGCGCGCGAAGGAGGCGAGTGGCGCATTTTCATCCGCTTTTTTAAGGGGGCTGACAGCGCCCGAGCTCTTTGACTCCGTGCGAGCTGGTGGAGGGGATTCCGCCGGAGGGGATTTTTTTATAGGTTCGTCCCCAAGAATTCCTCCTATGTAAAATTTTACAAATTGCAAGCACCTGTCCCTCGTTGGGAATGTGGAGCTGGTAAAGGGCAGGGTGAAGGGGGGCGCCTCCTTCGAGAAACATGGATAGGTATGTTCCACGCAGGATCTCATCGCCGCAGAGTTCGGATCGAACATCTCTTCGCATTGTGCTCCCGCATCGGCAGCCGCCTGCCTGTCGCTAAATTTCAGTTCTGAAGTTTCTTTCGCCGCATCTTTCTGCTTGGCGGGGGGTTTTTCTCTTGCGCGCTCTTTAGCTGCCGGCTCCGGCTTGGCCGGTTCTTTTCTGGCTACCGGAGGCATGGGTGCAACAGTTTTCGCCCTGAATTTTGCGTAGGAGATGCAGTTATCGAAGTTTGGCAGGGAGAGGGAGTTCTCCCCATCGAGCTCGAGGTTGTATGTGATAGCCCGTTCTTTTCTCTGGGCCAGACACTGCTCCGCCAGGGTTTCGCAGTATTCTCTCCTGTCGGGGGGGATAGAGCCGCACAGTTTTGAGGCTTGTTCTCTCGACATGGTTTCTCTCCGATCAGCGGGCTTATCGGCTATGTCCGAAAAAAGTTGTGAGATCTTTTCCACTGGATAGTCAAAGGGGCAATACGCACCCACCTGACCCCTTGCGTCATTTTATTGACGCAGCGACCTTTTTCTTCCTCTATTTTTTAAAGCAACTTTCTCCGAATAAAATCGATAAGGGAGCATCTTCAACGCGCTGGTTTTTACAGGCGCAGAAAAAGGAGCTGGTTCAATGTCCCTCACCTTTTATTCCGCTTTAGCACCCACAGCCGCATCCTGGAGGATAGGATCTTTTCAACAGCTTCCATCGGTTCCGCTCCCTATCATCGCGGGACCCGCGTCCTCCGTTGCGATAAGCGGCATCGGCATCGGGGAAAGCGATATCCTCGAACGCGCCGCTCATGGGATCGAAGCCATGCGGAAGATGGCTTCAGGGGAGTCGCGGCAGGATAAGATACCCGTTATCTTCAGTTCCCCGGACAGCCAAGTTGAAATTCATTTGGGCAATCCCTTCAGATTGACGACGCAACTTTCTGAACGATCGGCCTTCAGGTTCAGCGGGGATGTGAGTATCTATCTTTCGGAGATAATGACGACGCCCTTGCTGAAGTATCAGCTGGATCTTCGAGTCGGAGCCGCGAGGGTATTTCGTACGGGGAAGGTAGGAAGCAACAGGGCTATGCAGAACGTCCTGTATATGTCGGCACATTTTTGCGACCTCAAGCACTTCGGCCTTTTGCGGGGTTCCATATATCCCGAGCTCGGAGTCTCCCGCGAGGAGTTCGAGGAAATGGGCGTCGGGGGTTTTATAGAAAGCTATCTGCAGTACGCGAGTCGCGTGCACGGATGGGATGGGAGAAAGGCGCTGGAGGAGGCTGGGATAACGCGCAGCGGTTTTATTGCGCTCCCTCCATGGCAGGAAAATCCCAATCTGGCATTTTTGTGGAATACGATGGATGCGATTGCCAGAGATTTGGAGAAGGAGCTTGAGAGAAGGGGGCGCCAGCTATGAGAGCGAGGAAGAACCTATACAACATCTGTGCAGCGACCTTGCTTGCGTTGCTTATCCTCTCCGGAGCGTTTGTTGCCGACGCCCTCGGGCAGCAGGGGTGTCCCGGCGATTTCGACTGCGACGGTATTCCCGACGCGATCGAGGACAAAAACGGAAATGGGAAATGGGATGCAAGCGAGGGGGAGACGGATTTTCAGAATTCGGATACCGATGGGGACTGCCTTCCGGATGGCCTCGAGATGGGGCTGACCGAGGCCGAGGCGCGGGCCTTGGTCGAGGGGATGAAGATTCGCCCCGTCCACAAATTTTCCGAACGATGCCTGAAAATTTTGCAGGACAAGAAGATCACTGTTCTTGCCAACGCTATTGCGGCGGACCCGAACGCCCCGCAGGGGTTGTCTAATATATCCATACTGTTTGACCTCGACCCATCTAGCACCACGGATCCGACCTCAGAGGATAGCGACAACGACGGCGTTATCGATGGGATGGAGGATTTTAATTTCAACGGCAGAAGGGATTTTGAAGGGGACTTTCCTCCCGAAGAAGGTGCGATAGTAAGCTGGCTGGAGACCGATCCCAACGATTCGGATAGCGATGGCGACGGACTTCTCGACGGCGAGGAGGGGGATCGCGACGGCGACGGCGAGATCGGATTCGACGAGAGCGACCCACTGCGCTTCGACAGCGACGGAGATGGAGTTAGCGACAGCGAAGAGCGCCGGATTGGCACCCTTCCGAATAAATGCGACACCGACGGAGATGGCCTCTCGGATGGAATCGAGCTGGGGAAAATCCAGCCGATACCTTACAAGGGGTGCCATGGCCTTCAGGCGGTGGGCACGAATTTTAAAAGGCCAAGCGTGCTCGACCCGCTGAACCCGGATTCCGATGGCGATGGAAGGCTGGATGGTGAAGAGGATGCCAACGCCAATGGCTGGTTGGATGCCGAAGAGAGCGATCCGACCGTCGCAGATACCGATGGCGATGGACTTGAGGATGGACTTGAGGATCTCGGAGATTTCGACGGCGACGGTGTGCCGGACTTCGATTACACGAAGGTGGTAGGTGAGGGGGAATGTCTGACCCCCGCTTCCATCCATGACATCGATTGCGATGGCATTCCTAACAGCCGCGACGAGGATTCCGACGGGGATGGCTGCCCTGACAGCATGGAAGGGGGGGTATGGGTTGATGCCAATAACAACGGCATACCGGATGTATATGATCCCCAGGCCAAGGTTTGCCCTGATCCATCCGCCGGTGGAGGAGGGGGTGGTGGAGGTAAGGCCCCCGATTCTTCGGAGGTCGGGAGCAGGGCTTCAGAGGAATCAAAATATTTCTTCTCCGATGCGGGGGGTTCCTGCGCGCTGCTTTTGCTCTATCTCCCTGATAATGAGATTGCCAAAATTTATGTAATGGCCATGATTTTCATCTTGGCAGTTTCATCGGTGATCGCCTTGAAAAGGCGTCTTTCGCAGCGCTGAACGATCTTTCAGCAATCTTCTGTAATCCATAAAAAACCCGCAAATCCCCAATAAATCTGTGTTTATCGGCAGGGCTCTTTATGCGACAAAGTTGTTGCTTTTAGCATTTCCTCCTGTAAAATCGCCCTAACCTTGGGGGAGGGACGATTATGAAGCAATTTATAAAGAAATTCGAGAGTTACCTGCTCAATGAGAAGGGTTCTTCGCTGCACACGCATAAGAACTACATGGTCGATCTCACGCAGTTTTTCACTTTTCTATCAACGAAGTATCCGGACATAATGTCCAAAGAGCCATCCTTTCTTTCCAATGTCGATCCAAACACGGTGAGGGAATACCTCGGAAAGATGATCAAGGATCGCTCTCCTTCCTCAATGGCTAGAAAGCTGGCCTCTCTGAGGACATTTTTTCAGTTTTGTTTGCGAAAAGGGGTCGTCCCTTCAAATCCGGCGAAAGAGGTAGCCACCCCGAAGGTCCCGAAGAGAATTCCGAGATTTTTGACGGTGGACGAGGTCTTCTCGCTTATCGATGCACCATCCGGTAACGAGGCCCTCGGTTCCAGGGACAAGGCGATCATAGAGCTGCTTTATGCTTCCGGCCTGCGCGTCGGCGAGCTCGTCGATCTGGACGTAGACTCTATCGATCTTGCAGCCAAGACAGTTCGTGTTATGGGGAAGGGGCGCAAGGAGAGAATAGTTCCGATGGGTGAAAAGGCATGCAGTGCCATCGCTTCATACCTGAATTACAGAGCGGCGCTTTGCCCCGAGAGCGCCGAGGAAAACGCGCTTTTTGTGAACAGGCGGGGTGGAAGGCTTACCGCGCGTTCGGTTGAGAGGATGCTCAACAAATACATCAAGGTCTGCGGTCTGCAGAAAAAGGTGACGCCCCACGTTTTGAGGCACACCTTCGCCACGCACCTGCTTGGTTCCGGTGCCGACATGCGCGGCATTCAGGAGCTCCTCGGTCATGCGAGCCTCTCTACGACGCAGAAATATACGCATGTGAGCCTCGAAGGGCTCATGAAGACGTACGACAAGGCGCATCCGAAGGCATAATGCCGGTTTAAACTCTCCTTTCGCTTATTTCATTGACGCTGCGGTCGGATGTTAATATCTGAAGCCGCTGTCGTCTTTTACCCAAAATAATTTTAAGGAACCTCTGAAAAGCTGCATACAGGGTTCCTCGAAAAGGAACTGTATTAATGATGCCGCCGCCCGGGAAAATTTTTGAGCCTGGGACGAACTTCATTCATTCGACTCGCTCTCGTTTACTCATGACGGTGAGCTTGTCGAACCGCCGTGAAGATTCACAAATTTTCCCAGGCAGGCGGTGACGCCAAGTAGTTTTTAGAGGCACCTTTCGAAAAATTCGGCAGAAAACTGCCTAATGATGCAGGGGATGACAAATTCGCTAATTTCTTAGAGGTTCCTAAAACGGAGGGGCGATGTTCAAGTCCACGACGATTCTTTGCGTAAGAAGAGACGGCATGGTCGCGCTGGCCGGCGATGGGCAGGTCAGCTTCGGCAATACCATAATGAAAAGCGGGGCCAGAAAGATTCGGACGATGAGGGATGGGACGGTCCTCGCAGGATTTGCAGGCTCGAGCGCGGATGCCTTCACGCTATTCGAGCGCTTCGAGGGAAAGCTGGAGGAATTTCGTGGCAACCTCACCCGCGCCGCGGTTGAGCTCGCCAAGGACTGGCGAACCGACAGAATCCTGCGCAAACTTGAGGCTATGATGATCGTGGCCGATCGCGAAAAAACCTTTACCATCTCGGGCACGGGGGATCTCCTCGAGCCTGATGACGATGTCACCGCGATAGGATCAGGCGGTCCGTACGCGCTGGCCGCGGCAAGGGCGATGCTCAGACATTCATCTCTCGACGCTTTGCAGATCGTCGCTGAGGCGATGAAGATAGCGTCCGAGATATGTATCTATACGAACGAAAACATTCAAAGCGAAGTTTTGAAATGAGGAGCTGTTGACTGACATGGAAGAAAAAAATTTTACGCCAAGGGAAATAGTTTCAGAGCTCGACAGATACATCATCGGCCAGGACAAGGCGAAGAGATCGGTCGCCATAGCTCTCAGGAACAGGTGGCGCCGCAGGCAGGTGGAAGGTGATCTGCGCGACGAGATAGTTCCAAAAAATATCATCATGATAGGCCCCACCGGAGTCGGGAAAACAGAAATCGCCAGAAGGCTCGCAAAACTCGCAGATGCTCCCTTCATAAAGGTAGAGGCCTCCAAGTTCACCGAAGTCGGCTACGTCGGCAAGGATGTCGAGTCGATGATCAGGGAGCTGGTCGAGGTTGCGGTAAAGATGGTGCGCGAGGAGGAGTCGCGCAAGGTCATGGTTCGCGCTCAGGAGATGGCGGAGGAAAAACTTTTGGATCTTCTCCTTCCGGGCTCCCTCGAGCCTGAGCATGATCTTCCGCAGAGCTTCGACGATGCCGCATCCGAAGTGGTGCCGGAGCCCTCCGCAGAGAGCGGGAGGCGCAGGGCCGATACGAGGGAGCGGCTGAGGAAGCTTCTTCGCGAAGGAAAACTCGACGATCGTATGGTCGAAATTCAGCCTGCAGTACGTCCGGCGATGCCATCGATAGAGGTGGTGGCCGCAGGAAGCATGGAGGAGATGCAGTCCAATCTGCGCGATATGTTCTCCGGTCTTTTTCAGGGTGGGAACAAGAAAAAGAAGATGCGCGTTCCGGAAGCGCTTGCGTATCTCTCCTCCGAGGAATCGCAGCGCCTCATCGATATGGAATCGGTGGTCAAGCTTGCGATCGAATGCACTGAACAAAACGGCATAGTTTTTTTGGACGAGATAGACAAGATCGCGCGTTCGGCGGGGGAGGGTCGAGGACATGGCCCCGACGTCTCTCGCGAGGGAGTGCAGCGCGACATACTCCCCATTATCGAGGGCTCGACCGTCAACACCAAGCACGGTCTGGTCAAGACGGATCACATACTCTTCATAGCCGCCGGAGCTTTTCACAGCGCAAAGCCGAGCGATTTGATTCCGGAGCTGCAGGGCAGATTTCCGATAAGGGTCGAGCTCAACTCCCTTTCGAAAGGGGATTTCATCAGGATCCTGACCGAGCCAGAAAATTCGCTCATCAAACAGTACAGGGCGATGATGCAGACAGAGGGGGTATCGCTGGAGTTCGACTATTCGGCCATAGACGAGATATGTCAGGTTGCGGCTGACGTGAATTCTCAGATGGAGGATATCGGCGCCCGTAGGCTTCATACTATAATGGAAAAGCTCCTTGAAGGGCTTTCATTTGAAGCTCCGGAAAGAGGGGGACAGACGGTGAAAGTCGATCGTGGATATGTCGTGAAAAATCTTTCAGAGATCGTCAAGGATCGCGATCTCAGCAGGTACATACTCTAGTTTTGAAATCAGAAAGGATTTTCAATGCCGAATATCGTCGTCGTAGGAATGCAATGGGGCGATGAAGGAAAAGGTAAGATAATAGATCTTCTTACCCCCTCCGTGGATCTGGTCGTGCGGTTTCAGGGGGGTGCGAATGCTGGCCACACAGTCGTGGTCGATGGGAAGAAATCGGTCCTTCATCTCGTTCCATCCGGAATTCTACACGAGCGCTGTTCCTGCGTGATAGGAAACGGCGTGGCTCTCGATCCATCTTCGCTGATAAGCGAGATTGAAGGACTCGTCGCGGGCGGTTTTCTCTCCGATTCGGGGAGGCTCTCGATAAGCGAGCGTGCACATCTGGTGATGCCTTATCACAAGGTGATAGATGCCCTTCGCGAACAGGCTCTCGGTGGTGCCTCGATAGGGACCACAGGCCGTGGGATAGGTCCCTGTTATGAGGATAAGGCCGCGAGGCTTGGGCTTCGCGCCGGAGAGTTGGTTGACTTTGCATCATTCAGGGAGAGTCTGCGCGAGGTAATGCAGTTTAAAAATTCACAGATAGCGGAGCTCGGAGGCGAACCGTTAGATGTGGAAAAAATGGCGGCGGAGGCGAAGATTTGGTCGGATAGGCTTTCAAGTCATATCGTCGATACGGATTTTATCATTCATTCACATATCTCCTCCGGCAAAAACATTTTGTTTGAGGGGGCTCAGGGGGCGATGCTGGACGTAGATCATGGAACGTATCCCTTCGTGACATCCTCCAATACGGCGGCCGGAGCAGCCTGCACTGGATCCGGCATCGGACCCACCGCGATAGATGATGTGATGGGAATCGCGAAGGCCTATACTACGAGGGTGGGAAACGGCCCCTTCCCCACCGAGCTTGACGACGAGATCGGCGAATATATGCAGGAGAAGGGCGGAGAAGTCGGGGCGACGACCGGAAGGAAACGTCGATGCGGATGGTTCGACGCCGTAGTCGCGCGCCATGCGGCGAGAATCAACGGCGTGACCAAACTTACTATCACCAAACTCGATGTTCTTTCCGGCTTGAAGAAGCTTAAAGTATGTATTGGCTACAGGATAAACGGAAGAATTTTCGAGTTTCTTCCTTCGGTGGCATCGCGCTTCGACCGCATAGAGCCCGTTTACGAGGAACTCCCCGGCTGGGAGGAGGATATATCCGCCGCTAAAAAGATCTCTGATCTTCCCTCCTCCGCTGTCGCATATCTCAACAGAATGGAGGAGCTCATAGGCGCAGAAATTTCCGTCGTATCCGTAGGCGTGGAGAGATCATCTTCCATCGTGGTGAAGGACCCGTTTTCCGCCTAGTACCGCGGGCATGACAGGAATTTCGAGGTCGTTTTGCAACAGGAGATCGGCGTTGGATGCGATTTCCTTCGTCCTTCCGTCGAAAGTTATTTTGCCTTCGCGTAATATTATCGTTCTGTCGCAGAGCTCGAATGCCATCATCAAATCGTGAGTGGCCAGAAGGGTGGTCAGCGTGCTCGATCTAAGAAAATCGATCAGCCACCTTTTGCGCTTTGGATCCAGGGCGGATGCCGGTTCGTCGAGAGCCAGTATTTCCGGTTTCATCGACAGCACCGCGGCGATGCTGACCCTGCGGCGTTCCCCGAGACTCAAGTGGTGTGAAGGGCGCTTTGCAAGCCCCCTCATTCCGACCTCATCTAGAGAGGATATTACCAACTCGCTGAGTTCATTTTTGGGAATTGAAAAATGCATCGGGCCAAAGGCCACATCCTCCTCGACGGTAGGGCAGAATAGCTGGTCGTTCGGGTCCTGAAATATCAACCCCACCTTTTTGCGTATCTCCCGTATCGAGGAATCCTCTATCGTGACTCCGTCTATCGATATGCGTCCGCTGCCCCGAAGGGTTCCGTTCAGGTGCAGAAGGAGCGTGGATTTCCCTGCTCCGTTGGATCCGATCAGCGCTACTTTTTCACCTTTTTCGATCCGCAGGTTTATTCCGGAGAGCGCGCGACTTCCATCGGGATAGGAATAGTCGAGCCCCCGTATTTCTATATGAGCTGTCATAGTACGACTCCTGATCTGATCAATATCAGCATTGCGCTGTAGATGGTGGCCATCGCAATCTGGTTAGACGGCACCGGCGACGAGCTGTCGAAGGATTTTATCTCGCCGCAGTATCCGCGCGCGAGCATCGCGTTATGGATTCGCGCCGATCTCTCCATGCTGCGGATGAAAAATGTTCCGAGCATCCATGCCCGGCTGCGCCATGTCAGAATAATTCCTGGCGCTACATCTCTGCTTTTTCTGCCTGTGCTGAGCCTCTGGAATTCATCTATCAGTATGAATTCGAAGCTGTACATGAATGATATCAGGGCGGTGATTATCCGCGGAATTCCTATCCACCGCATCCCCTTTAGCGTTTCGTGAAATTTTGTCGTGGATGACAGGATTATCAGGGCTCCCACCGATGCAGCTGCTTTCATTATCAGAAAGATCAGCCTTGCCAGAATCTCCGCGCGATTTTCAGAGTCCGCTATGATCAGCGAAATAGAGGCTATTAGAACGAAGGGGAGGACCATCGATATTTTTTTTACGATCTGTAGCGGAGGAAGTTTTGCGAATGTGGAAATCGCCATCAGTATCAGGATTGTAGCGGCGAGCGCTCCGAAACGCGGGAAGGGGGTGCTTGCGGTGCAGAAGATCGTAACGAGGGCGGCCATGAGTTTCACACGCGGATCCCATCCGTGCAGCGGGCCGTCGCTGTAGCTGAGAGCGTCAAGGAAACTGTGGTGCATGCCTCTTCCTTCCTTCGGTGGCGGTCCTGCTAGCACGGCGCTGGACTCGAGTCAAAAAATTGTCTATCTCCTTGGGATGGAGGGGGTTTTATGAATACGCCGGAACATGCGGCCGCCATACTCAGGGCCTTTCAGATCGAACCTAAGCCGATGGACAGGATAGCGGCGGAATATTTCCTGCGGCACAAATCGCTCGGAAGCCGCGCCAGGAGGGAGATCTCCGAAGCGGTCTTCGGGGTGACCCGCTGGCAGATGAGGCTCGATGCCTGGCTGTCGATGGCGGGTGTCGTCAAGCCTTCGATTCTCGACAGGGTCATCTGTTACCTCTTTTGGCAGGGGGCTTCTACGGAGCTTCCTCATCATCTCGCTTTTCTGAAAAAGGTCGATTTTAGCGCCCCTTTCGAGAGGTCATTTCCCGGCGGCCTCCAGTCCTATCTCTCAATGCCGCAGATCTTCTATTCGAGAATCGTCGCGATGTATCCTTCGAGGAGTTTCGATGCGTGCGAGATGATGAACCGCCCTATCCCCCCGTCGCTTCGCGCGAACCTCCTCAAGGGGAAAAGGGAGGATGCAATTTCAAGGCTGCGGACCGACGGAATCGATGCGCTGCCGACGGGGCATTCCCCCTTCGGAATAAGAATTCCGCAGCGCGTGAATCTGCGCGAATCTTCCGCATACAGGGAGGGGTTGGTGGAGGTTCAGGACGAGGGGAGCCAGCTCGCCACCCTCGTCGCAGCGGGGGCGGGGGGCAGGAACATTCTGGACCTTTGTGCAGGCGCAGGGGGAAAATCCCTCATGCTTGCGATGTTGGCAGGGGGATCGGCTCGAATAGTCGCATCGGATCCCGATTCGGGAAAGCTCTCCGAATTGAAAAAGAGGGCGAGGCGCGCTGGTGCCGCGATAGATGTGATAGGTTCTAAGGAACTTTCGAAGAGGGGAGATCTTCGCGGCAAATTCGACCTCATCCTCGTCGATGCCCCTTGTACGGGGAGCGGAACGATCAGAAGGAATCCGGATGTGAGGTGGCGCGTCACCGATTCCACGATAGCGCGGAGCGTATCGCTGCAGAGAGATATCCTGAAATCCGCGGTAGCGTGGCTCGCTCCCGGCGGAAGGTTCGTATATCTTACCTGCAGCATATTCCCCGAGGAGAACGAGGAGCAGGCGCTCTGGATTTTAAAAAATCTCCCCCTTTCTCCGGGGCCGATTTCAGAAATAGGGGGAACTTTTCGAGGATATCTTGAAGAGTTTATAACGCCGGAAGGTTTTTTGAGGATCGATCCATCGCGAGGGGATTGGGATGGCTTTTTCGTAGCTTCCTTCTACCTCTCAGGGGAAAATTTCGTATAAAAAGGTTGCCTGTTAACGAGAATTATATTAATAATATCATCTAAAGGACAGGAGGAATGCCTCAAATAATTAAAGTAAATCTTTAACTAAGTGACGGAGGCAGTGCAATGGTCAGGAAGGATATACTCACGACATTCGAGGCAGCATCCCTTTGCAGCGTGAGTTACAACACGATCAAAAACTGGATCAAGCGGAATATGCTCTCCGCATACAGGACCGCCGGCGGACACCTCCGTATCAAGTCTTCCGACCTCGAAAGTTTTTCGAGGGAGTACGGAATCCCGATTGCGGATAAGGATGGGGGGAACAAACGGAGGGTTCTCATCCTCGACAACGGCAATTTTACCCGCCTTTTCAGCGATTCGCTGAACCGCTATTCCGACAAGATCGATCTGTATTCCACCAAGGATCCATTCGAGGCGGGCTCCCTCGTGGAATCGAGAAAGCCCGATATCTTCATAATCAACAGCCAGCTTCCCGGCGTCGATGCTGCGAGGATCTGCTCGCATGTAAAAAAGCGCAGCGCCTTAAAGCATGCGAAGATAGGCGTTATCGGCATCAGATCCGCCCCGGATTCCCTTTCGGATGTCGGCGCTTCTTGCGCCGCCGACTTTTTTTTCAAGGAGCCGATCGACAAGGTTGAGATCTACGAGTCGATAGAGCCTATGATATTGCCCAAAAAGGGTGTTCGTTCCCATCGAAATAAAAGGGATGCCTGAGCCGAAATATCTGGTCTTTCCTTTTTGGATTCATATATAAAATCCCTGCAACTAAAACGGGTGATATATGAGGCTTGCTCCATTCATTCAAAACGCAGTCATAATCGCGGAGACCGATGCGCCGACCCGTGACGTCGCTTTGAGGATGATGCTGCGAAAACTTCGCGCGTCGATTCCGGATCTCGAGGTCGAGTCGGTGCTGAAAGATATCCTGATCCGCGAACAGGAGAGTTCGACCGGGATAGGCAAGGGGATTGCCATCCCTCACGCTACGGTCTCTGAAGGGCTCGACTCCACGGTCATGGCTGTAGCTACCCTTAAAGAGCCGATCGATTTCAACTCGGTGGACCGCAAAAAAGTTTCTCTGATAGTGATGATACTCAGTCCGGAGGGAATGGCGGATGGACACCTTCGCATGCTTGCCAGGGTGGCGAGGATATGTTCGCGCGACGCGATTCTCGCGGAGATAATGGAGGCGAAGGATGAGGATGCGCTGAGAGAGGCTTTCTTGGCGGCGGATGAAAAATGCGTGGGATGAACGCTCTGGAGGAACATTGGAACTCATAGTCTTGGTGATAAAACAGGCGAAGTTTCTCGACGAAATCCTCACCGGTTTTGTCGATATCGGAATCAGGGGGGCCACCGTCGTCGGAGGTCGAGGGATGGGGCAGGTGCTCTCATCCGACGTCCCGATTTTCGCCAGTCTGAAGGATATGCTTCCCGGCCTCGAGTTCGATACTCACATGGTATTTTCCGTGGCCGACAGGGAACAGGTCGAAAAGGCGATGGCGCTCGTGAAAGAGGTTTGCGGCGATTGCGATGAGGACGGAATAGGCGTCCTCTTCACCCTCCCGGTCGGCAGATTCATGCCGATCAAGGGGTAGGCCGCTTCGCAGTTTCCCCCTCTGACAAGACAAATAAAAAATCCCCCATCCTTTCGGGATGGGGGATTTTCGCATTCAGTTGCGAGTTGACATCTTTTCAGCAGCGCTCCTCGGAGCAGGTGCATGTTGCGGTTGCGCGTTCGTGCATCTCTTGCCCTATCCATTTTTTGGCAAGCATCAGGGCCAGCGGAGATATGAGCGCTATCAGGCCGTAGATGAACCACATCGTCTCGGTGTTAAGCGCGAGCCCGAGCTCCGGCTTCGGACAATATTTCGCGAGAAACCATCCAGAATACAGGCCGGTGATCACCTTTGTCAAAAACCACGGGAACTGCGCCACCCCCATATAGACGCCGGTTTTTCCCTTCGGGGCGATCTGGGCTGCAAACTGCAAGAAGCGTGGTTGCCACATCGCTTCGCCCACGGTCATTAAGACTATATATGCGAGGAGCATCGCCGGATTTGGGCCGATGGCGAGGAAGAATGTAGGCAGCGCCATCACCAACGTTCCGACGATCATCATTCTATAGACATTTGCACGGCTTGTCATCACGGCGACCATCGGGCAGAGGAAGAAGATCAGGATCGGGTTTATGTTCGAGAAGAACTCGAAGTTGTTTCCGATCGTCGTTCCCGCGAAGGCGCGGTCGATGTAATACGGTATCGTCAGCCACTGGTGAGCGAAGAGCGTTTGCACCGGTATGAGTATGAAGATGAAGAATGTGAACTTGCTGTCGCGGAACGGGTGGTCGGGTCGTTTCCTGAGAAAATCCCAGATGGCCATCAGCGCGAAGGCCCCGGTCGGGACATACCAGAGGGGATTCTTCGTGGCCATGTAGATTGCGAAGGATGCGATCGCAGCCAGCGCCATGATCACCGTCAACATCTTCGGGATGGCGGCTTTCGCATCCCTTTCCTCCTTCGTCTCGCTTATCTGCGTGAGCGTGGATTTTTCCACCGTCCTCTTGGTGAGGATGAACATCACCACGACCAGCGTCACTATGGTCAGAGCGGTATATACCCAGAGAACTCCGGGTATTCCGTTCGGCGGGAAGGTCGTTTCGGAGCTGCGGCGGACAAGCGGCGATATCAGGCCCGCGAGAAATGCGCCGAGATTCATCAGGCCGTAGATCATGGCGTAACCGACCGCCGATGTCTTCTCGTTGGTGAACTGTTTTACGCCGGCGTACATCGTCGGCTGCAGCATCCCGTTTCCGATCACCATGATGAAGATCGCGATGAGGACTGTGTAGAAGGTGGGGGACATCAGTCCCGTGTCCATGTTGAGTGTGCTCGATAGCGAGAGGACGAGAAATCCGGCGGCGATCAGGAGTATTGAAATTGCCAGCGCCTTTCGGACGCCGATCCTGTCGCATACTCCGCCGAGGAAGAGCATTGCGAAGGTGAATCCGCCGGTCAGAAAACTGTAGATCCATCCGGCATGGAGGTCGGAGAGGGCTACGTTTTCCGAGAGGAATTTGCCGAGTATGGTGAGAAGGCCGAAATATGCAAGCCCCTGCACTATGACGTCGGCGAAGTTCAATCCCCACAACGCTCGCGGCGCTCGAATTACCCCGCCGAATGTCTCTTTGGTTTCCTGCCAGGTCTTTTTCAGGGCCTCGCTGAAGGTGGCCCTCTGCGGGATCTGCTCCCTCTCTTCGCTCATGTGACCTCCGTTGTCTTTATTTGCCATCGGGTTTTTTCCCCTATATCACTCCTTTCATCGAGCGCAAGGATGAAACTGGACTAGCGCTATAGAAATTGCTAGACCCCACCCCGAGACACGAACCGCTTGTCTCCCCGAGGTGAGGATATGAAGAAGATTGCCTTTATCGCGATGTTCTGGATAGTCGCTTTTATTTTGCCGTGCACCGGTCTGATGGCTGCCGATCCGATTCCGCCGGAACTTCGCGGCGCGGCGGACATGCGTTCTCAGATGGAGGATGCGATTCGGGCCGCCTCCGTCGCATCCTCCGCGATTACCGGCAAAAGGGTCCCGGATATTGCCCCTGCAAAGACCCCTGAAAAAGAGATGGAGCGCAGACGAAAGCTCATCAACGATGCCCGCGCCGATTTCGACAGCGGAGTTGCCAGTGCTAGGGCCCCGGTTGGGCATGAGGAAATGGAATCAGCCGACAGAAGATCGAGAGGGGTGGCGATCCGATGTCCGGCCTCCTCGGTGAGGAGCTGCGCGACGATGGATCTCGAAGCGAACGCTCTCCCAGAGGGGACACCCTTATTTTGGACGAGTCAATAATGGACAGGTTGCGCGGCGGACGCAGAGGCTCTGGTGAAGGAGGGCGAAGCATAAACGATGAGGATAACGAGAGGATCGAATTCGATCAGGAGACCATGGAGATGATGCAGCGCCCCCCCAAGGCGCTACCCATCAAGGGAAGAATCGTCATAGATGGAGGCGAAGGGGGAGTAAGCGCGCAGGATCGGGATCGTAAAAAGGTCAGCTACAGCGTCGAGGAGAGGTTCGTCGGCAATCTCATAGTGATAGAACCGGCCAAAGAACAACCCGGCAAGAAGCCCCCCTCGAAGAGGAAAAAATCCGGCGGCGAAGGATCGGCGACCGAATATCAGATCGATACGATATCGACGGGGGTGAGAGTTAAATCCCTGAGCGGCGATTTCTGCAGGGCGATAGTCGGTGGGCGCGGCGGAGCTGGTTTGAGGATCTTTAAACCTTAGCTACAAGGAGGGAGATATGTCGAGGTTCCTGAAGGAGTTCAAAGAATTTGCGATTATGGGAAACATGATCGATATGGCTGTCGGAATCATCATAGGTGCGGCCTTCGGGAAGATAGTTTCATCCCTCGTCGCCGATGTAATAATGCCGCCGCTCGGGCTTTTGATCGGGAGAGTGGATTTCAGCAACCTTTTCATTACGCTTTCCGGCGGTAGCTATGACACGCTGGCTCAGGCACAGGCTGCCGGGGCCTCGACCCTCAACTACGGCATCTTCATCAACAACGTGGTCAATTTTCTGATAATCGCATTTGCGATCTTCATCCTGATTTCGCAGATGAATATGTTGAGGCGCAAAGGGCCGCCGGAGTCGCCGGACACGAAAAAATGTCCGTACTGCATATCTTCGATATCGATCGACGCCTGCAGGTGCCCGAATTGCACATCCGAGCTTACGGAGCTTGTGTAAGTTTTTCGCGGAAGAGCGGCATGTGCGATCTGCGACACTGCAGGGGTCGGCAGCATTTCGGTTTACACCTCTCCTTTCTGAAGGGATAATGACCGCGCTATGAAGAAAAAACTGATGATGATTTTGGCAGCGCTCCTTCTCTTGCTGATCGCCGTGGCTTTGTACGGATCGCTGGCGGCAAGGAGGATGATCGAGGAGAGGCGGCATGATGTCGCTGGGCTCGCCCTCGACATCGGAGGTTATTCGCTGGGAATTTTTTCCGCGAGCCTCTCGCTCAAGGAAATCAAGATCTATCCCGCGGGGAAGGAAGAGCCTCAGTTTCTGCTCGCCAGCGCTGAAAAACTTTTCATAAGCGTCGCGCCTTTCGATCTCCTGCGCGGCAAACTGCGCGCCAAAAAGGTGGAGCTGAAAAAGCCGGAGATAAACTATGTGATCACCGGGAGGAAATCCGCGAACTGGGATGCCCTCGATCTTGGGGAGCGCGAGTCTCCGGCGAAGGGGGAGGGGAAAAAAGGAGATGAAGCAGCGGGGAAGGGGTGGGAGCTCGTTGTAGATGATGTTGAAATCGAGGATGGTCGCGTTTTATATCGCAACGATGTGAATGGTCAGAACCTGGAGCTTCGGGAGGTGGATATCTCCATCGAGGATATCAGGGCCGCGCGCAAGGAGGGGGAGCTGCCGACCGGGATAGAGATGGAGGGAAAGGTAGGGGGGACTGGCGGAAAACTATCGGTTGAGGGGATGGCTGATCTCCTCGGCGATTCCATATCGTTTGATGTGGCGGGCGGGCTCTCCAGCACCCCGATCACCGCCTTCTCATCTTTTTATGCCGGCTCCGTCCCATTTGAAATAGCGGCCGGCTCGATTGAGGTGAGCAGCAAGGGGAAGGCCGTGAAAAATCTTCTCACTTCATCTCATCATGCGACGATATACGGGCTTGAGGCGGGAGGGGGAGGGAAGGGGGAACTGATAAATCAGTTCCTGCGGTTGAATCGCGCTCCTATCGAGGTCGATACCGCCGTGAGCGGCGACCTCTCGACCGGAAAGTTTTCAGTCTCCGCCGAGCTTTCGAGAGGGATCGCCGATGAGATACTGCGCCGCGTCTCGGCATCTCTGCCCGAGAAGGCGCTTGAGCGGGTGAAAAAAATTGCGCCAATCAAGGAGGGGATAAGGAATATATTCAAAAGGTAACAATTGGGGACACAAGCCGTTTCTCTCCCCAATTTTCTTGCCAATGAGGGCGCCTTTACTTAGATATCGGTTATGACATCAATAATATATCTTCTGATCGGAATGGTTCTTGGCGCTGCCGCTGTCGCTGTTTTTTATCTCCTTCGCAAAAAGGAATATGAGGGAAGGATTCAGATAGCCAATCAGCGTGCGCAGGATGCCAAAGAGGGGCTCGATCGCGAGCGCGAAAATCTTTCGAATCTTGAACGGCTTTTCGAGGGGGTATCATCGAAGGTCCTCAAGGAGAGTCGCGACGAGTTCATCAAACAGGCCGAGCCGAAGCTCGGCGAGCAGGTGCGTCCTCTCAAAGATGCTCTGGAGCGTCTCGATCGCGCGATATCGGATATCGAGGGAAAACGCGAGGAGGCCTACGGAGGAATAAAGGGGATGCTAAAGAGCGTCGAGGCGGGGCAGGCGCGCCTATCCATCGAAACCAGCTCTCTTGCGACCGCGCTGAAAAATCCTGCGGCGCGCGGGCGCTGGGGTGAACTTACGTTGCGGCGCGTAGCGGAGCTGTCCGGCATGTCGGCTTACTGCGATTTCGACGAGCAGTTTTCCGTCGATGGGGGTGATGGCAAACTTCGTCCGGATATGGTAGTTCGCATGCCGGCGGGCAAGACGGTCGTGGTCGATGCCAAGGCCCCGATCGATTGCTATATGAAGGCGCTCGAGGCCTCCGACGAAAATTCGCGACAGGCACATCTTTTGGCGCACGCGCAGGCGGTGCGGGATCATATCAAGCGTCTTTCGCTGAAGTCCTACTGGGCGCAGTTTGAAAATTCTCCGGACTTCGTGGTCCTTTTCATCCCGGGGGAATCGTTTTTTTCAGCGGCGCTCGAGGCGGATCGCAAGCTGATCGAGGACGGCTGGGCCAGCAAGGTCCTGATTGCGACGCCTACATCGCTGATCGCGCTTTTGCGCGTCGTGGCCCTCGGATGGAATCAGGAGCGGCTCGCTGAGAATGCTCAGAAGATTTCCGAGGCGGGGAAGAGCCTCTACGAGAGGTTGCAAAATTTTGCGGAGCATTTTTCGAAGGTCGGGGGCAGCCTGGATCGCGCCGTCGAGAGCTTCAACAAGGCGGTAGGTTCTTGGGAGCACAAACTCGTCCCTGGCGCGCGGACGCTGAAGGAGCTTGGCGCGACGCGCGAGGCCGATGCCGAGGTCCCTTCTGTAGATCCTGTCGAACATAATTCCCGTTCGTTGCAGCAATAATCAACCTCGCCGAACCCCACCGTCAAACCCCACCGTCAAACGGAGCACAGACGTCACAATAAACACCGTCAGACGAACACCGTCAGACGGAGCAAAACACCGTCAGACGGAGCAGAATTGCGTTAGGCAACACCGTCAGACGGAGCATAACACCGTCAGACGGAGAAATAAACACCGTCAGACGGAGCCATAACACCGTCAGACGGAGAAACGGAGCACAAACACAAACACCGTCAGACGGAGCAGAATTGCGTTAGGCAACACCGTCAGACGGAGCAGAATTGCGTTAGGCTAAGTTAAGAGCCTCCATGATCTCTGCCAAATCCATGAGTGGGACTCCCTGGCATCCTCAAAAGAATGATTTTCAATAGATCGTTCAGTTAGCGGATTGTTCAATATGTAGTTTGCAGTCCAAAATGATCAGCGATGATCCATTTTGGATAAAGCACCGCGCATCTTTTTCGATTAAGGGTTTCAGGATAAAATAATTTTTGATTTCTTCTATTCTTGTAACTCTAACTCGGGCGGACTTGTAAGTCTCAGAAACATTACCTCGTTTATCTGGCGACCGAGCCGCGTGCACAGTTCACGGTATTTTTTAAACACCCATTCCGGATTTCCTATGAAGTGCGTATGGGAGATGTTCAGCTGCTTACGGTGTTCTATCAGCGATTTGACGATGGCGAGATATTCACGCCGTCTTTCCATGGGATCCTCGCTTAATGCGAGATATGAGGGAGAAGGCGTTATCAGCGGATCCTCTTTTCCATATGCATAATATCTGTAAGAAGACCACTCGTTGTCTTTTGGATCCTTCACCTTTTTTACTCTATGCTGATTCAGATCGATGTATGCCATCACTGTGAGCATCTGACTGTCCGATTCTATGACAGGAGATTTAAAACGGTCCATGACGACCTGCCCACGCCTCGAAAGCCTTTTATTCACTATTTTGGCAAAGCGGCTGTTTACGAGACGAAAGAACGCGGAAAATTGTTCCTTATTCTCGAGATGTCCGGCGATATGCGGGTGGTTATCCATAAAGTTATATGAGTGAATTTTGACTCCATATCGGTCCTTATATTTCAGGAGGAGGTCGTAGTATGCTCGTTTTGCCCATTCCCACCGCATGAGCCAGTCTTTGTTGTGGCACTGCCAGGTGACGTGGAAGAAAGCGTTGTCGTAGATGATTTCGTATCTAGGCAAATAAGCCATGCTGGCTGACGAGAGCAAGCATCATGCCACTGGTATTATGGGATAAAATGCACGCAGGGATGGTTTAGCTGAAAAGCTGCGACAGTGAGATGTATGATTTCACTACATCTGGCCGATTATGCTCCACTACACACTACATTATATATCTGTATCTGGTCGATTCTGCTCCGTCTGCTGATCCGTCTGACAAATACCAGTTAAGGCTTTTTGCTCCGTCTGACGAAAGGACGAAGGACGAAGCGTCCTCCGCCTGACGAAACCCCTGCTCCGTCTGACGAAAGGGGGAGGGGTGTGCCGAAAAAACACCTTAAAAATCAATTAGTTCGCTTGACATGTCGGCGAGGGGGCGACTCCGATTCTGGGGGCAAACTAGGGGATTTTTGCTCCGTCTGACGTGGGGGGGAAATAGTTGGTAGAAATGCCGCAACTTTTTTCAAACTCCTCCGATAATGAAGATGGAAGGATACGGAGAAGAGTCTTTAGAGCTTTTAAACTATTCTTGGGGGAATTCAAAGGAGGAAGATATGTCAGCAGCCGCATCAAACGCAACGCAAAGAACGCTGGGGAGTCTGGAATCAGATAGTGCTTTCAAGAATTTTATTAGAAGAATCGGGGATGGCTGCTTCTCCTATGCAGATGCAGATGCAAATGCAGTAACTGAAGCTGAATACCTTGAATTTTCTAAAGATCTGCAATACGAAGACGATAGGTTTGCCTTTGCCAACACTTGCGTCGATCATTTCAACTCTCTGTCATCTCTTCCTCCCGCAGTTGGCCCCATCTACAAAAAATTTTACGAAGTGGCCAAAATTACAGATGCCGAGATAAGCGAGATCAACGCAGAACTCGAAAAAACTCCCTCCGAACCCAAGGCGCCATCGGATAGCAAATGGGAACTAGGCCTGTTGATAACCCTCAACGGTGCGAAGGCCCTGATTAGCGACGGGAGCACATTCACCGCGAACGGGGATTATAGCGACGAAGGCTCAGGCGGACAGCTTGTTTTCAATCCCAGGATCGGATTCGAGGGAGCTTATTACTTCTCGGGAACCAATATGAAGGGATGGAAAGCCGTTTTCGGTGTTGGGTTGGAAGTTCCGGTTACCGGCACCCACTATAACGCTTCAGACATGATCGATCAATATCCCAAAGTGGGTATTGGCGCTTATGGAATGGTTGGAATCGGCGGAACAATAGGGAGTGAAAAGGCGGCTTTTGATGCGGATATAAGCGCCATTGTCGGCGGCAGATACGTCAATAACGTCGTTCTCCCAGATTCGGGAGTTGTTTCGGAATTTATGGGGTTCCTGGATCTCGCCCTCAGATTGGGCGTAAAGATAAAGGCCGGAGAAAGGGCTTTTTTAATACCGGGCTTCCAACTAATTTTTTCGCCGGATATCCCCGGCATGACGCAAATTTCATTTAAGGCGACGAATTCGGATGTCCAAGAGGTCCAAGGCCGTGTTTCTCCCGGAGGCGGAGACGGCTTTAATGTAAACGGAGGTTTTGTTCTGCGGGCCACGTGGAAGTGAGAATGAACGGCGGGGCTGGAATTAAAATCCAGCTCCGATGCTGAAAGAAAATGAAAAGAAATTCCGCAAGGGGGAGAATGTTGATTGGAGGAAATATGGTTATCAAAATAGAAATGGTAAGAGCGAGCAGATTGATTTTAGCAATGACGGTTGCCGCCGTCATGCTCGTATCTTCTTCAGCGATGGCCTCATTCAAGAAGCCTCGCATGAGCATCACTCATTGCACGGTTACAAATTCTCAGTGGGATATCAGTACCCCAAGTGAGAATTTGACCCTGCCGATAGCCATCCAGTCGGCAAACCTCGGCGGAGAAAGCCCGCACTACGCGTGCGGTGAGGAAATCGCCCTGGCGGTAAAGCCGGACGATACCATCTTCATGAGAAGCCCTCTTATAATCAGGCACAATGGCGGCTCCGACAAGCCCTTCGTAATAAAGGGTGGCTGCAAGGCCGACGATGATAAAGATGGAAAGTGCGATGAGTTCGTCGAAGGCAAAAAGACGGTCCTCGATGCCAAGAATATTCCTGACAAGTATTCATGCGTCATCGATATTACGACGGATGCCAATGATGTTGAAATAGGGAACATTGAGATCATAAACGCCGGAACTAAAAAAGGCATATGCATCAACGGCAATGACGCAATGATAGACGGTGTTACGATCAACGGTGGTTCCGACGGAATAGTTATAGCAGATAGTTCTGCTGGAAACACAATCATGGCAAATGCTTCACTTAGCAACCTTACGCGTGCAATTGTTATGGATAACTCAAATCCACAGGCCAACAATGCCATTATTCCTAATGGCGCGGTTGGCGATGATAACGAAAATGGCTACGCTTCGGTGAGTGAAGATTCCGCTATGACTATTACGCAGGTCGAGAACTGGATAGAATCGGCTATCCCCTATAAAGTCAAGTTGATGAGCAAAAATTACAAGAGGGATGAGTCGGGAAATCTTACGCATGTAAAAGTGGTAGGCAAGGTTGTCAGCGCATCTGCTGATTCTGAGGATGCCTGCGGTGAGGGTAAAACTATCGATCGCATATTGGTTTTCAGCACTGGAGGTGTTGGAGAAGATGTCGATACTGGAGAAAGTGTCAAACAAAATGGAAAATTAGTTGCGTACTTAATTCCAAGGGATTACGCCAGCGATACCAGCTTTCTCGGGCTCAATAAGAAGACGAAAATCTTCAAGGTTTATCTCCCGGTGGAGTTTGAAAATGTCGTACTTGTCCCTGTTCTTGCGAACGGTGGCCTCGGCAATGCTTCAAATGTGATCTCGATGGACGACGAGGATGAAGAAGGTCAGGTAGAATGCCCAGATGGAAACGGCGACGATGATGATCCGAACAACTGGCTTACCGGCGTTAACGGCAAGAGGATGCAAGGTTATAACCACTGTTGTCAGCTCCGCTTTTATGGCGATCTGGAGTCCTGCGGCAAAAATATCCGCGGCGAGCCTCTCGTTGAAGGCGATCAGTGGTGGGATACAGACGGCGACGGAAAGTCCGATGATGATGAAGATATAAACCGCAACTGTCGCGTAGACGCCGGCGAAACCTCATACTTCAATGCCGACAGCGACAACGACGGCATACCGGATGGCACTCCGTTTGAGCGGAACTATAGCATCCTTGATGTGGATGGAGTTGAGGAGAAGGTTCTTAACGCCCTGATCCCCGACGTCGATGGGGACGGTCTCCTGGACGGACAGGAAGACAGAAATCAGAACTTCAACTTCGGCGTGGGATCTTTCAGATCGAAGAACTACCTCTTTAATGTCTCCCTTAATACTACCTTCAGCATCAGCAATGCTGTGAAGGATGAGAACGGCAAACCAGTTGAATGTTCTCTTAGCTCCGGACATGAACAGATCCTCGGCGTAGGTTACGATCTCTATAACGTCTATTGCTCCGATCAGACATGTTCCAGAGTGTTTGGCACGCCGGAAAGAGGGGCCAATTTTATGGCACCTTTGGCTGAGGGGACACAGACCGACTCCCAGGGAGTTGAATACAAGAGGACGATTCACTCCTATGCCTGCCGCAACGTAAGCCTCGGTGCGAAGGAGAACTTCAATGGTGTCCGCGATATTGGCAACTATGAGCTTGATCCTGGTAATCCTGACACGGATGGAGATACATTTAGAGACGACGTCGATCTCTGCCCGCTCTTCAGTACTGCAGAAAATACCAAAGAGGCCTGCAAGGGTGAGACGAAATGCACAGTTGTGAGGGTTAAGGACGTACTCTGGGGTATCGATCCCAAATATGTCGAGACAGACTCGGGCACCGGCATGCCCACAGGGTATGTGATGGATGGAACCCAGCCGCTCTTTTTCACGGATGTGATGAACTATGACGGCGACAAGAACTTGTTCCTACGCGAGATCTGTCAGGGCGATATGGACGGCGACGGCATACCGGACTGCGTAGAGCAGCCCAGCATGACCTGCCCTACTGGAGACGAACTAAAGTATTGGGAGGCGGACTCCGACGGCGATGGTATTGAAGATTTGTACGATGTGTGCCCAGAAAGCAGGGGAGCGGGAAGCCAACATTTATACGATCCTACCAAGGATCCTAAGAGGGACTACGGCTGCGATGTCTATGCGGACCTCTACACCAAGAACCCTCTTCACAAGATCAGGGCCTTCATATGGGATCGCGATCAGGACGGGCTGTATGATTACGAAGAAGACCTCAACCTCGATGGTAAGCTGAAATTTTATCAGCTGAGATTGTTGCTGTTGCAGTATGATTACGAAGAAGACCTCAACCTCGATGGTAAGGGCTTCGACGGATCCTTATCCTCCAAATTTTCGGCCGATGGCAAGTTAGTCAACATGACCTATGAAGATGTCAACTCTATGGAAACCAACCCGATGCTTGCCGATACCGACGGCGACGGAATAACAGACTTTAATGAAAAGCGCTATCCGGTTCGCGACGAGTACTACACCAATCCGAGAAACCCAGATACCGATGGCGACGGGCTTCTGGATGGTCAGGAGGACAGGGACGGCGATGGCCTCTTTACAAACGTTACGACGCTGGTGATAGGTTCTGAGGGCTGCGTCGGTGCGATGAAGCTCGATACCGACCCGACGAACCCCGACACCGATGGTGACGGATTGACCGATTATCAGGAAGTAAGCGGCGACATCTTTGTAGGCCAGCTCTTCATCAACGCGATCATGGATGATAATGTTTGGGATACCATCGGCAAGATTGCAGTAGGCTCCAACCCGAGGTCTGTCGATTCCGACGGCGATGGAATTCCGGATGCTGAAGAATACAACGGTTCATTCGTTGACTGGTTTAGCACCAATCCATGCATGTGGGATTCCGACAACGACGGTGTTAATGATATAGATGAATTCGAAGGTTGCGGACTCAACCCTGATACGAACTGCAAAGCCACCACTGTTCTGAATAGAGGCAGGGACAGCGACAACGATGGTCTCACAGATAGCTGCGAGAAGATCCTCGGCACCGATCCAAACCTTGCCGATTCCGACAACGATGGAATATGGGATGGAGCGGAGGTCAATTTCCAGATGGTGCTCGAAGAGTACAAGCTCAGCAAGGATCTTAGGGTGTTCAAAGATGGCAGCACTCTTAAGGCACACTTTGATTGCACCTACGATCCGGATGCCGGCGATATCAACCCTGATATGCCCGACACCGATGGCGACGGCGTGAGCGATGGCAATGAAGCGGCCTACGGCTCCGATCCGCGTCAGTGGGATACCGATGGCGACTGCATACCGGATGGCCCGATGATGATCAGGAACCACCTGGGTGAAGAGATATACAGCCTCGGTGAGAACAAGAACGCCGATCATAAGAGGGACTCTAATGAGACCGACGCAACGCTCATGGATACCGATGGTGACGGATTGCCGGATGGATTCTTCAACGGACTCGGCGAAGACTTCAACTGCAATGGTCAGCGCGATCGCAATGAGCGCGGCGAATGGTTGGAAACCGATCCGCTGAACATCGACTCCGACTTAGATGGCGTGTCCGACGGCGAGGAAATCGGCGGCAACATGGCCAACCTTTCGATGGCGACGACCAGAAACGAAGGCTGCTCGCTGTCAGGTTCCGCGAGCGGATCACCGAGCAGCATGTTCTACCTGTTCGGAATGATGATACTGGCGGTGAAGGCTGCTGCCAGGAGGATCAGGAAGACCCCTGCTTGAGAAAAGGACGGGATTAGGGAGGATGGTCTCGCGTGAGACCTCCATATAAGGAAGGCTGGACGGGAGGTAGAGGGTTAGGAAGTTTAAATAGCTCCCCCAAAGGCCCCGGGCGTGGCGAAAGCTCCCCGGGGTTCTTTTTTACTGCCGTGTTTACTGCCGTGGCTGGTGGCTGGTGGCAGACGGAGGAGGATTTTGCGTCAGACGGAGGAAAGTACTTCTGCCGTGGCTGGAACTGATGGAACTGGTGGAAAAAGCGGGAGATTTTGTCAGACGGAGCAAGTTTTTGTGAAAAAACAGGTTAAGGCTGAGGGTAAGGTTAAGTTGATCTGCCTATTCCGTCAGCCTCTTTATCAATTCACGTTCGCGGCGTTTGTTTTCGATTTCAGCTATCTTTCTGCGGTATATCGACGCGACCTGATCTGACGGATCAAGTGAAGTCATCTGCTCCACATATTTCGAGCACATCCCCACATTTTGCAGCGCAAAGGTCGCCAGAATCAGCTCGTGGAGCACAGGCCTTATCGAGTCGAGCCCGTCGCTCCCTGCCGGCCTTTCCACCGTCAGCGCCTTTTCAAGTGCGATTCGTGCTTTGTCATTTTCTCCGATGCTGCGAAGGATCTGCCCCGCCATCAGCAGCATCATGAAATCATTGGGTGAGTGGCGCAGCGCCTCCGTGATGAAGGGGAGGGCCTCGGCCGGTCTATCGACCTTATAGAGCGAGCGCCCGACGTGCTTGTGTATGCCGCGCGATATAGGGTGGCCGGGATATCGTTTTTCCACGCCCTTTGCCGCCTCGAGGTACATATTGGCCGCCTCTATGTATCCTTCGCGGCTCTCCTTTATCAGGGCCAGGCGAAAAAGGATGAGCGGATCGCGGCAGCCTGCGTCGTAGGCGCGCTGGAGAAATATCCCGGCGGTGGCGAAGTTTCCGCTGTCGAAGCTCTGGAAAGCCGGCTCTATGAATTCGTTCCATTTAGGGGATTTATCTCCGGATTTCAGATACCAGCTGTAGTCCTTTTGGGTCAGCGGGTTGATCTCGGTTGAGGCCGGTTTTGCGGCGCTTTCATCCCTGCCCCCTTCGGGGGGCTTCGGAATGGCTATCGTGTCTGCGATAGATTGCGGCTGCCCCTCACTTACAGGTTTTCCGGCCTCTCCAGGCCCTCTCGGCGGCGGAGAAGCGGATGGGGAGGGGATAGGGGCCTCTCCGAGCATCTGCGCCGGGAGAGTTGTTGGAATTGAGAGCGCCGCCAGCGCTACGATTGTAGTTATTTGTAAAATAAAGGGTTTTTTCTTCATATGGCGGCTATACTACATTTCAAGGGGGTTTCTGTCAAAGAGAGAGGGAGAAGTTTTTGTCAGAAAGTTTTTGTCAGACGGAGCAAGTTTTTGCGTCAGACGGAGGAAAGAAAAAATAATGATATCACAGGATGTTACACAGGATATTAATTTGCTCCGTCTGATAGAAAACACCTGTCACCTTTGCCTTTTCATGACCCTGACATAATCACGTGGTCAATTACCCTGACAAGTTCACTTGGGTACAACAAATGGACATATTTCTATTGCGTATTAACCAGTTACGTGATAGTCCAGCGCGACTTTCCGAGCTTTGTAGTAGAGAGCTCATTGAAAAGGCCAAAATCCCAAAAGGGGCCCTCCCTTTGGTTCCGTTTGCCGGGTTTGTCCGGCCGCGGCGCGAGGGCCTCCTAAAGGTTTAAACCAAAGGAGTAAGGTATGACAGTTGAAGTGCAGGTGAAAGACATGCTGGAAGCGGGCGTCCATTTCGGACATCAGACCCGCCGCTGGAATCCGAAGATGCGTCCATACATCTTCGCCGCAAGGGATGGGATCCACATCATCGATCTCGATCAGACGGCCTCTCTGGCACGCGATGCCTACAAGTTCGTCGCCGATACGGTCGCGCTTGGCAACAGCATCCTCTTCGTCGGAACGAAAAAGCAGGCCAAGGATGTCGTCGAGTCCGAAGCCAAGAGGGTCGGGCAGTTCTACGTCTCCAACCGCTGGCTGGGCGGGATGCTCACCAACTTCCGCACGATCCGGCAGTCCATCGACCGCCTCAACGATCTCGTCGAGAAGCGCGAGAAGGGCGAGCTCGAGAAATTGACCAAGAAGGAAGCCCTCCAGATCGAACGCGAGATCGAAAAGCTCGAATTCTCCCTCGGCGGAATCAAGATGATGAAGAAGATTCCCGGCGCGGTTTTTCTGATCGACCCGAGCAGCGAGATAATCGCTAAAAAAGAGGCGAACAAGCTCGGCATCCCCGTGATAGCGCTCATCGATACCAACAGCGACCCTGAGGGGATCGATTATATCATCCCCGGCAATGACGACGCGATTCGCTCCATACAGTATTTTTCGAAGATAATCGCCGATGCCTGCGAAGATGGAAACAGGAGGCGTGAGATCTCCCTGCGCGAGCAGGAGGCTCAGGCAGCCGAGCAGGCGAAGGAACAGAAATTCAAAGGTCCGGCGATACGCGAGAAAAAGATCACAGGCAGAGGGCGTGCATGGGTAGCGCGGGGCGCCACTGCTGAGGCGGCGAGCGATGCTGATGCGGAACAATTTGCCAAGGTGAAGGTCGAAGAGACCACCGAAGCTGGCAGCGATCAGAATCCGTGAATGGCGACTGGTAACTGCTGGAAAAAACAGGAGATCCTGTCAGACGGAGCAAGTTTGTGTCGGTGTGATTACTGCCGTGACTGCTGACTCGTGACTGGTAACTGCTGGAAAAATCGGAAGATTTTGTCAGACGGAGCAAGAGTTACCGTGACTCGTAACTGGTGAAAAAACAGAGGCCAGATGCGAGAGGTTAGAAGCTAGAAAAACCTCGACCGTGGAAATCACGCTTCTCACTTCTAGATTCTAGCTTCTGGAACCTTAACCTCAACCGTATCCAATTGGGGACACAAACGGTGCGTGTTTCCGGAAAAGAAACGACATAATAAATTTACTTTGGGAGTGATTGAGCAGGCCTCTCCCGGAAAGGAAAACAATAATGACGATATCATCAGAGATAGTTAAAGAGTTGAGGGAGAAAACCGGCGCCGGAATGATGGACTGCAAAAGGGCTCTTTCCGAATCCAATGGGGATATGGAAGCCGCGATAGAGTCTCTGCGCAAAAAAGGAGTCGCTACCGCCGAGAAGAAGTCCGTGCGCGTCGCAGCCGACGGCCTCATCGGACACGATATCTCCGCCGATGGCAAAGTCGCGACTCTGGTGGAGGTCAACTGTGAAACCGACTTCGTCACCAAGACCGAAGACTTCCGCGGCTATGTTTCAAGGGTAACGGAAATAGTTCGCGACAGGAATCCGGCCGATCTCGATGGGCTTCTTGCGACTACAGTTGATGGCAAGAGCGTGAAGGATATCCAGACCGATGTCGTTGCCAAGATCGGCGAGAATATCAATGCCAGGCGCTTTGCCCGCGTAGAGATCGGCGCAGGAAAAAAACTCGCGCAATACATACACGCCGGATCCAAGATCGGCGTCGTGGTGGTTTACAACGATCCAAACGCAAAGCTCGATGACACGACCGGCAGGGAAGTTGCAATGCACGTCGCTGCGATGCATCCGCAGTACGTCAATAAGAGCGACGTTCCGGAGTCGGTGATCGCCAAGGAAAAGGAAATAATGCTGGCGCAGATGGGTGAGACGAAAAAGCCGGCTGAGATACTCGAGAAGATCCTCGGCGGAAAGATCAACAAATTTTATACCGAGATCTGTCTGAGTGAGCAGGTCTATGTCCGCGACCCGGACGGCAAGTCCTCGGTAGGGGGCTGGCTTAAGAAGATAGATTCGGCCATCACGATCGATTCATTCGTGAGGTTCCAGGTAGGGGAAGGGATTGAGAAGAGAAAAGACTGAAAAGCCGTGACCGTTGACTAGCGACTCGTGACTGGTAACTGGTGGAAAAAGCGGAAGATTTTGTCAGACGGAGCAAGTTTTTGTGACTGGTAAGGGGGAGAGCATGAAATACCGAAGAATCATCCTGAAACTTTCCGGTGAGGCTCTTCTCTCTCCGGGAGTCGAAAAAGGGATTTCCCTCGATGCCGCTGCAAAGCTCGTTTCGGAGGTTCGCAGCGCGATCGATCTCGGCGTAGAGATCGGCATCGTCATCGGCGGCGGAAATATCTTCCGCGGCGCCCCCATCGCAAAAGAGGGCGGGATCTGCCAGGCGCAAGCCGACCGGATGGGGATGCTTGCTACCGTCATCAACGGTCTCGCTCTTCAAGAGGTGATGATCGGTTCCGGGCTCGACGCGGTTCTGATGAGTTCGCTCGCGATAGAAGGGGTGGCTCACTCCTTCGACAGGCGCAGCGCGATACGCGATATGAAGGAGGGGCGGGTCCTGATCTTCTGCGGAGGAACGGGCTCGCCGTTTTTTTCTACCGACACCGCAGCATCTCTCCGAGCTCTCGAGGTCGGTGCAGAGGCTATTCTCAAGGGAACCAAGGTCGACGGAGTTTATTCCGCCGATCCGAAGAATGATCCTTCCGCGAAACGTTTCGATTCCGTTTCATTCATAGACGTTCTGAAAAATCAGCTTAAAGTTATGGATTCTACCGCTGTTTCGATGTGCATGGATCACAACATCCCCATCATCGTCTTCGACATATTCAAGTCCGGCAACCTTGCGAAGGTGGTGAAGGGCGAAAAAATAGGGACGGTGGTTTATGGATGACAAAATTTTCAAGGAAACCGAAGCAAAGATGAGCAGGGCGATGGACGCTCTTCACCACGAGCTGGCGAGGCTGCGCACCGGCCGCGCCTCTCTTTCGCTGGTGGATGAAGTCCGTGTCGAGTACTACGGCACGATGACGCCGCTCAACCAGCTCTCTTCGCTTTCAATTCCGGATGCGCGCACGATAGCGATTCAGCCGTGGGACGCCTCCGCAGGTCAGGCGATAGAGAAGGCGATCCTCAAGTCGGGGCTCGGGTTGAATCCCATCAGCGATGGGAAGATAATCCGTATTCCGATACCGGCGCTCAACGAGGAACGCAGGCGTGATCTGGTCAAGTTGGTCAAAAAACATGCTGAGGATTGCAAGGTCGCAGTCCGCAACGTGCGCCGCGATTCCAACGAGGAGCTCAAACGGCTCAAGAAGGACTCGAAGATCACCGAGGACGACGAGCGTTCGGGATACGACAGGATTCAGAAGATCACCGATGACTTCATCAAGAAAGTTGATGAGACGGTCACCCATAAGGAAAAGGATATCATGTCGGTGTGATTACTGTCGTGACTGGTAACTGGTGGAAAAAGCAGGAGATTCTGTCAGACGGAGCAAGTTTGTGACTGTAAAAAGCAGGAGATTCTGTCAGACGGAGCAAGTTTGTGAGACAGCTGTGACTGGTGACTCGTAACTAGTGGCAAAGCAGAGGCCAGAAGCTAGAAAAACCTCGACCGTGAAAATCACGCTCCTCACTTCTAGATTCTAGCTTCTGGAACCTTAACCTCAACCGTATCCAATTGGGGACGCAAACGGTGCGTGTTCCCGGAAAAAGATCGAACCACTAAGGGTCCAAATGCCAAAAACGCCTAAACACATAGCCATCATAATGGATGGAAACGGAAGATGGGCTGCGGAGAACGACCTTTCGCGCTCCGAGGGGCATCGCAAGGGAGCCGAGCGCATAGAGGGCGTGATCGAGGACTGCAAAAATCGGGGTGTGAAGTATATAACTCTCTACGCATTTTCCGACGAGAACTGGCAGCGTCCTTCCGATGAAATATTGGCTCTCATGCAGCTCTTGAGATATTTTCTGATCAGCAAGCGCAAGGGGATGGTGGAAAAAGGAGTCCGCTTTCGTGTGATAGGCGATATCGCGAGGCTGCCAGCCGAGCTTCGTAGTGAGATAAGGGAGACGGAGGCGCTTACCTCGCACTGTTCCGATATCACGATGATCGTAGCTCTTTCATACGGAGGAAGGCAGGAGATCCTTCGCGCCGTCAATGCCATGCTGAAGAGCGGAAAAGGGGAGGTCACGCAGGAGGATTTTACCTCCGCGCTCGACACGCGCGGGATTCCCGACCCCGATCTTCTGATAAGAACAAGCGGGGAGTTTCGCGTCAGCAATTTTCTTCTCTGGCAGATAGCTTACTCTGAGCTTTATTTTACCGAAGCGCTATGGCCTGATTTCGATTCGGCCGAACTGGACAGGGCGATAGAATCCTACAAAGCCCGCGAACGAAGGTTTGGCAAGGTGAGCGGCCAAAGCGCCTGACATCGGGGGGAGAGATGACAAGGGTTGTCACTGCTATAATTATGGGTTTCGTCTTCGTCGCCGCCATATGGTGCCTGCCCATTTCCGGCTTCAAGGGTGTGCTGTTGGCTGTAACTCTCCTCGGCGGCATAGAGTTTTCCAGGATGTTCTTCGCGGAAAAAATTGAAAGAAAGATCTGCGTCACCGCCATTCTTGCCGCCGCGATTCCGATGATATGGATGACCGACACCCCAGCCGCTATAATTTCGATATCCGTCGCCATGCTTTTTACAGTCTCTGTTCTTTTTATGCGTTCAACTCCGAGGCTCGAAGGGGTTGCCGACCGAATAGGCCTCGCGACTCTTGGGATGATGTACCTCGGCATTGCATTTCCATTCTGGGCCTGGATAAGGGAGTTGCCGTTCGGCAACTCGATGGTTCTGCTTGCAATGGCCCCCGCGTGTCTTTGCGATACCTTCGCATATGTGGCGGGAAAAAGCTTCGGAAGACATAAATTTGCGCCGATGGTCAGCCCGAACAAGACGATGGAAGGTTTTTTCGCGGCTCTCGCCGGATCGATGACAGGTGCGTTCCTCATAAGATGGCTTCTGCTTCCCGAGATGGACGCTGTCGCCACCGCCGGTCTTGCCGCCGTCATCTGGATAACTTCGACATTCGGCGATCTCATCGAGTCGATGTTCAAGCGCAGCTGCGGCGTCAAGGACTCCGGCTCCATAATACCTGGGCATGGTGGAATCCTGGACAGGCTAGACGCTCTTATTTTCACCGCCCCCTTCGCATTCATCTATTTCAAGTACGTCATCGGCTAGAGGACTCAGATGAAAAAAATATCCATATTGGGCAGCACCGGTTCGATAGGGCTAAGCACGCTCGACGTCGTCCGCGCCAATTCCCAAAAATTCAAGGTGGTCGGCCTCGCCGAAGGGCATGATGTGAAGGCGCTTGCCGCTCAGATAGGCGAATTTTCACCGGAGATAGTTTCAGTCAGGGATGAAAAATCCGCGGTGGAACTTCGTTCGATTCTATCCGGACAAATTCCCGAGATAAGATTCGGCACAGATGGCGCCTGCGATGTCGCCAGAATGGAAAGCGCAGAGATGGTCGTCTCCGCGATAGTGGGGGCTGCGGGGCTCAAGCCTACAGTTGCTGCGATCGAAAGCGGAAAAAAACTCGCACTTGCAAACAAGGAGTCGATGGTCGTAGCCGGCCCTCTCGTCTCCAAGCTTGCAAAGGAAAATGCAGTAGAGATAATTCCGATAGACAGCGAGCATTCGGCGATATTCCAGTCGCTGGTCGGCCACAGTGCGAAGGACATCGACAGGATAATCCTCACAGCGTCAGGCGGTCCCTTTCTAAGGAAGAGCGCGCAGGAGATAGAGAATGCGACGCCAGCCGCGGCGCTGAAGCATCCGAGATGGTCGATGGGGGCGAAGATCACGATAGATTCCGCGTCGCTTATGAACAAGGGGCTGGAGGTTATCGAGGCGAAGTGGCTCTTCGATCTTCCTGTCGAAAAGATCGCGGTAGTCGTCCACCCGCAGAGCATCATACATTCGATGGTGGAATACGTCGATGGATGCGTCATAGCCGAGCTCGGAGTCCCGGACATGCGCGCCCCGATAGCGTATGCGATATCGTATCCGGAAAGGACCGTGAGCGGCGTGGAGAGGCTGAACCTGGCAGCGATAGGCGAACTCACTTTCGAGGAGCCCGATCCTTCCCGCTTTCCGTGTCTTGCGCTTGCGTTCGATGCGATAGGTGAGGGAGGGTCGATGCCTGCGGTTCTGAATGCCGCGAACGAGATTGCTGTCGATGCCTTTCTCAAGGAGCGCATCCCGTTCGGCGGAATTTCCAGAGTGGTTTCCGAGACCATGGGCAGATTCACAGCATCCGATTTTTCATCGATAGAGGAGATTTTGGAGATAGACAGCGCCGCCAGAAAAAGCGCAGAGGAGATAATAGCTAAGAGATGACTATCATATATTTTGTGATCACGCTTGGGATACTCATATTCATACACGAGCTGGGGCATTTCATAATGGCCAAGCGCGCGGGGATAAAGGTCGAGGCTTTCTCTTTGGGATTCGGGCCGCGCCTGCTGGGAATCAAGATCGGCGAAACCGATTACCGGATTTCAGCATTTCCTCTCGGCGGCTACGTGAAGATGCTCGGCGAGGATCCCACCGACGAGGAGGCAACTGACCCGCGCTCATTTTCCCAAAAAAGTATCCTGGCGCGCGGCAAGGTCGTCTTCTTCGGCCCGCTGATGAACTTCGTGCTGGCGCTGGTGCTGATGCCCATCGTCTTCATGATAGGCAGGGCCGAGCCGGCCTACCTGCGCGAGTCTCCCATAATCGTCGATGTGAAGAAGGACTCTCCCGCCGAGCTCGCAGGCCTGAAGAAGGGCGATCTCATCCTTTCGATAGAAGAGGAGGAGGTCGCAACTTGGGACGATGTGCTAAGCGAGGTCGTGATGAGCCCGGGGATGGAGCTCACCTTTGTAATCGTCAGGGATGGCGAGATGGTGGAGAGGGCTGTCTCCGTCGGCGAGTTGCCGGAGATAAAAGGGGGCTACATCGGGGTTGAGCCGATTCTATTCATAGGCAATGAGCCGCGCGTTGACGAGGTATCCCCGGGCAGTCCGGCCGAACTGGCGGGGATCGAGGCGGGTGACCTTATAATTTCCGCCGACAAAATGGCGGTGACAAATTTTTACGACCTTGCGGCGATAATACATGCCGCCGGCGACAGGGAGATCCCAATTACGGTGCAAAGGGGGGATGAAGAAGTTTCCATATCCGTGCACCCCTCCTACAGCGCTGAGTCGAAAAGGTGGGTGATAGGAATCTCCTCAAAGAGGAAAAATTCCGGGCCGGTGGAGGTGGTGAAGTACAATTTTATCGATTCGCTCGTCAAAGGGGGGAAGGAGGCGATCAAACTCGCAGGGCTTACCCTGGATGTCCTCTACAGGCTTCTAACCCTTCAGCTTTCATACAAGGTGCTGGGGGGGCCGATAATCATCGCCAAGGTCTCGGCGGAGGCTGCCTCGGTTGGGCTGGCCAACTTTTTATACTTCATGGCCTTTTTGAGCATACAGCTCTCGGTTTTAAACCTGCTCCCATTTCCTGTGCTGGATGGTGGACATATCCTCTTCCTCTTCATCGAGGGGGTGAGGGGAAAACCGCTGAGCGAACGGATAAGGTCGGTCGCCAGCCAGGTAGGGTTTGCCATCCTGATTACATTCATGCTCCTCATAACGTTAAAGGATATTGAGAGCGTTTGGGGTATAACTAGCTGGATAAAAAAGTTTTTTAGCCATTAATGAAGATACTGTCGATAGACACTACATCGATGCGCGGATCGATCTCCCTGTCAGACGGAGCAACTCTTGTTGCCCTCGACAGGCAACAGGCCCCCTCCAGCCATTCCGAGAGGCTCTTCGGCAAGCTCGATTCCATGCTCGGTGAAATCGGTTGGGGGATATCCGATATCGAAGGGGTTGCCGTAGCGATAGGGCCGGGCTCCTTCACGGGGCTTCGAACCGGCCTTGCCGCGGCAAAAGGGATAGCGCTTTCGCTTGGAATTCCGATTGCGGGGGTGTCATCGCTAAAATCGCTGGCGTTAAACGGGGCTCTTTCCCCATCTAAGGTCGTAGCGACTCTCATAGATGCCAGGCGCGGCGAGATCTATGCCGCCCTTTGGGATCTTTCCGCTGGAAACTCTCCCAAAGAAATTATCGCAGAATGCGTCTTGCCCCCCGAAGCCCTCATCGCAAAGCTGCGCCAGTTCGGATCTCCCTTTTTAGCGGTCGGCGACGGGGCGATCGCCTATCGCGACCGCCTATCGGTTGACCTAGGCGACCTGATTCAGATAGCCGAAGGGGACGACATTCTTCCCAACGCCCACAATCTTGCCGTGCTCGCGTCGGAGAGGCTTTCCTCCGGCGGGGATGATCTGAAGAAACTCGTTCCGAATTACATCAGGCAATCCGACGCCGAGATAGGATTTCTCGGAAAGGGGAAGTGACATGATTATCGAAATAGACGGCGGCCCTCTCTCTCTTGAACAGATATCGGAATTTCTCGGCGGCGCGAAAATCGAGATACCGAAAAAGACCGCCGCGCGAATAAGGCGAGTCCGAAAATTCGTCGAGGAGAAACTCGATTCGGGGAAACCTTATTACGGGATAAACACCGGATTCGGGAATATGGCCAACTGCCATATCTCGCGCGAGGATCTGGAGAAGCTGCAGGAAAATCTTATCCTCTCGCATTCCGTTGGCGTCGGCGATCCGCTTCCGCTTGAGACCTCGCTCTTGGTCATGCTGCTGCGCGCTAACGTGCTGGCAGCGGGCTATTCCGGAATAAGGTACGAGACGTTCGAGCTTCTCATAGAGTTGATAAACCGCAGGCTCGTAGCCGTGATTCCGGAACAGGGATCGGTAGGCGCCAGCGGCGATCTGGCTCCACTGGCGCACATCGCTCTAAATCTCATCGGGCGCGGAGAGATTCATTATAACGGAATCATCATGCCGGCGGCGGAGGTTTTTAACTCCGAACGCCTCGAACCCATCAGGCTTCAGGCGAAGGAGGGGCTGGCGCTCATCAACGGAACGCAGGTGATGACGGCGATAGGTGCGATCGCGCATCTGCGGATGAGGAACCTCATTAAGGTCGCCGATATAGCGGGAGCGCTCTCGATAGAAGGGGACCTGGCCTCTCTTCGCCCCTTCGACGAGCGCATTCAGAAGCTGCGTCCGCATCCTGGGCAGGATAAAACTGCGAGGAACATTCGCGCGCTTCTCGACGGAAGCGGAATGATAGCGGGTCATAGGAACTGCAACAGGGTTCAGGATCCGTATTCCTTCAGGTGTATTCCTCAGGTTCACGGCGCTGTGAAGGATGCCGCCGAATATTCGCGTTCCGTCCTGTTGCGCGAAATAGGCAGCTGCACCGATAATCCGCTGATATTCGACAAGGATGACGAGATAATTTCGGGCGGAAATTTTCACGGGGAGCCTCTGGCATTTGCGATGGATATGCTCGCGATCGCGGCCGCCGAGCTCGGCAGCATATCGGAGAGAAGGGTGGCGGTGCTTACGACCCCTCTCGAGGGAGAGATTCCGACGCGCAGCCTGATTTCCAATCCCGGACTATCTTCTGGCCTCATGACCTCGCATGTGACGATGAGTGCGCTCGTCTCAGAGAATAAGGCGCTTGCGCACCCTGCATCGGTAGATTCGATTCCGACCTTTGGGGGGCAGGAGGACCATGTCAGCATGGGGACGATAGCGGCGAGGAAGGCTCTCAAGGTGGTGGAGAATGTGGAGAAAATTCTGGCGATAGAACTCTTTGCCGCCTGTCAGGCGATTGATTTGCAGAGGGGGCATGGAAAACCCGGGAAGGGGACTCTTGCCGTCTATAATCTGGTAAGGAGCGAGGTCGAAACTGCCGAGGAGGATAGGGAGTACCGCTTCGATATCGAGAGCTGCATTCACATGCTTTCCGATGGAAGGGTCGTGGCAGCGGCGGAAGAGGCGGTTGGAATTCTCATCATATGAATCTGGAATCGGGGGAGACAAGCCGTTTGCGTCCCCCGAGGGGGCGGGTTTATTTGCCCCTGTACTCCTTTAAAATCTCCTCGATCATATCCCTGCCGCGCAGTTTTTTCTTTTGAATAAGTTTACGATCTATCTCTTCTTGCGGCGTCAAAAACGGTTTATTGTTGAACTTCTCCAGCTGGCGTTCAAAATCGATATGTTCGTCGTAGAGGGACTTCAACGCGTTGTCTGAACTGATGTGCTTTTCAATTAACTCCAGATCATGTGCCTCCATTTTATGCCTCCTTTGACAAAGAAAAAGGGCTTGAACTTTACCAATAAGCCCAAGCCCCAAATCGCAACTTTTTACAGGGCGGGCTCCAAGCGGTCTAGATCGAGACCCACCCCGTCTCTCGGTCTTTCATGACTTCATTCTATACGACGGATTGCGCTCCAGTCAACAAAATGCTTGTTTTTCCAAGAGATTCGCAATATTAGCTACCTTCCGGAGGATTGGGTTATGCCATCATTTGACGTCGTTTCGCAGATCGATATGCAGGAGGTTGAAAACGCCATCAACCAGGCCCGCAAGGAGGTAGGAACTCGCTACGACTTTCGCGGCAGCAAGAGCAAGATCGACTGGGACAAGAAAAAACTGGAGCTCTTTGCCGACGATGACTTCAAGATGCGCTCATTATGCGATATTTTACTTGAGAAGATGTTAAGGCGCGGCATCGACGCCAGGGCCCTTGAATTTGGGAAGGTTCTCGACGGGCCCAGCGCATTGAAAAAATGCGAGGTCCTTCTCAAACAGGGAGTCCCAACCGAAACCGCAAAGGAGATCACCAAGGCCATAAAAAATTCCAAAATAAAGGTTCAGGCGCAGATACAGGAAAATCAGGTGCGCGTATCCGGAAAAAAGAGGGATGACCTGCAGCTCGCGATCGAACTTATCAAGGGGAAGGGGTTCAATCTCCCTCTCCAGTTTATAAATTATAGAGATTGAAGGACCGTAACATCCGTGACGATTGACAATGGACCGTTGACCCAAAAAACAGGTTCAGACTAAGGTTAAGGCTGAGCAGGAGTGGTTTTTCTGAACCTCAACCTCGACCTTTCGGTTTTTGGCCAATAGTCAATTGCTGGGTTTGAACGATCGTGACTGGAAGATTTTGATTTGCACTGTTCTCTCTGATAATACGACTTGCGCGAAAGTGCATGTGCTTACTTAGGAACCGAGAGGCCTCAATGACCAAATCATATAACCCCTTCAGGGTGATGCCGAAGCAGCTGTACATAGCAAAGGAAGGGCACTTCACCATCGCCGTGCTGCTCGCAGCTGCGCTTTTCATGTGGATTGTAGGCTGGGGGATCTTTGCATTTCTCTCCTTCGCTGCGGCGGCTTTCTCCGCATTCTTCTTCAGGAATCCTGAGCGAACCCATTCTCCCGAATCGGGTACGATCATATCGCCGGCCGACGGGAAAATTCTTTCGGTGACGCAGGGAGCTGCTGCCCCTGTTACAGGTGAGCTGTGTACCAAGATCAGCATCTTCATGTCAGCCTTCAACGTCCACGTAAACAGGTTTCCGATAGAGGCCAGGGTTGAGGATGTGAAATACATCCCCGGCAAATTTTTTGTGGCGAGCATGGACAAGGCCTGCGAGGAGAATGAGAGAAACATCATCCTTCTCGCAGACGACTCTTCGCGAAAAATCGTGATGGTGCAGATAGCCGGTCTCGTTGCCAGAAGAATCGTGTGCTATGTAAAACCGGGCGACAAGCTGCGCAAGGGAGAACGTTTTGGAATGATTAAATTTGGCTCGCGCGTAGATCTGTATCTTCCACCCTGCGTGGAAATTGCTGTGAAGGCGGGCGAGAAGGTCCTTTCCGGCGCTACGATCATCGGGAGGTTTAAATGAAACTCAGGGGGCTTAGAGAGCGCGAGAGCATGAAGAAGGGGGTCTATCTCCTGCCCAATCTGTGCACTTCAGCCAGCCTCTTCTGCGGTTTTTTCTCTGTGATCAAATCCCTTTCCGGAGAGTTCATCGCCGCGGCCTGGGCGATACTCCTTGCCGGGGTCTTCGATCTTCTCGACGGACGCATAGCGCGGCTTGCCAAGGCCGAGAGCGCCTTCGGAATTGAATATGATTCCCTCGTTGACCTCTCTTCATTTGGTCTCGCGCCGGGGATACTGGCCTACACATGGTCGCTATATGGGTTGGGAAAATTGGGATGGCTCGCAGGCTTTCTCTATTTCGCCTGCGGCGCGCTTCGCCTCGCCCGCTTCAACGTCCAGCATGACGATGTTGAGGTGAAATACTTCCAGGGGCTTCCGATACCTGTTGCGGCCTATGTAATCGCAACTTATGTCATATTTCATCACCACGTATTCGAGTTTCCTCCAGAGGGAAGCATCCTCCTCGGAGTGATGACGATATTCCTCGCCATGCTTATGGTTTCCAAGATCAGATACCGAAGCATGAAGGTGGTTAATATAAAAAAGAGGAACAGCTTTTACGCCTTGGTCCTCGTCGTGGTAGGAATAGTTCTCGTCGCGATCAAACCGGAGGTCACAATCTTTCTTCTGGCGACCGGCTACGTCTTCTCAGGGATCTTCGAGGAGCTGGTTACGCTTCATCACAGCAGAAAGTTTATGAACAAGATGCGGGAGCGCAGGGCTTCCAAGAAGAAGGAACGTGAAGAGAAGATGCTGTTCGATGGCGCGGATAACATCATTCGGTTCGATTCTTCAGACGAGAGAAAAAACTCCGAAGCGGGCGGGGTGCGGTGATGCCAATCTGCTATTTCTGCGGAACGGAGATAGAAATAATTTTCAAGATAGGCAGGCTCGAGGAGTGTCCGCGTTGCGGAAAATATCTGCACTCCTGCGTGCAGTGTAAATTTTACGACAGGAGCTATCACAACGACTGCCGTGAAAATCAGGCTCCACCGGTTGGCAACAAGGATGACGCGAATTTTTGCGAATTTTTTCAGTTGGGCAGGGATGCGGTAAGAGAGAAGCAGGACGCCGCGAGCGCCAAAGTTAAGCTCGAGGCCCTTTTCAAGAAGGGATGATGGCATCATGAGAAAGCAATATAATATTGCCGTCGTCGGTGCCACAGGAGTCGTGGGCGGCGAGATCCTTGCGGTTTTGGAAGAAAGAAATTTTCCCGTTGGCAAAATTCTTCCGCTAGCTTCGGACAACTCCATCGGCAAGGAGGTCCAGTTCGGGGAGAAAAATCTGCCGGTCGAGATTCTGGATGAAAAATCTTTCACGGGCGTCGATATTGCGCTTTTTTCGGCCGGCGGCAAGGTCAGCGAAAAACACGCTCCGATAGCAGCCGGCGCCGGTGCTGTGGTGATAGACAATACCTCTGCATTTAGAAATGACCCGAAGATTCCACTCGTCGTTCCGGAGATAAATCCCCATAGGATCGCCGACTACAAGGAGAAGGGGATAATAGCCAACCCTAACTGTTCCACGATACAGATGGTCATGGTGCTGAAGCCATTGCACGACGTGGTTCCGATAAAGAGGGTGGTCGTTACCACGTTCCAGTCTGTTTCCGGAGCCGGAATTTCCGCCATGGAAGAACTTTCAAAACAAGCAGTCAATCTCTTCTCCGGCGCGGAGTGCGATTCGAAAGTTTTCCCGCACAGGATCGCATTCAACTGCATTCCGCACATCGGCAAATTCAACGCCGATGGGGATACTGAAGAGGAGCTGAAGCTCGTCAACGAAACAGCAAAAATAATGGAGGATGATTCCATAAAGGTCTCCGCCACCGCGGTCAGGGTGCCGGTTTTTTCCGGGCATGCTGAATCTCTGAATATCGAATTCTCGGACGAGATTTCCCCTTCATCGGTAAAGGAAATCCTTTCATCGGCTTCAGGAGTTCTTCTTCTCGACGATCCGGGACTCTGCAGATATCCGATGGCGATAGAGGTCACCGGAAAAGATGAGGTCTTCGCAGGGAGGATCAGAAAAGATCCCACCGTCGAGTTCGGCATTTCGATGTGGATAGCGGCCGACAATATCCGAAAAGGCGCGGCTTTAAATGCCGTGCAGATAGCTGAGATTCTAGCAAAAGACTATCTCTGAGGAGCCTTTGTCGTGAAAATACCACGCTGCTTCATTCTCTGCTTTGCCTTCATCTCCATCCTTATCCTGTCGCGGTCCGCTTCGGCCTATCCTGACGCTGAGCTCTTCGGCCCGAACGACGAGAATCCTCCCTTTGACTTTGGAGTCAGATCGGCCTTCGATGGGTTCAAGCTGATAAACGATACGACTCTTCTAGTGGCCTATGCCGAGTCTCTGAAAATCGTAGATATGGGCAGCTATTCCCTTGCGAGGCTTCAGCCCTTTCAGCCATCCGATGACGAGGACACGAAGGGGATCGCCGGCGGGCTCGCATACTCAAGCGGTAGAAACGAGATGTATCTCTCGCAGCAGGATGGGGATCTGCTGATATACGATATGAACGACCTTGAGAAGAAGCCGGTCATCGTGACGGTGGCAGAACAGAGCGTTTTGGGAGTCATCGTGATAGATGGAAGTGAAGAAAGCCTCTACATAGCGGATAATACCAAAGGCGCCGTGCAGGTGGTGAATCTCAACGACAGGTCGGTGGCGAGAACTATCAACCTGACGGTTCCTGGATCCACAGATTTTAATCTGACCGACGGCGTGCTGGCCGAGGACGATGGAGAGATATATTTCACTACCGACGTTGGCTATATCGTCGGCCTGCCGGAAGGTGGGAGCTCTGCCTCGTATGTGAAGATCGGCACTTCCTACAAGCTCACTGCCATAGATATTTTCCCCAATCAAAATTACATCTATGTTGTGGATTCCACTACGCCGCAGTTGGTGAAGATCAATCCTGCTTCCGGGGAGATAGTCAAAAGCGGCATAGATATTTCGGAGAATCTCAACCCAACCGACATCGTCATAACGAACGTGAAAAAACCCAACGGCGCATACGCCTATGTCGCCGGGACCGACGGAGTTAGCGTCGTCAACACCTTCAACGACGAGGTCTTCAATATGTCCGACGATCCGGATACCGAAAGAGAGCCGCTGCCCACTTCGGCGGTTCCTTCGGTGCTTGCGGCCTCAAGTTCCACCGATGGTTACGTCTATATGGGTTTTGCGACCGGTGCGGTCGGCGTCATTTCGGCAAATCCGTGGGTCACCATAGATTCGGTCGTCTTCAATGACGAGCTGAGCAAGCTCACGATAGAAGGCTACTTCGTGATAACCTTTCAGTCCGATCTTGGAGGAACCTACCAGATAGTATCCGGCGGGGGCAGCGATGCATCCGGCGATGTGCTCGTTGATTCGGAGGGGGATAGCAGCGGAACGGTCGCCGCCGATGAGGAAAAAAGCGTTCAGATAAACTATGACGATAATTCGAGAAAATTCGACGAAGGTTACGTCGATATATGGGTTTTTGTAACATCCGATGACGACAGGGGGCGCCTTTCCACAGAGATTTTGGTCGACACCCCTCCGCCGGTTGTCACTATCAGATCGGCCGGTTTTGGCGATGAGATGATCTATGTAACCTTCAACAGGCTAACGCAGTCCGACATTTCAAAGTACCGCTTTTACGCCAGCCAGGACTATGACGAAGTGATCACGATGACGACGCCAACGGCACAGGTAGCGCAGGCCTCAAGTGGCACGACGCAGACAGCTAGCGTGGGCGGGCTTGAAAATGACAAGCTATACTACATAGCCGTTGAAGCGATAGACGAGGCCGGAAATGTCAGCCCCTCGCGCAGTGTAACAAGCGAGACGCCATCTCCAACCTACGGCCCGGCGGAACTCTCCGGTGAAAAAGGGTGCTCGATGCTGCCCTCTGCAGAAGGTAGGGTGGCAGATATTATTCCGCTGCTGTTTGCGGTTTTCCTGATTTTTTTCCGTAGGCGATCGCCTTGCAGAAAAATTCTTCCGATTATTTTATTTGCTGCGCTTTTCCTGGTTCCCCCGAGCGTTTTGGCGCAGCAGGAGGGCGCTGATATCAGCGAACGATCTGTCTCGGCCATGTTCACTCCCAATGTCGCATCCAAACAGCTTTGGGAATTCGAGATCAAGACCGGTTTTTGGATGCCGAAAAACGAGATACTCAATGAAGCCTTCGGCAAGTGCTGCAACATGATAACGAGGCTTGAGGGAGGCCTGCTGCTTCAGAAACGCTATGGGATCGGGGCTGGGGTGGGTTTTTTCTACAAGAGCGCCCAGGCATTTGCAGGAGGAGTTCACACAGGTGAGCGTGCGCAGGAGCGTTTCAACATGATTCTGGTTCCGATGCAGCTCAACTTCACCTGGCGGGCCGACTACTTTTCCTGGAGATATCTAGTCCCCTATATTCGTGTGGGCCCAGACATGATTTATTTCAGGCAGAGCCTCAGCGGCAACGTGATCAAAGGTTTGAAATATGGAATCCACGGCACCGGAGGGATTCAGATAAATATCGGAGAGATGGCCGACAGCTCCTCTTCGCTAGACAGCGACATCGGGATCAACGATTTTTTCCTCACGCTGGAGGCGCAGTACCAGTGGGTGGATAATTTTGGAAAGAGGGGGCTCAATCTTTCCGGGTTTGTCTACTCGGCCGGCCTTCTGATGGAATTCTGAAATGCGCATCGTCAAGCTCACAATCTCGTACAAGGGGACAAACTACGTCGGGTGGCAGCGCCAGCCTGCGGGGGAATCGATCCAACAGAAACTCGAGGAAACTATTTCGAGGATCCTCTCCCACGATGTTTCCATAACGGGGGCAGGCAGAACCGACGCCGGAGTTCACGCGGTAGGGCAGGTCGCTCACTTCCAGACGGACTCGGAGGTTTCCTGCGATGGAATCCGCCGCGGCGCTAATTCAATGCTTCCTCCGGACATATCCGTCGTGGATGCCTCAGATGCAACCGAAGGTTTTCATGCAAAAAACAGCGCCAAGGGAAAAATCTACCTTTATAGGATTTACGTTTCATCGAATAGGCTGCCGCTTGAGGATCCCTTCGCGTGGCATATTTCAACGAGACTCGATCTCGAAGCGATGAGGGAAGGGGCGGAAAAACTCGTCGGCAGGCATGACTTCGAGAGTTTTCGCGCGACCGGATGTTGCGCAAAATCTTCCGTCAGAACCATAAACAGAATAGAGGTTCGAAGGGGATCCGGCTTTCCCTTTTCAGATTACTCGGGGGCTCAATTTGTGGATCTGATTTTTGAAGGGGAGGGGTTTCTGAGGCATATGGTTAGAAATATGACGGGCGCACTTGTCGAGGTGGGAAGAGGGCGTATGACTCCAGATGATATTGCAAGGATCCTTCTTCAAAAAAACAGGCAGGAGCGATTTGAATGCGCCCCGGCAAGGGGGCTTTGCCTGGTGAAGGTTATTTACTGATTTGGTCAGGCCTGATTTGTCTGTAACAACCACAACATATTCTGACATATTCTATTTTTAATCATCATCGAATCTTACAAACTAAGAAATAACCATCAATTACAAGTCATCTGAATAACGCAAAAGGGGCAAGCGCGGCGTCATTAAGATCAAGATGAGGATGAAGCTGAAGACTTAAGATACCGGATTAAACTTCTTCAGATTGATGATCATCGCATAAGCCCTGCGAAGCAGCGTTTTCAGCTCCTCCTGATGGCCTGCCGATATATATCCATAAGCCGACAAGATATCGATAATCGAGGCAACCTCGGCTATTGACCCTAGCGAAATATCGAAGAACCGATTCCTGTCTCTCTGCGATCTCCTGCCGTTTCCCTCCGCCAAGTTAAGTAGCGTGCTAGAAAACGCCCGTTTAAGCTGATCCTCCAGATAGTAATTCCCCCTTGGAAGTGATCCGATTAGCTCTGGCATCCTTTTTGCGACCGAAAGCAAAAGTCCGTAGCAGTTAAGCCGCTGATGATTCATTTC
>Ga0123335_1000341_pt1 | contig 78808 bp, 70 predicted proteins | sample BiotimSIPDNA_2_FD_89707 | JGI IMG/M metagenome (GOLD analysis project Ga0123335, IMG submission 89707) | Anaerobic biogas reactor microbial communites from Washington, USA - Biogas_R2 time_0 SIP DNA | ecosystem: Engineered > Bioreactor > Anaerobic > Unclassified | place: Washington, USA... | reverse complement strand
CCGGCAGGCGCCAGCGGGCGCTGGCAAGCCAAAGGAGAACCAAGTTGAACGACGTCAGCCAACTGATTTTATACGAGGACAATCACCTGATTGTCGCTGTCAAGCCGCCCCGGATGCTTACCCAGGGGGACATCACCGGCGACGCCGATTTGCACAGCCTGCTCAAGGAATACATCCGCGTCAAATATGAGAAGCCAGGGGAGGCCTACCTGGGCCTGATCCACCGCATTGACCGCCCGGTGGGCGGGCTGCTGGCCTTTGCGCGGACCAGCAAGGCAGCAGGCCGTCTCAGCCGGCAGCTGCGCGAGGGCAGCCTGTCGCGGGAATACATCGCTGTCTGCCGCGGGCGCGCGCCCGCCACCTTCCAGCTGAACGACTGGCTTCAAAAGGATGAGCAGACCAACACCGTGCGCGTGCTGCCCAAATACCTGAAGCTGCAGGGCAAGCAGGCCAGCCTGTCCGGCCAGACGATAAGCTTCACGGATGAAAAAAGCCTGGTGGCCATCCGGCTGCAAACCGGGCGCGCCCACCAGATCCGCGCGCAAATGGCCCACTTCGGCCATCCCCTGCTGGGCGACGCGCGCTACAACAAGGAGGGCGCCTCCGGCCTGATCGCGCTGTGGGGGATGCGCCTGGCGCTCAGCCACCCGATCACCGGCAAGGCCATGGTCTTTGTCTGCGCTCCCGGGAGAATGCCCGGCGGCTGGCCGCGCAGCGCGCACTTTGATCCCTACCAGCGTGACCTGGACGCCCTGGAACGCCATTGGCCTGACCTGACGCAGTAGTACGCGGCGCGCTGTGCCCCGCCTGCAAAGGAGAACGCTTGTCAAGTCCCGTCCATTTTGAGCTGCAGCATGTCTGCGCGCAGTCCGGCGCCCGCGCCGGCGTTTTATACACCCCTCACGGGCAGGTGCCCACGCCGGTATACATGCCCGTGGGCACACAGGCTGTGGTCAAAGCCATGACCTCCCGCGAGATGGTGGAGCTTGGCGCGCCCATCCTGCTTGCCAATACCTACCACCTCGCCCTACGCCCGGGCAGCCAGATTATCAGGGCTGCCGGCGGGCTGCACGGCTTCATGGCCTGGGATCACCCCATCCTGACGGATTCGGGCGGCTTTCAGGTGTTTTCCCTGGCTGACCTGAACAGGATCACGGAGGAAGGCGTCGCCTTCCGCAACCACCTGGACGGCAGCGCGCTGCTGATGACCCCGGAATCCTCCATGCAAATCCAGGAGGACCTGGGCGCGGACATCGCCATGGTGTTTGACGTGTGTTCGCCCTACCCCTGCGATCACGGCCAGGCCCGGCTGAACATGGAGCGCACCCATCGCTGGGCGCATCGCTGCATCGCGGCGCACACGCGCGGGGACCAGGCGCTGTTCGGCATTATCCAGGGGGCGTTTTATGAGGACCTGCGGGTTGAATCCGCGCAGGCACTGGCGCAGATGGATTTCCCGGGCTATGGCATCGGCGGTCTGTCCGTCGGCGAGCCCAAGGAGCTCATGTACCGGATGCTGGACATCACCGCGTCGCAACTGCCGGTCAATAAGCCCCGCTACCTGATGGGCGTGGGCACGCCGGACTGCCTGCTGGAGGGCGTGCTGCGCGGGGTGGACATGTTTGACTGCGTGCTGGCCACCCGCATCGCGCGCAACGGCACGGTGCTGACCCGGCACGGGCGGCTGGTGGTGCGCAATGCTTCCTGCAAGGAGGATTTCAGGCCGCTGGAGGAGGGATGTGACTGCGAGGCCTGCCGGCACTATACGCGCGCCTACATCCGCCACCTGATCAACACCGGCGAGATCACCGGCGCACGGCTGTGCAGCATCCACAACCTGCGCTACCTGACGCGGCTGATGGCAGGCGCCAGACAAGCCATCCTAAATGACCGCTTCAATGACTATATCAAGGAATTTTACCTGATGTTTGACATGCGCGGCGCCTTCAACCGCGGGGAGGACGCATGACCCAAAGCCCCCACCTGACGCTCAGCGAGCTGAGCTATTATTACGAGCCCGGCGCGCCGGCCGCGCTGGACAAGGTCAGCCTGCAGGTTCCCCGCGGCCAGTTCCTGGCTGTGCTGGGACACAACGGCTCGGGCAAGTCCACGCTGGCCAAGCTTCTCAACGGGTTGTTTTTGCCCACGCAGGGCAGCGTGACCGTCAGCAGGATGGACACGCGGGACGACGCCAGGATCTGGGATATCCGCCGCACCGCGGGCATGGTGTTTCAAAATCCGGACAATCAGCTGGTCGCCACCCAGGTGTATGACGACGTGGCCTTCGGCCTGGAAAACATCGGCATCCCGCCGGAGGAAATGCCCGCGCGCATCGACCGGGCGCTGGAGATGACCGGAATGAGCCAGTTCAAGCAGCACGCGCCCCACCTGCTCTCAGGCGGACAAAAGCAGCGCGTGGCCATCGCCGGGATCCTGGCGATGCAGCCGGAAGCCCTGATTCTGGACGAGGCCACCGCCATGCTGGACCCCCAAGGGCGGCGCGAGGTGCTGGACACCGTCCTGCGGCTCAACCGCGAGCAGGGCATCACGGTGGTCTGGATCACCCACTTCATGGAGGAGGCGGCGCGCGCCCAGCGCGTATTGGTCATGGACCATGGCCGCATCGCCATGGATGGCACACCGGGGGAGATCTTCTCCCAGGTGGGCAGGCTGCGTGAGCTGCGGCTGGACGTGCCGCCCATGACCAGGCTGGCCCATTTGCTGCAGGAGCGCGGCATTCCAATCAGTTCCGGCGTGCTCACGGTCGACGATATGGTGGAGGAGGTGAAGCGGCTGTGCCCATCGTGCTTGAGCAGCTAAGCCACCACTACCGCTCCGGCCCCCGGGTGTCCGTGGCGCTGGAGGACATCAGCCTGACCATCCATGACGGGGAGCTGCTGGCCCTGATCGGCCATACAGGATCGGGCAAATCCACGCTTGCCCAGCACCTCAATGGGCTGCTGGAGCCGACCAGCGGGCGCGTGCTGGTGGACGGCGAGGACATCAACCAAAAGGGCGCCCGGCGCCGCGCGCTGCGCTTTCGCGTGGGGCTGGTGTTTCAGTACCCGGAGCACCAGCTGTTTGAGGAGACGGTATTCAAGGACATCGCCTTTGGCCCCAAGAACATGGGCCTGACAGGCCAGCAGGTCGATCAGCGCGTCCGGGAAGCCATGGCGCAGGTGGGACTGGATTTTGAGGAAATGAAGGACCGCTCCCCCTTTGAGCTGTCCGGCGGGCAGATGCGCCGGGTGGCGCTGGCCGGCGTACTGGCGATGCAGCCTCGCGTGCTGGTATTGGACGAGCCCACCGCGGGGCTGGACCCCCGCGCGCGCGATTTTCTGCTGGGGGACATCAAGCGCCTCAACCAGGAAGGCACCACAGTGGTGATGATCTCCCACGCGATGGATGACGTGGCCCGGCTGGCCACCCGCGTCGCGGTGCTGGAGAAGGGGCGCCTGGTCATGCAGGGCAGCACGCTGGAGGTGTTCTTCCAGCAGGAGCGGCTGGCCGCCATGGGCCTGGACATCCCGGACGGCTTCAAGCTGGCCTGTCGCCTGCGCCAGGCCGGGATGAATATGGCAGACCATGTCCATCCCGAAGAAATCGCCGATGCCCTGGCCGCGGCCATACGAGGAGGTGGCGGCGATGCTGCGTGACATCACCCTGGGCCAGTATTACCCGGTGGACAGCCCGGTGCACCGGCTGGATCCGCGGACCAAGGTGATCCTGACCTTCCTGTACATCATCGCGGTCTTCCTGGTCGGGAACCTCTGGCTTTACCTTCCCGTGGCTGCCTACCTGGCGTTTGCCACATGGATGGCCAGGTTGCCTGCCGGCATGATGCTGCGCAGCCTCAGACCCATGCGCATCCTGCTGGTCATTACCTTTGTGCTCAACCTGTTCTTCTTTTCAGGCGCTCAGGAATTGGTGCGCATAGGCAGCATCGTCATCTGGCAGGAAGGCCTGCTCAACGCCCTGATTTTTACTTTCCGCCTGATTTTTCTGGTGACGGGCTCTTCCATCCTTACGCTGACCACAGCGCCGGTCACCCTGACGGACGGCCTGGAGCGGCTGGCCTCGCCGCTGAGGATCATCAGGTTCCCGGCGCATGAGATGGCCATGATGATGACCATTGCCCTGCGCTTCATCCCCACGCTGATTGAGGAAGCGGACAAGATCATGAAGGCGCAGACCGCGCGGGGCGCCGACTTCGAGACCGGCAACCTGATGGCGCGCGCCCGGGCCATGATCCCGCTGCTGGTGCCGCTGTTTATCAGCGCCTTCCGCCGCGCGGGCGACCTGGCCATGGCCATGGAGGCGCGGTGCTACCGCGGCGGGGAGGGCCGCACCCGGCTGCATCAACTGAAGTATGGCCGGCGCGACACCCTGGCCCTGCTAAGCATGCTGGCGCTGTACCTTATGATCCTGCTGCCCGGGTGGCTCGCTTGAAACGCATCCTGCTCACCATCGAATATGACGGCACGCGCTATGCCGGCTGGCAGCGCCAAGACAACGGCCTGGCGGTGCAGCAGGTGCTGGAGACAGCGCTGGCCCGGGCCACAGGGCAAGCCCCTCACCTGACCGGCGCCAGCCGCACGGACGCCGGGGTGCACGCCCTGGGGCAGCGCGCGCATTTTGACACGGCATCAAGCATTCCGGATGAGAAATGGCCCTTCGTGCTCAACACCCTGCTGCCCCCGGACATCCGGGTGACCGCCTCGCAGCGCGTGAGCGACGCCCTGCACGCCCGCTTTGACGCCCAGCAGAAAACCTATGAATACCGCATCCTCAACCGCCGCCACAACAGCGCGCTGCGGCATAATTTCTGCGCTTTCGTACCGCTGCCGCTGGATGTGGACAGGATGCGGCGGGCGGCGCGGGACCTGGTCGGACGGCATGATTTCGCCGCCTTTCAGGCAGCCGGCGGCAGCGCCAGGACCACGGTGCGCACCATCCACAGCGCCCTGTTCACGCAGCAGGGCGACGAGCTGGTGCTCAAGGTGTGCGGGGACGCTTTTTTATACAACATGGTGCGCATCATCGCGGGCACCTTGATCGCCATCGGCCAGGGCGAGCTGGACACGGACGCCTTCCGCAGGGCGCTTGACTCAAAAGACCGGCTGGACCTGGGCATCACAGCGCCCGCCTGCGGGCTGTGCCTGGTGCGGGTGGATTATGAGGGGCTTCCATGACCGCCAAGCCCCTGCGCGTATCCGTGCGCAGCCTGATTGCGTTCAGCGTCTTTCAACCGGACATCCTGCCCATCTCAGCCCAGGCGATGGAGCTGGGCCGCCAGGGCCACCTGGCCCGGCAAAGCGGCAGTACCGCCAAGGCTGAGACCCTGCTGGACTGGCAGGGCAGCCTGGAGGGCCGGGAGGTGCGCGTCAGCGGCCGGATGGATCTGTATGACGCGGCCGCACAGCCGCCCGTGATCGATGAGATCAAGCTGTCCCCCCGGGAAGCGCCGCAGGAGCCGCTGAAGGAACACCTGCTGCAGGCCGTGTGCTACGGCCATATGCTCTGCGAACGGGACGGGCTTCGTACAGTGTGTCTAAAGGTCAGCTACGTCACCCCGCAGGGCGGGCTGACTGCGCAGTTTTCCCAGGTCTGGGAGCGGGAGCGCCTTCGGGACGCTTTTTTTGAATTGCTTGCAGGCTGGGTGGCCTGGCAGGTCAGGCTGCTTGATCACCAGGAGCGGCGCGACCTGAGCCTGGCGCGACTGCCCTTCCCCTATGAAGCCTACCGCCCCGGCCAGCGCGAAATGGCCGCCCAGGTCTATACCGCCATCGCGCGCAGGAAGCGCCTGTACGCCGTGATGCCCACCGGCACCGGCAAAAGCGCTGCGGTGCTGTACCCGGCGCTCAAGGCCCTGGGGCAGGGGCTGATCCTCAAGGTGTTCTGCCTGACCGCAAGGGGCACCCAGCGCATCGCGATGCAAAAGGAGCTTGACCGCATGCTGGACAGGGGCCTGGTCGCGCACGCTCTGACGCTCAACGCCAAGGAAAGCCTGTGCCCGATGGAGCAGCTGCGCTGCCATCCTCATCACTGCCCCCGCGCCAAAGGCCATTATGACCGCCAGCAGGCCGCGCTGGAGGAAGCCCTGCAAACGCCGGTATGGGACGGCCCCTTTGTCAGCGACATGGCGGACAAATACCTGCTGTGTCCTTTCGAATACTCCCTGGCGCTGTGTGAGATCGCCGACGTGGTGCTATGCGATTACAACTACGCGCTGGACCCGCAAATCCGCCTCAGCCGCGTCTTTGACCATCTGCGCAGGATCACCCTATTGATAGATGAGGCCCACAACCTGCCCGACCGCACGCGGGACATGCTCTCCGGCAGCCTGGACGCAGGGCAGCTGCGGGATTTCCGCCGGGAGGCCGGACGGCTGCACGGCAGAAACAGCCCGCTGTACAGGGCCTGCACAGAGATGATCCGGCTGACAGAGCAGGCGGACCTGCCGCAGGCCGATGACCTGGAACAGGCGTCAAACGGGCTGCTTCAGGCCCTGGGCGACGCCTTCACGCCAGGCAGCCTGCACCTGATACGCGATCTGGTCAGCTTTCTGGGCGCGCTGCGCCGCTGCGGCGAGCAGCCCGGGGACTATACCCTGATGCACCAAGCAGGCAGGGACAAGGGCAGGATCACGGTGCTCAACCTCAACCCGGCGCCCTACCTGACGGAGGCCACCAGGCGCCTGTCCGGCTGCGTGTTTTACTCAGCCACGCTCAGCCCGCTTGGCGCCATGCGTTCCCTGATGGGGGGCGACAGCGGGGACGCCTGCCTGGAGCTGCCCTCGCCCTTTCCCGCGGAGCACCTGAAAACCCTGCGTTACGCGCTCAACACGCGCTACCGTGCGCGGGAAGCCAGCCTGCTCCCGGCCGCGCAGGCCATCGCCGCGCAGTTTGAAGCCCATCCATGCAAGATGATCGCTTACTTCCCCTCCTTCGCCTACCTGCGCGCCGTGGAAGGCCTGCTGCGGGAGAGGGAGCTGCCGATGATTGTCCAGCAAGTCAATATGGACGAGCGGCAGCGGCTGGACTTTCTGGAGGCCTTCACCCGGGACAGCCAGCCCCTGCTGGGGCTGTGCGTGCTGGGCGGCGTCTTTGCCGAGGGCGTGGACCTGCCCGGGCGCGCGCTGCGCGCGGCGGCCATCGTGGGCGTTGGGCTGCCGCAGGTCAACGCGCAGCGCGACCTGTACCGCGCGCGCATGAACGAAGCCATGGGGGACGGCTTCGCCTTTGCCTACCGCTATCCGGGCATGCACAAGGTGCTGCAGGCTGCCGGGCGGCTGATCCGCTCGGACACAGACCGGGGCGTGCTGCTGCTGCTGGACGACCGCTATATGCAAAATGACTATATGAGCCTGCTGCCCGAGCACATCCGGCCGGAAACAGTGTATACTATAGAGGAAATCAAGGAAAAGACGCGGGCCTTCTGGCAGGAAGGCCGGGAAGGGGGCGCGCGCGATGGCTGAGGTGCCGCAATACCGCCTGGGGGAAATGGAGCGCAAGCTGCTCACGCTGCAGGCCCTGCAAACGCTGGGCAGCTGCAACAACCTCCAGCTGATCGCCTTTATGTCTGAAAACGACCTGATGAATTATTTCGAACTGCAGCTGTCCCTGTATGAGTTGACCCAGCGCGGCCAGGTCACCAAGGAAGCGGTGCCCGGGGATGACCGCTACACCATCACGCCCCAGGGCGAGGAAGCCATCGGGTTGTTTTCCGGGCGCCTGGGCGAAAGCGCGCTGGACAGGCTCAAGGCCGCGGCGCCCGGGTTTTTGGAGCGCATGCGCAGGGAGCGCGAGCTGTTCTCTGACATCAGCCATCAGGGCCGCAACGAGTACCACGCGCGCATGGGCATCTTTGAGGGCGGGATGCAGCTGATGAAGCTGGACATCTCCCTGCCCACGGCAGAATTGGCCGAGCGTTTCCGCCTGGCCTGGGCGGACAAGGCGCGGGACATCCACGACTACATCATCCGCCAGCTCTCCGGGGAGGAAGAAGCATGAAGGCCTGCGGCATCGTGGTGGCAGCCGGCGCGGGGACGCGCTTGGGCGCCGGCTGCAACAAGGCCCTGCTGCCGCTGTGGGGGCAGCCGCTGTTTCTGTACGCCCTCAGGGCGCTGCGGCCCTTTTGCAAGCACCTGATCCTGGTCATCCGCGAGCAGGACCGCGCGGAGGTGAGCCTGGCGCTGGCTGAGCGCCCCGGTCTGGCGGACGCGCTCATCCCCGGCGGGAAGGAGCGGCGGCATTCGGTGGAAAACGCCCTGAAGGCCATGCCGGCGGACTGCGGCCTGGTGCTCATCCATGACGCCGCGCGCCCCCTGACCTCGGCAAAGCTGGTGGAGGCGGTCAGGCAGGCCGCCGCCCTGCACGGCGCCGCCATCCCGGCCCTGCAGGTTGACGATACCCTGCGCCGTAAAGAGGGCGAGCGCAGCCGCACCGTGCCGCGCGAAGGGCTCTGCCGTGTGCAGACGCCGCAGGGCTTTTTGCGCAGCGTGATTGAGCAGGCCTACGCGGCCATTCCCGAGGCGCTCACGGACGACGCGGGGCTGGTGGAACAGATGGGGCTGCCGGTGGCGCTGGTGCCCGGGGAGGCGCGCAACTTCAAAATCACGCGGCAGGAGGACTGGGACATGGCACAGCAATTGCTTTTGGGCAGCCTGCGCACCGGCACGGGCTTTGACACCCACCGCCTGGCGCCCGGGCGCGACCTGGTGCTGGGCGGGGTTGTCATTCCCCATCCCCTGGGCCTGGCGGGACATTCCGATGCCGACGCCGCGCTGCACGCGCTCATGGACGCGCTGCTGGGCGCCTGCGCCCTGGGCGACATCGGGCAGCATTTCCCGGACAGCCAGGTGGAATTCAAGGGCATCTCCTCCCTGCGCCTGCTGGAACAGACTGCGCGCATCCTGCGCCAGAAGGGCTTTGAGCCCTGGCAAACCGATGTGACCATCATTGCACAGGCGCCCAGGCTGGCGCCCTTCATCGGGCAGATGCGCCAGAACATCGCCCGGGCCCTGGGCATCGAAGTGGACAGGGTCTCAGTGAAAGCCACCACCACCGAGGGCCTGGGCCCTGAAGGGCGGCAGGAGGGCATCTCCGCCCAGGCCAGCGCGCTGGTGATGGCTTTGCCGGGAGACGCAAAATTTGCCTGAAATGTTTGTGACTTGCCCCGCTGTGTGGTAAACTGATGCCAACATCCTATACACAGGTTTTGGACATCATTTGATTGGAGGAACATCATATGCTGCTGGACAACAAAATCTGGCTGGGAACCAGCCCGGAAGGCAGGGTGACCATGCTGCCGGAGATGGCAAACCGCCACGGGCTAATCTCGGGCGCCACCGGCACCGGCAAGACCGTTACGCTGCAGGTGCTGGCCGAAGCCTTTTCCCAACTGGGCGTGCCCGTTTTTTTGGCGGACGTCAAAGGCGACCTGGCCGGTCTTGCCAAGCCCGGCGAGTTGACTGACAAGGTCCGCCAGCGCATGGACGCCGTGGGCATGGACAGCTTCAAGCCCCAGGCCTGCCCGGTCACCCTGTGGGACGTGTATGGCGTCTCCGGCCACCCGGTGCGCACCACCGTCAGCGAGATGGGTCCGCTGCTGCTGGCGCGGATGCTGCAACTCAATGACACGCAGACCGGCGTGCTTCACATCATTTTCCGCATCGCGGACGACGAAGGGCTGCTGCTGATCGACCTGAAGGACCTGCGCGCCATGCTGACCTATGCCGGCGACCGCGCGACGGACTACACGCTGCGCTACGGCAACATTGCCAAGGCTTCCATCGGCGCCATCCAGCGCGCCATCGCGATACTGGAGGACCAGGGTGGCAACCTGTTCTTTGGCGAGCCCGGCCTGGACCTGGCCGATTGGCTGGTGCGGGACGAGAACGGTCATGGCATGATCAACATCCTGGCGGCTGACAAGCTTTTCCTGCGCCCCAACATGTACTCGGTCTTCCTGCTGTGGATGCTGGCCGAATTGTATGAGCTGCTGCCCGAGCAGGGCGACAAGGAGCTGCCGCGCATGGCTTTCTTCTTTGATGAAGCGCACCTGCTGTTCAATGACTGCCCACGGGAACTGATGGAAAAGGTGGAGCTGACCATCCGCCTGATCCGTTCCAAGGGCGTCAGCGTCTTCTTTATTACTCAGAACCCGGCCGACGTGCCCACCAGCGTGCTGTCGCAGCTGGCCGCGCGCGTGCAGCATGCCCTGCGCGCCTATACGCCGGCTGAGCAGAAGATCATCCGCACCGTGGCGCAGACCTTCCGCCCCAACCCCAATTTCGATACCGAACAGGCCATTACCCAGCTGGAAACGGGCGAAGCCCTGCTGTCCTTCCTGGAGGAATCCGGCGCCCCCAGCGTCACCCAGCGCGCGGTCATCCTGCCGCCGCAGTCCTCCATTGGCGCCATTTCCGATTCCCTGCGCCAGACCCTGATTGACACCAGCGACCTGCGCGACAAATACACCCAGATGTTTGACCGGGAAAGCGCCTATGAAATGCTCAGCGCCAAGTTCTCTTCCCAGGGCGTGCTGGGCACCGCGCGCGTGGTGGCCGAGGAAATCCTGGGCACGGTCGAGCCGGCAGCGCAGACTGAGCCCCAGCCCCAGCGCAGCACCATTCAGGTGTTCAACCCCGCAACCGGCAAGTATGAAGAGCGGGAGATGCAATCCGCCGCCCCTGTCTATCCCGCGACGGCGCCCGCCCAGGCGCCCATGCAGGTGAGAAAGGTGGAGCAGGTTCCGCCGCCCGTCTTGGTGTATAACCCGCAAACCGGTCAGTACGAGCCCCAGCACCAGATGCCGGTGGTTCAGGAGCCCGCCAGGGAAGTCAAGGCGCCCAAGCCTGCCAAAACCACCAGGACCGAGAAAAGCATGGCCCAGAAAATGCTCGACAACTTCACCCGCTCCACCGCCTCGGGCGCCGGCTACACCATGGGCCGTACCATCTCCCGCGGCATCCTGGGCATCTTCGGCATCAAGTGATCATGGCAGGCAGCTGCCTGCCAGCATGTTCGCCCGACAGAAACAGGTTCACCAATTCTACAGGCGGCGGGTTGCCCGCCGCCTGTATCAATAAAGGAGAAATAATATGGCGATTCGAATCGGTATCCTGACCGCGGGCGGGGATTGCCCGGGTCTCAACGCCGCCATCCGCGGCGTGGCACGCGCCGCCTATCAGACCCTGGACGCCGAGATCGTGGGCATCCGGGCTGGCTACCGCGGGCTGATTGAGGGGGACTACCAGGTGATGCAGCAGTCCCAGTTCTCCGGTATCCTGACCATGGGCGGCACCATCCTGGGCACCAGCCGCACCCCCTTCAGCAGCATGCGCGTGGTGGATGAGGACAATGTGGACAAGGTGTACGCGATGAAGATGAACTACCGCGCCATGCGCCTGGACTGCCTGGTCACCCTGGGCGGCAACGGCACGCACAAGACGGCCAACCTGCTTTCCCAGGAGGGGCTCAACGTCATCGGCCTGCCCAAGACCATTGACAACGATATCTTCGGCACAGATTTCACCTTCGGCTTTCACACGGCGGTTAACATCGCGACCGATGTCATTGACCGCATCCACACCACGGCCGCCAGCCACAACCGCTGCATGGTCATCGAGATCATGGGCAACAAAGCCGGATGGCTCACCCTGTATTCCGGTATGGCCGGCGGCGCGGACGTCATCCTGCTGCCCGAAATCCCCTATGACATCAACAAGGTGGCCCAGGTATTGGAGGATCGCGCCAGGATGAACAAATACTTCACCATCATCGCGGTGGCGGAGGGCGCGCTCAGCCAGGAGGAGGCCGCCATGAAGCGCAAGGAGCGCGAAGCCCTCTGGCAGGAGGACGGATTCCACAACGTTTCCCAGCGCATCGCAGCCGCGCTTGAGAAGCTGACCGATGTGGAATGCCGTACGGTCATCCCCGGTCACATGCAGCGCGGCGGCAGCCCCTGCGCCTATGACAGGGTGTTGAGCACCCAGTTTGGCGTGCATGCCGCCCACCTCATCAAAAAGGAAAAGTTTGGCGTGTCCGTCGCGCTCAAGGGCGGGCAGGTCGGTGAAAACAAGCTGGAGGACATCGCCGGCGTGCCCAAACCCGTCAACCCGGAAGACCATCTGGTCAAAGTCGCGCGGAACCTCAACATCTCCTTTGGGGATTGACGCCGGCGGGATGAATCACAGGGTGCACGCATGAACCCTTTCATTTATGACGTTTAATGATTAAACACAAAACTGGAGGCCCTTAAAATGTGGATTTGCAGCCGCTGCCAGACAGCCAACAAAGACGGTTATGCCCAGTGCGTTCAGTGCTCCGCCCCGCGCAACGCCCGGCGTTTCGGGGCGGGCACGCCGCTGAATACCCCCAGCGTACAAGCAGCGGCAAGCGAACGGCGCATGCAGCAGCCTGAACCCGCGGAAGAAACGCCCTCCTCCCGCCGCCGGCCAAATGTTCAGCCTCATATGAAAACCCGGCGGGCGGCGGGCGGCCTGGTGCGTCTGGTCGGTATTTTGCTGGCTGTTTCATTGCCCGCTCTGGCGTTGCTCCTGGCTGTGCTGCGGCTGGATACGCTCAAACCCATCATTACCAGCCTGTTCTGGGCACCGCAGGCCTTGAGCCTGGCGGATGGCGCCCAGCTGGCGCCGGTGGCATCCCAGGGGCTGCGCCTGGTCCTTGAATGGCTGGCCTACGGGCTGTGCGCGCTGCTGGCCGCGCTGCTGGCCGCTGTGCCCGGGCTGGGCCTGTGGGCCTTGGGGCATCTGGCAAGGGGCATCCGACGGGTTTGACGTTCAGTACCGGACATTTGCAGAAAACCGCCATGAGCCCGTCTCGCAAAGGCAATAGTTGTGATCGCATGAAGATGAAACAGCGTGGCGCGGCGACACGCTGTTCTGCTTTATGCTGATGATTGGCCGTTTTATACAGCACAAGTAGAAATCAAGCAAGCAGATACAGCTATGCGGCATAGATGAGAAGCGGTGGAAAATCTGTCTTTTCTCAATATGAAACATCGAATCGTATAATTTGAGCCATAGCTTGTAAAGATCAAAAGGATTGTTATGAGAAGCTTGAAAGCATACTATTCTGCACCAATTGTACAATTCCTGCGTCAATCAAGTGCTGAGATTTTAGGCATCATCCATTCCAATGATATTTCAGCAGAAACAATGATCCAGCAACGTAATACATGAGAGTCTCAGATACACATCCTCAAGGATCAGCTAAACTCTTTCGCTGATGGCAGGGTTATCTTTGAATACACCATCCCCAGAATGGGCAAGCGTGTGGACACGATCGTGCTCTATCACAATATTGTTTTTCTCATTGAGTTCAAATCCGGGGATACTGAATACCGCCAGTCCACATATGATCAGGTATATGATTACGCGCTTGATCTTCGCAACTTCCAGAAAGAAAGCCACAACAAGCTTTTGGTGCCGATCATGGTGTCTACCAGGGCAGCAGCAGTATCGTTTGATATCCATGAGCATGGCCGTGTGATCGAACCCTTGCGCTGCAATGCCACAAATATTGCAGATGCGATTAAAACAGTAGCAGCATGTTATCAGGAGCCATCGTTTGACTATGTACAATGGGAGAATTCGGAGTATCTTCCTACACCAACGATCATCGAAGCTGCGCAAGCCCTGTACCGTGGACACAATGTGCACGACATCACCCGCAGCGATGCAGGCGCGGAGAATCTTACGGTTACCACTGATGAAATCAACCGTATCATTAAGCATAACAAAGCAAACCACAGAAAATCCATCTGCTTTGTTACCGGAGTTCCCGGCGCAGGCAAGACCCTGGTGGGGTTGAATATCGCCATCCACCGCTCCGATGCCCAGCAAGGCGAGCATGCGGTGTTTCTATCAGGCAACTACCCGCTGGTCACAGTGCTACAGGAAGCCCTTGCCCGCGATAAAGTCGAACAGGAAAAGCAACACGGTAAGCGTATTACAAAGCGCGACGCCTTGCGCAACGCATCTGCGTTTATTCAGATTATCCATAAGTACCGCGATTCCTTTGTGGGCAATCAGAACCTTCCTCCAGAACGCGTCGCTATTTTTGACGAAGCACAGCGTGCATGGACCCGGAATATGATTGAGAATTTCATGGCAACCAAAAAAGGTGTAGCTGTGTTCCCATACAGCGAACCGGAGTTTTTAATCAGCACAATGGACCGTCACCAAGACTGGGCAGTTATCATTTGCCTGGTTGGCGGTGGGCAGGAAATCAATACAGGAGAGGCAGGATTGCCCGAATGGTTTGACTCTTTGTATCGTTCGTTCACCTCCTGGGATGTTTACATTACGCCGCAACTCAATGACGAAGAATATCACCGGGGCAGAAGCTGGAGCAGCATGCTTTCTGGCCTGAACATCTTTGAAAGGGACAAACTGCATTTGGCCACATCGGTCCGCTCTTTTAGAACGCCGGATCTGGCGGCTTTCGTTAAGGCTGTGTTGGATGTTGATATCAACGAAGCAAAAATGCTATATCAACGGATCAAGGACAAATACCCAATTGTTGTTTCCCGTGATTTAAACAAAGCAAAAACCTGGGTACGGAATCATTGTCGGGGCACCACACGCTATGGGCTGCTGGCCAGCAGTGGCGGTCTGCGGTTGAAACCACAATGTATCTTTGTGAAAAACGAAATTTCAGTTGCTAATTGGTTCCTCAACAGTAAGGACGATGTCCGTTCAAGCTATATGCTGGAGGATGTAGTCACAGAGTTCGATATCCAGGGACTGGAACTTGACTATTCTTTGGTTGCATGGGACGCAGACTACCGCTATATTAACGGAAAATGGACATATCATCGTTTCGTAGGCAACAGCTGGGACCGTGTTCAATCAGACGAGCGCCGCTTATATTTGAAAAACACCTATCGCGTGCTCCTCACCCGCGCCCGTCAGGGAATGGCCATTTTCGTGCCTTACGGCAGTAATGATGACCTCACCCGAGAGCCTGAGTGGTATGACGGAACCTATAACTATCTGGCGGAAATCGGCATAGAAGAGATATAATTGGCACAACACAATTGGATTGAAGCGGATCAAGTTATTATTCAATCAAGCATATACAGAGGTTTATGGCGATAGGAAACACCACCCTCATGTTTTGTAAAAGAACATCAGCATCAGCACGCATCCTAAGTGCTGATGCTGATGTTGTGGTTATGCTCAGCCAATAAATTCCCTCAGGGCTGCCACAAACTTGTCCGGTGCTTCCAGGTGGCTGGCATGGGCGCAGCCGGGGAACATCATTTCGGTGCAGGCTCCGCCGTTTTCCCTGTACTGCTCCAGCACGTTTCGGGTTTGCGCCACCATGGGCTGGGGCGGGAAGACTTCCGCTCCCGGATAACCGGGCACAATACCCATTTGTCCCAGCACTGCCAGGTCAGAGAAGGAATTGTCGCTCACCAGGCTGTCCGCATCCCCCCGGATCCAGAGGATGGGGGGCTTGGGGTTGATGTCCCGGATACCGGACACATTGGCGTACTGGGGCGCCAAGGCGTTGCTGATGCCCTTTTCACCAGGCAGAACATAGGGAAACTCCGCTTGGGCGATGTAGTTTCCGGGGTAGTAATCCTCCCCCAGCTGCATCTTCAGCAGCTCCTTGACAAACAAATCCTGCCACTTCTTTTCCATGGGCCAGCCTTTGGCAAACAGGGATTTTTCCAGCACGGAGCGGCCGGCAAACTGGTCGTCATCCCCTTCGTCTTTCTCGGCAAGCTTGGCGAGGAAAGCCGGGTTCGCGAAACCGCCGGGCGCTCCCCAGCCGTTCTGATCGTACATCTTCCCTTCCACTCCCCTGGTGCCGCCAAAGCCATAGGGGGACATGGGGGACAGCAGGATCAGATGGGTGAGTTTTTCCGGGTGTAGCTGCGTATAGCGCATAACCACGCCGCCACCCAGGGACCAACCCAAGAGGGCAAAACGGTCAAAGCCCAAGGCCTGGGCAAAAGCGTCAATGTCCTCCGCCCAGTCTGTCAGGGCGGTCGGGGAATTGACAGGGCTTGCCTGCGTATCCCCGAATCCGTTTAAGTCCGGCGCAGCGACATCATAATGCTCCGCCAATTGCAGCGCGGTAGGAAAGAAGAAAGCCGCAGAGGACGCGTTGCCATGGATGAGCAGCAGCTTGCGGCGGGAAAGGTCTCCAAGGCGATAGTACGCTATTTTGCGGCGGGGAGTGTCCAGATATTGCTTTTCTAACACGGCAATGTCTCCTTTTAAAGATGATGTATAGCCTGCTCTCTGCAAGCAGTATAAAGTCTTGATATCATGGCTGTCAAACACCATAAATTGATGAAAAAAAGAATGTAACTGAATTGTTTTTATTTTGTTTTTATATCCTGCCTTCTTATCGTTTCAGGAACTGTTTTTGCCTGTTTCTTCTTCTTCGCCCTTTCCCTCTTAGACTGTTTTCCTTGAAAACTCCAAGAAATCAACCATAGCTTCGCACCATCCTCCTCCGGGACATAATTGCCCTAATGATGGGACAAAGTAATGATGTATAAAAATTATACCAAACAAGCCATTCTAACCAGCATTAAAATAGCGTATGAAAAATATGGAACATGAATCACCTTTCATGTTTGGGGTGGTTATAAATGACAGAAGAAAATGGAGGAACGAGATGAGCAAGGTCTACATTGTGGCAGCAAGAAGAACGGCCATCGGGTCATTTATGGGCAGCCTGAGCGGCGCAACGGCCCGGGACATGGGGGTTGCGGTGGTCAAGGCAACGCTGAAGGATGCCAGGGTCAGCCCGGAGCGGGTGGATGAGCTGATCTGCGGCAACATCCTCTCAGCCGGCCTGGGGCAGGGCATTGCCCGCCAGATCGCGGTAGGAGCGGGCATCCCGGTCGAAACCTGCGCCTATTCCCTGAACATGATTTGCGGTTCCGGCATGAAAGCGGTGCTCAACGGCGTCGCCGGCATCAAACTTAGGGACAATGACATCGTGGTGGCCGGCGGAGTTGAAAATATGTCCTCCGCTCCCCACCTGCTGCCCAAAGATACCCGCAAAGGCATCAAGATGGGCGCTTTCCAGGTGCAGGACCACATGATTTTGGACTCATTGACAGATGCTTTTGACAATGTCCACATGGGCGTCACCGCGGAAAACATTGCCAAGAAGTATGGCATCACCCGGGAAGCGCAGGACGATTTTGCCTATGCCTCCCAGCAAAAGGCCATCAAGGCGGTGGATGAAGGCGCCTTTGATGAGGAAATTGTGCCCATAGAAGTCAAAATAGGCCGGGAGATGGTGACCTTTGCCCGGGATGAATACCCCAATCGCACCACCAGCCCTGAAAAGCTGGCCAAGCTACGTCCCGCCTTTTTGGAGAACGGCACCGTAACGGCAGGCAGCTCCTCCGGTATCAACGATGGGGCGGCCTTCCTGGTGTTGGCCAGTGAGAAGGCTGTAAAGGAGCTGGGGCTGAAGCCCATGGCAGAAATTATCTCCACGGGCCAGGGTGGTGTAGAGCCCTCCGTGATGGGTCTGGGGCCGGTGCCTGCCATCCGCCAGGCGCTGAAGCGGGCGGATATGAAGCTGTCCGAGATGGAGCTACTGGAGCTCAACGAAGCCTTCGCAGCCCAGAGCCTGGGCGTCCTGAAGGAGTTGAGCGAGGAACACGGCATGAGCCAAGAGGACATCCTGGGCCGCACCAACCTGTTTGGCGGAGCCATCGCCCTGGGCCATCCGGTAGGCGCATCAGGAGCCCGTATCCTGATCACGCTGCTGTACGCCCTGCAGCGCACTGGCAGGCAGATCGGCCTGGCCTCCCTGTGCATCGGCGGGGGCATGGGCACAGCGGTAATTGTCAGAAAAGTATAAGCAAGAAGCTATCAATAAAAAGGAGAGGAATACCATGAGACTGAAAGACAAAGTTGCCATCATTACCGGCGCTGCCAAGGGCCTGGGCGGAGAAATGGCCCAGCTGTTTGCCAGGGAGGGCGCCAAAGTAATCGCCTTGGACATGGGCGAGATGACCTATGAGGCGGAAAACGTAGAATACAACAAGCTGAACGTCACCGATGTGGCTGCCTGTGAAACCCTGTTCAACTATGTGAAGGACAAATACAGCCGCATTGATGTGCTGGTCAACAACGCCGGCATTACCCGGGACGCCATGACCCGGAAAATGACAGACGAGCAGTGGGATCTTGTCGTTGATGTGAACCTGAAGGGCGTATTTAACCTGACCCGCTATGTAGGCCCCTACATGCAGGCACAGGGCGGCGGGAGCATCATCAGCATCTCCAGCGTCGTTGGGGTGTTCGGCAATATCGGCCAAGCCAACTACGCAGCCACCAAGGCCGGCATCATCGGCCTGACCAAAACCTGGGCCAAGGAATTCTCCCTAAAAGGCGGCAATGTCCGTGTGAACTGCATTGCCCCAGGCTATACCATGACAGATATCTTAAAGACTGTGCCCCAGGATCTGCTGGACAAGTTCGCGGCCATGACCATGCTGAACCGTTTGGGACAGCCTCATGAGATTGCCTATGCCGCTTTGTTCTTGGCCAGCGATGAGGCCAGCTACATCACCGGGCAGACCCTCCAGGTAGACGGAGGCATGCGCCTGTAAACACAAGGGGGACGGGTGTTCTTCGCCCTTCCCCCGCTTCCCGATCAAAAACGCAAGGCAGCAAAGGAGACAGCCACCATGACCAAGCACCACGTAGGCATTGTAGGAACCGGCATTTACCTGCCCGAAGGCCGGATGACAGCGGCTGAAATCGCAGCGCAGACCAAGGGCGTATGGAGTGAGGACGCCATACGGGAAAAATTAGGGATCAACGTGAAAACAATGCCTCAGGATCCGGTGATGGACGGCACCCAGGAAATGGGCGCCCTGGCAGCCCTGGACTGCCTGAAAAACACCGGCGTGGACGCAAAAGAGATTGACGTCATCCTCTGCATTGGCGAGGAGTGGAAGGAATACCCCCTGACCACCTCCGCCCTGTATATCCAGGACCGTATCGGCGCCGTCAACGCCTGGGGAATCGACGTGCAAAACCGCTGCTGCACCTGCGTATCCGCCATGAAGATCGCCAAGGATATGATGCTTGCGGACGATGAGATCAGCACCGTCCTGGTGGTGGGCGGCTACCGCAACTGCGATTTCCTGGATTACACGGACCGGCACATGTCCATGATGTATAACCTGGGCGCTGGCGGCGGCGCCATCCTGCTGAAGAAGAATTATGGCAAAAACCTCCTGCTGGGCAGCCACATCCTCTCTGACGGATCCCTGGCGCGCACCGCCGGGGTAGAGATTGGCGGGCATACCAAACCCATCACCTGTGAAAACCTGGAGGAGGCCAAGCGCTCCCTGAGGCTTTTTGAGCCGGAAAAAATGAAAGCCCGTCTCAATGAGGTGTCTGCCCAGAACTGGGTGACCTGCATTGAAAAATCCCTGGAGAAATCCCGGCTTGCCCTATCGGATATAGACTACCTGGCCATTTTGCACATCAAGCGTTCCGGCCATCTGGGCATGCTGAAGAGCCTGGGACTTACCGAGGATCAGTCCATATATCTGGAAAACCACGGCCACATCGGGCAGATCGACCAGATTCTGTCCCTGCACCTGGCCCTCGAAAAAGGCAAGGTGAAGGATGGCAGCGTGGTGTGCATGCTGGCAGCAGGCATCGGCTATGTCTGGGCAGCCAATATCATCAAATGGGGGCCAAAAGGCGCATGAGCATACAGGATATCCTGCAGACCATCCTCAACAGCCTGCCCATGATCGCCAGGTATTCCCTGGTGACCATGGGAATTGTGCTGATTTTCAGAACCACCGCCACCACCAATTTTGCCCAGGGCCTGATCGCCACCGTCGGCACCTTCTTTATCACCTGGGCTGCCCTTGAGTGGACGGCGCTGCCTCTGTGGGTCTGTCTGCTGCTTGGTATGCTGGTCGCCTTCCTGCTGGGCATGTTTGTAGACATTGCCTTGATCCGAAACGCCCGGCACATCACGCCCTCAGGCAAGCAAATGATCACCATGGGGGTGATGATGATTCTGGTTAACATCACCCCGGTGGTATTCAACAACCTGGTCATTTACAACACCCAAGGCAGAAGCTTTTCGCAGGGGATCCTGCAATTCAGCTTTCTGGAGATGAACTTTAACATCACGGAAATGGGCTTGCTCAGCTTTGTGATCGCAACGATTCTGCTGGTGGCGACCTTTACGGCCTTAAAGTTCACCAAGTGGGGCCTGGGCGTGCGCGCCACGGCCGCCAACGAAACCGTGGCGCAGATGCTGGGGGTAAACACCCGCGTGATCACCGCCTTCTCCTGGGCCCTGGCCGGCGCTTTGGCGACTGTCGGCGGTTTCTTTACCGGCGCAGGCGCTCCCTTGTCCGTGACCCTCATGGGCAACGCCCAGGTGTTTGGTTTTCTGACCTGTGTGCTGGGGGGATTTGGCAGTTTCCCCGCGCCCATTCTGGGGGCGGTGATCATCCCCCTGGTGTATAATTTCGCCGGCAATACCAGCATCATGGGCACCAATGCCGGCATGTGGCAAAACGCCGTGACCTTCCTGGTGGTGCTGCTGCTGATCCTGATTTTCCCCAACGGTATCTTGGGCAAGAAGTACGTGAAAAAGGTGTAGGATGCAAAACACATTACAACAAAAACCAGCTTGCGGCATCCGCCGGGCACTGAAGCATCCCTTTGCGGGGTTCATCCTCATCGGCCTGATGCTCCTGTCTTTGCAGGTGCTCAGCATCTTGGGCGTTGGCTTTGTCAAGTCCTCCATGCTCAACGGCTTTGCCTCCGTGATGGTGTACGCCATGGTGGGCTATGGCTTTACCTTTCTGCTGGGCTACGCGGGCCTAGCCAGCCTGGGCACGGCAGGCTTTGTGGGACTGGGCGCGTATATCGCGGGCTATTTCATCCGCCAGCAGCCCCAGATCCCCTATCTGTTTGTTATCCTGACGGCAGTGGTGGTGTCTGTTGTACTGGGCGTTGTGGTAGGCTTCATCAGCTTGCGGATTGAAGGCATTTTCCTAGCCATTGTGACCCTTGGCTTAAGCGAGATCTTCTACCAGATCTTCAACAATTGGCTGGATTTCACCAATGGTTCCATGGGTTCGAGCATTTCCAAATACCCAATTTTCCAGTTTTTCCAAAACAGCAACAACTGGCTGGCATCCGTCAACGCCGCCTGGTTTGAAGCGGTTTCAAATGTGCCCTTGCTTCGGGCGATTTTCGACATGAAAACCCTCGACGCCAGGCGGGCGTTCTATATTCTGCTGGTCCTGATCACCATGATCCTGATGATGCTTACCTACAACCTGGGCAAATCTTCCACGGGCCGCGCAATGCTAGCCATGAAAAACTCAAGCTCCGCAGCCCAGGCCATGGGCATCTCCCTTCTGAAATACCGCCTGCTGGCCTTCCTGATCTCCACGATCTTCACAGGCTTTGCCGGCGCCATGTTCATGAGCTATTTCAAGTTCTCCACCCCTTCCAACTACACCATTATCTTCTCCCTGAACATTTTGGCCGCTGTGCTCATCGGCGGCTCCAAAAACCTGATAGGCACGTTTTTCGGCTGCCTGATCGTGTTTGGTCTCACCCCCATTTTTCTGCAGGACATCCCCTTTTTCCGGGATAACTCCTGGATCATCAATGTATTGATCGGCAGCATCATCATCCTGATCGTCATGTTCTATCCCGGCGGCCTGGTGCAGCTGGGCCAGCGGATCAAGCACATTTTCCACCAGCTGACAGCGAAGAGGCGCTTATACGTCTATGGCGAAGAAGACTGACATCAGCTATTTCGGCAACAGGGCGGAGGCCACCAGGCGCCGCAAGCTTTTTGAAGCCATCGAGCACCTGGAGGGAGAGATCCGCCTGGCTGAGGACAGCCTTCGCCTGCAGGAGCAGCAGCTGAGCCAGCACCTGGAACAGCGGCTTGCGCAGTATCAAAATGGGCTGCTCAAGCCGCTGGAAAGACAGCGCCTGCTGTTACAGGAGCCTGAGGAAACCGCCCGGGAGCTGCTGGCCAGACGCCTGCCGGCCATCCAGCAGCGCCAGCGCCTGGCCTACCGCAAGCTGCGGCAGGATCTGCGCAGAAAAGAAGGCCTGCTCACCCGGGAAGGGCGCCTGCTGGAAGGCAAAATTTTGAGCGAGGCTTCCGAAAAAGAGCTGGCAGCCTTCCAGCAAGAGCAACAGCAGGGGCAGGAGGCCATCTATCAGCGGCTGCTTGCCAGAGCCAGAGAAAAAGCCCCGGCAGAAAAAGAAAAAGCCGCCTTAAAGGAGCAGTACCAGCAGGCCCTTTCAGCAGCCGAAGCCATGATCAGGGGACAGGAGCAGGCCCTGCTGCAAAAGGACCAGGCCAAATTATCCGCGCTTCGCAGCCGCCAGCAGGCCAGGGTGGAAAAATTAAAATCCGCCCTGAAGTCCAGGCAAAAGCAGCTTGCTGAAAGCGAAAGCCAGGCAAAACACCACCTGCCACCGGATGTATGCCTGCGTTTGGACGGCCTTTCCATGGTCTTTGGCGGCCTGAAGGCTGTGGATGATTTGTCCTTTGATGTAAAACAGGGGGAAATCTTTGGTCTGATCGGCCCCAACGGCGCGGGAAAAACCACAGTGTTCAACTGCATCACCCAGTTTTACAAACCCACTGCCGGCAACATCCTCTACCGCACCAAGGAAGGCAATGTGCTCAGGCTGAACAACTATGAAGTGCACAAGATCATCACCAAAGGCATTGTGCGCACCTTCCAGAACGTGGAAGTGATCGGCGAACTGAGTGTTCTGGAGAACCTGCTCATTGCTGCCCATCCCCAGTACCGGGCTTCCATCTGGCAGCAGATCTTCAACACCAAACGGGTGCGCCAGGAGGAACAGGTGATCCGCCAGCGGGCCTTGCAGGTACTGGAATACTGCGGCCTGACGGCTGTGAAGGATCTGTCGCCCCTGGGACAGCCATACGGGATCTTGAAGCGTATTGAGCTTGCGCGCACCCTGATGGCTGGCGCCAACCTGATTATCCTGGACGAACCGGCTGCCGGCCTGAACGAGCAGGAAACCATTGAACTGGCCCATCTGATCCGCAAAATCCAGAAAGATTATCATGTGACCATTTTCCTGGTGGAGCACAACATGAGCCTGGTGATGGACCTGTGCGACAACATCTGCGCCATCTCTTTTGGCAAGAAGCTTGCTTACGGCACCCCGGCGGAAATCCAGAACGACCCTGTCGTACAGGAAGCCTATCTGGGCACCAGCGACCAGAAGGAGCTGGAGGTGATCTCATGAGCAGGAACATGATGGAGATCAAGGATCTGTTCGTAGCCTACGGCGCCATTGACGCCTTGAAGGGGATCAGCCTGAAGGTGGAAGAAGGCAGCATTGTGGCTCTGCTGGGTGCGAACGGCGCCGGAAAATCCACCCTGCTGCGCACCATTTCAGGCATCGTCAAGGCCAAATCCGGCAGCATCCTGCTGGACGGCAAGCACGAGCTGAAAGGTATGTATCCCTACAAGATCGCGGAGCTGGGGGTGATCCAGTCTCCCGAGGGACGGCTCATTTTCCAGGGGCTTACCACCGAGGAAAACCTGATGGTGGGCGCCTATGGTCTGAAGGCGCGGGGGGAGAAAACCAAAAAGCAGCTGGTAAACGAAAACCTGGAGCGGGTCTTTAGCCTGTTCCCCATCCTGAAGGAGCGCCGCCGCCAGCAGGCCAACACCCTCTCCGGCGGCGAACAGCAGATGCTGGCCATTGGCAGGGCCCTGATGGCAAGCCCCCAGGTGCTGCTGATGGATGAGCCCTCGCTGGGCCTGGCGCCCCTGATCATCCGGGACATCTTCGCCATCATTCAGCAGCTGAAGGAAGCGGGCAACACCATCCTGATCGTGGAGCAAAACGCCTTCCAGACGCTGAAGATCGCCGATTATGCCTATGTGCTTGAACTGGGGCGGGTGTCTATGGAAGGCCCGGCAAGCCAGCTCATTCACGATGAAACCCTGGTGGAAGCCTACCTGGGCGGGCAAAAAGCCTGACGACATGGATATTGGATGCGTTCATGCGCATTTGATAAATATATAAAAATCAAAAAGGAGAAGCACTATGAAAAAATTCCTGTCTCTGGCCCTGGTAATGGCCATGCTCCTGTCCGTGGTGTCCCTAGCCGCCACGGCTGAAACCGGCGTGAACACCAACGCTTTCGAAAAAAATGGCGTCCAGTACAAGGGCACCATCAAGATCGGCTCCGTCATGTGTGAAGCGGGCGCCTTTGCCGGCGTTGGCGTTCCCTACAGCCAGTATTACAAGCTGTTTGTGAAGTACATCAACGAGGTCATGGGCGGCGTAGTCAAGGGTGCTGATGGCGTGGGCTACTACCTGGACCATGTTGCCTATGACGACCAGTCCGAAGGCCCCTTGGCCAAAACCTACGTCGAGAAGCTGGTGGAGGACGATGAGGTCTTCTCCATGGTCGGCAACCTGGGCACCTGGATCATCACCGCGACACAGGAGTACATCGTCGAATCCGGCGTGCCCTCCGTCTACTGGGGCACCGGTTCCGCCCTTCAGTACTACCTGCCTGCCGAAGGCAACGAGCGCTTCACCTTCCCCGTGCAGCCCATCTACATCACCGAAGGCCGCATCATGCTGTTGCGCGCCATGAACCTGCCCGAGATTGCAGACTCCGGCGTGGAAAGCGTTTCCAAGGTCGGTCTGATCTACTCTGCCGATGATGTGGGCAACCAGATCCTGCAGGGCATCAACCTGCAGATGGGATTTGTGCAGGAAGACAAAACGCCTGAAATTCTTGGCGTGCAGGTGAACACCACCGTGGCCGACGAGCTTACCAGCCAGGTAGCCCAGCTAGCCGGCGCTGATGTTGTGGTCATCGGCGGCAACCAGCCCTACTTCAACGGCGTATACACTGCCATGCAGCAAAACCCCGCCACCCGCGGCATCCCGGTCATCGTGTCCTATGTCAACGTAGCCCCGGTCTTTGTGCCTGAAGTAGCCAACGAAGCGGATGCCGGCGACATCTACGGCGGCGCCTGGGTAGTCATCGATCCCGCCGCCCAGACCGAGCGTCAGGCTGCCGACATCGTCGAGTTCCTAAGCGTCCTTACCTGGGGCGCGGAGAAGGGCTATGTGACCCAGGAAGAAGCCACCGCATACAGCATGTCCGCCTACTCCATGTCTTCCTATATCGCCGTGAAGGTCTTTATGGAAGGCATCAACCGCCTGGCTGACAAGGAAATCACCCGCGCCAACTTCCTGGAGGCCATGGAATCCGAGCGCATCAACGTGCCGATCTCCGGCGGTGTGGATTATTCCAACGGACAGCGCATCGGCATTGACGGCATGGCCTTTGCCAAGTACGTCAAAAACTACACCGACGCAGCCACCTCCTTTATCACTGTGGACACCCTGAAGTCCATTGCAGAGCTTTTGGGCGAATAAAGACATCCCGTCACCGGGGAAGGGCGCTTTCAAGGGCGCCCTTCCCCCAACCAATACCGGTCTCAATCCCTATTGCGTCAGCACATATCCGTACATCACAGGGAGGCAATCGCATGAATTACAAGGACAAGATCATTTCTGTCCAGCAAGCAGTGGACATGGTGCAATCCGGAGATTATATCGTTACCGGCCTTGGCTGTTCCACAGCGGACGCTTTTTTTAAGCACCTGCATACAGCAGCGGACCGGCTGAAAGATGTCACGGTCTCCACCTGTCTGCCCATGGGTGAATACCCCTGCTTCAACGACCGTCAGTACCGCCATGCCTTCCTGCATGACAGCTGGTTTTACAGCCCCTCCACCCGCAAGGCACATGCCTCCGGCGCCACATCCTATGTGCCCAATAATCTGCATTTTGCGGCGACCAAACGCCTTTACCATAAAAAGCCCACGCTGTACATCGGCGCTGCCGCCATGCCCGACCGGCATGGCATCATCTCCCTGTCCTGCTCCAACACCTACGAAATGCAGATGATCGCGGCGGCGGACAAGGTGATTCTGGAAATCAATCCCAGCTATCCCCGCACCTTCGGCGATGCCTTCCTGCGCATAGAAGAGGTGGATCACCTGATCGAGGTGGAATATCCCGTGCCCGCCCTGCCGGACATTGAGCCCTCTGAGAAGGACCGCGTCATCGGTTCGCTGGTGGCCCCCTTCATCAAGGACGGGGACTGCATACAGCTGGGGATCGGCGGCATGCCCAACGCCATCGCGGACACCCTGTTTGATAAAAAAGACCTGGGCATACATACCGAGATGCTGACCACCAACATGATGAAGCTGTACAAAGCCGGCGTCATTACCGGGCGCAAAAAACAGCTGCAGCCGGGCAAGATGGTGTGCACTTTTATCATGGGCAGCAAGGAGCTGTACGAGTTTGCCCATGACAACCCGGCGGTGGAAGTGCTGGCGGGCAGCTACACCAACAACCCTTATGTGATTGGTCAGAATGACAACATGGTATCCATCAACTCCACCATGGAGATTGATCTGACAGGCCAGTGCGCCAGCGAATCCCTGGGCAGCACCCAGTTTTCAGGCACCGGCGGCCAGGCGGATACAGCAACCGGCGCGCAAAAATCCAAAAACGGCCGCAGCTTTATCTGTCTGTATTCCACCACCATGGCCAGGAATCCCCAGACCGGGGAACGGGAGGAGATCTCCAAGATCGTTCCCCAGCTGAAGCCCGGTGCTATCGTATCCCTGTCCCGCAACGATGTGGACTATGTGGTGACCGAATACGGCGTGGTGCAGCTTCGCGGCACCAACACCAGGGAGCGGATTGAGCTGCTGATCTCCATTGCCCACCCCAAATTCAGGGATGAACTGCGACAGCAAGCCCGGGAGATCGGGCTCCTGGCAGACAGATGAGCACCTTCTCTTTTAAAAACTATCTGGTTTACTACGAGCTGGCAGGGCAGGGTTACCCTCTGCTGATGCTCAACGGCATTATGATGTCCACCAAATCCTGGACGCCGTTTTTGGAGAGCATCCAGCAGGGTGGCATCCAGCCCCTGCTGGTAGATATGCTGGACCAAGGGCAAAGCCAGGCTATGGAAGAAGCATTTCCCATCCAGCTGCAGGCCGAGATGCTCCTGGCCCTCCTTGACCATTTGGGTCTTGAGCAGGTTGGCGTCTTTGGCACCAGCTATGGAGGAGAGGTTGCCCTGAACCTGGCTGCCATGGCCCCACACAGGGTGGATAGGATGCTTTTGGCCAATACCGTCGCCCGCACCAATGCCTGGATCAAGGAGATCGGCGAAGCCTGGATCTTGGCCAAGGACAACCCGCACGCCTATTACGCCACCACCATCCCCGTCATTTACAGCCCGGATTTTTATGACAGGCGCGCGGAATGGATGGATAACCGCAAACAGCTGCTGACCCGGACCGCCTTTGCCAGCCAGGATTTTCAGGCACGCATGGAACGCCTGACCCGCTCCGCCGAGAGCCACGATGTCAGGGACAGCCTGAAAAACATCACTTGCCCTGTGTTGCTGGTAGGCAGTCAGCAGGACCACATCACCCCGCCGGAGGAACAAGAGTATCTGGCACAGCACCTGCCCCATGCAGACATGGTGCTGCTGCCAAAAACCGGCCATGCCACTTTTTATGAGCGTCCCGACCTGTTTATGGCCATGCTTCTTGGGTTTTTCAGCCACCGTCAGCCCATCCGGCTGCCCTAACCAGGGACATGACCAGCCTTCTGATTGGACAGAACAGGCAGAACGGTTTATACTGCGCTCATAAAAAGGAGATGATTTCACCAGATGACCACCACTTTAATCCCCAAGACACCCAGAGGCCAGTCCACCAAGAACCGCATCATCAAAGCGGCAGAAGTGGAATTTGGCAAAAAAGGCTACCACAACACTGCCATTGCCGACATCACCTCCCGGGCCAAGGTGGCGCCAGGCACCTTTTACATCTATTTTGAGGACAAATACAGCCTGTACTGCCGGCTACTGCAGAAATATGGCCATGAAATCCGCCGGCAGATCGCACTGGATATAGAAGGGATCACCGACAGGCTGGAAATAGAACGCGTAGGCTTGCTGTCCTTCCTTCAGCAGGTGCGCAAAAAGCCGCATATGTACCAGATCATCTGGGAGTCCCTGTATATCAACCCAAGGCTATTTGTTGATTACTACGAATCATTTGCCCAGCGCTACAGCAGGCAACTGGACAATGCCGCCGGAGAAGTCACTCCCATGGACACCACTGTCCTGGCATATATGCTGATGGGTATTGCAAATTTTCTGGGGCTGAAATATGTGTTCTTTGACAAGAAGGCCGATTTAAACAAAGTCGTGGACGAAGCAATGGCGTTTTACAGGCATGGTTTTTTAAAGGCAGGAACACCGGACGTGTCAAGCCCGCCGGAAAAGAATGAACAATGAACGCTGTCCCGGATGGACAGTCTCATGCAAACAAAGCGGCCTTAGCCTGATCGCTAAAACCGCTTTGTCCACGCTTCGGCAGCCGCTTCTGGGCGGCTTTTTATACGGGATTATTCCTCATCCTGCGAATCGAAAAAGGCATCGTCCTCTTCTTCATCAAGCTCGTCAATGAACATCTCGAAGATTTCCTGCTCAATTTCCTCGTTATCGCAGGAAACATAGGTATCCTCGCCGTTTTTGTCCTGCTGGATTTTCAGAATGACAACCTCTCCCTCCTCATCGTCCTCCTCTTCCTGGGGGGCCAGAAGCACAACGTAGCTCTCGCCCTCGCGCTCAATGGTGGTGAGGTATTCAAACTCGACGGTCTGCCCATCCTCGTCAGTCAGTTCAACGATGTTACTCTCCAGTTCTTCCGTCAGGTCATCCCTGTGTTGCTCGTTGGCCATGTGTTTTTGTTCCTCCTGTATTATATGGACGGATCCCCGTCCGGGGGTACAAGCGATGACGCCCGGTCCAGCCAGGCCTGCAGGATGAGCGCGGCAGCCACCTGGTCGACCAGGCCCTTGCTCTGCCGGATCGGGACGCCGCCCTCGCGCAGCGCGTCCTCAGCCTCCCGGCTTGTCAGGCGCTCATCCTGAAACTCCACGCGCAATCCCTGTTTTCGCAAAACCTCCGCAAAGCCGCGCACTTCCCTGGCCTGGGCGCCCTCATGATCGTCCATGTGGCAGGGCAGGCCCAGCACAACATACGCGCAGCCGTTCTCCCGCACCAGCTGCGCTACCGCCCGCGCGGAAGGGCCCCAGCCGATGTGACGGATGACGCTGTGGGGACTGGCAATCCTCCCCGAGGGGTCGCTGAGCGCAACGCCGATGCGGGCCGCGCCATAGTCCAGGCCCAGCAGCCTCACCAAACGTCGCCGGGGGGCATTCGGAAATAGGAACGCACCAGCTCCTCAAGAATTTCATCCCGCTGCAGACGGCAAATCATGCTGCGCGCATTCTCATGGCTGGTAATGTAGGTAGGGTCACCGGTCAAAACATAGCCGGTCAACTGGGCCACCGGATCATAGCCTTTGGCAATCAGCGCCTGATAGACATGTTGAAGGATACCTGCTGCTACGCTGTTGTCATCCTTGATCGGGACCAGTTTGGTAGTTCCAAAACTTTCGGTCATAAGCAACCCTCCCGATCATTATTATACAGGATGCGCCGGAAACATCAAGACGCCTGGCAGATTCCATTGTGGATTCTGCACGTTTTATCCACAGTCACCCGCGAAAAATCATGATATACTGATCAAAAGATGAGAGAGGTGGGACGGATGAGCAAGGCCCTGTACTATGAGGACGCGTGGATGCGGGCCTTTGACGCGCGCGTCAGCGATGCCAAACAGGACAAGGACGGCGTCTGGCTGTGCTTGGACCGCACCGCCTTTTACCCTGAGGGCGGCGGCCAGCCCGGGGACAGCGGGCGGCTGCTGTCAGGCGACAAGGAGTGGCTGGTGGCGGACACCCGGCGTGACCCTGAAGGCTGCATCTGGCACCTGCTAAGCCCGCAGGATGGCGCCGCGCCGCCGGATATAGGCACACAGGTCTGTGGCGAGGTGGACTGGGTGCGCCGCTTTGACCACATGCAGCAGCACACAGGCGAACACATCATTGCCGCCAGCCTGTTTGAGGTGACCGGCGGCTTTACCCACGGGCTGCACATCGGGCATGAGGTGTCCACCATCGATGTGACGCTGCCGAACGGCGCGACCAAGCTGGACGCGCAGGCGCTGGAGCGCATTGAGGCACTGGCCAACGCGCGCATCGTGGCGGACGGGCCGGTGGTCTGCAGTGTCCCGGACAGCAAGGAGCTGGCAGGGCTGCCGCTTCGAAAGGATCCCACCGTGACCGAGCAGGTGCGCATCTGCGCCATTGGGGATTATGAGATGGTGGCCTGCGCCGGCACCCACCTGAGCCGCACCAGCCAGGTGGGTCTGGTCAAGCTGCTCAAGTCCGAGCCTGCCCGGGGCAAAATGCGGCTGTATTTTCTGTGCGGCGAGCGGGCCATGAAACACTACGCGCTGGTATACAAGGCCATCACACAGGTGGCTGAGATGCTCAGCGCCCGGGTGGAGGAGGCGCCGCAGCTGCTGCGCGAGCAGCTGGACAAGGCCGCGCAGGCCCGCCGGGAGCTGGCCGCGCTGCGGCGGCAAAATACCCTGCGCAAGGCGCCCGGCCTGCTGGCGGAAGCGCTGGCGCTCAGCGATAACCGGCGGCTGGTCATTGCCGAACTGGAGGAGCACGACCTGCCGGCCATGGAGGCGCTGGCCAACGTAATCACCCAGCAGGAACGCGTCATCGTCCTCCTGTGCGCCCCGAAGGATGGCCGGCGCAACCTGCTGTTCGCGCGCTCGGCGGACCTGGACACGAACATGTCGGACTTCATCAAGTCCACGGGCGCCAAGGGCGGCGGCCGGCCGGATTTTGCCCGGGGCGCCTGCGAGGAGAGCCTGCCCTGGGAAGCGGCCAGGGTGATGGCGCCCCACCTGTAGCGCGCATCGGACGCCGTGCGGCCCCGCGTGGCAAATTAATGCTTTACAGACAGCGCGGATTGGTTTAGCATTTATACGAAAAAAATATTGGAGGATGACATGGGCGACAATGTATTCATCTTCGGACATCCGCTGATTCAGCACAAGGTATCCCTTTTGCGGGACAAGAATACCTCCATGAAGGATTTCAGGGACCTGGTGGATGAGATTTCCATGCTGATGGTCTATGAGATCACCAAGGACTTTGAGTTGGTGGAAACTGAGATCGAAACCCCGATGGCACGGACCAGGACCAAGGTCCTTTCCGACCGAAAGGTCTCTTTGGTGCCCATCCTGCGCGCGGGCATCGGCATGGTGCATGGCATCCAGCAATTGCTGCCCAATGCCCGGGTCGGCCACATCGGGCTGTACCGCGACCATGACACCCATGAACCGGTAGAATACTACTGCAAGCTGCCCCTGGACATCGCCGACAGCACCGTCATCGTGCTGGATCCGATGTTTGCCACCGGCGGCTCCATTGCCGCGGCGCTTAAAATCCTTTATGCCAAGGGTTGCACGGACCTGCGGCTGGTGTGCATTGTGGCTGCGCGCTACGGGGTGGAGCGCATCGCCAGGGACTTCCCGGAGGTCAAAATCTACTGCGCCGCCTTTGATGAGGAGCTCAACCCCAACGCCTACATCGTTCCCGGTCTGGGGGACGCCGGCGACCGACTGTTCGGCACCAAGTAAACCGCCCTCAAGTGTCTACGGACACTCGTTTTTTATGTTTCGCCCGGGCTTCCGCTGCTGCCGCGGGTCAGCCGGCAGATGGTATACAAGCACCGCCGTTTTTTGTGTATAATACAGTGAAAGAAGAGATCTCCCAGTCCTGTCCATGAAAGGAGCCTGACATGAAAAAAACAGCTTCGATTCTCATGACCCTGGCGCTGCTTTGCTGTCTGCTGCCAGGCGCAGGCGCAGGCCTGCCGTTTGAGGATGATTATGCAGCCATCAACAGCGCCGCGGGCAGCGTGCTGATGCTGCTGGTGTATGACAATTCCCAGAGCGACTATATCGCCTCCGGCAGCGGCTTTGTCGCCTTTGACAGCAACACGCTGATCACCAACTATCATGTGGTGGAGGGCGGCGACCTGGTGCTGGCTGAGAGCGACGCTGGCGAGGGCTATTTCCTGGATAAGGTGATCGCCGCGGACAAAGACCTGGATTTGGCTATTCTGCGCTTCAAGGCGCCCAGCGGTCTTTCGCCCCTGTCCCTGAACGGGGAGGGCGACTGGCTGCGCGGACAGCCCGTGGTCGCCATCGGCAGCCCCAAGGGCCTGCGCAACACAGTCTCCAAGGGCGATATCAGCGCGCTGTTTGTGGAGGACAACCTGCGCTATATCCAGTTCACGGCGCCCATCTCCAGTGGCTCAAGCGGCGGAGCGCTGTTTGACAGCACGGGCAGGGTGATCGGCATCACCACAAGCTCCCTTTCAGAGGACAGCCAAAACCTGAACTTTGCCATCGACATCCGCGAAGCCATCCTGCTGTATGAACAGGCGGACAAGGACGCGCTGACGCCGCTGAGCCAGCTGGGCACGCTGCAGGCGCAGGCCCGCGCCGAACAGGAGGAAATCACCCAGCCCCAGGCTGAGACCACCATCTCAGACTTCACCGCGCGCCAGGAAAGCCCCGACCGCGCCCGGATCTCCTGGTCGGACAGCGCGCCAAAGGGACAGCAGTATTTTGTCGGCTACGAGGTAGAGGGCAACTCCTATTTTACTTACCAGAGCACCCGGGAAACCTCCATGGTGATTGAGGACTTGATTCCGGGGCAAACCTATCGCTTTTTTATCGCGAACAGCCTGGATGAGCTGCACAGCCCGCTGCTGTCCACCAGCCTGAGCCTGGCCCAGCCCCTGCCCTACACCGAGCGCGGCGCCCGGCTGATTACCCTGGAGCTGTATGACCTGGTCAGGGACCAGCGGCCCCAGTCGCCCCTTTTGCCCGGCCTGGTCACGATCCCGCAGGACCGCTTGCGCGCCGCGATGACCGACAGGCAATTGTGCTTTGTGTACCGTATTGCGCTGGAGCAGGCGGAGCAGACCAGCACCGGCAACTGCCTGTATGTGTTTAGAACGCCGGACGGTTTCCTGTATACCGGAGAATTCATCTATACATATGACAAAAGCCAGGACGCCTACGCCCGCCACGCGGACATGCGGGGCCTGCTGGCTGATGTGATCGAGTATGAGGGCACGATCCCGACAGGCACCTGGCAAGCTTTTGTCTATCATGACGGCGCGCTGCTGGGGAAGACCGCCTTCCAGGTCACCCCGTCAGCCTCACAGGACGGTGAGCAGGCCGGCCCCGCCCCTCATCAGGGTTCCGCGCTGCTGGCCTTCGCGCGGGAGGGAGAGGCCAAGCTGTTCTGGCCGCCGGTGGAAGGCGCCTCGCATTACCTGGTTTACCGCGCAAACGCCCTGGACAGCCACTATTTTTACCTGGATCAGACCACTTCCACCAGCTTTTCGGATGCCCGGGTCGTCAGCGGACGGCAATATTATTACAAGGTCAGCGCCGTGGTGGATGGCCAGCCCGCTGACATCGCTCCTCCCGCCGCTGTCAGCATGCCACGCGCCGGACAGGAGCAGAAGGAGGAAGCCGCAGCTGTGCAGATCCCCCTGACCATTGGCGGTCAGGCCTACCTGGGCGACCGTGACAAACCCTATATTAACCCCGATATCGTCAACATCAGCGATGAGCAGACCGTCAGCGCCTTCAGCCTGGTCTTTTACTGCGAGGACAAGGACTACAACACCCTGCCCTTTGATAAGGCGGGCCAATTCGTGTCCACTGTGAGTTTTACGCAAACCATCCAGCCGGGGGAGACCGTCAACCCGGGCAAGGTTTCCCTGTCGCGCTACCTTGGGGAGATCAAGCATATCTATGTCGCCCTCGACAGCGTCACGCTCTCAGACGGCAGTGTGATCAAGATCCCCAGGGACGAAAGGGACTTTGATTCCTGGACGCTTGATTGATCCTGATATTGATATAGCGCCTGACCGCTTCCAGGGCGGGCGGATCGGGCTGTTGTCAGCCAGCCTCAGGGGCTGTCAGGAGCCGCTTTCTCCTCCGGGCAGCCGGGTTTGGGTTTGGGTTTTTTGAAAATGACAAAGCGGCTGGCCAGGTAGTTGTAAATGATGACCAGCGCGTTCATCACCAGCTTGGACCAGCGGTCGGACATGAACAGCAGGAAGATATTAAACAGCAGCAGATCAAACAGCACATAGCCCAGCGCCCGGGTGGATACAAATTGCCAGATTTCACGCAAAAACGCCCGCTTACGGGTGTTGCTTTGAAACACGTAGCGCCGGTTGGTAAAATAGGCAAACAGCACGCTCACAAGCCACGACACAGCCTGGGAAAAATTGGCGATCAGCCGGTAGGCTGCGCTGTCCCGCCCGTGTGCGGACAGGCCCAGCAGCCTGGTCAGCACCAGATAGCAGACCCAGTTGACCAGGGTGGTCAGGACGCCGTACAGCAGGTACAGGGCCATTTGAAACAGACGCGGTTTTTGCGCGCGCAGCTGCCTGAGCTTCTCCCTCATTCTCCTCCCCCCTTCGCAGCCTGTTTTTTGGAGGTGTCCCCGTCATCCCCGCGGGCGTAGCCGGCTGAGAGCAGCTGTGCCCAAAGGAGCTGCCGGGGCTTTTTTTTGTTGCGCGCGGTGATACACACCACCTTGTCCTCCTCCAGGGCAACCACTGTGACATTGCCGGTCTTGATCTGCCCTTCATCCAGCCAGACAAGCTTGACCGGACAGTTCCACCTGAGCGAGTAGCGCAAAAAATGTTCGATCATCCTCAGCCCTGCGGCACCTTGAAAATCAGGTAACCGTCCTGTTCATACACCAGCTCAAACAATTCAGCCAGCGCCTCCCGGCTGCCGCCCATCTCACGCTCATAGCTGCCCAGCAGGATGTAATCCGCGCCATAGCGGGCGGGCACCTGGCGGGCAGCCACCGGATCCCGGTAGAAGGCAAGCAGGTCAGCTTGGCGCTGTGAGGTGTCAAAGCCATGGAAGTACAGCCACAGATCCGGCCCGACCACGATCTCGCGCCCCGCCAGGGAGGAGACAGGGTTCAGGTGCTGGGTACCGGTGATAAAACGCGCGTCCGGCGCGGTTTCTTCCCGGATATAATCCGCCAGGCGCACATCCTCGCGGGAAAACATTTGTAAATCGCTCACGGCCTCCCGAGCCAGGGCCAGGGCGCCGCTCAAAAACATCACCAGCATCGCCAAGCCCGCCATCAGCGGGCGCGCGCGCAGGCCTTTCAGCCTGTCATACAGGGCAAAGGCATAATCGGCCGCGGGCATGGCACAAAGCGCCCAGGCTACGTAAAAAAGCTTGTTGTTGTCATACTCATTGGGCTGAAAGAGGATGAGCTCAGCCACCAGCACGATCATCAGGGCGCCTGAAAACAGCTTGCGGTGCCAAGCGTCTTTCTCCAGCAGCGCGAACAAGGCCAGGAGGAAGGGCAGGCCGATGTTCTTGATATAAAACCACAGGTAGCCGTCCAGCAGGCTGCGCCCGTTTAGGTTGTTGACCCAGTTGAACTGGAAGCGGATAAAGTTTCCCGACGAGGTCTGCTCAAAGGTGAACAGCAGCAATTGCGGCAGCGCCAGCAGGACCGCCAGGCCGCCATACACCAGCCAGGGTTGGACCGGCTGCCTGCGCAGCAGGTCCAGGGCCAGCATCCCGGCGCTGAGCAAGCCCAAGGCCAGGAAGGAATGCGTGTGGATCAGGGGCAGGCCGCCGGCCAACAAACCAAGCAGCAGGATTTGCCGGAGGTCCTTTTGCTGCGATTTTTGCAGATCCACCAGCAGGTAAAGGCAGGGCAGCAGAATGGTCCAGCCGGCCAGGAAGGTGCGCTGGGGCAGGAGCATGTCGGCGATCAGGTTGCTCCAGCGCAGGTTATATTGCTGGAACTCCGCGTGATTGGCCGGGGTCTGGTACCAGCCCTGCAGGATGTTTTGCAGGCGTTCCAGCCAGACGCCCTGCTGGAGCTGGTTGCTCCCCGGATCACCCAGGGACACGCCGGCCAGGTCAAAGGCATACAAAAAACCCAAGCCGCCGTTGAGGAACACAAGCAGCGTGGCCAGCGCCGCGGCGCGGGGGCTGCGGCAGGCGCGCTGCGCCAGCAGCGCAAACCCTGAGAACACCAGCCCCATCATCAGGACGCCCGGCACTATTACCGCGGTACGCAGGGGCAGGCCCAGGGCCAGCAGGCTGGCGGACAGCGAATCACCCAAGAAGGGATAGCCCAGGCGCACGCCCGGCAGGATGCTGTAGTTCACCGGCAGCGTCCTGCCCGGCAGCGAGGTGATGATGGCCAGGTGCAGCGGCAGATCGCCATAGGTGGACTGCCCGGTATGCAGCGCGCCGTCCTGCGGGCGCAGGATATGGGTGTGCTGCAAATACAGCCCCAGCAGGGTCAGGGGCAGCGCGACACAGGCCAGCAGCTTGAGCATCTGCCTGTCCTGTCCGGAAAATCCGGCCGGCCTGTCAGGGCTTCTGAAACGCCGGGCCAGGGCAGTCAGACCGGACAGCGCCAGCATGGACAGGCCCTGCGTCAGCGCGTCAAAAGGCCTCAGGAAGGCGATCAGCGCCGGCAGCCACATCATCAAAAAGAGCCCCAGGCAGACGCCCAGCCAGGCGCGTACCGGCAGGGGCTGCCGGGGCAACAGCCAGGTGATGATCAGAATGCCGGCTGCCAAATAGGCCAGGAGCATCAGCACCGCCATCATGCCCGGTTCTCCTCCGCGCCCGGCCCGGCCATGCGCAGCATTTCCGCCCGCAGGTGGTCGGCGATGCGCTGCTGCTCATCCCCCTCAAAGTCCGGGTCATAGCGCGTAGGCCTGCCAAAGGTGAGCGTGTGCTTTTTCTTGTCGGCATAGATCGGGTAGAACTGCGCGCGCTTGCCGGTGCGCTGGTAGTAGATCTGCGCCGCCATGGCGAAGCCCTTGAAGAACTCGCCCACGCCCTCGCGCAGGTAGCCGGCCTGGGCCTGGCCCGGGTCGTTGGGATTTTCCGGGAAGATCAGAATGTTGTCGCCGGCCTGCATCGCCTGGGCGGTTTCACGGAAGGTCCCCACAAGGGCGCGCGGGTTATCCCGGTAGACAGGGATGCTGTCCAGGCTGCGCATCACCCACTGCAAAAAGGCGCTGACCAGGTGGGTAACCGGCCACTTGAGGCGCTCGGGGATCCACCTCTGGCGCTTGATGGTGTTGGTGTATAAATAGGTGGAGGAGGCCTCGGGGACGGCAATTTCATCAATGACCCAGGGCCGGAAGGAGAAGGGAATAAACAGGTTGGTCACAATCGGCCCCCACAGCTCCCCATGGTTGCAGGTAAAGATGGCGCTGGTGTCCGGCTCCAGGCGCACGCTGTCCGCGCCGATCACCTTGCTGTAAAAGAAGGGGCGCAGGATGAAGATGACCAGCTTGATGCCGTAGCGGCGCCGGTGTACCTTGATGACCAGGTTCTCCAGCTGCTTTTGAAGCGGGATGTTGGTTTCCCCGTTTTCCTTCAGCCGCAAAAAAATACGGGTCTTTTCCACCACGCGCTGATCCAGCGGAAGGCGGAAGGCAGCTGGGATGGCCGCGGCCACCAGCGCCAGCGAGGGCAGCAGCAGCAGCGGCTGGGCAGTCAGGCTCAAGCCGGTCTCCCGCAGGCTGCCGCCGGACATCAGCGTGATCAGCATCAGGCCCATCAGCGCGATCATGCCGCCAATCAGGGCGGCGTACTCCGACAGCGCCTGGTGGGCCCGGGCAAGCGCCGCGTCCTGGGACATGCCGGTGACAAAATGCACCACATCGCGCATGTCACGTTCCAGGGTTTCCAGCGCCCTGCCGGCCATCGTAACGCCGACCGTGCACAGCGCCAGGGCCGCGAAGCTCCATCCCAGCTTGCTGTTCATGGTATGCAGCAAAAAGGCGACCAGGCTGAGCAGCCACAGGGACAGGCCGATCAGCAGGGTGGACGAGGGCGCCAGCTTTTGACGAAACAGGGGACGCAACAGCAGGATATCTGTCAGGAAACGCGCGAGCACCGAGCAGACAAAGGCGATGGCCAGGGATGAGAACAGGCTGTCCGCAGTGGTGCCAATATAGGTGTAAATCAAAATCATGGTGACCTGCAGGGCCGTAATGGTGATCATCATCACGGCGCGGAAAACCTGGTAGGCGTTGACCTGGGCAAGCTGGTGATCCTCCCGCAGCAGCTCCCAGGCCGCTTCCTGCGGCTCCTCCGGCGGCAAGCCCACCTCGTGCAGGCTGATAAAGCGAAAAATGCAACACAGCGCATAGCCGCCCAGCAGATACCAGGCGGTCTGCGCAGTCTGGCTGAAAAACAATATCAGGGCTGCGACACCACAGCAGAGCAGCATCATTTCCGCGATGCGCACGCGCCGGCGTACCCAGTTCAAACCCCGGCGCAGGCCGCTGCGCTCAATGCGCGCGGCCAGCTCGCCCATCAGCAGCACCAGGCAGGCCAGGGCGAACACCAGCCACAACAAGGGCAGCTCGACTGCGAAAGGGTATACCAGCAGGATGCCCAGCGCCAGGATGCCGGTCACCAGGCCCAGCACCAGCCCCGCGCGCCGCAACCCCCTGGGCAGCTGACGGAAATCCCCGGGCAGCACCAGACGTGAAAACAGCACCGTGACCTGGCCGATCATGTACAGCGCGCCGCCCAGCACCGGCCGGGATAGAATGGCGGTGGACGCCAGCATGCAATACAGATAGCCAAACAGCCGGTTAAATGCCGCAAAGCCCGGCAGACCGCCCCGGCCAGGGCCTGTACGCGCCGCCCGCGCGGTGTGTCCCATGAAGTCACCTCCATCCATGCCCCTGTAGTATAGCATGAGCGCGCCTGCTTGGCACAGCATACAATCAAGCGGGATAATACGAACTTATTCCATAAGAAGTGGCCTAATGTTCGGATAATTGATGACAGGGGCGCTGACTTGTGGTAGGATGTCATTGGAACGACCGGGTGCGCCCGGAACAGGAGAGGGACAATGGAAAACTTTTTCAAACTCAAGCAGCACGGCACCAAGGTATCCACGGAAGTGTTCGCAGGCATCACGACCTTCTTTACCATGGCCTACATCATCGCGGTCAACCCGGGAATCCTCAGCCAGTCCGGCATGCCCTGGGGCGCGGTTTTCCTGGCCACCATCATCTCCTCCATCATCGGCACCCTGGTCATGGGACTGTTCGCCAACGTGCCCTACGCCCAGGCGCCTGGCATGGGGCTGAATGCCTTTTTCGTCTTTACAGTGTGCATGGGGTTGAATTTCACCTGGAGGCAGGCGCTTTCCATGGTCTTTCTGTGCGGGCTGTTCAACATCCTGATCACGGTGACCAGGATCCGCAAGCACATCATCCGCGCCATCCCCAAGGGCCTTCAAAACGCCATCTCCGGCGGCATCGGCGTGTTCATCGCCTATATCGGCCTGCTCAACGTGGGCATCATCAACTTCGGCGCCGGCGTGCCTGCCATCCCGGAACTCAACACCCCGGTATTGTGGGTTTTCCTGATCGGCCTGGTGCTGATCATCGCGCTGAGCATCATGAAGGTCAAGGGCGCCATCCTGATTTCCATCATCGCCACCACCCTGATCGGCATTCCCTTCGGCGTGACCAAGCCGGGCGACAGCATCAGCTTTGCCGAGGCTGCCGGAGAGCTTTCAGTCACCTTCGGAACGATCTTTACCGCGGAGGGCCTGCCCAGCCTGTTCACCGACATGAGCAAGCTGCCCCTGGTGCTGATGACCATCTTTGCTTTTTCGCTGACGGACACCTTTGACACCATCGGCACCTTCATCGGCACCGGACGGCGCAGCGGCATCTTCTCGGAAGAGGATGAAAAGGCCATGGAAGACAGCCGGGGCTTCTCCTCCAGCATGGACAAGGCGCTGTTCGCGGACGCCATCGCCACCTCGGTGGGCGCGGTGGTGGGCACCAGCAACACCACCACCTATGTGGAATCCGCCGCGGGCATCCAGGCAGGCGGCCGCACAGGGCTGACCTCAGTGGTGGTCGCATTGCTGTTTGCGGTCTCCGCCTTCCTGGCCTCCTTTGTCTCCGCCATCCCCCAGGCCGCCACCGCGCCGGCGCTGGTCATGGTCGGTATCATGATGCTGTCCAGCTTCAGGGAGATCGACTGGACCCATTTGGAGGACGCCGTGCCTGCCTTCTTTGCCGGGGTCTTCATGGCGCTGTGCTACTCGATCTCCTACGGCATTGCCTTTGGCTTTTTCTTCTACTGCATCATCAAGGCAGCAACCGGGAAGGCCAGGGAGGTCCACCCCATTTTGTGGGTCTCCACCGCGCTGTTTATACTGAACTTCGTTTTGCTGGCGGTACTGTAAAGAGCGATTGCCCATCCCCCTGACATGGCGTTTTTAGGCGCTGCCGCCGCGGCAGCGCCTTTGTGATGCAATGCTGATTCAAATCCTGATTACCTCAGTCCTGTGATAGTTTCTTGCTTAAGAAAAATGGCTGCCGGTTCTTCCGCCGCCCAAAACAGCCAGGCTGTGCTATAATGAGAAACAAGCATTGTGATCAATTTGATAAGAAGGAGAGAAAGCATGCAACAGACCATCCGTGTGACCGTTTGGAACGAATACCTTCATGAAATCCGCCACGAGTCCATCCGCGCGATCTATCCCGAGGGCATCCATGGCTTCATCGCCGAATTCCTGAACAAGGCCGGCATAAAGGCTGGGACCGCTACCCTCCGCGAGGAGGAGCACGGCCTCAGGCAGGAGGTGCTGGACAATACCGATGTGCTCATCTGGTGGGGGCACATGGCGCACCAAGAGGTTCAGGACAAAATTGTTGAGCGCATCTATCGCCGGGTCATGCAGGGCATGGGCCTGATCGCGCTGCATTCCGCGCATGCCAGCAAGATTTTCCGCAAGCTGTGCGGCACGGACAGCGACCAGCTGCGCTGGCGCGAAGCCAATGAGAAGGAAATCCTCTGGGTCATGGACCCGGCCCATCCCATCGCTCAGGGACTGCCGGATCACATTATTCTGCCGCACGAGGAGATGTACGGGGAAACTTTTGTCATCCCCCGCCCGGATGACCTGGTCTTTGTGAGCTGGTTTGAAGGCGGCGAGGTCTTCCGCTCAGGCGTGACCTACACCCGCGGTCTGGGCAAGGTGTTCTATTTCCGCCCGGGACATGAGACCTTCCCCACCTTTTACAACCCACATGTGCAGCAGGTCATCATCAACGCCGTGCGCTGGGCAGCTCCCTATGCCACCATGCCCCAAGTCAGCCTGGGGCACAACCCCGAGCCCATCATGCCCCTGAGCGACCGCAGGCCCAATACCCTGGGGCAGCTGATGGAAGACTACGGCAAATAACTGATGCTGATTTCTTTTTATCACATCAACATCAGGATAAAAACACCCCCGGCCGGGATCAAGCGGCGCGGGGGTGTTTCTTTGTTTGAAAGGGGTTGACAGGCAGCTGAAGGGCTAATCCAAAGCGCCGCGCAGCACGGCCTTCTTCATGGGCTCGGGACGCTGGTAAGGCGTCTTCATATCCACCCAGCCTCCTGATTTGGCACTTTGACCAGGGCGTCGCCCTCCTCCAGGGTGATGCCCAGGGGCTTCTCGGTATACACATGCTTGCCGTGCTCCAGCGCCAGGCGTGTCACCTCATAGTGCTGGTAGGGGCGGGTCAGGTTGAGGATAATGTCCTCAGGGTCGCGGAAGGCCTCGTACATGTCCTCATACACGCGCGGCAGGCTATATTTCTCCCTGGCGTTGATCGCGCGCTCGGGGATCAGGTCGCAGACGCCGGCGATCTTAAGCTCTTTGAAAACCCCGGTGATGTTGTCCAGATAAATGCCGCTGATGCTGCCGACTCCAATGAAAGCTACTTTCATCGTACGCACAAAACCCTCCCTGATGATATTTGCATGGCGGGAAATGGCGCGTGAAGCGCTGCACCAAGCTCTTGATAAATCTATTTTTCGCCAAGGCAGAATCAAAGTCAAGTGAGCGCCATGTTTCTTTTCGGACTGTTTTTTAAGACCTTTTCCAAACGCCCGGCCGTTTGTCCAAAACGAATCAGTAAATTTGGTCACAAATCAGAGTGAATGAATGGACAAATCGCACTAAGGAATTGCCCCAAGAAGTTAAGCAACCCTGAATGCCATCGCATCCGAGGATGAAAACGGCGAGTTGATTTTTGGCTGCGCTGACTGGATCGGTTCGCTCACCGCCGCGCGATCGTGTATGGGATCCCGTTATTCTGCGCGTAGGTCAGTGCGTAGGACCCCTCCCCCACCGTCAGCACCACCGGGCAGTTCGTGAATGCTCCCCCGCCAATGGTCTGGACGCTGTCGGGGATCGTCAGGGACTTGAGAACCGTATTATGGAAGGCGGAGGCGCCGATGGTTTCCAGCCCTTCCTGCAGCGTCAGATTTTCGAGCTTCATACAGCCTGCAAACGCGCCCTGATCCAGTTGGACCAGGCTGGCGGGTAACGACAGGGATGTAAACTTGGCACAGGACAGAAAAGCGAACTCCCGGATCACCGTCAGGCTGTCCGGAAAAGACAGTTCCGTGACCCCACAGTTCGCAAAGGACCAGGGGCCGATCTCCACCGTGCCTTCCGGGATCGAATAGGGACCTGCCGGGCGGCCGCAGGGGTAGGAATGCAGTATTGCAGGGTCCTTCTGGAACAGAACGCCGTCCTTCGCCTCATACCGGGTGTTGCCGGATGTGATCGTGATCTCCTGAAGCGCCAAGCAGCAATAGAACGCTGCTGTCCCGATCCGGGTGACACCATCGGGAATGCTCATACCGCGCAGCTTGCGGCAGAGGGTAAAGGCGTAGGCTCCGATATTCCTGAGGCTCCCGGGAAGGGTAACCTTCTCGAGCTCCGCCGCCCCGTAGAACGCCCCCCCAGCGATCACCTGCGTACCTTCCGGGATCGCGTAGGACGCATCCGCCCTGCCCGCAGGATAGGTATGCAGCTGGGATCCGTCTTTGCTGAACAGCACCCCGTCAATCGCCTTCCAGGTTTCGTTCCGGGGATCCACGGAGATTTCCGTCAAACCCTCGCAGTTGGAAAACGCCTGTCTCTGAATCTCCAGGAGCGTCGCAGGAAGCGAGACTTCCTTCAGGAACGGGCACTGGAAGAAAGCAGAGTATCCGATCCTCTCCAGCCCCTCCGGGAGCAGAACAGTTTCCAGTTCCGGGCACAATGCGAAAGCCGATGCCCCGATCGCTTTTACCCCTGCCGGAAGCATGACGGAACAGAGTGCGGGGGACTGGTAGAAGGCGTTATTCCCGATGCTGGTAAGCGGATGCCCGTCCAGGCTGTCCGGGAGGATCAGGTCTGTCTGACTGCCCAGGTACTTGGTGAGGACCGCCGTGCCGTCCTCGTTCAGGGTATATTGATAGTCGCCGTGGGATAAGGTCGCAGCTTGCCCAGTCATGCCCACAATCATCGCCGACACGAGCATGAGGCTGAGGAACACGCAGGCGATTCTTTTCATGGGATGCCTCCTTTGTTCTATTTTTCCAATATATTGGGGTTGCAAACACCTGGTTCAGTCGGTTCGTCCGAATTGCCCGCCATTGCGGCCTGGCATCCGGACAGGCACAACAGAAACGGTCCTGTCCAGTTCACGGGGAGCAGATGAAGAAGCTTGATGAAACAGAGTTGATCGGGATGAGAGCACCTTCTGCATACAAAATACCACTGTATGTCATGATAATCAAACATTATTTTTTTGAGTCAGGCAGCGTTGCCTGCATCCACAGGTCTCCATTTTCGCGAAATAAAAAACCGCTGATTTGCTTGGTTCTTCAGCGGTTTTCTGGCGCGCCTTAAGAGATTCGAACTCCTGACCTCTTGATTCGTAGTCAAGCACTCTATCCAGCTGAGCTAAAGGCGCGTAAGCGTCAAAAACTTAGTGTTTTCAACGCTTTGCGAGTATATCACCCACGGGAGATTTTGTCAAACATTTTGTTTTTCATGTAAAAAAACGATAAAGCGACAAATTTACCGTAAACTGCGGCAATTATTCGCCGCCCCGCATCAGCCAGGCAAAATTGCTGTCGGTAGCCAGGGTGTTGAGCGCATAGACCGCCAGGATCTGGTCATAGCCGTTTTCACTGATGAGGCTGAGCAGTTTTCCCCGGTAAGCCCGCAGGTCGATCACCGTGACGCGGTCAAAATGGGGTAGCAACAGCGGCACCAGGCTGTTGCCATAGGAATCCTTCAGGACCAGCAGCTTTCTGCCGGAAGGCCGGTCATGGTTGATGATGTCGGTCAGGCCGTGGTTGCCGTCCAGGAACACCGGATACTGGTCCGCTTCCGACAAATGCCGGGTAAAAAACAGGCTGTCATGGATATCAGGCTTGCCGTCAAAAGATAGGCTGAGCTTCGCGCCGCTGTCCCACAATTCAAGGATATCAGGCGGCGTGGACCACAGCCCGCTTCTGGCGTAGGCGCTGCCGAAAAACCCCGGGCTTCCCGTGACGGTAAAATCCCGGGCGGGCAGCGCCTCAAAGCCCAGGGCGGAGGAGGCCAGCTGATACGCGCAGTAGGCGCCCTGGCCGTTCCAATGGGGATCTGTGCGGTAGTAAAGCGGGATGTCCGAGGCCTTGAAGGCCTCAAACAAGGGCACCACCCGGATGCCCGCGGGGTTCAGGCTTTCAAGCAAGCCTTCATCCGGGTAGGGATAGTAGCCCGCCCGGGGGGATACGGCCCCCGCTGCGGGCGGCGCCACCAGCGCAAAGGGCAGCGCGGCCTTCCGGGCGAAATCCGACAGCAGCCTCAGGTTGCGTTCCAGGCGGGCCGTGTCACTGCCCAGGGGGGCTTCCACCAGGGCGCCGCCGGGCAGGCGCCACACGCTGTCGGCCGCCATGATGCCGGTGAGCAGACGATACCGGGCATTGAGCCCCACCCAGTTGGCCCGGAGGGGAAAGTGGTCGCCCAGGTATTCCTCCATGTCCCGGCTGAACTGACCGCCTTCCAGGGTCAGCGCAGGGGGGGTCGCCAGGTAGCGTTTTTCAAGGGGGCTGAATTCCTGCCTGGGCAACACAAGGAGCCCGGCGCCCATCACCAGGATGAGGCCGATGAACAGGATTGGCAGCAGGCGAAGGGGTTTCATCTGTCTCCTTAAAACCTGAAATACAGGAAGGGATTGTAGCCCTGGGACACCAGGGCGGCTACGCAGAGCAGGAAAAGGGCGCTCAGCAGCAGGTCCTCCGCCAGCCGGGGCAGACGGAAGCGCCAGGGAACGCTGGCCAGCACGCACACTGCAAACAGGGGCAGGAAGGCTTTTGTCAGCCCCCCGGCCACAGGGCTCAGGAGCTGACCTGACGCCAGGCCCGCCAGGAAAGCCCGCATGGCGGCAAAATCCGTGAAAGCGAACAGCGCCCAGCCCACCAGAACCAGGGCCAGCGTCATCAGGCGGCTCAGCCAGGCCACGGCCTTGGGCAGGCGGGCGTACAGCTTTAACAGAACGAGCTTTTCCAGGATCAAAAGCCCCGCGTAGTAAAGCCCCCAGACCACAAAGTTCCAGCTGGCGCCATGCCAGAGACCGGTCAGCCCCCAGACGATGAGGATGTTTACCATCTGGCGCGGCAGCCCGCGGCGGTTGCCGCCCAGGGGGATGTAGACATAATCCCTGAACCAACCGGAGAGGGTCACATGCCAGCGCCTCCAGAAATCAGTAACGGAGCGGGCGGTGTAGGGATAGAGAAAGTTTTCCCGGAAGCGGATGCCCAGCATCCATCCCAGGCCGCGGGCCATGTCCGAATACCCTGAAAAATCAAAATAGATTTGAAAGGAAAAAGCGATCAGTGCCGCCCAGTTGCCAAGACAGCCGTTGCGGCCCGGGCTGCCCTTCAGCGCCTCCCACAGCTGCCCGGACGCGTTGGCCAGCAGCAGCTTTTTGGACAGGCCAATCACAAACAGGCGGGTGCCACAGGTGAAGTTCTGCCAGGAGAGGGCCGGCTTCTCCAGTTGGGGCTGGATGTCCCCATAGCGCTCAATGGGGCCCGCGATAAGCTGCGGAAACAGGGTGATAAAGGTGCCGTAGCGCAGCAGGCTCCGGTCTGCCGGGATCTCCTGCCTGTACACATCAATGGTGTATCCGATGGCCTGAAATGTATAAAAGGAAATGCCCACCGGCAGCGCCACCTGAAAGCCCGGCACGATCAGCCCCGCGTATTTAAAATAGCCCAGGATGGCCAGCTGAAGCCCGATGGAAAGCACCAGCAGCGCCTTTTTGCGGCGGGGACAGGCCGCCATCGCCAGGGTGAGGGCATAGTTTGCCAGGATGCTGACCGCCATCAGGATGACGGTGCCCGGCTCCCCCCAGCCATAAAACAACAGGCTTGCTGCGAATAAAAACGGCAGCCGCGCGCGCAGGGGCAACAAGATGTTCCCGGCGAGCACCGCCGGGAGATAAAAAAACAGGAAGCTGAGCGAGGAAAACAGCATCTGGCTTCCCTATTCGCCCCGATACAGTTTCACCAGCCGGCTGACCTGAGGCGATACGATGAGCGCCATCTCCACGCCCCGGGACAGGATTTGCCCCTGCTTGATGATGGCGTACTGCTCCGGGGAATAATTCTGCGCTTCCTCGGCCTTGGCCTGCATGCGGCCTTCCAAAAAGGGCAGGATGCGCTTGGCTGCCGCCTCATCCCTGGCGCGGATCAGCACCACCTCATCAGCCAGCAGGCTGTCGGCGGAAACCATACACAGCGCCTCGGCGCACCAGGACGGGTCAATGCCGTAAAAATCCAGCAGCATGCCCTCCGGCACGGCGGTCATGTCAGGCAGTGCGCCCGTTTTCTCCATCGCCAGATAGACGGCCTTGATGTCGATGGTTTCAGTCTTTCGGGAGGGCGCCGTGCAGCCGGAAAGCAGCAGCAGGGCCAGCATCAAAATCAAGAGCCTTTTGTTCATTCTTTATCCTCCTGAAGCGCCCCGCGCTCCCCGGCTTTTCGTATACCTGGCTGCCGTCAGCGCCCAGCCCCCTGCCCATCGGGATAGCGCCATGGCAAAACCGTCCCGGTTCAGGTATCCTTCCGCGTCTTTCAGCGTGCCTGACATATCCCTAAACCCCGCTTTTCACACCGCGTTTGAGCGTCTTGCCGTTTTATTCCACCGATGCCAGGGCAAAAGCCTCTATGGTTTTCACGAACACTTCCATACCCTCCTTGCTCAGGTGCACCCGGTTATCGGAGCTGAACTCAGGGCGCAGGAAGCCCTCTTCATCCATCAGCGGGGTCGCCACATCCAGGTAGATCACCCCCAATTCCTGGCAAAGGGCCTCCAGGGCAGTGTTGAAGGCGTTGAAGTTGGCCTGGTTAAGGTTTTTGGTCTGCGCTCTCTTGGCGATGGGGGTGACCGACAGGGCGACCAGCTCAAGACCCGGGTTGCGGTTCAGGACACGCTCAATGAGCCTGCGATACTGGTTCAACTGGGGATTCAGCCTGGCCCCGGCCTCGTCATTCATCCCCAGCATGACAAAGGCGCGCTTGGCCTCCAATATGCGCAGGCCCTCAGGCAGGCTGACCCGCGATCCCCGCAGCATCAGGGCCGGCTTGCTCTCATCCGGTGTGACGCGGCTGCCCTGGGAGAGGGAATAGCTGGAAATGGCGAGGAAACGCGCCCCCTCCAGCATCGGGTTGCCCCGCTGTGTCTGCTCCAGGCGGTAACGGCCAATTTGCTGCATGATGGAGTCCCCCACAAACACCGTGCCCTCAAAGGTGAGGCTTTCAGCCCCCACGGGCGGGCAGGCGGCAGCCAGGAGGCAGGCAAACCACAAACACAACAGGCGTTTCACAGCGCGATCCTTTCCTTCGTCAGATCATGCGGCAGCCGGGAATTGCCGGATCAAAGGGTTCAGCGAAATGATATATTGCGCCGGTTTGCGTGTCAACTCAAACCTTCCCCGGATTTCCACCGCTTGCGAACAACATATTTGTCGCATCCACGCTGATATGCTATAATCTGCATGCTTATCCCCACCTTGAAGGAGATTGTATGCCAACACCAGTTTTTAACAAGGATTACGTCAAGCAGTCGATTATCGGCAAGCTGCAGCGCTATTACGGCAAAACCCTGCAGGACGCCACGCCTTATCAGCAGTATTACGCCGTCGCCTCCACCCTGCGCGACCAGATCATGCACAAATGGGTGCACTCCAAGGAGCTGGACAACCAGGAAAGCGGCAAGCGCGTCTACTACCTGAGCATCGAATTTCTTTTGGGCCGGGCAATGTTCAACAACGCCCTCAACCTCCTTTCAAGCGAGGTCTACACCAAGGCGCTGACCGAATTGGACATCTCATGGAAGGACATCATCCATGAAGAGCCTGAGCCCGGTCTTGGAAACGGCGGCCTAGGCCGCCTGGCCGCCTGCTTCATGGATTCGCTGGCCACGCTGGACCTCCCGGCCATGGGCTGCACCATCCGCTATGAGTACGGCCTGTTCCGCCAGAAGCTGACCCAGGGACAGCAGATGGAAGTGCCTGACGACTGGCTGATCAACGGCAACGTCTGGGAAGTGAGCAGCATGGAGGACGTGGCCGAGATCCGCTTTGAGGGCAAGGTGGTCACCTCCAAAAAGGATGGCCGGGATATCTTCACGCTGGTGGATTACCGCACCGTGGAAGCCGTTCCCTACGACATGCCCGTGGTCGGCTATGGCAACCAGCGCGTCAACACCCTGCGCACCTGGCGCGCGCGCAGCAAGCAAAGCCTGGATTTGTCCGCCTTTTCCATGGGCGACTATGTGGGCGCCTCCAAGGAACAGGACCTGGCCAACGTGATCTCCAAGGTGCTTTACCCCGAGGACAACCATTACGAGGGCAAAACGCTGCGGCTGTGCCAGCATTATTTTCTGGTGTCCGCCAGCCTGCAGTACGCGCTGAAGGATTTTGAGCGCAGGCACGGAAACAACTACAAGCTGCTGCCCGACAAGGCTGTCTTCCACATCAACGACACCCATCCGGGCTTGGCGATTGCTGAAATGATGCGCCTGCTGGTTGATGAGAAGGGCCTGGGCTGGGAGGAGGCGCAGGCCATCACCAACCGCTGCATGGCCTACACCAACCACACCATCATGGCAGAGGCGCTGGAGCGCTGGCCTGAGGACCTGATCAAAAGCCAGCTGCCGCGCATCCACATGATCCTGGAGGAGCTCAACCGCCGCCTGTGCGAGAAGCTCTGGGACCGCTACTCCGGCGAATGGGACCGCATCGCGCACATGGCCATCCTGGCCTACGGCATGGTGCACATGGCCAACCTGTGCGTATCGCAAAGCTTCAGCGTCAATGGCGTCAGCCAGCTGCACGGGAGCATTATCAAAAACGACACCTTCAGTGAATACGGGCAGATGGAGCCGCGGAAGTTTACCTATGTGACCAACGGCGTGACCCACCGCCGCTGGCTGATGGCCTGCAACCCGCGCCTGACAGCGCTGATCAGCGAAGCCATCGGCGAGCAGTGGAAGACCCAGCCGGAGCGCCTGAGCGACCTGCTGCCCATAAGGGACGACGCCGCCTTCCGTGAGCGTTTCCAAAACATCAAGCGCCAGAACAAGGACGTCTTCAATGAGTTTCTGAAGCGCCGCCAGGACATGCAGGTGGATCCGGAATTCATGTTTGATGTACAGGTCAAGCGCCTGCATGAGTACAAGCGCCAGCTGCTCAACGCCCTGCATATCCATGTGCTTTACAACCGCATCATGGACGACCCCAATTTTACCATGTCCCCGCGCGTGTTCGTCTTTGGCGCCAAGGCTTCACGGGGCTATTACAAGGCCAAGATGATCATCCGCTATATCCTGGCGCTCTCCCGGCTGATTGACCGCAGCCCGCGCGCGCGCAAGATGCTGAGGATCATGTTTGTGGAAAACTGGAATGTGTCAGCCGCGGAGGCGCTCATCCCGGCCGCCGACCTGAGCGAGCAGATTTCCACCGCCGGCAAGGAAGCCTCGGGCACCGGCAACATGAAGCTGATGATGAACGGCGCTGTCACCATCGGCACGCTGGACGGCGCCAATGTGGAGATCTCCCAGGCTGTGGGCAAGGAAAATATCTACCTGTTCGGCATGACCGCCGAGGAGGTTGCCGCCAAGTATCAGGAGGGCACCTACGCGCCCATCCAGTTCTTTGAGCGCAACACCGAGATCCGCAAGGCCCTCTCCCAGATGATAGACGGCACGCTCTTCCCGGACAACCCCGCCATGGTGCAGATCCTTTACCACGATTTGCTGTTCGGTTCCAGCGGCGGCAAGCCCGACAACTACTTTGTGCTCAAGGACTTCGGCTCCTATGCCCAAGCTCAGCACCGCGTCGGCCAGGACTATCAGGACAAGGAGCAGTGGCTGAAAAAGGCCATCACTAACACCGCGATGTCCGGCTTCTTCTCCACAGACCGCACCATCGCCGAGTACAACGAAAAAATCTGGAAACTGAAGTAACACTGATTCCTATCTTTATTGCATCGTCGCGCCGGGGATTTTCCTGAGGAGGAATCCCCGGATCCTTTCTATTGTTGATGATTCCCCCTGACATCGCCGGGTCCTTGATGATGTCAAAACGACCGCGCACGGGAGATGCCCTTTGAAAACCAGCATTTCGGTTCGTTACCTGGCTGCAGGCAGCCTGGTCGCCGCTGCCTATATCGCGCTCACCCTGCTGTTCGCGCCCATCAGCTTCTCGCAAATCCAGTTTCGTATTTCGGAAGCCCTGGCCCTGCTGCCGGTGCTGTCGCCCGCCGCGGTGCCCGGGCTGTTCATCGGCTGCCTGGGCGCCAACCTGCTCACCGGCCAGCCCTGGCAGGACGTGGTTTTTGGCTCGCTGGCCAGCCTGGCAGCGGCGGTTTTTACACGCAGGTTCCGGCAGAAGCTGTGGCTGGCCGCGCTGATGCCGGTGGCGATCAACGCCGTGGTCATCGGGCTGATGCTCTACGCCGCCTATGGCCTGCACCCCTACATCAGCTTCCTTACCGTGGGCGCCGGCCAGGCGGTGGTCTGCTATGGGCTGGGCGTGCCGCTGGTCAGGGTGCTGGAGAAGCAAAAACTGAATTTCCTCTGACAAAGCAACATACATAAGGTAAGTCCCATAAGGATTGAAAAGATGCTGTGAATGTGTCTTTCGGGTGATCACTGTCGGACAAAGGGGCAGAAGGCGGGACAAAGCAATGATCTTTGTGCCCTTGAGCACGTCGTCATCATGTGATACGATGTAGCCAAGCCTTGGAAGGAATGCTTATGTTAATGTATGGTCTTTACCAACTTGCCACCAGTACTCGGCAAATCACAAAGGTCAGACATCTGCATTGAGTTTAAGCGTTATTTTCACACCAAGGTATATCTACCAAGGTCACAGGCTTTGCATACTCTTCAGAAAGGCTGGTCCGTTTTTTGAGCATTCAAATTCAATCACTTCAGCGTGCAATGGCTATTCTGGAGTATATCGCTGTTCACCAGGGAGCCGGAGTCAGCGAATTGAGCAGGGAAATGTCACTGAACAAATCCACTGTGTTCAGCATTTTGAAGACATTTGTTGCACTTGGATATTTGTTTAAAAATGAGATGACCGGACAGTATCAAATCACTTTTCGCCTCCATTCTTTGGTAGGAGAAGATCCTAAACCGGGTTCTTTCATCAGCTATGCTCGTCCCCACCTCCAAAAAATTGCACAGAAATATGACGAGACAGTGCACTTTGTAACCGGTGATGAAAATACTGTGGTATATATTGATAAACTTGAAAGCACAAAGCCAATCCGTATTCACACAGTTGTTGGCGCTGAACAACCCTTGCACTGCACTGCTGTCGGCAAGGCCATCCTGGCTTGGCGGGATGAAAATGAAATCATAGCCTACGCAAAACGGACCGGATTGAAAAGCATGACAGAAAACAGTATCACCGACAGCGCTACACTCCTTCAAGAGATGACAAAGATACGCGAGCAAGGCTTTAGCATTGATGATGAAGAAAATCAGCCGGATTTGTACTGCATCGGGATGCCTGTTTTCAATGACAAGGGCAAAGCGCTTTATGCGATCAGCTTATCGATGCCAAAGTATCGCAAGGATGAACTGGTAGTGGATGAAGTCGTTAACGACCTGAAGCAAACCGCACAGGAGTTAAATAAGTTTTTCTGATATCCAGCATCATCCTGTAAATATTCATAAAAATTAATAATCTGAAAACAACGTGATGTGTTTAGGTTTTATCAATCAGTCTGCATTTGCATACATGGCTTTTCTATGTCGTTGGCAAAGAGAATAAATTTTCTAAGCAGCTCGTAAATAAAGTTTCCATGAGTAGTTGACAAATTAATTATCATCATGTAGAATTGCATTAATTAAGAACGATGTGCGACAATGTAGCACGCTAAACAGCGGGACGAACGCGAGATTGTATCTTTTGGCTAATGCAGGACAACCAAAAATAATCTGATCTTTAAGTTTTGATGGGTCATCAAGGAGGTAATCAGATTTGTCACACTGGAATTTTGACATCTCACAATACATAGGGCATGTAGAATTGCCCTTGGTTTGTGATATCGTACAGGTGTTTCAAAAAGAAGAAATCCCTAATATTCATGCACATTTGTCTCCACAGATAGAAAGCATGATATCCGACAGTGATTTGAGAGACAAGAGAATTGCGATCGCCGTTGGCAGCCGAGGCATCAACGGCCTGGTGGATACTTTACTCTGCATCATTGATATTTTGAAGCGGCAGGGCGCCAAACCGTTTATTTTTCCTGCGATGGGCAGCCATGCGGGCGCAACGGCATCTGGCCAAAAAGAGTATCTGGCCGGACTTGGTGTAAGCGAGAACAGCCTGGGCGCACCTGTTTTATCCAGCATGGATACTGTTTTAGTTGACAGACTTGCCAACGGTTCACCGATATATTGTGATGCTGCGGCAGCTGCTGCGGATGGCATCGTTGTTGTGAACAAAGTAAGACCTCACGCCAATTTTAAGGGTGATATAGAAAGCGGCCTGTGTAAAATGCTTGCAATCGGCATGGGAAAGCGGGAGGGGGCCGCGACGCTGCACGCAATGGGATATGAGAGCTTCCCAGAAGTACTTGCATCCATGGCAGAGGTTTTGTTGAAGAAGCTGAATATTCTATTTTCTGTTGCCATAGTCGAGAACGCATATAACAGGCCCATGGTCATTGAGGCCATAGAAAAAACGAAGCTGATCTCCCGTGAGAAGGAGCTGTTAAGGATTGCCAAGGAACATATGCCTCGTTTTCTGACCGGGCCGATTGATGTATTGGTTGTTGATCAAATCGGCAAGAATATCTCAGGTCAGGGAATGGATCCAAATGTCACCGGACGCTCCGGTTCCCCGGTGCAGGAAGGGTTTGACAACAACCTGGTAGACCGGATTGTGGTGCTGGGATTGACAGAGCAGACGCATGGAAATTTTGTCGGCTTGGGGATGTCTGATATTTCTACCGTACAGGTGGCCCAAAATCTGGATTTTCGCACAACCTATATTAATGAAATCACATCAAGAACCTTGCCGCCAGCCAGGCTTCCCTTTCTGGCCGGAAACGATTTGCAGGCGATCCAATTGGCGTGTTATGCATGCAGCGCCTATCCTGGTGGTAATATTGGCGTCGTTCACATCAAGGATACCAATAATCTGGAGCGGATTCAGGTTTCGGAAAAAATCCTAAAGCGGATGAATCCGGATCACTACGCGCTGATCAACGACGCCGAACCCCGCTTCTCCGCTTTGGAATTTGAAAACGGCAGGCTTATAAGCGCCTTGTAAGAATACAGGGTTCCTTCGGGAATCTTGAAATAAAGGAGGATTCTATGAAAAGGACTCGTGTAATCTGGATTCTGACCATCGTGATGGTCTTCCTGCTCTCCATGTCTTCTGCGATGGCGGAAGGCGTGAAGAAGCCGGACAACTTCCCTGTCAAGCCCATCCGGATGCTCATCCCCTACGCTGCGGGCGGCAACAGCGACATGAACGCCCGAAAACTTGCAGAAATCATCGAAGTAAACAAGCTGATGCCCCAGAAGATCATCGTCACCAACATGCAGGGCAGCAACACCATGGAATGCTTCAACGCCCTCTTTGGAGCGGATCCGGACGGCCATACCCTGGTCCTGCAGCACACTGCCATCCTGACCCTGCCTGCCTACGGCATTGTCAACTATACGATGGAGGATGTGGACGCCGTCTGCGAGGTGCTGGAGCAGCCCCTCATCATTTTCGCCCGCTCCGAGGCCCCCTATAACAACACCGCGGAACTGCTGGAATATGTGAAGAACAACCCAGATGTCAAGATCCCCTTCGGTCTGCCGGGCGTCGGTTCCTCCGGCCAGACCGGCGCTGAAATCTTCCTGACGGAATCCGGCCTGCGCGACCACATGCTGCTGGTATTCTACGGCGGCGGCGGCAACACCCTGTCTGCCCAGCTGGGCGGCGAGGTCATCCTCTCCGGCGGCTTTGCCACGGACGGCATGCGCTATGTGCATTCCGGCGAACTGAAGGCCATCGCGGTTTCCGGCGACAGGCGGCTGGACATCCTGCCGGAAGTCGAATGCTTTGCCGAGCTTGGCTTTGAAAACAACTACATGACCCGCCAGGGCATCTGGGCCACCAAGGGCACCCCGCCGGAGGTCCTCGCCTACCTGGCTGACGTGTTCCGCCAGGCCTGCGACACGGACTCCTACCGTGAGTACCTGAAGATTCAGGGCTGTGAGGAAGCTTACCGCGGCCCCGAGGACTGGAAAGCCATCATGCAGGCTGACAGGGTTCAGATTGAGGCGCTGGTAGAAAAGCTGGGTTTAAAGGTCGAACAATAAATCCAATACACCTTCTCCCGGCCGAGCGGGTTCAGCGCGGCCGGGAAAGACTTATTGAATGAAGGATAAGGGGTGAGTTCATGTCTTTACGGAAAGCGGAATCCTACTTTTTGATTTTCCTTTTGGTCGTCGCGGGGGTATTTATCTATACCTCCTCCATCACCAAGGTTACCATAAAGGAACCGGTGACAGCCAGGGCATACGGCCTGGTGATTTCCAGCCTGTTCCTGCTGACGGTCTTAACACGGTTTATCTCCATCAACACCAAGGCCTATAAAGAAAAGGACAAGTCCGGCATCTTCAAAATTGACCATCCGCGCATCGTCCTCATCTCCACAATCGCCATGATTGTCTATACCCTGGGGATTATCTGGGTGGGCTACTATGTCATGACCTTCCTGTATACCTTTGGAATGATGATGCTGCTACGCGAGGACCGCACTACTAAGGCCTGGATTGTAACAGCCATCGGCTGCCTAATATTCACAGTTGCCCTGTACTGGGTCTTCACCATGTTCAATGTGTACCTGCCCAACGCCTGGCTGATTTAAGGAGGCACAGAGATGATAGACAATTTGTTTCAATTACTGACCAGCTCCTCCATCCTGTGGATGGTGGCCGGCGTCGCCCTGGGCCTGGTGTTTGGCGCGGTACCCGGGCTGTCGGCAACCCTGGCGGTGGTCCTGCTGATCCCTTTTACCTATAACCTGTCCGCGGACGCCGGCATCGCCACCCTGATTGGCGCCTATGTGGGCGGCATCAGCGGCGGCCTGGTCAGCGCCATCATGATCAACATGCCGGGCACGCCCTCCTCGGTCGCCACAACCTTTGACGGCTTTCCCATGGCCCAGCAAGGCAAGGCAGGCAAGGCGCTGGGCGTAGGTATCATCAGTTCCTTTATCGGCACGGTCATGAGCTGGATCGTCCTTGTGCTGTTCGCGCCGGCGCTGTCCAAGGTCGCGCTCCAGTTCGGGCCCTTTGAAATGGTGGGCGCCATCCTGTTCGGCTTTACCGCGGTCATCACCCTGTCCGGGAGCTCCCTGCATAAAGGCCTGGTCTCGGCGCTGCTGGGGCTGAGCCTGTGCCTGATCGGCAATGACTCGCTCTCCGGCGCGCTGCGCTCCACCTTTGGCGTGACCATCCTGATGGGCGGCATTCCCTACCTGCCCGCGCTCATCGGCATGTTCGTCATCGCGGAGATTTTCAATCAGTTTGAAACCATCCACGAAAAATACATCGTGCCCAAGCAAAAGATTACCGAGGTCTACATGACGCGCAAGGAGCTGAAGGAATCGGTTCCCAACTTCCTGCGCTCCAGCCTCATCGGCATCTTCATTGGCATCCTGCCGGGCATCGGCGGCACCTTCGCGAACTTTGTCTGCTATGATCAAGCCAAACGCGCCTCCAAAAACCCGGAAAGCTTCGGCAAAGGCAATTATCAGGGTGTTGTCGCCTCGGAGACCGGCAACAACGCGACCATCGGTGGCGCCCTGATCCCCATGGTGGCCATGGGCATACCTGGCGATATGGTCACCGCAGCGCTTATGGGCGGGCTGATGCTCAAGGGTGCGGCGCCCGGGCCGCTGTTCATGCGTGAATTCCCCGCGCTGAGCAATACCATCTTCAACTCGGTGCTGGTCGCCAGCTTCGTCATGCTCATCCTGATGCTGCTGGTTGGCGTCCGGGTGTTCCCGACCGTCCTGCGCCTGCCCAAGCATGTGCTGCTGCCTGCTGTCCTGGTGATGGCGCTGGCCGGCATCTACAACATTAACTACTCCATCAGCGAGATGATTGTAGGCCTCATAATGGGCCTGCTGGGATACGCGCTGGACAAGTTCAAGTATCCGAAGACCCCGCTGGTGATCACCCTGATACTGGGAGGAACAATGGAACTCAACCTGCGAAGGGGCCTGATGCTCAGCCAGGGCAGCCTCGCGCCGATGTTTACAAGGCCGTTCTCCATCATGTTCCTGGTGTTCACAGCACTGGCGCTGACCATTCCCTTCATACAAAAAAAGAGACAAGCAAAGAAAGCCCAGCTTAGCCAGACGAACAAGCAGTAAAAACCAGGAGGCAGCATGTATAAGGTATTGTTGACAGAACGAATTGATAAAACCGGCATCGACATCCTGTCCAAGGTTGCGCAAGTCGACATCGCGCCGGATCCTTCCGAGAAGACCATCGTTTCCATGGTGGGCGATTACGACGCCATGATCATCCGCGCGACTTTGCTGACCGAGCCAATGCTTGCCGCCGGCAAGAAACTCAAGGTGGTCGGCAGGCACGGCGTAGGAACGGATAACCTCGACATTCCCGCGGCCACCCGCCACGGTATCCTTCTGCTGAACACCCCCGGTGCGAACGCCGGCTCAGTGGCTGAATACACTGTGGGCGCCCTGCTGTACCTGTTCAAGCGCTTCGCCGAGGCTGACCGGATGCTGCGCCGCGGCGACTTTAACCAGCCCGGTTCCCTGACAGGCCTGCTGACCAAGCTGGGCTTTGAAAACAGGGTGGTTGAAGGAAGAACCATCGGCCTGGCCGGCTTTGGCGCCATTGCCAGGCGCGTCGCCAAAATCTGCATCCATGGCTTTGACATGAAGGTGTTGGCGTATGACCCCTATGTGAGCGAAGAAGCCATGAATGCGCTGGGTGTGCAGAAGGTGGCATCGGTAAAGAAAATGGCGCCTCTGGTAGACGCGCTGACCATTCATGTGCCCAAGACGCCTGAAACCGTCAACCTGATCAACAGCGAAATCTTCTCCGCCATGAAGCCAACCGCCGTGCTGGTCAACGCGGCGCGGGGCGGCATTGTCAATGAGGCGGACTTGGTGGAAGCCTTGAAGAACAGGTCCATCGCGGCAGCGGCGACCGATGTCTATGACCAGGAGCCGCCACCCATGGACCATCCCCTGTTTGCCCTGGACAACATGCTGATGACCCCACATATCGGCGCCGCCTCTGACGGGGCCATGCAAAACATGGCAAGCTATGTGGCCAGGGGTGTTGTGGATGTCCTGGAAGGAAGGACACCGCAGTTTGTCGTGAACCGCGAGCTGCTCAAAAAAGACGGCTGAACACAGTCTGGAGGAATTATCATGAGAGCGATCTACCACATCAATGAAATCGACAAATGGAAAACCACCCTCAATAGCTGCAACAATCTGCTTAACGTCACAAAAACGCGCGGAGAGACGCTGGAACTCTACATCGTGGCCAGTGGGGACTCGGTCTGCATATGCAATACGCAGGACGAGCAATACCTGGCTGAGCGCAAGCGCCTGATTGAGACGGCGGACAAGGGCATCCACTTCATGTTCTGTAAAAAGGCGCTTGAGGTGCGCAAGGTTGCCTGGCCGGATGATTTCCAGAAAATGCAAATCATCCCTTCCGCAGCGCTCACGCTGATTGAATACCAGGAAAAGGGCTTCCCCTACATCAAGCAATAAGGAGCAAACATGAAGAAATCTATTGTTGATACGATTTATGACGCGCAAAAAGACGCACAGGAAATCACAAAGGTCACGGAAACCCACAAGGCCTTTAGCGTAGAGAATGCCTATGGCTACCAACGCGAGCTGATAGACCGCTACCTCAGGGAGGGCAGCAAGGTGTCCGGCTACAAGATGGGCCTCACCAGCCGCGAGAAAATGGTCCAGATGGGAGTAAACGCCCCGATTTATGGTGTCTTGCTGGAAGAAATGGACCTCAAGGGCAGCCCTCTGGCAGTCAAGAGCTTGATTCATCCCAAGGCGGAACCGGAAATCGCTGTCCTATTGAAAGCGGACGTGGCGCCGGACGCAAGCATTGAAGAAATGGAAAAGGCCATCGGATGGATTGCGCCCGCTATCGAGATCATCGACAGCCGCTATAAGGACTTCAAGTTTACTATGCCGGACGTTGTAGCGGATAACTGCTCCTCCGCAAAATATGCGATCGGAGAATGGCTCTCCTATCCCATCAAAGGGGTCCATATCAATGAAATCACTGTCAAACTGTTAATCAACGGGGAACTGAAGGCTGAAGGTCCGGCGACAGCTGTGCTCGGAAGCCCCCTGCTGTCCCTCAGGGAACAGCAGCTGTCGCTGGCAAAAGCAGGCACCCAGCTTAAGAAGGGACAACTCATCCTGACCGGCGCCATCACAGTCGCCATGATGCTTGCCCCCGGAGACCTGGTGCGCGTTGATACCAACCACCTGGGCAGTGTAAGCATCCAATGCGAATAAAGCGCACTCCGAGCATGCCAACCACAGCATTGCGGATACCCCCGGACTACCATCAACAGGAGGATTCCATGTACACTGAAGCGCACAAAGCTTTGTTGGTTCGTATCGCTGAAGAACTTTATGAAGCAGACCATACCGGAAAACCTATTGAACAAATCACCAAGCGTCACCAGGGATTGAACATCCAGGATGCCTATGCGATACAATTGCTGAACAAAGACCGTGCGTTGACGGATGGCAAGCACATTACCGGTAAGAAAATCGGGCTGACGTCCCTGGCGATGCAGCAATCACTGGGCGTTGATCAGCCGGACTTTGGCTTTCTCTATGATTCCATGGACGCTACCCACACAGGCGCCATCCCCAACGGTGCGCTGCAGCAGCCCAGGGTTGAAGGAGAACTCGCCTTTGTTTTGAAAGCCCCCCTAAAAGGCAAGGTAACGGCAGAAGAAGTCCGCGCCGCAACCGCTTATGTCGTTCCAGCCATCGAGGTGGTTGCCAGCCGCATCAAAGACTGGAAGTTGACCATCGTTGACACAATTGCCGACAATGCGTCCTGCGGTATGTATGTCCTTGGTAATCACAAGGTGAATCCGGAAGAGGTTGACCTGCGCCAGGTAACGATGACATTGAGCAAGGATGGCGAAGTTGTCAACTCCGGCTTGGGAAGCGCAGTGATGGGCGATCCCGCCGAGGCAGTCGCCTGGTTGGCCCACTGCCTGGGCCAGTATGGTGTGACCCTGGATGCGGGCGATGTGGTGTTATCCGGCGCACTGTCAGCGGCGGTTCCGGCACTGCCGGGACAATCGTTTGTCTGCGATTTCGGAGACTTGGGCTGTGTAACAGTAAAATTTGAGTAGATAAGCAGAATAAGGTGGGGCATAGAATGAACAAAGTCAAGGTCGGTATCATCGGTCCGGGCAATATCGGGCAGGACCTGATGATCAAAATCAGAAGAAGCAAATACCTGGAATTGACCTGCGTCGTCGGCATCGTGGAGTCCCCCGGTATCAAGCGCGCCCGCGATATGGGCGTTGACGCCTCCGCGGACGGGGTCAAATACCTGGTGGAGCACTACAAGGGCGAAATCCAGATTGTCTTTGACGCCACAAGCGCCAAAGGCCATCTGGAAAACAGCAAGTACCTGAGGGAAGCGGGGATGTTCACCCTGGATTTGACCCCCGCAGCCCTCGGCCCGTATTGTGTGCCGGCTGTCAACCTGGATGAGAACATCCTTAAAGAGCCGGAAGTCAACATGGTCACCTGCGCGGGCCAGGCGACAACCCCCATGGTGGCGGCCATCAACCGCGCTGCGGACGTGTATTACGCGGAGACCGTCTCCTCCCTGTCCTCTTTCTCAGCAGGCCCCGGCACCCGCGCCAATATCGACGAGTTCACCCAGACCACCCGCAACGCCCTCATCAAAGTCGGCGGCGCGGACACCGCGCGCAGCCTGATCATTTTAAACCCTGCCGAGCCGCCCATTTACATGAGCAATACCATCTACTGCCGCGTGCGTGACAAAAACATCGAAAAAATCGCCAAGGCCTGCGAGGACTGCCTCGCCGTCATGAAATCCTATGTCCCCGGCGTGCGTTTCCGCATGAGACCCATCCTCAAGGACCCCAAGGACGACATCGTCATGCTGGGCGTAGAGGTGGAAGGCGCCGGCGACTACCTGCCCAAGACCGCGGGCAACCTGGACATCATCAATGCCGCGAGCATCCGGATCGCTGAAGTAAAGGCAAAACAGTTATTGGGGGTAAAAGAATGAGCAAGATCATCATCACAGATACCACCCTTCGCGATGGAAGCCACTCCGTTGCCCATCGCTTTACGATCAACGACGTCACCCGGGTCGTATCAGCACTGGACAGCGCGAATGTCGACATCATTGAAGTCGGCCATGGCGACGGCCTGGCCGGTTCCACAGCCAACTATGGCTTTTCAGCGGTTCCCGAGATGGATCTCATCAAAGCGGCGGTCCAGTCCGCCAAGAACTCCAAAATCGCGACGCTGCTCCTGCCCGGCATCGGCACGGTGCCCGATCTGGAAAAGGTCAAGGATCTGGGCGTAAAGGTCATCCGCGTCGCCACCCATGTGACGGAAGCCGACATCGCGCATGAGCACATTGAAGTAGCCAAAAAAATGGGCTTTTTCGTGGTCGGTTTCCTGATGATGGCGCACCGCGCGAAGACCGGGCGCGTGGTGGAGGAAGCGCAGAAGATGGAGTCCTACGGCGCGGATGTGGTCTATGCCACCGACTCCGCGGGCGCCCTGCTGCCAAAGGGCGTGAAGGAGCGCATTTCCGCGCTCAAGAGCGCGCTGAAGATCCCGGTCGGCTTCCACTCCCACAACAACCTGGGCCTGGCCATCGGCAACTCCCTGGCGGCCATCGAAGCCGGCGCCACCTATATTGACGGTTCCCTGGGCGGCCTTGGCGCGGGCGCGGGCAACACCCCGACAGAGATGCTCGTGGGCGTGATGGAGCGGGCGGGTATCGACAAGAACGCCAATTTCTTCAAGACCATCGATGCGTCCAGCCTGGTGCTCAACGAGGTGCTGGAGCCCTATGGCGTACACCTGCCCGCCATCCAGGATTCCCTGATGCTGGGTTACGCGGGCGTCTACTCCAGCTTCATGCTGCACGCAAAACGGGCGGCGAAGCGATTCAATGTGGACTATCGCGATATCATCGTCGAAGCCGGCAGGCGTGAGGCGGTCGGCGGTCAGGAAGACTGGCTGTACGAAATCGCGGAAGAACTAAGCAAAAAATAAATAACTGCAAAACCACGTTTTTAGAGGGTGCTGCCTTCACGGCTCACCTTCTTTTCATGTGTGTATCCATCCAGGGCCTGTTCATGCCATTGCGTGATGGATGCTCAGGCGGCGGATGTCTTACCGCCCCTTATGATACAGCCTGCGGCTCTGATACACCGGGTCGCAGGTGAGGTTGACGCCCAGGCGTCGGAAAATATTTTCATCCACCTCAGACAAAATCACGGAGGTGTGCACCTCGCAGCCCTTGAGCTGTGGCAGCTGCGACAGCGCCAGCGTGGCCTTTTCGCTGGTAGCCGCGGTGATGGACAGGGCGACCAGCACCTCATCGGTGTGCAGGCGCGGGTTCGAGTTGCCCAGGTAGTTGAGCTTTAAATCCTGAATCGGTCCGATGACCTCGGGAGGGATCAGTTTTTCATTGCGGGGTATGTTTGCCAGCGCCTTGAGACAGTTGAGCAGCAGCGCGCTGGAGGCGCCCAGCAGGCTGGATGTCTTGCCGGTGATCAGGTCCCCGTTCGGCAGTTGGGCCGCGGCGGCCGGGGCGCCGGTGGAATCGGCGCGCTTGCGGGCGGCCGCGATGACCGGGCGGTTGTCATCGCTCAGGTTGAGCTGCTGCATCAGCATGCGCAGCTTGATCACCTCCTCCTCCTCCGCATGGCCGCGGCGCTGCTCGACCAGGGTGTTGTAGAGCCTGCGGATGACCTCCTGCCGGGCAGCCTCTTCCACCAGCGGCAGGTCGGTGATGCTGTTGCCCACCATGTTGACGCCCATGTCCGTGGGCGACTGGTAGGGCATCTCCCCCCAGATGCGCTCAAGGATGGCGCGCAGGATGGGAAAGACCTCGATGTCACGGTTGTAGTTGACCGCCTGGACGCCATAGGCCTCCAGGTGGAAGGGATCGATCATGTTGACATCGCCCAGGTCCACGGTGGCAGCTTCATAGGCCACGTTGACCGGGTGGCGCAGCGGCAGGTTCCAGATGGGGAAGGTCTCAAACTTGGCATACCCGGATTTGACGCCGCGCTGCATGTCCTGATACAGCTGAGACATGCATACGGCCAGCTTTCCGCTGCCCGGGCCGGGCGCGGTCACCAGCACCAGGGGTCGGGTGGTGGCGATGTAGTCATTTTTGCCATAGCCCTTTTCAGACACCACCAGGGCGATGTCGGACGGGTAGCCCGGAATCGGGTAGTGCAGGGACACCTTGACGCCCAGGCTGCGCAGACGCCTGCGGAAGGCGACAGCCTGATGCTGGCCGCCCCACTGGGTGATGACCACGTTTTCCACCAGCATGTCCGCCGCGCGGAAGGCATCGATCAGCCGCAGGACTTCTTGGTTGTAGGTGATGTCCAAGTCCCCTCGCTTTTTATTCTTTTCAATATCGTCCGCGCTGATGATGATAACGATCTCCGCCTGCTCACGCAGCTGCGCCAGCATTTTTATCTTGCTGTCCGGCCTGAATCCCGGCAGGACGCGCGCAGCATGGTTGTCGTCAAACAGCTTGCCGCCCAGCTCCAGATACAGCTTTCCGCCAAAGCGGGCCACCCGCTCACGGATGCTTTCGGACTGGGTTTTGGTGTACAGTTCATGATCAAAGCCTGTACGCATGCCCCCTCCTTGACACAAAAGCACAAGAGCCTCTGCCCTTGAAGATTCATGACTTTCCCTAATAATATGCGATATCAGGCGCGATTGCAATGTGTAAAGGGGCAGAAATTAATTCCGGCAGCAGGATGAACGGTCAAAGTACAAGGGAACCTGTTTGCTTGAGGCGGCGCCCCGCCGCGCGGGCATCCGCCCCCGGGGGCATGCGGGCAAACCCGCTCTCTGATATTGTCAGGCCGGCCAGTCAGCGGCAATCATTGTTGTGAGATCAAAGGATCGTTTGCCGGCCGTCTCATACTGATGTAAAGCTTGTTTGCATCCAAAGCGGCGAGGGGTTTTATTGTCCTGCAAGGAAGGAAACCGATGGCATAGCCTGAGCTACGTTGAGGTTGACTGACACAGCGGGGCGACAAAAGACCCGGCGCAACGACGCAATAAAGATTGGAATAACGTGAAAACGCGTTTTCATCCCCTATTTGTGTCGCTCCATGCGACATGAATTTAGTATCAATCCGAACACACAGCAACAGGCCCCGCGGATTTGCGGGGCTTTGCTGCCTGAAATGGTTGATTATCCGGCATTGTCACCAGCTTTCTTCAAGGGAACCTCAAAGTCGCCCACACTCACAGCAATAGAAATCCTGAGTTCCGCAATATCCGGAGCCCTGGTGTGGTTGGCCTCAATACCCACTTTGAGCCCGCTGCCGGTGACAGCTACCTGCTTGCTAACAGTTTCTTCAGCCTACAGCCCCTTGACACCCGCGGCTTCCAGTGCGGCCTTGACCGCATCCATGATGCCCTTGCTGGTCCAGGTAGCGCCGGCGACAACGTCCACCTCCGCGGTGTTCTTTTCCACGATGGCGGCGGGCACGGCCTCAAGCGCTGTGGCCACAGCTTCAAGCATGGCCGCGGACTCGCCGTGCTCATCGATTACGACCGCGGTGATCTTGCCGTCCACAAAGGTTACGGTGACCTTGATGGGGGTATCAGCGGAGAAGCCCTCAGCCTCGCCGATGAAGGTGCCGTTAATCAGCGCGTAAAACCTGGTTTCTAGCTCATCCTTGGAAGATTCCAGCTCAGCAACCTTGGCCTCGGCTGCTGTCTTGGCGGTCTCAGCCGCGCCCAGCTTGGTCTCCAGATCAGCCTTGGCGGTCTCAAGCTCACCCACCTTAGTCTCGGCTGCTGTCTTGGCGGTCTCAAGCTCGGCCTTCGCGGTTTCCAGTTCGCTCGCCTTGGCCTCGGCTGCTGCCTTGGCGGTCTCAGCCGCGCCCAGCTTGGTCTCCAACTCAGCCTTGGCAGTCTCAAGCTCGCCCACCGTCGTTTCCAGCCCTGCCTTGGCGGTCTCAAGATCGGCCTTCGCGGTTTCCACTTCGCCCACCTTGGCCTCGGCTGCTGCCTTGGCAGTCTCAGCCGCGCTCAGCTTGGTCTCCAACTCAGCCTTGGCGGTCTCAAGCTCGGCCTTCGCGGTTTCCAGTTCGCCCGCCTTGGCCTCGGCTGCTGCCTTGGCGGTCTCAAGCTCGGCCTTCGTGGTTTCCAGTTCGCCCGCCTTGGCCTCAGCTGCTGCCTTGGCGGTCTCAGCCGCGCCCAGCTTGGTCTCCAGATCAGCCTTGGCGGTCTCAAGCTCGGCCTTCGCGGTTTCCAGTTCGCCCGCCTTGGCCTCGGCTGCTGCCTTGGCGGTCTCAGCCGCGCCCAGCTTGGTCTCCAGATCAGCCTTGGCGGCTTCCAAACCGCTTACCTTGACTTCCAGAACAGTGTTGGTGGTCGTAAGATCGGATACTATGTCCTCGGCTGATGCCTTTTCAGTCTCAGCCATGCTCAAATTGGTCATCAGCTCAGCCTTGGCGGTCTCAAGCTCTCCCACCTTGGTCTCCAGCTCGGCCTTCGCGGTTTCAGCTGCGCTCAGCTTGGTCTCCAGTTCGGCCTTCGCGGTCTCAAGCTCGCTCAGCTTGGTCTCAAGCTCAGCCTTGGCAGTCTCGGTCCCGCCCGCCTTGGTCTCCAGCTCAGCCTTGGCGGTCTCAAGCTCGCCTACCTTGGTCTCAAGCTCGGTCTTCGCGGTTTCAAGCTCGCCTACCTTGGTCTCAAGCTTGGCCTTGGCAGATTCAACACTGGCAAGCTCTTTGTTCACCGTGTTGTTGCGGTTTACCAGCACGCCAATGCCCACGGCAGCGGCCAATACCACAATGGCCAACAGGATACTTAGTTTTTTCATCGTTTCTCCTCCATACTTTTTATGCCTCAGCCCAGCAGCTCCCTGAGCTCCGCCTCATCAAAGCCGGCCATCACCTTGTTGTCACAGCGGATGATGGGCGAGCGCAGCAGGCGCGGGTTGTCCAGCACATAGTCGATAATGCTCCGGGTTGAATCAGTGTACGCAACAGGGTGTGATTTTACCTTGGTGTCCGTAAGGTCCAGCATCCCGCGGGCGGACAGGCCGCGAACAAACAGCTCCACCTCCCTCTTTCCCAAACGGTGTTTTGACAAGTCAACCAACTGGTAGGGGATGCGCCGCTCCTTTAAATAGCGCTCCGCCTTTTGTGTATCAAAATTGCGTTTGTGCCAATAAATCTGAATGTTCATGCCTCTGAAACTTCAGCCTGTTCAAGAAAGGGCAGCGCCAGGCGGTTTTGTCCATCCTCCCACAGCCTCTCCAGGCGGTAGAAGGCGCGCGTGTCCTGCCTGAAAATATGCACAATCACGCTTGCGTAATCCATCACGATCCAGGTTCCGTCGTTCTTGCCTTCCACACGGCGGGGTTCAATCCCCTGCTGTGCCAGATGCTCATCCAGGTGTTCACAAAGCGCGCGCGCCTGAATCGCGTTGTGCGCGCTGACGATGACCAGGTAGTCCGCCAGCACGGTCAGATGCGCGATCCTCAGCGCGACAAGGTCCTGCGCTTTCTTGTCATAAAGCAGTTTGGCAATCGTCGAAACCAGGTTCTCTTCTGCCATGATAAATCCCCTTTCTTTTATATATTGACCACAGCCGATCACGGCTGTCAATATGCCAAATCCTCCTTCACCGGATGCCTGAGCCGCGCGCGCAAATCCGCGATGCCCATCAGCGACAGCGGGCTTTCCGACAGCCCTTTCGTTTTGACAAATTTCTGCGTGCCTGTCAGGGAGGTCAGCGCGGCCAGGCGCAAATCCTCCTGTGCCTGCTCGCGTATCAGCCCCAGCCCGGGATATTTGCGGGAGGGCTCGATCGCATCCGCCACGAAGATTACCAGCTCCAGCGCGTTCATGCCTGCGCGTCCGGTGGTATGGTAGCGGATGGCATTAAGAATGTGTGCGTCAGAGATATGGTACCGCATACGCGCGATCTGCGCGCCCACCGGCCCATGCAGGAGGGCATTGCTGCCCATGGTCTGCGCGTCACAGGGCAAACGCGCCTGGCGCGCGATGAGCTGCAGCCGGCCCAGCTCCATGTTTTTCGCGCAATCGTGCAGGATGCCGGCCACGCCCGCCTTTTGCATGGGCAGGCCGTGCAATCGCGCCAGGCGGACCGCTGTATGGCGCACTCCCTGAGAATGCAGCAGGCGGGATGGAGATACCGCCTGGCGCACCATGCGCTCATAATCCGGCTGGTACAAGCAGTTGGATGCGATGTATTCGGCCACCTGCGGCAGAAGCCTGCCCGGGGCGTCCGACAGCAGGCGCAGCTGCGCGCGGATCTGTCCGGAGGACATCGTCACCTGCGCCGCGGGAATCAGCCTTACATGCGCGCCATGGTCACGCAGGTCCTCGCACAGCGCGGAAGCCTCATAGCCCGCGCGCGGATAGGCGGCGAAACTGCACATCGTCATCAGCCGCGCGGCGTCCTTCCAGCTGGGAATATCCCGAAGCTTGTCCGCGCCGATGATATAAAACAGTTCAGCGTCCGGGTAACGCTGCCGCAGCTCCCCCACCGTATCCACCGCGTAGCGCGGCTGCGGCTGAAGGTCAATCTTGCTTAATTCAAGCCCCGGATGCCTGGCGATGGTCAGGCGGATCATCTCGCAGCGCTGCGCCGCGGACGCGTCCGCCTGGCGGATCAGCGGCTTGCCAAAAGGCGCAAAGAATACCTTGTCCAGCTGCAGCGCCTGCAGGCAGGCATGCGCTGCCCGCAAATGCCCGATGTGCACAGGATCAAAGGTTCCGCTGAAGATACCAATCCGGCGCACGGCATGCTCCTTGGTTTTACTTGCATCTTTATTATACACACATCCCGGCAAATGGCAAAGCCTACCGCGTCTTTCCATACCGGGCGCGGTCAGCAAAGGCTTGCCCGGGCGATTGATCAGCCCCGTGTAAAATTTTTGCTTCTGACAGCGGACCGCGCCGGCCAGGCGCGCGTGCGCCGGCGGGCAATGGCAGACGGCTCGTCACGGCGGTAGCGGTTGCTGCGCCCGCTGGGCAGGCTGCTGGCAAGCACGACCCGCAGACCGGTGGTGTATCGGGAAACCTGTTTTATCCTGACGCTTTCGCGGTTCATTGTGCGCTCACTTCCTGGCACTCCTTGCGCCAGGGCTATTATAACATATTTATAGCGCGCTTTGTAAAACAATTGTAATATTTGCTTAAGTGTTACGAATCCCGAATGGTTCTCTGCGGGAAAGGATGAGCATCATCCCTGTCTGACTCCTATCAGCATTAAACTCTGCAAACCTTGCTGTTTCATGGTAAACTAATGCCGGGAGAACACCTGAAAGAAGGTCCAGGGAATGTACACAGAGCGTCCGGAAACCAAGCCGGGCCAAAGCCATGCATCCCGCCTGTTCTCCGGGCAAACGTTTCGCCGCCCGGGCCGTCCGGCGGACAGGCGGCGTTATCATTCAGGAAAGGTGGCTTGGGATGAAGCTGTTGCTGCTGGCCTGTGATCTGGTCATTACCGCTGTATATGGCCTGCTGTGCTTCCGCCTGTTTCCGGCAAGCCTGGACAGCATCATCATTATATTGCTGTTCTTCCTGGCTGTGCGGGTTGTTGCCCTGTCGATTCATGACGCTTTTTCAGTGCTCAACCTGCTGCTGCTTTATCCCCTCAGGCACTTCCAGCCCTCGCTTTTGATGCTGATGTACCTGCTGTATACCGCTTTGTATTTCTTTCTGTTCTTCAGGGAGCAAAAGCAGCAAAACCTGATTGCGGAAAACACCCGCCTGCGCATTGAGACCCAGCAAGCCCGCCATACCCAAAACCTGCAGGTACGCTATGAGAACCAGCTGGCCATCAATACCCAGTACAAGGAGCGCCAGCGCATTGCCCAGGACATCCACGATCTGCTGGGGCATACCATCACCGGCTCTATTTTCCAGTTGGAGGCCGCCCGGCGGATCATGGAGCAAGAGCCCGAGAAAGCAGGGCGCATGGTCGCCAACGCCACGGATAACCTGCGGGCAGGAATGGAGCAGATCCGGGACGTGGTGCACCGCATGAGGGCCCAGATGCCGCATTTGCACCGCCAGGAGATGGATTTGATAGTGGAGCGTTTCCGCCGGGACAGCGGCATCACCACCCATTACCAGCTGCAAGGGGAAGCGGAGCACATCACGGGGGACATGTGGGCTGTGCTGCACAGCAACCTGGCCGAAGCCCTGTCGAATGTGCTGCGCCATGCCCAGGCCACCCAGGTGGACATCTCCCTGCAGGTGCTGCCGGGTTTTGTGCGCCTTCAGGTACAGGATAACGGCTGCGGCGCCGCCACTCTCAGCGAGGGCATGGGCATTTCAGGAATGCGCGCCCGGGCCGGCGCCCTGGGGGGCAGCCTGATCATCAATGGGGAGAAAGGAATGAGCGTTATCACCCTTCTCCCCCGGGAAGGACAAGAGACATGATTCGTGTTGCCATCGTGGATGACGACGCCCTGATCCGGGAATCCCTGCGCATTTTGCTGGACGGCCGGGAGGGCATCTCCGTGGTTGGACTGGGGGCAAACGGCCTGGACGCCCTGCAACTGTGCCACCAATGCGATGTGCTGCTGCTGGATTTGCGGATGCCCCATAAAAGCGGGCTGGAGGCGCTGCCGGAGGTGCTTTTGCACACCCGGGTCCTCATGCTCACCACCTTTGATGAGGAGCAGGAGATGGTGCAATGCCTGCAAATGGGCGCCCAGGGCTATTTGCTCAAATCCGCCACCCCGGACAGCATTGTTCACGCCATTGTGGAAATCCACCAGGGAAACACGGTGTTTGACACCCAGGCCATGGAGGCTGTTCGGCGCAACCTGTATGCAAGCGGGCAGAAGCTGGCGGAGCTGAGCCAGCGGGAGGAGGACATCGTGTCCCTGATTGCCCAGGGGCACAGCAACCGGCAGATTGCGGAAAAGCTCTTTCTGTCCGAGGGAACGGTAAAAAACCACATCACCGCCATCCTTCAAAAGAGCGGCCTGGAGCACCGTACCCAGATCGCCATCAGCAGGCTGAAGGGGGAGCTATAAAAAACGCTCGCCGGCGATAAAGAGCACTGCCTTTAACAACCGAATACCCGCCCGGGAGAACCACCACCCGCCCTTGTGGATGAAGTTTCGCTGACTTGTTCAGGCATGGAGCCTGTTCGCCTGCCCGTCCTATCTTCGCTTTGCGTTTTTTCATATTTTACAACAATTTTGTCTCGGCTTTACTCAAGAGAAGGGAATGTTTATCCCTTTTTTGCCAGCTGAAATATAGACATGGAAGGGTTTCCGGCGACAAAATGTAAAAAGCAGATTTTGCAAGCGCCGTACATTGCCATAAGATTTGATTTTACATCCTTTTGGTATGGTGTTCATGGATTCGTCTGAATCAATCCGGACCACAGAAGAAAGGAAAAAAACGATGAAAAAACTGCTTTCTCTGCTCCTGGCTTTGACCCTGTGCCTGACCCTGGCAGCCAGCATTTCTGCCCAGGAGGCAACCAAACCCGCCAAATATGTGTTCTTCTTCATTGGCGATGGCATGGGCGGCCCCCAGATCAGCGCCACCCAGTATTATCTGGGCACCAAAGAAAACCCGGACACTGCCGTCCCCACCCCCGCCAACCTGTCCTTCACCACCTTCCAAAACGTGGGCTTGATGACCACCTACGACGCCACTTCCTTCTGCCCGGACTCTGCCTCCACCGCTTCCAGCATGGCGGCAGGCCAGAAAACCCTGTCCGGGGTCATCAACTATGATGTAAACAAGGAACACACCTTTAAGCTGGTCACCGAATACGCTAAGGAAGCCGGGATGAAGGTCGGCGTGCTGTCCAGCGTATCCCTGGACCATGCCACCCCCGCAGCCTTCTACGCCAAGGTTCCAAGCCGCAATTCCTACTATGACATCGCCGTTCAGGGCATGACCGGCACCACCCTGGACCTGCTGGCGGGCGGCGGCTTCAAGCAGCCAACCGGCAAAGCGAAGGATCAGAGGGATGTCTACGAAATTGCCAAGGAAAACGGCTTTACCTTCATTAACGACAACGAAGGCATCAGAGCGCTGAGCCCGGAATCCGGTGAAAGAGTGCTGATCCACCTGCCCGACCTGGCCGGCTCTGCCGCCATGCAGTATGAAATTGACCGCCGCCGCCTGGTAGCCGAGGGCGAGGACAGCATCAGCCTGGCCGAGCTCACCCAGTCCGCCATCAACTACCTGATGAACAACAAGGGTTTCTTCATGATGGTGGAAGGCGGCAAGCTGGACTGGTCCTGCCACGCCAACGACGCAGCCACCACCATTTATGAAACCCTGGCCTTCGCGGACGCCGTGGCTGTCGCCAAGGAATTTGCCGAGAAATATCCCGAGGAGACCCTGATCGTGGTCACCGGCGACCACGAGACCGGCGGCATGACCATCGGCTACGCCACCACCTGGTACGACACCTACTTCAACTATCTGGAAGAACAGGACATTTCCTATGAAGATTTTGACAAACTGGTAGCCGGCATGCAGGAAAGCGGCGCCACTTTTGCCGATGCCCTCAAATCCATCGAAGAACACTTCGGCCTGGTGGCCCCCGACAGCGAGAACGCTGCGAACGCCCAGCCCGGCCTGGTATTGACCCAGCAGGAAATGGCAGCCCTGGAGGCCGCCTATGGCCTGAGCATGCTGCCAAAGGCGCAGCGGGTGATTGGCAAGCAGGAAGAGTTGCTCTACGGCGGCTATGAGCCCCTGACCATCGCCAGCAACCATATCCTCAACAACAAGGCCGGAATCGCCTACACCTCCTACGCGCACACCGGGCTTCAGCTGCCGGTGTACGCCGCGGGCGCCAATGCCTATCTGTTCATGGGCAGCTATGACAACACCAACATCTTCGACAAGTTCATGGCCGCCATGGCCCTGACCCCCGATAACAATTAAGCCTGTCCTTACGCACTCCCCTTTCAGCCGGCACCCCGTCCTTCCCCGGGACGGGGTGCTCATACTACTTACTCAATCAACCTGACGACGACTATGTAATGGGAGCATCAATGAGCAAGCGCAGCAACTGGTTGTTCTGTATCATCATGGGGCTTCTGGCCTATGCCCTGACCTTTTTGCCCAATCCGGTGATTCTCACCTCCGGCCAGGTACCCCGGGAGCAGGTGATCATCCGCAGCGTGGACAACACCATGTCTGACCCCATTGGCATTGTGCACATCGGGGTGCAGCAAGCCCAGGTAGAAATCACCTCAGGCCCTCACAAAGGGAAGACCGTCCCCGCCTCCAACTACCTGAACGGCGCCCTGGACAAAGACAAGCTGTTTGAAGTAGGAGACAGGGCCATTGCCATGGTGCACGATTCTTCCCTCGGCCTGTCCGCCACCCTGGTGGACCATGACCGCCGGGGTATGGAGGCCCTTCTGCTGGGGTTGTACGCCCTGCTGCTGGTGGTGTTTGCCGGGGTGTCCGGAGTGGGCGCCCTGGTCAGCATGGTAGCCACAGCCGTGGTCATCTGGAAGGTTTACATTCCCCTGTTGATTTTGGGATATTCGCCGGTATGGACGGCCCTGCTGCTGGTCATGGTGCTGACAGTGATGATCGATTTGCTGGTAGCAGGGCCCAACCGGATGGCGCTGTCCGCCATGATCGGTTCGATGGGAGGCACCCTCGTCACCATCCTACTGGCAGTGATTTTCATCCACCTGTTCAAGCTGGACGGGGGCGGGCTTCCCTACATTGTCCCCCTGCTGTCCCAGTCCGGGATGACCTTTGACATGAACCAGCTGTTTTTGTCCACCGTGTTCATCGCCAACTCCGGCGCGGTGATGGACCTGGCCATGGACATCGCCGCTTCCTCCAGCGAAGTGAAACAGCACGCCCCGAACATCAGCCGCCTGGAGCTGATGAAGGCCGGATTCAGCGTGGGGCGCACGGTCATTGGCACCATGACCACTACCCTGGTGCTGGCCTATGCGGGCAGCTATTTGTCCATGCTGGTCTACTTCCAGGCCCAGGGAACCCCCCTGATCGACATCCTCAACTACCGCTTTGTGGCCAGCGAAATCATGATTACCCTGGTGGGCTGCTTCGGCCTGGTATCCGTGGCGCCCCTCACCGCCCTGGCGGCCAGCTGGCTGTTGACCGGGAAGCCCTCCGGCAAAATCACCAGGAGCGAGCTCCTGCCAGGGCGAACCAAAACAGCTGTAGACCCCCACGAAGCCTGAAACCCGAGCTTCCGTAGATACAAAACAATACCAGCGGCAAGGGATGAATGAACCCCTGTTCCAAGTCATGACTTTGGTCACCCCAAAGCATGACTTTCTTGACTGCCCCCTTCCCGCCGCCTTTGTTACTCTGTGGATGCGATCATAAAAAAGGAGGAATCAGGATGCTGCAAGCCAAGGATCTGGTAAAACGATATGACAAAACCCTGGCGGTATCTTCCATCAGCTTTTCAGTGAAGAAAGGTGAAGTTTTCGGGCTGCTGGGGCCCAATGGCGCCGGGAAAAGCACCACCATCAACATCATCACGGGCTTGATCAGAAAAGACGGGGGCAAGGTGACCATCGACGGCCTGGACCTGGACAGGGAGCTGACCCAGTGCAAACACAAGCTGGGCATCGTTCCCCAGGATCTGGCCATTTATAACGACCTGACAGCCGAACAAAACGTGCGGTTTTTCGGCTCGCTGTATGGCCTGAGGGGCAAGAAGCTGGAAGAGAGCGCCCGGGAAACCCTGAAGCTGGTCGGCTTGCATGACCATCGCCGGCAGCGCGCCAAGACCTTCTCCGGGGGCATGAAGCGCAGGCTCAACATCGCCTGCGGCCTGGTGCACAAACCCCAGCTGCTGATTCTGGATGAACCCACCGTGGGCATTGACCCCCAAAGCCGCAACCACATCCTGGAATCCATTCTGGAGCTCAACCGCCAGGGGATGACCGTCCTGTATACCACCCACTACATGGAGGAAGCGCAGCAGCTGTGCCAGCGCATCGCGATTATGGACTCCGGGCAGATCGTGGCCCAGGGAAGCCTGGCGCAGCTGAAAGCCCTGGTGCAGGAGCATTGGTACATCACCATGTCCCTTCAGGGCACAGTGCCTCTGGAGAAGCTGCGCCTGGTATCCGGCGTGGAGCAGATCGACATCCGCGAGAACAGCTACCGCTTCACTCTGAAAGACAAAAAGAACCAGCTGCGGAATTTGCTGGATTTGCTCGTCCACGACCAGGTAGAAATCACCGACATGGCCATTTCGGAGCCGGACCTTGAGGACATCTTCCTGACCCTCACCGGCAAGCGCCTCAGGGATTAGGGAGGCCGCGATGAGAGCATTGCAGTTTGTTAAAAAAGAGATCCAGCACGCCTTTTCCAGCCCGGAATCCCTGATGCTGATGATCCTGTTTCCCTTCGCCCTCACCCTGGTGCTGGGTTTGGCATTTTCCAGCAGCTTCAGCCGGGTGATCAAGATGCCGGAAACCCGCCTGCCCCTGGTGGCGCAAGGAAGTCTGCAGACCAATCTGTACATCAGCCAGGCAGCCCAGGCGGGCTTGGTGTTTGAGCAAGCCACCCTGGAGGAAGCGCAGCAGCAGCTGGAAGACAGGAAAGCCCCCGGCTATGTGACCCTAGATGGCAACGGGGTGCAGTACCATGCCCGCAGTTTCGGAAACATGGAAGGCCTGCTGCTTAGAACCTATTCCCGGATTTTCGCCCAGCAGGCCAACATGGCCGGCCTGGCCGTGAAGGCGGGCAGGCTGGACCTGGCGGCTCCCAGGGCAGGCAACCATATCGCCCATGAAAGCATTGCCCTGGATCGGGAGCCTGATTCCTTTGGCTATTATGGCATCACCATGCTCACCATGATCATGATGTACGGCGCCAGCCAGGCCATGGGGCTCATGGGCCTGGAGCGCAGGGAGCGTACGGACCTTCGCCTGAAAGCCTCTCCTTTTTCCATGACCGGTGTATACCTGGCAAAGTCCGGCATGTCCATTTTCACCCTGCTTGTTCAAGCCTTGATCCTGATGATCATGAACACCCTGGCCTTTGGGGTGGATTACCGCAGCATCCCCCTGGTGCTGCTGATGCTCATCCCTTTTGCCTTCTTTTGCAACGGCCTGGGCATCCTTGCCTATCAGGCCGCCGACAATGAACGGTCCGCGAATGGTTTCCTGAACCTGTTGATTGTGGTGCTGGTGTTCCTGGGGGGCGGCTACGTGCCCTTGAGACAGTTTGGCGGCCTGATGGAGAAACTGGCGGACTACTCCCCTGTGGGCATGATCAACCAGGGCATGATTGACTATATCTATACCAACCAATTCTCAGGCATGCTCAGGGCCATGGCGTTCACCGGAAGCCTGGGGATCGTGATGCTGCTGATTGCCTATATGCTGTACAAAAGAGAGGAGGGCAGCCATCGTGTGGCAGGTGCTTAAAAACAATCTTCGTCAACTGCTTGCCAGCAAAGGTACTTTGGTGGTCGCCCTGATCATGCCCGTGGTATTGTTCGCTGCCAGCCTGGCTGCCTTTGGCACCGGGGACGGGATGTACCGCTGGAATGTGGCCCTGGTGGACCAGGATCAAACAGCCCTGTCCCAAAACCTCAGTGAAGTTCTCTCCCAGGACGCCAACCGTGTGGAGGCGCTGGAAGAAGAGGAAATTAATGAGGAGCTGAAAAGCGGCCGCATGGACCTGGCGGTACTGGTGCCCGCCGGCTTTGAACAAAAGGTATTGTCAGGGGAAGAACCAAGCCTGACCCTGCGCTCCCTCAAAGGGCAGGAGGTGGCGGGAACCATGTCCGTTGCCCTGAACCTGTACGTAGCAGACCTGCTGCGCATCCGGGACATTCAAGGCTTGACAGACGGCCAGTCTCTGGCGGACAGCTACCGGAACCTGATGCAGGAGGGGATGCAGTACCGGGAGGTGCCAGTATCCGAGCATTCGGGCAGCGCAGGCATGCGCCAGGGAAGCGGCTTCCTGTTTTACGTCCTGTCCATCAGCATGCTCCAGGTAGCCTCCCTGATTTTGAAGGAAAAGCAACTGGGCACCCTGTCCCGGATTCGCCAGGCGCCGGTAGAACGGCTGGAATACATCTTCTCCGTATTCCTGGCCGGTGTGCTGATCCTGCTTGTCAACCTTCTGTCCCTGCATGCGCTGATCACCTACGCCTTCAGCGTCTACACCACCCTGTCCATGTACCTTCTGTGGTTCTACTATGGCCTGGTGTGGCTGTTCATCGGCATTTTCATGGCCCTGATAGTAAACTCCAGCGCGGTGCACGGCAGCCTGATCCCCATCTTGACCGTCATCACCTCCATGCTGGGGGGCAGCTACTGGCCCATTTGGCTGATGCCTGAGTTCATGCAGAAGATCGCCCGGATCACTCCCCAGTACTGGGCGAACGACGCCATGGAGATTTTGCAGCAGGGGCAAAGCCTGCAGGGGATCCCCCAACACCTTTTGGCGCTGACAGGTTTTGCCGCCTTGTTCCTGTCCCTGGGCGTCTTCGCGCTGCGGCGCAGCCGGGCAAACCAGACTTTTGTATAGCATGTTCTGACACAATATGAAGCAACTGCGCTGTGCGATCTGAAGGATGGCACAGCGCAATTTAGCGGTGGGTGACAGCGAGACCATCTCACGGCTTCTACAGATAAAAGCATGGTCAGAAGAACCATCTCCAACAACGCCAATGGGATGTCTGCGTGATCGCAGGCATCCCATTGCATCTGTAACACCATGTTGCGGGCAGCTTGATCAAACCATCTCGATTATCACGCGCTCGGACGCGTCGCCGCGGCGGGGCCCCAGCTTATAAATGCGGGTGTAGCCGCCGGCGCAGTTCTTTTCCTCGTTGCGCTTGCGGTACTTGGGGCCGTATTCGCGGAAGAGCTTCTCCACCACGGGATGCTTGTTGTCCTTGGTGCGCTCGCGGTACTCCGTGCGCGACTCATCATCCTTACGGAGCTCCTTCAGGTTATACAGGTAGGCCATCATCAGGCGGCGCGCGTGCAGCTTGCTCGCGGCGTCGTTGACCACATCGATGGTGACGATCTGTCCCTTGTCGTTGTGATACTGCTTGGTGGCATTCACGGTTTTGTCGTATTCACGGACCGCCAGGGTGACCATTTTCTCGGCCACGCGGCGGACTTCCTTGGCGCGGGCCAGGCTGGTCTCGATGCGGCCATGCCACAAAAGGCTGGTCACTTGGTTGCGGATGAGCGCCTTGCGCTTGTCAGCTGTCAGGCCAAGCTTGCGTTGCTGTGCCATGTCGGGTATTCCTCCTTAGGCCACTGGGGCTAATGCTTATTCGTCGTTGGAGCGCAGCGCGAGGCCCAGCAGGGCCAGCTTTTGCTCGACTTCTTCCAGGCTCTTCTTGCCCAGGTTGCGTACCTTCATCATGTCTTCCTGGTTTTTCTGAACCAGCTCGGCCACGGTGTTGATGCCTGCGCGCTTGAGACAGTTGAAGGCGCGTACGGACAGATCCAACTCGTCAATGGTCAGCTCAGCGACCTTGCCAGTCAAACCGGTCTCCGTCTCCTCCTCGTGGTGGATGACAGGCTGGTCGGTCAGACGGGTAAAAATGCCAAGCTGATTGACCAGAATCTTGGCGGCCATGCCAATGGCTTCCTCCGGCGTCACGGCGCCATTGGTCCACACTTCCAGCACCAGCTTGTCATAGTCGGTGATCTGACCCACGCGCGTGTCCTCTACCGTGTAGTTGACCTTGCGCAGCGGGGTGTAGATGGCATCAATGGGGATCATGCCGATGACTTTTTGCTCCGCGGGCTTGGAGCGCTCCGCGGATACATAGCCGCAGCCGCGCTCGATGTTCAGCGTCATGTGCAGCTGGGTGCCCTCAGACAGGGTGGCGATGTGCAGATCGGGGTTGACCACCTCGACCTCGCTGTCCACGCGGATATCCGCCGCCGTGACCACGCCGGGGCCCTCGGCGATGATTTCCACCTGCTTTTCCACATCGGCATGCAGGATCAGGGCCAATTCCTTAAGATTGAGGATGATCTCTGTGACGTCTTCCTTGACGCCGGGAATGGTGGAAAACTCATGCTGCACGCCATCGATGCGAACGCTGGTGACAGCGGCGCCCGGGAGGTTGCTCAGCAGGCTCCTGCGCAGGGCGTTGCCCAGCGTATGGCCAAAGCCGCGCTCCAGGGGCTCGACGACAAAGCGGCCGTAAAAGTCTTCCTCGCGATAAGCGACGCGCTCGATGCGCGGGCTGACGGATTCGGTAATCACGTTGCTTCCCTCCTGTTCGGTGTCATTCGGTCGATATGGAACAGGTTAACGGGAGTAGTACTCAATGATCATGTTCTCCTGCAGGGCAAAGTCGATGTCGCTGCGCTCGGGCAGGCTGTCCACGGTGACCTTGAGCTGGTCAAAGTTGACAGTCAGCCACTTGGGCAGGATGCGGGCGCTGCCTTCACGGACCATTTTGAACAGGTTGATGTCACGGCTGGAAGCGCCGACAGAAACCACATCGCCTTGCTTGACGCGATAGGAGGGAATGTCGACCTTGCGGTCGTTGACCAGGAAATGACCATGGTTAACCAACTGGCGGGCCTGCGCGCGGGAAGCGGCCAGGCCTGCGCGGTAAACCACGTTGTCCAGCCTGCGCTCAAGCAGCTCAAGCAGGTTCTCGCCGGAAACACCCTTCATTTTCAGGGCGCTGAGGTAGGTGCGGTGGAACTGCGTTTCCAGCATGCCGTAAGCGCGGCGGGCCTTTTGCTTTTCACGCAGCTGGGTGCCGTACTCGCTCATCTTGCGCTGGCGAGCCTGGCCGTGCTGGCCGGGCGGTGTGGGGCGCTTTGCCAGAGCGCATTTCTGTGAGAAGCATTTCTCGCCCTTCAGGAAGAGCTTGGTGCCCTCACGACGGCACATGCGGCATACGGAGCCGGTATTTCTTGCCATGTGGGTCTCTCCTTTTTTACACTCTTCTGCGCTTGGGCGGGCGGCAGCCATTGTGGGGAATGG